>Ga0209235_1000807_pt1 | contig 16547 bp, 12 predicted proteins | sample GraSoi013_1_20cm_4_FD_185817 | JGI IMG/M metagenome (GOLD analysis project Ga0209235, IMG submission 185817) | Grasslands soil microbial communities from the Angelo Coastal Reserve, California, USA - Sample 09_25_2013_1_20cm (SPAdes) (version 2) | ecosystem: Environmental > Terrestrial > Soil >... | reverse complement strand
AAGGACTGGTATGTCGCTCGGAGTAGCGTTCAAAAAAAGTGGATCCTTGGCGGGAGCGGACTTCTGCTAGGTTCAGCGCGTGCGGTGGCGCGCGGTCCAGCAGGCGGTGGAGGACACCGTCTCTCCGGGGCATCCCCGGGGGAGTGGAAAGACCCAGGCAATGCAGCACGCGACCGTCGCTGCGCGTTGGCGCAGACCGGGTCGCGCAGGACGAGACTCGTGGAGGTGCGCCACCGCACACTCGCGAGGCGGCGCGTGAGCGATCGGCAAACGCTGGCACGGGCCCTGGCGGACGCTCTACTCGACGGCAAATGGCTGCCAGCCCCGATGTCGGCCCGCGCGGCGTCGGTGCTTGGCGGACGCCCCCGCTGGCTCAGGCGGCTACTCGGGAAGGTACGTGCGGAGTTCCCGCAGCCTCCGGTTGGCGGTCGCGATGAGCTCGCCCACGCTTTGGAGCGGGCCGGGCTGAGAAATCGAACGGATGACGGCGATCCGATCTCGCCGCATCGCTTTCGACTTGTCGTCGCCAGGATGGGACCGCGCCGTTGGCCGGTGCCTGAACTGGCGACGCCCAAGGACTTGGCCGACTTCCTCGAAGTTGAGCCTGAGCTGATGGAGCGCTTGGCGGATCAGAAGGGTCTGGGCCGCTTCGTCGCCGATGAACCGCTGCGCAACTATCGCTATCGATGGTTTCCCAAGAGCGGTGGAGGCAGTCGGCTGCTCGAGGTGCCCAAGTCCCGCCTGCGCATGCTTCAGCGCCGCGTGCTTCACGGCATCCTCGACTTGATACCGCCGCACGGGTCGGCGCATGGCTTCAGCCCTGGCCGGAGTCTGCTCGGATTCGTCCGGCCACACTGTGGCCGCGCGCTTCTCCTGAGAATTGATCTCGAGAGCTTCTTCACCAGCGTGACTTCCGCGCGGGTGTTCGGCATCTTTCGGTCGGCTGGCTATCCTGAGAGCGTCGCGCGCGTCCTTACCGCGATCTGCACTCACCGGACGCCAGATCACGTGCTCAAGGCTGCTCCGGCAGAAATGGCGCGCACGTCCGACGAACGTTGGCGCGTGCTGAAGCGACTCGCTGCTCCCCACCTGCCGCAGGGTGCGCCCACATCGCCGGCGCTGGCGAATCTGACTGCACACGGCATGGACGTGCGGCTCGCCGCGGCCGCGGCGAGTATCGACGCTGTTTACACGCGGTACGCGGACGACCTGGCGTTTTCTTTCGACGCGCGGGGCGCACGCCGTGCCAGTCGATTCCACATTCTTGCCGCAGGCATCGCGCTGGACGAGGGGTTCTCCGTTCAGTTCCGCAAGACTCGTTTCGTGCGCCCGGGTGCTGCTCAGAGGCTGGCCGGCCTAGTTATCAACAAGCATCCGAACGTGCCGCGCCGCGAGTTCGACCGCCTCAAGTCGATGTTACATCGCGCCGTTCACCGCGGCCCAGATTCGGTGTCCGGCCTCCGCCCAGGAAGTGCACAGGCTCAATTGCTTGGTCGAATCGCTTGGGTCGAGCAGGCCAATCCTGCGCGGAGCAAGAGGCTAAGAGCGTTGTTTGGTCGAATTACATGGACTTAGAAGACGGCACGGTCAGGGTGGCGGCGTTGACGACGCAACGCGCCACGCAGGTTGGATCTTTTTGGGCCTATGGCGCGTGTTTTCCCGTGGGTGCCCGACATATGAGGGACGGTCGAGCATCGGGCAACATCCCCCCTCCTGGCCAGCGTGAGCAGGTGACAGGCATCAGGATCGGTCATCGAGCACTGTCGGACGCAACCCGAACGGATTTGACCGGACGCCGTTGCGCCGCTATGGCTGCACGCCAATGCACGTGGTTGTGACGGGAGGAGCGGGATTCATCGGGGCACAGTCCGTTCGCGCCTTGCTCGAGCGTGGACACCGCGTCTCTGTGGTCGACGACCTGAGCCATGGACGGCGCGAGGCGGTGCCGCAAGGCGCCCAGCTCATCATCCTGGACGTGTGCAAGCCTGATCTCTTCAGGCTGTTCGAGGACGAGAAGCCAGACGCCGTCCTGCACCTGGCCGCGCAGATGGACGTTCGCAAGTCGGTGGCTGACCCGCTCTACGACGCGAGCATCAACGTGCTCGGCACGCTGTGTGCCTTGGAGGCCGCGAAGCGCTGCGGCGCCGGTCGATTCGTCTTCGCGTCCTCCGGCGGAGCCGTGTACGGCGAGCAGGACGCGTTTCCCGCGCCGGAGTCGCATCCCCGGCGCCCGGCCAGCCCCTACGGCGTCTCGAAGCTTTGTGGCGAGGAGTATCTGTTCCACTTCGGGCTGATCCACGGAATGTCCACGCTGGCGCTGCGCTACGCGAACGTCTATGGGCCGGGTCAGGATCCGCACGGCGAGGCCGGCGTGGTGGCAATCTTCCTCGATCGCCTGCTCTCGAACCAGCCCGCCGTCATCAACGGCGACGGCCTGCAGACGCGCGACTACGTCTACGTCGACGACATCGCCCGGGCGAACTGGATGGCGCTGGAAGCGCCCGGCTGCACCGGCGCGCTCAACATCGGTACCGGAACGGAAACGACGGTCGTCGAGATCGCGAACCGGCTCGCACGGTGCGCGGGCGCGCAGCCGCGGTTCTCCCACGGACCGGCGAAGCCCGGGGAGCAGCGCCGGAGCTCCGTGGACCCGAAGGCGGCGAAACACGCCCTGGGATGGGCGCCGGAGGTCCCGCTCGATGCCGGCTTGGCCCGTACGGCTGAAGCGTTCAAGCAGGCGAGATGAAGGCTCAGGCGGGACTGGAACACCCACCTCGTTGACGCCCGACGCGGTCGCCCGTTATGGTCGGCCGGTCCAGAGGGGGGGAATCTCCTTGGGCAAGCTCGTCCTTGTCGCCATGCTGCTCGCTGGCTGCGGTCGCCGGCAGGCGCCTCCCTACCGCACGGACGCGATCACGCGCGGGCCTGTCAGCGAAGTGGTGAACGCGACGGGCGACGTCTCTGCCATCGTGACGGTGAACGTCGGCTCGCAGGTCTCCGGGATCGTCAACCGGCTCTACGTCGACTTCAACAGCGTGGTGAAGAGGGCGCAGCTCCTCGCCAGCCTCGATCCGCGTCTGTTCCAGGCCCAGCTCGAAAAGGCAGAGGCGTCCCTCGCGTCGGCGAAGGCCAACGTGCAGAAGGCCCAGGCGGCCTATAGCGACTCCCTCCGAATCGCCTTGCGCCAACAGGAGCTCCTGCAGCAAGGCCTGATCTCGCAGGCGGAGCTGGAGACGGCCGTCGCCACCCGTGACCAGAACGCGGCGGCATTGTCGGCAGCGAAGGCGTCCGTGCTGCAGGCCAAGGCGGACCGCGACATGGCGGCCACGAACCTCGCGTTCACGAGGATCGAAAGCCCGATCGATGGCATCGTGGTGTCGCGCAGCGTCGACGTGGGCCAGACCGTCGCCGCGGCCTTCCAGGCGCCTACGCTGTTCCTGATCGCGAACGACCTGACGAAGATGCAGATCCTCGCCAACATCGATGAGGCGGACGTCGGCAAGGTGCACCCGGGGCTGGAAGCGAAGTTCACCGTCGACGCATATCCGGGCGAGACGTTCAGCGGAGTCATCCGCGACGTCCGGCAGGCGCCGACCATGATCCAGAACGTAGTCACCTACCCCGCGGTGATCGACGCACCGAACCCGGACCGCAAGCTGCGCCAGGGAATGACCACTTCCGTGACCATCACCACCGCCCGCAAGGACGACGTGCTCCGCGTCCCGAACGCGGCCCTGCGCTGGACGCCGGAGGATGCCGCCCTCCAGGAAGCCACACCGCAGCGTCACGGTGTTCCGCCCCAGGCGCGCACCGCGTCCGCGGCAGCCCGCGGCACGCGCGACGGCGGACAGCAGCCCGGACGTGCCGGCCGCATCTACAAGCTGGAGAACGGCAAGCCGGTTCCAGTGTTCGTCCGCGTCGGGTTCTCGGACGGCCAGAGGACCGAGCTAATTGAAGGTCTTGCGGATGGCGACCGGGTGATCGTCGGCGGTGGCGAATCCCGCGCTAGCGGACAGTCTGCGAGGCGCCGTGGACCGTTCTAGAGCCCAGGTCGCCCCGGTCGTCGAGACCCGCGACCTGGAGAAGATCTACCGGATGGGAGACGTGGAGGTGCGCGCACTGCGCGGGGTGTCGCTCTCGATCGCTGCGGGCGAATTTCTCGCAGTCATGGGCGCCTCCGGCTCCGGCAAGAGCACCTTGATGAACCTCGTCGGTTGTCTCGACCGGCCGACGCGCGGCACCTATTTGCTAGACGGGCGCGACGTCGGAAAGCTCTCGCGCGATCAGCTCGCGACAGTGCGCGGCCAGCAGATCGGATTCGTCTTCCAGGGCTTCAACCTTCTCGCTCGCACTAGCGCTCTGGAAAACGTGGAGCTGCCGCTCCTGTACCAGGGTGTCGGCGCGCGCGCCCGGCACGATCGGGCGGCGGAGGCGCTGCAGCGGGTCGGTCTGGGAGATCGCCTCGATCACACTCCCGCGCAGCTCTCCGGCGGCCAGCAGCAGCGCGTCGCGATCGCGCGCGCGCTGGTGAACCGTCCCAGGCTGCTGCTGGCCGACGAGCCCACCGGCAACCTCGATTCGCGGACCAGCCTGGAAGTGATGGGCATCCTCCAGGAGCTCAACGGGCAGGGGCTGACGGTGCTGCTTGTCACGCACGAGATGAACGTCGCCGAGCATGCCCGGCGGGTCGTCACCTTCAAGGACGGCCTGGTCCTCACCGACGCGCGGCCTTTCCGCCAGCGCCTCGCATGCGAGCAGCCACAATCCGGAAAGGAACAGTCGGCATGAACGCCTCGGCCTCCCTGCGGACCGCGCTCCGGGCGCTGCGCAAGAATACGCTGCGATCGCTGCTCGCCATGCTCGGCATCGTCATCGCTGTCGGTGCGGTGATGGCCACGGTCTCCATCGGCCAGGGCGCCCAGGCCAAGGTGGCCCGGCAATGGGAGAGCCTGGGAGCCAATCTGCTGGTGGTGTCGCCCGGATCCGTGTCTACGCACGGTGTGGCGACGGGATCGGGCGCGACGCAGAACCTGACGCGTGATGATGCCACGGCGATCGAGCGCGAGCTGACCAACTCCGTGTTCGCGGTCGCGCCGGTGAACAAGATCCCAGCGCAAATCGTCTACGGCGACCAGAACTGGTTTACGCAGGTGCAGGGCACGACTGCCGCCTACCTCCAGGTCCGCGACCGGCCGCTCGCCGAGGGCCATGCCTTTGGGCGCGAGGAGGACGCCTCGGCCGCGAAGGTCTGCATTCTCGGCGAGACCGTGGTGAAGAAGTTGTTCATCCCGGGCGCTCCCGTGGTCGGCGAGCAGATCCGCGTCAAGCACGTGCCCTGCAAGGTGATCGGGATCCTCACCAGTAAAGGGCAGACCTTCGGCGGCACCGACGAGGACGACACGATCCTCATGCCCTGGTCCACGGTGGTGCGCAGGCTCATCGGTTCGCAATCCAACGCCGTGGGAAAGCTGATGATCTCGGCGCGGTCCTCGCACCACGTCGCCGACGCGGTACGGGAGGTCACGGCGTTGCTGCGCCAGCGCCATCGCCTTTCTGACCAGGCCGAGCCGGACTTCCACATCCGGAACCACGTGGAGATGGAGGAAGCCGCCAAGCAGAATGCGGACACGATCACGACGTTGCTCGAAGCCGTGGCCGCCATCTCGCTGATCGTGGGAGGCATCGGGATCGCCAACGTCATGCTGGTGTCGGTCACCGAGCGTACGCGCGAGATCGGCATCCGCATGGCGGTGGGTGGCCGCAGCCGCGACATCCTCTTCCAGTTCCTCACCGAGGCGGTGGTGCTCGCAAGCGTGGGCGGCTTCATCGGTCTGGCACTCGGGATCGGCGCAGCCCAATGGATGGCGGCGAAGGGCAACTGGCCCACGCTCATCTCCCCGCCGATCATGCTGGGCACCATGCTGGCGGCGGGCGTCGCCGGCGTGGTCGCGGGGTTCTACCCGGCGCTGCGCGCGTCACGGCTCGACCCCATCGAGGCACTTCGCTTCGAATAGCCCAGGCTCACATCAGCCAAGCAGGCACACGCCAAAAATCCAACGGCAAAACATGTCCGGGAGAAACCGTTGTGCGTTGCGGCAAACGACCAGAACCGTTCTCGGTGATCGCGCACATTGCCAGCGAGATTCGCGGGATGCGAGAGGCGACGTCCCGCTCGCGCTCACACCGTTATTCCCACGAAGTTGTAAGGATCTCGCGTCACCGAGTCAATCGACGTCACACGCTGTCCTTGCAATCGTCTCAGGATTGCGCTTAGAGGGCTGGTGGGCAAGGGGTCGGACCCGCGCTGTTGGTGAAGGACCGAGGGGGCTATGCACAACGTGTCCGCGGGCGCGTCGATCGCGGCGGTCGACAGCCCGCCTATTCCGCATCCGACCGTCGTCCCGGAGATCGCGCCGCGCACGTCCCGCGCAGCATCGCCCGTCCACGCGCTGATCCGCCCGCACGTCCGCGGCAAGTTCATGTTCGCGGGCGACCAGAAGCTTTTCGTGCGCGGCGTGACATACGGCGCGTTCCATCCCGACGCAAACGGGCGCGAGTACCAGAATCTCGCTGCCGTCGAGCGCGACTTCGCGCACATGGCCGCGTCCGGCTTCAATGCCGTCCGGATTCCGCACACCATGCCGGAGCGTCCGCTGCTCGACGCCGCCCGCCGCCACGGGCTGCGCGTGATGGTCGGACTGTCTGCAGAGCAATGCGTGGGCTTTCTCATCGACGGCAAGAAGGACGTCGCCGAGATCGCGGAGATGGTCTGCGCCAAGGTCCGCACCTGCGCCGGCCACCGCGCGCTGCTCTGCTACAGCCTGGGCAACGAGATCCCGGCGCCGATCGCGCGCTGGCTCGGCCGCCGCAAGATCGAACGTTACCTCGAGCGTCTGTACCGCGCGGTCAAGGAGGAGGACCCGGATGGGCTCGTCACGTACGTGAACTACCCCACGACCGAATACCTCCAGCTTCCCTTCCTCGATCTCGTCTGTTTCAACGTCTACTTGGAATCGAAGGACCGATTCGAGTCCTACCTCGCGCGATTGCAGAACATCGCCGGCAATCGGCCGCTGATGATGAGCGAGCTCGGCCTCGACAGCCTCCGCAACGGCGAGGATGCGCAGGCGCGATCGCTCGATCTTCAGGTCCGCTCGGCGTTCGCGGGCGGATGCGCCGGCGCGTTCGTATTCTCCTGGACCGACGAGTGGCACCGGCACGGCGCCGACGTGGAGGATTGGGCCTTCGGTCTCACCCGCGCGGATCGATCTCCGAAGCCCGCGCTGCAGGCCGTTCGGGAGGCATTTGCGCAACTGCCGTTCCCGCGCAGCGGCAGCTGGCCGCGCATCTCGGTGGTCGTGTGCACCTACAACGGAGCGCGCACGATCCGCGATTGCCTGGATGCGCTGGAGCTCCTCGACTATCCGGATTACGAAGTGATCATCGTGGACGACGGATCGACGGATGCCACGGCGGCCATCGCCCGTGAGTACGATTGCCTGCTCATCCAGACCGAGAACCGCGGCCTCGCGAGCGCGCGCAACACGGGGCTGAAGGCAGCGAGGGGCGAGATCGTCGCGTACATCGATGACGACGCGTATCCCGATCCGCACTGGCTCACCTACCTCGCGTCGACGTTCCTGAATACGCCGCACGCCGCCGTCGGTGGACCCAATCTGCCTCCGTCCAAAGACGGATCGATCGCCGAATGCGTCGCGCACGCTCCGGGCGGACCCGTCCACGTCCTACTCACCGACTCCGAGGCGGAACACATCCCCGGTTGCAACATGGCGTTCCGGAAGCGATGCCTCGAGGAGATCGGCGGCTTCGATCCGCAGTTCCGGGCCGCGGGCGACGACGTGGACGTCTGCTGGCGCCTGCAAGAAAGGGGCTGCACGCTGGGATTCAGCCCGGCAGCGATCGTCTGGCATCACCGCCGGAATTCGGTGCGCACCTATTGGAAGCAGCAGACCGGCTACGGCCGGGCAGAGGCCATGCTCGAGCGCAAGTGGCCGCAGAAGTACAACGGCCCCGGCCATGTCCGGTGGGCGGGGCGCCTCTACGGCAACGGGCTCATGTACGCGCTGGGTTGGCGCCGGCCGCGCGTGTATCACGGGATCTGGGGAGCCGCGCCGTACCAGTCGCTCTACCAACCCGCGCCGACGTTGCTCGGTTCGCTCCCGCAGATGCCCGAATGGTACCTGCTCGTCGTCTTCCTCGTCGCACTCTCCGCATTGAGCCTGCTCTGGAGCCCCCTGGCGGTCGCGCTGCCGCTGCTCATCGGCGCGACCTTTGCGCCGCTCGCCCAGGCGTGTTTGAGCGCCGCCCGGGCGCCGCTCGCCGACGAGTGGCCTCATGCCCGCCGCGCCCGGTTGAGCCGCCGGGTATTGACCGCCGTGCTCCACCTGCTGCAGCCGATCGCGCGCCTGCGCGGGAGACTCCAGCAAGGCCTGACTCCCTGGCGCACCCGCGGCACATTCCACTGCGTCCCGCTCTGGCCGACGAAGTCCTCTCTCTGGAGCGACCGCTGGCAGAGTCCGGAGCAACGGCTCCAGTCCGTCCATGCCGCGCTGCGGGCGGAGGGAGCCTGCGTCTGCGTCGGAGGCGAGCACGAGCGTTGGGACCTCGAGGTCCGCAGCGGAGCGCTCGGCGCCGCCCGTCTGCTCATGGGCCTCGAAGACGTTCCCGGCGGGCAGCTCATCCGGCTGCGGCTCTGGCCGCACGTCGCAGCGGCGGGACCGCTCTTGTCCGGGTTGTTCGCGGCGCTCAGCGTCGCTGCGCTCGCCGATCACGCCTGGCACGCGTCGGCGATCCTCGGACTGCTTTCGCTCCTCGGCGCGTTGCACGTCGTCGCGCAGGGCACGTCGGCAATGGCCACCCTCACTCGCGCACTGCAGCAGCTTCGCGACGAGAGGCATTGATGGGCAACGTCGCGCTCTACCGCAAGCTGCTCCGGCAGACGCTCCCGTATTGGGCGGGTATCGCCGGACTCCTCGCGCTAGAGCTGCTCGCCAGCGCGGTGGCGCTCCTCAATCCGGTACCGGTCAAGCTGGTCGTCGATTCCGTCCTCGGCACCCGGCCGCTGCCCGCGTTCCTCCAGCGGCTAGTCGTCGGATCGGCGGCGGATCCCGCGACGCCGATCCTGGCCCTTGCCATCGCGCTCTTGATCGCCGTCGCCGTGGTCGGACACGTAACGACACTCTCCAGCACGCTGTTGCGGTCTTCGGTCGGGGAGCGCCTGACGCTCGACTTCCGCGCGCGGCTGATGCATCAGGTCCAGCGCCTCTCGGTTTCGCGCCACGATTCGCGCGGAACCACGGACTCGCTCTACCGGATCCACCAGGACGCGCTCGCCATCCAGTCCATCACCACAGACGGCATCGTTCCCGCCGTCGCCGCCGCGACCACGCTGGTGACGATGATCGCCGTGACGGTGCGGCTCGATGGGCAGCTGGCGCTCGTCGCGCTGATCGTCTCGCCACCCCTCTTCTTCCTCCCCCGCATCTACCGCCCGCGCATGCGGAGCCAGTCCCTGCAAGCAAAGAAGCTGGAGAGCTCGGCGCTCGCCGTCGTGCAGGAAGCCCTCGGCGCGCTGCGCGTCGTCAAGGCCTTCGGCCAGGAGGCGCGCGAGACGGACCGGTTCCTCCGACGCTCGCGCGAAGGAATGGCGGCGCGCATGAGCCTCGCCCTCCTCGAGGGCCGCTATGGACTGCTGGTCGGCCTCACCACGGCGTTGGGCACCGCCGCAGTCCTGTTCGTCGGCGTGAGCCATGTCCGTTCCGGAGTGCTCACTCTCGGGCAGCTGCTGATCGTGATGGGATACGTGGCGCAGCTCTACGCACCGCTGAAGACCATCGGCCGCAAGACGGCCACCATCCAGTCCCACCTGGCGAGCGCCGAGCGCGCATTTGCGCTGCTCGACGAGTCGCCCGATGTGCCGGAGCGTCCTCACGCCCGCGCCATCGCGCATGCCACCGGCGGGGTCGCGTTCCGGCACGTGTGCTTTTCGTACGATGCGATCCGACCGGCGCTGGACGACGTGACGTTCGAGGTACCCCCTGGAGCGCGCGTCGGAGTGGTGGGCACGACCGGAGCAGGCAAGACCACGCTGCTCAGTCTTCTGACGCGCTTCTACGATCCTACCTCGGGGACCGTCCTGCTCGACGGCGTGGACGTGCGCGATTATCGGCTCGCCGACCTGCGTGACCAGTTCGCCCTCGTCCTCCAGGAGCCGGTGCTGTTCTCGACCAGCATCGCGGAGAACATCCGTTACGGCCGCCCGGAAGCGGATGACGTGGAGGTAATCCGCGCCGCCCAGGCAGCGGGCGCGCACGATTTCATCGTTCGCCTACCGCAGGGCTACGAGACAGCGGTCGGGGAGCGAGGGGCGCAGCTTTCGGGGGGCGAGCGGCAGCGCGTCGCGCTCGCGCGGGCGTTCCTGAAGGACGCGCCGATCCTGATCCTCGACGAGCCGACCAGCTCCGTCGACGTGAACACCGAGACTGCCATTCTGCAGGCGATGGAGCGACTGATGCAAGACCGCACGGCCTTCCTGGTGACGCACCGGCCAAGCGCGCTGAGGCCCTGCGATACGCTGCTTTATCTCGAGGCTGGACGTCTGGTGAGCGCGCCCGCCGCGGCCGCGCTACAGGAAAAGTGACCATGCCCGACCTTCGCGGCGAAACTCGGCGCTCATTCCCGGTGCTCGACGAATGAAACCGGCGGACCCATCGGATTCGCGCGGCGTGGCCACGAGTTGGCTGGACGGGGCGGCGCTCGCCGAGGAACGGCGGGCGAGACTGCTCGCACATCCGGCGGTGCGCGCCTGGCGCGAGCTTGGCCACGAGCGCCTCGAGCCGGTGCGCGTCCTGCCGGGGAGGAAACATCCGGCGTCCATGCAGAGCTGGCCCCTCTACCGCCTCGAGGGCGTCGGCGAAGATGGAAGGCCGGTGATCGCGAAATGGTGCAGCGCCGAGGGCGGCCGCGCCGAGCGCGTGATGTACGAAGAGATCCTGCCGGAAATGCCGCTGGAAGCGCCCCGCTGCTACGGGTTGGTCGAGGACCCGGGGTCCGGCGGCTTCTGGCTCTTCCTCGAGTATGTCGAAGGAGAGAAATACTCGCGCCTGGTCCCGCTCCATCGCGCGCTCGCCGCGCGATGGCTTGCGCTGCTCCACACCACCGCGTTGAGCGCCGCCGTCCGTGCTCGTCTCCCGGACGAACGGCCCGCGCGCCATCTCGCGCACCTGCGAGAGGCGCGGGATCGGATCCTGCGCCATCGCGCGAACCTGGCCCTCGGCGCGGACGAGGTGGGCTTCCTCGAGCTCCTCGTCGGGCGGCTCGACGAGCTCGAGGCGATCTGGGGCCGCGTGGAGGAGGCGTGCGAAGGTCTTCCGGCGGCCATCGTCCACGGCGACTTCAAAGGAGCCAACTTGCGGGTCCGGAGCGGCCGCGACGGCCCGGCGCTCGTCGCCTTCGACTGGGGAGAGTCGTCTTTCGGCGTGCCGGCTGTCGACCTGGCGCAGTCGTCGCTGCCCGCGAGCGGGCTGTGCGCGATCCCCGATCTCGAGATCTACGAATCCGTCATGCGCTCCCGAAACCGGAGGGTGGAGCGCAGGACGATCCAGAGGGTCGCGCAGTGCGGCACGATCTTCCGGGCGGTGGCGGCCATCCGCTGGGCGGCGTGCCGTCTCGAGACGGAATGGCCCGCGGTGGCGGTCCAGGAGATGAGGTTCTACGATGCCGACCTCGCCAACGTCCTTCGCGCGGCAGGGTGGGTTCGTTAGAACGCATCTCATCACCCAAGCCGAGAAATGATCGCGTTCAGCAGTAGCCGCAAAGCTGCCGGCCGCAGCGGTTAGCGAATTCGAGGCCCGTCTGAGGTGCGCACGCCCCCGGCAAGGGCGGCGTTCAGCGCGGCCTCGAGCACCCGCTTGGAGTCGAAATGCGTCTCGGCGATCGCTCTCGCCGCCCGACAGTGGTGCTCATAGTCGGCATTGATCCGTTCCAATGCGGCAGCGGCATCGTCGAGTGAGGCGAAGCGGAACATCCCGTCCCCGTTGGGCAGGTAAGAGCTCGGACCGGTGTCTTGCACGACGACCGGCTTCCCGCTGGCGAGATAGCACACGGTCCGGTCGCTGACCCACGCGTTCTGAAATTCCATGTACGCCGCTTTCGCGCAGCTGAACTCGCCGCGCGACCGCTGGATGTACGAGCGGTAGGCCTCGGGGCTCGCCGCGACCTGCGCCGAGTGCCGCACCCGCCAGCCGTTTTGAACGAGGCGCGCCAGGTCCTGTGCGTCGCGATCATCGGTGTAGAGGGCCAGTTCGAGAGGCTGGCTCGTGTGGCGCGGCAGCTCTGCGTACGGGAGAAACGCCACCCGTTTGGTGTTCTCGCGCAGGACGGTCTTGCCGTTCTCGGTGACCTTCAGCCAATCGGTCGTGGACCAGCTCGAGACGGTGGTAAAGGCCTCCGCCTGCGGGTCGTAGGTGAACGGCCACAGCTCGAGGCACACGGGCGGCCGGATGCGCTGCCAGCGCAGGCCGCAGTCGGAGAAGCGGGCGGCCGGCGTACCCACGGTTTCACCGGTCGTCAGGTAGCAGTCGTGGGCCGGCACCGCGAGTTGGCCCGTGCTCATCCAGAACTGAAGCAGTCCCGGGTCGATGTCGACGAGGGCGGTCCGCCGGGCGCGGGCGAGCAGACCGGGGTGGATCGCGTAGTGGAAGTTCAACAAGAGGTCGGCCCGTCGCAGCACGCCCTCCACTTCGGACGACTCGCAGCCGACGAACCGGAAAGACTCCGGACCCTCCGCTCTCCCTCGATTGGCTGAATAGAGGAGCGCCTTTCCTTCGAGACCGAAGCGCCTCATCCGCTCGAAGAACCTGGAAAGGAGAGTCGCCTCCTGAGCGGGATCTGGTGGCGGGCGGAACTGCTCCAGCCAGTAGACCTCGCAGCCGAGGCGACGCAATCCCTGAGCGTATTGCATGTACACCCAGAAGTGGCCGCCGCCATCGGGAAAGTTGGCGACCTTGTAGACTGAGATTACCACCGTGATCACGCCGCATCCCCCGATACTGGCGTGGCGGCGGCGGAGGCGGCGAGCGTCGGCAGGTCGCGGAACCCGATGAGGCGGATGCCCCTCTCCAGGAACGCCCGACGCAGTCCGGGTTCGCACAACGTTCGCAATTCCACCTCTCGTTCGGCCGCGTAACTCGAGGGGAACCCCGGTTCCACATAGCCGGGGTGGCAATTGAGCTCGATGATACCCTCCCCGACGTCCGCATCCAGGAGCCGCAGGAGCCCCTCGACGCCGATCTGCTCGAGATGAGTCTCGCCGCCCCACTGACCGTAGAACTTCGGAAAATGCCGAACACCGGAGTGGCCCCTCACCCGCACTCCGACGCGCCGGCCCCACGGGAGCAGTCGAGAGAGGACTCGGGGGTCGCGATGCACGTCGTGGTGTGTATCGACGTGCGTGGGCGCGGAGCCGACGAGCTCCACGAACCGCATGTGCTGGCGCCCGATCTCCGCGGGAACGCGCTCGGGCTCGACCGCGTCGAGCTCCAGATGCAGTCCAAGGCTCAGCGCCGGGCACCCGCGCGCGAGCGCGACCGCCTCCGCGCACGCCGGCCGGTCCACCATCAAGCTCGTGCTCGTCACGACACCGCTGCGATGTGCCTCGACGATGCCGCGGTTGATCCCTCGGCTGATCCCGAAGTCGTCTCCTGTGACGATGAGCCATTTCATGGAGCCCTCACTCTGCTAGCGGCGGGCGGAGCTTTTCGAGCCAGCGCTCGTAATCCATGATCTCCCCGATCGCCCACGCGGCGCCATCGTTCAGGACCGCCATCGCGTCGAACAGGATGCAGTGGGCGCAACGAGCGCTCTCCGCGGTGTGGAAGAGCAGGTTCAGCTCTGCGGTTCCAGGCAGAGGGCGGCCCGCGCGCTCCGCGGCGGCGCGATAGCGCTCGAGCAGCCACGGCCGCTCCTCCGCAGCCGACCGGTACAGGAAGGTGGAGAGGTCGTAGCTGAAGGGACCGGCACCGACGTGGTCCCAGTCGATGAGCCGCGCGCGCGGGGCGCCGTTGGCCGTGCACACGAAGACGTTCTTGGGCCAGAGGTCGCCGTGCAGCAGCGTCTCCGGGCCCGCCTCCTCCATCGCCCGGACGCGCCGGGGCGCGTCCTCGCGTAGGTCGTACAAATGGTGCAGCAGGCGCTCCCGGGCTCCGGCGAACTCCGGCGGCGCCACACGAGGCGGGGTCACCAGGGCTTCTAGCGCGGCGATGGCATCCCGGAGATTCGCCGTGAAGAAGTGCGCTCCCTGGTCGCGCGCACGCCAGCGCACCTCGGGCAGGAGCGGGTGGCCCGCCGCACGCGTGTGGAGCTCGGCGATGAAATCGATCGCGGCCGCCAGACGTTCTGGCTGCCGGTTTGTGGCGAGCGTTTCGTGGCCGAGATCCTCGTAAACGTGCCAGACCCAGCACCCGTCCCGTGGCGCCGCGGCTCCCAGCAGCTGCGGGCAACGGTCCCCGAAGCCGAGCGCGGGCAGCCAGCGCTCCGCGACGAGGCGGTCCGTCTGTGCGGTCGCGGGTTCGAGGCGCTTGAGCACGAGGCTCTGCCCGGATCCCAGGCGCAGCCTGTACACTTCCCTCTTCAGCATCTCGAGCCGGATCGACGCCTCGGCGTCGAGGCTGGGGCGCATCGTCTCCCACAGCAGCTCGCAGATCTCCGCCGCGCCGGGTTCCTGCATCTCCCCGAGCGAGCGCTCCAGTCGCTCGCGCAAATGGATGGCCCTGCTCGTCACACCGGGCATTTCCCCCACCTCCATGCCTGCCTGGTTGGCGCCCTTCATGATCACTCCAGCGCTCTCTCCAGCACCCGCGCGACGACGCTGCGGCCATCGAAGTATTGCTCGGCCAGCGACCGCGCCGATCGACAGTGCCGCTCGTAGTCCGCCTCGACGGCGGCCAGCGCCTGCACTGCTTCGTCCATGGAGCGGAACCGGAAGAGGCCCTCGGCGTCGGGCAGAAAGCGGCTCGCCCCGGTGTGCTGGACGACCGCAGGCTTTCCGCTGGCGAGATAGCAGAGCGTGCGATCGCTGATCCATGCGTTGGCGAACTGGATGCAGTAGGGCTTCACGCAGCTGAACTCCCCTCGCGATCCCTGGATGTAGGCGCGGTACTGCTCTGGGGTCGCGCTGACATCCCATGCCTCGCGAAGCTTCCACCCGAGAGGCTCGAGGCGCGCTTGCCACTCCGGGTAGTGCTCGCCCAGGCACACGGCCAGCTCGAGCTTCGCGGGGGTCCGCGACGGGAGGGCCGCGTATTCGAGAAATGCCACGTTCTTCTCGTTCGAGAATGTCTCCCCATGGAACTCGAACGTCCCTCCCCACCAGTGCGTGACCGTCGTGTACGGCCTGGCGGGGCCAGCGCGGACTTCGGGCCACTCCGGAAGGAACACGGGCGGGGCGGTGTAATGCCACCGGAGGCCGCAGTCAGGAAAGCGGGCCGAGGGCGTGCCGACGGTCTCGCCGATGGTGAAGTAGATGTCGTGGCGCGCTAGAGGGATCTCGCGTGTGGTCACCCACACCTGGGAGAGGGCGGGGTCGGTGTCGATCAGCGCAGCGCGGCGGAACCGGTTCACCACCGCCGCGGGCTGGGAGTGCCAGAGATTCAGGAGCAGGTCGGCGCTCGCGGCAGCGTCCAGATCGAGATAACGGGAGGCCAGGTCGTCGGGAAGCGCCTCCCCGTTCATGGCGAAGAGGGCCAGCGCGTCCCCCAGGCCGAAGGGCGTAAGGCGTGCCTTGAGTTTGGCGGCGCACGTCCGCGCGTCGCCACCGCGCCGGCGGCGGCGCGCCGCTGCCGAGGTGTCCCGATCATCGAGATCGACGCCCTCCAGCCAGATCACGCGGCAACCCAGCGCACGGAGGCTCAGCGCCCACTGGAGGTAGACCCAGAGGTGCCCGCCGCCGTTCGGGTAGGCGATCGTATTCGCCGGCGCCATGCAGACGGTGACGCTCATCGAACCACCACTGGGACTGCGGTACGCACGGGCTCCCCCCGGGCGGCGCGCTCAGCCGCCGCACAGTCACCTCGATCCGTGCAGGGCAGCGCGTAGCACATCCCCGCCATCCTCTGCTAGATGTCCTTTCTGACGTTGTTCACGCGGCCTCCACGCGACCAACTGAGCGGCAGGACCTCGCGCCAGTTCCGAGCTCGCGATGCGGCACTGCGCGTGCGTCGCCAAGCAGCGCGGGAACGTGTCAGCGATCGGTGGTCTCGAGGGCAGGTTGGGTCATCTGGTTTGCGTCCCTGTGGAGGTCATTGAGGAGTGAGGTCGTCCGCTCCACCATTAGCGTGGCAACGGCCTCGATTCTTCAGCCAGTTCTCGCGCGACGCCCACGAACGCCCTGAGCGCGGGTGACACCTGCGCCCGGCTCGGGAAGTACAAGAACAACCCTGGCACGAGCGGCGCGTACTGCTCCAGGACGAGACATAGCGTCCCGTCAACAGCGTCACTCCGAGGCGCGCTTCGAGCTGGCGGACCGACTG
>Ga0209235_1000805_pt1 | contig 16558 bp, 7 predicted proteins | sample GraSoi013_1_20cm_4_FD_185817 | JGI IMG/M metagenome (GOLD analysis project Ga0209235, IMG submission 185817) | Grasslands soil microbial communities from the Angelo Coastal Reserve, California, USA - Sample 09_25_2013_1_20cm (SPAdes) (version 2) | ecosystem: Environmental > Terrestrial > Soil >... | reverse complement strand
CTCTTACACTAGCGACTTGGTCTTCCAACATTCGAGACGCTTCCATAAAGAGGGTCAGTCCAAGACGATTTGTGACAAAGCCTGGCTCGTCCTTTGCGATTATAGGAGTCTTTCCTATCTGTCTTACCATGGTGAGGGCTGAGCTTAGAGTATCTTGAGAGGTTTCCTCCCCTTGAACCACCTCAACTAGCCTTGAAATCTGTGCCGGGTTGAAGAAGTGCATTCCCAGAATCCTTTGTCTGCGTTTAGCGCTCTGGGCAATTTTTGTTATGCTGATGGTGGACGTGTTGGAAGCGAGCAGGGTTGTTGCTTGTGTTACTGAATCAAGTTGACTGAACAATTCTCTTTTCAGTTTCAATTCTTCGATCGCGGCTTCAATGACCAGATCTGCGTCTTTGCATGCTTCGGCCATATTCGATGTTGTATGAATTCTCGTTAGGGCTTGTTGCATTTCTTCCATGGATAATTTTCCCTTTGCGACCGCCGTCTTCAAGCCGTAGGGTCCGTTCTCAATCTCTAGGGTGCCGGCTTTGAGTGCTTCAGGATACTTGTCCGTTGCTTTCACATCATGGCCGCGTTGTGCGAAGACTTGGGCTACCTGGCGTCCCATCATTCCGAATCCGACTATTGCGACTCTCATTCTTTCGCTCTGCTCCTTGCTTTCTGGCGGGCGGTGAGCATTCGGAGTCTTTGGTCTCTTCTTTGTTTGCCTTCTTTCCATCTGTGTTTTTCGTCGCTTGTTCTCGGGATTACTTCTGGTACGATGGTTGGTCGTCCTTGGTCGTCGAGTGCGACGTATGTCAGGTACGAGGAATTTGTGTGGGTGACGTTTCCAGAGCGAAGGTCCTCGGCTTCGACTCTGACGCCTACTTCCATGCTGGTGGTTCCGACATAGTTGACTGATGCTTTCAAGGTGAGTAGGTTGCCTACATAGACTGGTTGTATGAAGTCCATTCTATCGATGCTTACGGTTACAACGTTCTTTCTAGAGTGTCGTAGTGCTGCTGCGGCAGCGGCCATGTCTACGAGTTTCAGGATTGTGCCTCCGTGGACGTTGCCCATTGGGTTTGCGTCGCTGGGCAGCATTTGGACTGCTATTGTAGTGTAGGAGGCGCTGACTGGCTTTGACGGTCTCTCGTTTCGAGTGTTGGTTTTGGTTATCATTCGTCTTGGGATGGTGTCTTGCTGTATGGGATAAATGCGTGGGCTGGGGGCTTTCTCGTACTCGGGGTCGAACGCGTATGCCTTTTACTTCGTGAGGGAGAGGTTGCCGCTTGGTTGCTCTGGCTGTAGAAATAATGGGGGGTGGGGATCAATAAGCATGCTTACCTTTTTCGCCCAAAAGACGGGTAAAACTTTTTTTTCCAGCGATTTTATGTGTTCTTGTATGTCTTGAGGTCGGTATGAAAGCATTCGATGAGTGTCTTTCACGTCTTGAGACTAGACGGACTACCCACCCCTATTTTTACAACTTAAATTTCTACTGCGCCTTAAAATGAGGGAGATCTGCCGTTAATCGCTCAAAATGCGAGAATAGCATTTTGCGGAGACGGGTTTATTCATTTAAAAATAGCGGAAATTCACGAGGGAGACATCGGGGGCCTGAAAACATGTGCGTATTTTGGCAATAAGGGCTCAAAATGAGCGAGTTCTGGATTCGACCTTGATGGGTGTCTAATTTTCTAGAAAATCCATTTGTCAGCGCTCAAAATGTATCCGATGATAAGGATAGTAGGACGGGGGACCGTTTATCGGCTGAGGTTAGGGGGAAAACTCGGGTGCTTAGACGTGTGATAATTGTCTCGTTCGCATTGATTGTCTTGGCATCGGGATTCGTTGTTGCTCTCGGTCCCGCCAGACTTCACCCTCCAGCTTTGAACGCCGGCGGCCGTCCATCCCCAGCTCTACCTACGACTCCACCCACTGGTCAAGGTATCCGTGGCTATGCCTCTATCGGTCCTCTTTTTCCCCTATGCACTGTGGTTGGGAACCTCGGACCAGTACCTGACACCATTATGACAGTGCATGTCATCGTCATTACTGCTTCTGGAGAAAGAATTTTGTCTCAAATCGATTGGATGCCTTCTATAACGTGTAGCTTTGTGAGCGCTCGCCCTGTACGGATCGCTCCGGGCCCCGCGGCAGTGGGTACGTTCAACGTTAACCTGGCCCCTGGCAGCTATGGCGTTACATTGTCGAACTGTGATTCAATCGGTCAGGCGTTGGGCTGCGGAGGTCTTCCCATAACAGTTGTCGTTTCCTCAGGCGTCTATGCTAGACCTGATCTTACTGTTGACACCGGAATTAGATAGCTTCCATTTGATCGGGGAATCGGAAGCTAGTTTCCACAACAATGCTCGTGATGAGCTAATGCATAACTCGCATCTGGTTCTTCCGTATTTCATTGAACAGTTTTACGATCTCAACGCCGCTAATGAGTGGGGCCGTCTTGACCGTCATCGAACTGAATTCGCCGTTACAATGCGGGTGCTTCACGATTACATACCCACGCAGCCTGTCGATATTCTCGATGTTGGAAGCGGGCCGGGAAGATACGCTATCCCTCTTGCAAAAGATGGCCACAGAGTGACGCTCGTTGACCTATCCAAGAAGTCCCTCGATTATGCCAAAGAACAGGCCCTGAAGGCCAAGGTGGACATGGCGGGTTACGTGCGGGGGAACGCAGTTAGTCTCAATGGGTTTGAGAACTCGACTTTTTCTGTTGTTCTCTTGTTGGGGCCGTTGTATCACCTTCAATCTGAGACGGAACGGCAACAGGCTGTTCGAGAATCGAGGCGCGTTTTGAGGCCTGGCGGAATCATTCTCGCCTCTTTCATCACCCGGTACGCTCCTTTTAGATGGGCAGCGAAGAATGATCCGAGCTGGATGCCCAGTCATAGACAGTTGCTAGAGACTGGAGTATTCATTCCTTCAATGGGTCCGAAGGGTGCGGACCGAGGTTTCACCGACGCCTATTTCGCTTCGCCCGGAGAGGTAAAGCCATTGATGGAACAGGAGGGGTTTCGAAACTCTCGACTTGATTGGTTGTGAAGGGATTGTTAGCCTGATTGAAGAAAAGGTCAATGCACTAACCGGTCGTGAGTTCGATGAGTGGGTGGAGCTGAACCGTCAGTTGGGAAGAGATCCTTCGGTCCAAGGAGCGGCTGAGCACTTGCTCTACGTTGGTAAGAGAATAGTGGCGGATCATGGCTGATTTCGACCGTGTCTCGAACATCTACGATGCTACGCGCAAGGCTCCCGATGATGTGATGAGCACCACTCTAGCGACTATGGAGAAGGTGCTCGGTAGCTGTGAGAGTATTCTTGATGTTGGCGTTGGGACAGGACGTTATGCCGAGCCACTAACTGTTCGAGGATTGCCGATTGTTGGAGTGGACATTTCCACTTCGATGATGGCCAAGGCAAGGGAGAAGGGTCTAGAGGATCTTGTCCGAGGCGACGCTCATCACCTTCCATTTCTCGACCGGTCTTTTGATGCTGTAATCTTCGTGCTTCTCCTCCATCTCGTTCAAGACTGGGTCACTGTACTGCATGAGATCGGGCGAGTGTGTCGAGGGGTCGTAGTTTCAACTGTAAGCAGAGAGGACGGTCTGAACATTAGAGAGTTGTACCTGAGATTTCGAGAGGCGCATGGCGTCCCTCTTCGAAAGTTCAATGAGGGAACGGAGGGGTTGAGGGCGTTACTTCGTCCTATGGAGGTTTATTCAGTTATGGATAGGATTGTTGAATCTAACACGGACGAGTCGATTGCATACTTCGCGGATAGAAAGTCCTCTATCACCTGGGATGTTCCACAAGTTGTTCATGATAGAATCATTAGTACGATTCAGTCTGGCCATGGCGGAAGGATTCTGCGTCAACGAATGGTCGACGAGGTTGTAGTCTGGAAGGCTGAGCAGTTCCGGTCATTCAAGCCCTCGGTCTAGCTCTATGTTCGAGCGCTTTTGTGCGAGGCGCCCTGTTATTCATGCCTAGTTTGACACTTTCCGGACGATCATCAAGATATACATACTCAAAGGATTTCCAACTGGACTATCGGTTGATGCCAAGCGCTCAGGACGAGACCATGGAAGAAGAGGATGAAGCGTTAGAGGGAGCAGAAGCAGATGGGGAGGAAGCAGCCGGACCTCCTGAGAAAAACACTCTTCTGGATATCACCGTGGTCCCGTTCGAGCCTTTGGTTGGGAGTGCCGGTTCTGAGAAGCTGGCTAAACTGAAGAAAGCGATACAGGAAAAAATTCAGCCTCCAGGAAATCTAACAGTATTGAAGGAGGAACGATACTCTAGACTTGTTACTTTGACTGTAGTGTTCTACATCTGGAAGGGACCTGGGAAAGCGAACCCTAGATCAGCAAAGGAGCTGGGTAGTCTTCTTAGACCTGTTTTCGATGTTCTCCAGACGGGAGATCAAGGCCTTGGTGTTGTCGAGAAGGACAGTTACGTCTGTGAAGTGTACGCGACCAAGGAGCTTGTGGAGAGTGAGAAGGAAGAGGGGTATCGGATTATTATGGAAGAATTTGAGAATGAAGAGATGCTTGGCGTGTTGAATGCTGTCTATGGAAAGAGCACCTAATCCGTTCCAAGTATTGTTCCTCTAGGGTACGGTGGTTGGGTCCCAGTTCGTCCGCATGTCCTCGCTGAGAGAGTCCAGTTGACGCATTTCATCTGGTTTCAGTTCGAAATCGAATACGTTGCTGTTCTCTAGGATTCTTTCCTTCTTGGAGGATTTCGGTATTGCTACGACGGCGTGTTGGAGGCACCATCGGATCAAAACTTGGGCTGGAGTCCGAGAATGTTTTGCAGCTATTTGTTTGATGGCCGGATCGTCGAGTCTTTGGCCTCTGGTTAATGGACTGTAGGCTTCTAGCTGTATCTTGTTCTGCTGGCAGAATTCTAAGAGATCGCTCTGGTAGAGGAATGGATGGAACTCGACCTGGTTTACATCTGGGACGATGTCGGACTGTCCGAGCAATTCTTTGAGGTGTCCTATAGTATAATTGCTGACGCCGATGCTTCGGACCTTGCCCTCTTTCAATAGTCTGATCATTGCTTTCCATGTTTCATTTCTCATTCCGGGTTGTGGCCAGTGGATTAGGTAGAGGTCGACGTATGTGAGGCCGAGTCTTCGAAGACTTTCCTGAAAAGCGAGCAGGGTCGAGTCGTAGCCGTGGTCACTGTTCCATAGTTTCGTCGTCACAAAAACGTCGTCTCTTGGTAGCCCGCTCTGTCGGACTGCTATTCCAACGTCTTGTTCGTTACCATAGATCCGGGCGGTGTCGATCAGTCTGTAGCCGTATTCGAAGGCTGCTTTCACAGCTTTCTGAGTTCCGAGGCCGGCAGAGGCCTGGTATACTCCGAGTCCGAGCCAGGGCATTTGCACGCCACTGTTTAGGGTTACTCGTGTCTTTATGCTGGTCTGCACGGGTCTTTGGTTGGCTAGAACCTGACTTAAAGAACTCCACTGGATCTGGCGGACCATTTTGTCCAGGTGGTTATCGCATTTACTCTTCCACTGCTAGTTGGAAGGTTCCGTCATCCTTGTAGGCAACTGTGAATGATTCGCCACAGTGGGGACAACTAATCTTCCATCCAAGTTGGGAGGGTAGGACTCGTCCGTTACTCGGATGATGGGTCCTTTTCAATTGCGCTGTTATTTGTTTGACATCATCTTCAGCTTCTTCTCTGTCTTCTTCGATGTCTTTTGGTCCGCGTTGTTTTGATTGGCTCATGACCGTGAGCGTTCGTACTACGATACTCCGCAAAAGATTCGTGTAACCTATCCTCGACCACTGTAGGTTACTGTGTTATCTCATTAACTGTGAATGACAAGGAGGCGCATCATTACAGGTCGACCTTTTGTTGAGTGTCAAATGCGACTATTACTGTTTTGAGAGGGGTTGGATCCATATGTGAAGTGTTCGGTATTATTTCGTATGTGAAATCTGCCAGTGGCTATCTTCTTGTTGCATTTTGTTTCGACCGGAATACCAACCTTTTAACGATTGATCGGCTAAATCGATCAAAGATTCGATAGTAGATAGCATGGATAAGTTTGTCGGAGCTGTTGGCGGCCAGGAGCATTAGCTATGCATAGCTATGCAGGATCACGTCGGCTTGGGAAGTACTGGCTATGGCCAATTCTGGCCCTATTCCTGATATTAGTCCTGGTCGTGACGACCTTTGGGACTGGTGTCATAGTTTCCCCTTTGGCAGGAACTATCACAAGTTTCTCGTTTGGGACTGCCGGCGATTGGGACAATAACAGTCACACTACTAGTAATTGGCAGTCTCTCGGTTCATCAGGCGTCAATTTTGCACTTAGCCTTGGGGACATGCTCTACGCCCAGCCAACTCCGTCGGCGAATGAACAAACATGGTGCAATACTTTCAAAGGCAATCTCGCAAACGCGGAGATTCTCGTGGGGAATCATGAAACTGCTGAAGACAATACAACTCAAGGAGGCGGCAACATTTACAAGTTCATACAATACTGCCCGTTTACACTCGGATCGCTCACCGGCCGTTACGGGTTCCAATACTACTTCGACTATCCGTCTTCAAGTCCCCTTGCTAGGTTCATTATGGTCGACCCGAACATTTGGAATGGAACCTCAAGCTCTTCTGCGATAAGCTACAGCAACGGCACAGCAAGACAAGCATGGGTAGGGACTGCGATTGATAGCGCAAGAACCTTAGGCATAACCTGGGTCATTGTCGGGACCCACAAGGATTGCATAACCACTGGTGCGAACAGTTGCGAAATCGGCCAGGACTTTATGCGATTCCTGATTAGCAAGAAAGTTGACATTGTCCTTCAAGGACATGACCACAATTATCAACGTAGTAAACAGCTTATCTGTGCTACTTCGCGCCCATCTACTTTTCCGTCGAATTGTATCTCGAATGATGGCTCAACGGGCAAGTATTCCAAAGGTGCTGGCACAGTTTTCCTTATTGTCGGAACAGGGGGTGCCGGTCCGCAGTCAATAGTTGCGAATGCTGATTCTCCCTATTTTGCCAAAACATTTTCTGGAGCATATGGCTATGCAAAGTTCACAATCTCAACCACAGCTGTTCAAGAGCAGTTCGTCAACACGAGCGGTTCGACTTCCACAGATAGCTTCTCGATCGGAGATTTCTCAATGTCAGCGAATCCCGCATCACTTGCTCTCAACCAAACAATGACGGGTAACTCGACAATCACTGCGGCCAGCCCGGACGGGTTCAGCGGCACAGTCAGCTTGACCACCTCAGTGAGTCCGTGCCCTGCGGGTTGTCCGACGACTTCTTTCACGCCCTACTCGAGTCTCAAACTGGTTGTTGGTGGGACAAACAGCACTACGATGAAGGTTACCACTTTCGGGAACACTCCCCAAGGGAATTACAACATCACGGTTACCGGGACTAGTGGTTCGCTGTCCCACAAGGTCCTAGTTACGTTGCGGGTGGGTCCTCCGCCTCTTCAGGACTTCTCTTTGGCTGCCAGCCCAGGCACGGCGACTGCCAACTACAACATCACCGCGATCTCAACCATTACAGTGACCGGTAGCGGTGGACTCTCTACGACTGTAAGCCTGAGTTCCACTCAGTCGCCCAATAGTCTCGCCTGCTCCTTGAGTCCGACTAGCGTTATCATCACAGCGATCACCCCGTCCGCAACTTCGACTCTTAGTTGCAAGGGGACTGTCGCGGGCAACTACGCAGTGACTGTTAGCGGTAGCTCTTCATCCCCGTCCTTGTCGCATACAGTCCTCGTTACGATCAAAGTGGTTGACTTCAGCATCGCGACACCCGCTCCCGTTACCTTGACTTCTGGGCAGGGAGCATCATCGACCATCAGCCTTGGTAGTCAAAACGGTTTCACGGGAACCGTCGCTGTTTCAACGTCTTCAAGTCCAACGGCAAGTGGACTTGTTGTTTCGGTGGACCAGTCAAACGTTAGATTGGTCGCGAACGGTTCGAACAGTACGCATCTAACCCTATCTACTAATTCTTCGACGCCGGCAGGAAGCTACAACATTCTCATAACCGGGACGAGCGGGAGCGTCATTCACCAGACTTCGTTCATCGCGAATGTCACCTGGGATTTTGGCATAAGCTCGTCTAGCTCTTCGTTAAGCCTGCCCGCGGGATCTCAAACGAGTGCTACTATCACTCTCAATAGTCTTGGTCTAACTGGCAACATTACTCTATCGGCGTCGACATCCCCTTCCAATCTGACGGTAACGACCTCATTCAGTTCCACAACGGTCTCCCTCAGTCCAGGTACTAGCGGTTCTTCATCGCTAACGATTCGGACCACATCTTCCACGTTTGCTCAAGTTTACAGCATCACTGTCACGGGCTTGTCCGATACCAGGCCAGCACTGTCTCACTCTGTCATCGTACGGGTAAGCGTCTCAAGCTTCAATGTTACAATTACTCCACGAAGTGTCACTGTAATTCCGGGCTCGAAAGGTACGTCCACGGTTGCTGTCACTAGCCAGAATGGTTTCACAGGCTCTGTGAGTCTGACATCCTCATCCTCTTCCGGTAATCTATCCTGCACTCTAAGTCCAACAGGGGTTTCGCTGGGAACAACGGCGACTTCAACACTTTCCTGCAGCGGATCTCCCGGCCTCTACGTCGTAACCGTAACCGGCACAAGCGGGTCTTTGTCTCGTTTAGGCAACGTCACTTACGTGGTTTCAGATTTCTCGATCGGGTCAATTCCGGCGAGCTTGAACTTGGGGGCGTCTGGGACCACGGTAGTCGGCCTGACCAGTATCAATAATTTTGTCGGAAGTGTGACACTCACTGCTTCAGCCAGTCCGAGTACAGGCTTGACAGTAACGTGTCCCACATCTGCAACGCTGTCAGCTAACGCGACTACTAATACGACCTGCACGCTTAGATCGACGGTAACTGGCACTTACACTGTATCCTTCACGGGCAATGTTAGTGCAACATTCCATTCCGCTTCCGCACTAATTCACGTCGGCGACTTTACGGTAATTGTGTCGAGTCCTGTCAATTTCAACTCTGGCGCAACCGGGGGCTTCATCTCCGTCTTACTATCCAGTACGAACAATTTTGCAGGAGGCATCAATGTCACATCCACGGTCAGTCCATCATCGGGATTGAGTGTAGCTTGTCCCACGGCTCTCGTTAGCCTGACAATTAACGGCACTGCGAGTGCTAGATGCAACCTTAGTTCAGGAGCACGTGGAACATTCGTCGTTACGATTTCCGGTCTCGGATCGCCAGGGACAGCGTTGCATTCTGCTTCATCGACCGTGAACGTCGGCGACTTTACCATCACAATTACCGGCCCAGTGAGCTTCAACTCGGGCAGTTCCTCTTCGGTCTCGATCTCGCTTGCTAGCATTAGCAATTTCGCGGGCAGCGTCACTCTGATCCCCTTCAATCCCCCCGCCGCAGTGACGATCACATGCCCGTCAAGCCCGGTTAGTCTGAACAATACAACTGCGAACGCCTCGTGTAACATGAGCTCTTCGAGCTCCGGATCTTACACAGTGACTATCACCGGATCGGGTTCTCCAGGTACTACGTCGCATCAGGCCTCTGTAACGGTCCGAGTTGGCGACTTTGTCATAGTGGCTAGCGGGAGAGTGAATTTCAATTCCGGCTCTTCAGGTGCAATCATCTCCCTCTCTCTGAACAGTACTTTCAGTTTCAGCGGCTCGGTCTCCTTGGTTTCGAGTACAACTCCCTCGACCGGTTTGACGGTCTCATGCCAAACATCAGTGAGTTTGTCTACCAACGGCACAGCCATAGGTTCCTGCGATCTCAACTCAACGTCTCCTGGCGTCTACATTGTCATCGTGACTGGGTCTGGCTCTCCCGGCACCGCGACTCATCGAATATCTTCCATCATCCATGTAGGCGGGTTTGATTTCGCTGTTCGACCTCGAACGAACTTCAACAGTGGTGCCTCTGGCGCCGTAGTCACGGTTTCGTTGAACAGTACCTTCGACTTCGTTGGCTCGGTCACGATCACATCCAGCCCGATCACTGGTTTGACTGTAAATTGTCCCGCTTCATCAATTAGCGTGTCTGACAATTCTACGAACACTGTGTCATGCGGTCTGAACTCGACCATCATTGGACGATACGCGGTGAATATTACTGGCACAGCATCTCCCGGTACCGCTAGTCATTCCGGGTTGGCGGTAGTTCATGTCGGCGGCTTCACGATAACCCCGCTTGGCGCAACTAGTTTCAACCTTGGAGCGCCTGGAATTTCTGTTACTCTTACGGTAACAAGCAACTTCGACTTCTCTGGGTCGATAACTTTCAGCTCCGCAACATCTGCTCCTAGCATTCTGACAATTAACTGCAATGCTCCGACAATTACTCTAAACGGCAATTCTAGTGCAAACACATCATGCGGTCTTTCTAGTTCGACTCAGGGCACCTACATCGCATCTTTCACCGGCAACGGATCTCCCGGGACTCTATCTCACACTGTAACTTCTACTGTCCACGTGGGGGATTTCACTATCTCATTCGTTACCCGGATGGATTTCAACAGTGGCGCTTCAGCCACACTGTCAGTGTCCTTGACTAGCCTGAATAATTTTGCCGGGACCGTCTCATTTTCACATGTCGAAGTCCCCAACACAGGGCTTACAGTTACTTGTCCAGCACCACCTGTTAGTCTGGCTGCAAATGTTACTGCAACGACTCCCTGTACTTTGACCTCTGCCCAAGCTCGCACGTACTCCTCGACAATTACCGGCAGAGGATCTCCAGGCACTTCGTCACACGCATCCGTTGTTACCGTTCACGTTGGTGACTTTACAATAAGTGTGTTAACCGTTGACATTAACAGTGGTCAGACCGGGCAATCTGTAAGCATTACAGTAACCGGCACTTACAATTTCACAGGAACAGTCGGTCTTGCAGGAAGTGCCTCGCCCGCTGGAGGCTTAGCAGTGAACTGTTCCGGTCCCGGGATTAACCTCTCCGGGAATAATACTGCCAGCTCGCAGTGCTCGTTGGCCTCGACAAAGTCCGGTACCTATGTTGCCTTTGTAACGGGTGCAGGTTCTCCCGGCAGTACCTCACACACCGCGAGTGGAACTGTCCACGTCGGCGACTTCACGATCAATTTTGTGGGTAAGAACATCAATGTTGGGCAGACAGGCATTTCTCTTAACGTCACCCTATCCAGCACTTTCAATTTCGCGGGTGGCGTAACATTGACTGCTTCATCGACGCCCTCTGGACTGACAATCAATTGTCCAACTACTGCGGTGGCTCTGGCACCTAACGGCACCTCCACCACGCTTTGTTCTCTGAACTCAAGCACGTCCAACATGTACCCCACTACTATCTCAGCAAACGGGTCTCCAGGTACCGCCTTCCATGCTGCCGGAGCCACGGTTCACGTTGGCGACTTCACCATCTCTGTCCAGTCCTCGACCAATATCAACTCTGGAGTAACAGCCGCCTTCACCCAGGCAACTCTCACCAGCAAGAATAATTTCGCAGGGACAGTGAGTCTTGCTCCAACGATCACTCCGAGCAGTGGGCTATCTGTCAGTTGCTCCGGCGGTATTCTGGCGGAGAACGGGACCGTAGTAGCATCATGCGCACTTAGTTCCTCGACTCCCGGAACCTACGCTCTGACAATTGCGAGTTCTGGTTCACCTGGAAGCGCAGCTCATTCAGCTTTCATGACGGTCCACGTTGGGGTCCTTCAAATGACGGCGCCATCTTCGTCGAGTTTCAGCGTCGGGACTTCTTCAGTTCCAGTGACAGTGACAAGTGTCAACAACTTCTCGGGCACTGTTGCTTTGTCGTCCGCTGTCAAGCCTGTTTCTGGGCTTACGGTCACTTGTCCGGGCCAAGTTTCTCTCTCGCCAAATGCGTCCACGATAGCATCTTGCGGACTAAGCTCAACCTCGATCGGGACTTATGATGTCACGACTACAGGAGCTGGCTCGCCAGGTACTGCAACTAGTGCCGCAAGCATAGCTGTCAGTGTAGGCAACTTCACCATTACTGCTTCCAATGCAAATCTCAACGTCGGTCAGACCGATCAATCGGTCAATGTTACAATTACAAGCATCAACTTCAATGGCACGATTACACTTCAAAGTAGCGCACAACCAAGTGGCCTAAGCGTACAATGTCCAACTACCGCCCTGACGGTCAATGCAAGCCAGACAATCAATGTGCTCTGTTTCGTAAGTTCCACCTCACCGGGAACTTATGCAGTAACCATCACTGGCGTGGCATCGCTGGGGGGCACGTCCCATTCCGCTGCCGCCTCAGTCTCAGTTGGAGACTTCAGTATTTCACTGCCGCCGCGTGTGAACTTCAACATCGGTCAAACAGGTGTGCCTGTAAACGTAATCCTGACTAGCACATTCAATTTCTCAGGTAGCGTAACGATCAACCCCTCGACTGCAAGCGGGCTGGGGATTACATGTCCAACGAGCCAAGCCCTTCTCACTCCCAACTCTGCAGTCACCCTGACTTGTTCGTTGAACTCTGCTTCTTCTGGAACATATCCATTGACGATTACTGGAGTAGCATCGACAGGAAGCGCAACTCATTCTGCGATATCGACGGTCCACGTTGGCGACTTCGCTTTCTCAAGCACTACCCGGGTGAGTATGGCACCGGGTTCGACCAGTGCAGTGATAACTGTTACTGTGAGTAGCCTTAACAATTTCGTCGGAGACATAACAATCAGCACCTCAACAAATCCCTCTACTGGCCTAAGCGTAAATTGCCCATCTAGGGTTTCGTTATTGGAGAATCTGACGATTCAGTTTTCCTGCGGGTTGAGTTCGGGTACTCCGGGAACCTACAATGTTACCTTGACAGGAGTCGGCTCGCCGGGTACGTCGTCTCACTTATCCAGCACGATTGTCCAAGTTGGAGATTACGTTATCTCGACTCCGAAGCCCTCGATCAGTTTCAACTCAGGTGCCTCTGGAGCAGTCATACCGGTCAACCTGACGAGCAAAAGTTTCGACGACTCCGTTAGGCTCTCGTCGTCAATCATTCCTGCTAACGGCCTATCGATAACATGTCCATCATCCCCGGTGGGGCTGACATCGAACAATACTTTCACTACGAGTTGTTCTCTAAGCTCTTCGGCACCCGGAACGTATCTCGCAACGATCACTGGAGTTAGCTCTCTCGGCAGTATCACTCACTCGTTCAATGTGACACTGCATGTCGGCGATTTCAGCATTTCAGCTAGCTCTCCGGCTGCAGCCCAAGCAGGCACCTCGGCGACTTCGACAATTACTCTTGCAAGTTCTTCCTTCAATGGTTCGGTCTCCGTCCGAATTTCACCTCCAACTGGCCTTTCATGCAATCCGCTTACCACGAGTGGGCAATTGGCGGCCAACGCTACAAGTAGCATTCCCTTGAGCTGCTCGTCCTCAAAAGCTGGAACCTTTAACGTGCCAATGACCGCAACAGGTTCGCCTGGCACATCTTCGCACGCAGCCAGTGCCACCTTCACGTTCGTCGACTTTAACATGACCTCGACTCCGAGCGTAGTGCCACCGTTACTTCCGAACGCGGTCGGCAATTCGACGATTACGATCAGATCCCTCAACGGCTTCACAGGCACTGTCGACCTCGTCGCTAGTATCTCGCCGGCTTCCGGCTTCGTCTGCACTCTAACTCCTGCGAGTGTCGGTGTCACACCTCTACCGCCTGGGAACTCCAATTCCACATTGTCTTGCAGTGGCTCCGCTGGACTATACACTGTTACAGTTACAGGAACCAGTGGTTCCCTCTCTCACACAACCACAGTCTCATACACTGTGCAGGATTTCACTGTCGCTGCCAGCCCGACCTCTCTCCGAGTCAGCGCGGGAAACCCAGGGAACTCCGCAATAGCCGTCACCAGCTTTAACGGCTACTCTGGCACGGTCGTCCTAACCGCTGCGATAGCTCCGGGCTCTGGACTCACTTGCAGCTTCACGCCAGGCAGTGTCATTCTCGGAACTTCGAGCAGTTCGACACTCTCGTGCAAGGGCTCTGCCGCCACATACAATGTGAACGTAACGGGGACCAGCGGGTCCTTGTCCCACTCCGTACTTGTGATTTATACGGTCCAAGACTTCACAGTCACCGCTAGCCCATCTAGTATCACCGTCTTGGCAGGAGCTGTGGGTAGTTCGACCATCAATGTCACATCGGTGAATGGTTTCACTGGCACTGTCGCTCTGACAAACTCGACTTCTCCATCGTCGGGGTTGACATGCTCTTTCTCCACAACCTCGATAAATCTAGGAACTTCGGGCACTGCCACTCTCTCCTGTAGGGGAATTGCGAGAACATTCACCGTCACGGTGACAGCGACTAGTGACTCGCTCTCCCGTTCCGCTACGGTGACCTTCATCGTCACCGACTACAACTTCACAGCGAGTCCGACTAGCGTGACTATAATCGCAGGCTCTACCGGCACGTCGACAATAAGCGTCTCCCCGATCAACGGCTTCACAGGAAGCGTGGCGCTTTCAACTGCTCCTTCAACTGGGCTGACCGCGAGTCTAGACATTCCTTCAATCACAACATCAGGCACTGCTCAGCTGACGCTTGGTGCCTCGTCCGGAGGCAACTACACTGTCACAGTAACAGGAAGAAGTGGAACCTTGTCACATTCCGTCATCATCTCAGTGATAGTCTCTGATTTCTCAGTAACGGCATCCAATTCTGTTAGTTTCAATTCGGGCGCGTCGAATCCGCAAACTGGCATTACGATCACGGCGATCAATCATCTCACAGGGTCCATCACTCTGTTACCCTCGGTCTCCCCCCCAGGATTGACCGTTACCGGTTGCGCACCTAACCCAGTGACCCTGAACTCGACTGTCACATCTACAATTTCCACGTGTGCTTTCAGATCATCGACGCCCGGCACATATACTGTAACAATGAAAGGCTCGCTCTCAGCAACCTCACTTAGCCACTCCTTCGTATTGACCGTCAATGTTGGCGACTATTCGATATCTGCTGCTGGACGAGATTTGAACGTCGGCCAAACTAACGCATTACTGAATGTCACACTAACATCGAGGCTGAACTTCAACGGCAATGTGAGCCTAGCTCCTACTTCTCCGCTGGGATTGACCGTCTCTTGTCCCGCGTCTCCTATTGCGTTAGCGGCCAATGCAGTCCGAATTGTGTCCTGCACGTTGACCTCTAGCACGGCTGGAACCTATGCAGTCAGCATCCAAAGCAACGGTTCGCCGGGGACTGTCACTCAATCAGTCTCGTTCACAGTGCACGTTGGAGACTTCTCGCTATCCCAGATTCCTCCGACAAACATCAACGTCGGCCAGTCCGGAGTTTCGCTCACAATCGGTCTTAACAGCACCTTCAACTTCGCAGGTGCCGTCATACTCGTAGGGACCTCTTCCCCATCAGGTCTCACAGTAACCTGTCCAACAACAGGAATTTCATTGTTGGCCAACAAAACGGCCACCGCCTTATGCTCACTATCCTCTACAACTGCCGGAACCTACGGTGTGACCATCACCGGGTCCCCATCTCCCGGAACCGTATCTCATGTTGCACGGGTTACTATCCACGTTGGCGATTTCACTCTACGGGCCACGGGCATCGACCTGAACGTAGGTCAGACAGGCGCTTCGATTCACCTATCGTTGAACAGTACTTTCAACTTCGCAGGGAGCATAAGTCTCACAGGAGTCTCAGTCGCCGGTCTGACGGTAACTTGTCCGTCGCCCGTGACCCTCAGCCAAAACAGCACCTCACAACCGAGTTGTTCGTTAGTTGCCACGACTCCTGGAACATATGCGGTTACGCTTACCGGTCAAGGCTCCCCTGGAACTGCATCACATTCCTCGGCTGTGATAGTACACGCCGGAGACTTTGTCATCAACGTCGTCGGGTCGAATCTCAACGCCGGACAAACCGGAGTATCAGTAAATGTCACTGTAACAAGCAGGTACAATTTCGCGGGGGGTGTTACGCTGAACGGTAGCGCTAACCCGACGAGTCTGAGCGTTGTCTGCCCAGCCAGTCCTTTGGTCCTGACCCCGAACAGCACTGCTAACGCACAGTGCGCTTTGGCGTCAAACACTTCCCTAACCTACCTGGTGACGGTTACCGGTTCAGGCTCGCCAGGAAATGTTTCCCGATCAGCCTCAGTCACCGTTCACGTTGGCGACTTCACGGTAACGACATCCGCGGCGAATCTGAACCTTGGACAAACAGGAGTGGCCATGACTGTCATACTAACAAGCGTTAACAACTTTAACGGAAATGTCAGCCTTACCGGGGCAGCTACCCCAACCGGTCTATCGGTCTCCTGCCCGGTCTCGCCAGTTATTCTCTCGTCAAATCGTACCGTCACAGCCGCCTGCTCATTGAGCTCCACAACTCGGGGAGCATATGGGGTAACCATCACAGCCACAGGCGTCCCCGGAGGTTCCTCACATTCAAGCGGACAGATCGTCCATGTCGGTGATTTCACGATAACGGCCGGAAAAGTCAGTCCCTCATCAATCAATTCGGGATCAGTGGGCAATTCTAC
>Ga0209235_1000803_pt1 | contig 16572 bp, 15 predicted proteins | sample GraSoi013_1_20cm_4_FD_185817 | JGI IMG/M metagenome (GOLD analysis project Ga0209235, IMG submission 185817) | Grasslands soil microbial communities from the Angelo Coastal Reserve, California, USA - Sample 09_25_2013_1_20cm (SPAdes) (version 2) | ecosystem: Environmental > Terrestrial > Soil >... | reverse complement strand
CTTCGAAGCCGGTGGACGAGTTCCAGGAGGCGAAGGCGCTGGGTATCCACACCAAGCCGGTGCTGATCGGGCCGGTGACGTTCCTGCTCCTCGGCAAGGCCCGCACGGCGCGGTTCGACCGGCTCACGCTGCTCGACGCGCTGCTGCCGGTCTACGGGGAGGTGCTGTCGCGCCTTGCCGCCGCCGGCGCGACCTGGGTTCAGCTCGACGAGCCGTGCCTCGCGCTCGACCGCACTCCCGCCGAGCGCGCCGCGTTCGTGCGCGCCTATCGGTTCCTGGCGGATCGGGCGCCGAAGGTCAAGATCCTCGTCGCCACGTATTTCGCGGGGCTCGACGACAACCTGCCGACCGCACTTGAGCTGCCGGTCGCGGGGCTGCACCTGGATGCGGTGCGCGCGGCCTGGGGGGGGCGCTTCGACGCCCTGCTCCAGGCGTGGCCGGCAGGGGGCGGGCGCGAAGGGAAGGTGCTGTCGCTCGGTGTGGTCGATGGACGGAACATCTGGAAGGCGGATCTCCCGGCGGTGCTGCGCCAGCTCGAGGACGCCCTGGAGCGCGCTGGCGCGGCCCAACTGTGGGTCGCGCCGTCGTGCTCGCTGCTGCACGTGCCGATCGACCTCGATCACGAGACGCGGCTCGACAGCGAATTGAAGGGGTGGCTCGCCTTCGCGAAGCAGAAGCTCGTCGAGGTGGCGACCCTCACGCGGGCCCTGCGGGAAGGGCAGGATAGCGTGACGGCGCAGCTCGATGCCAACACCCGCGCGCTCGCGGGGCGACGCACGTCGCGACGCATTCACAATCCCGCGGTGAAGCAGCGCGCCCGGGGGGTCACCGAGCACGATATGTGCCGCAGGTCGCCCCACGCCGCGCGGCGGAAGAAGCAGCTCCGGCTTCCGTTGTTCCCGACGACGACCATCGGCTCGTTCCCCCAGACGGCCGAGGTGCGGAACGCCCGCAAGAAGCTGCATGACGGCAAGCTGGCGCCCGCGGAGTACGACGCATTCATCGCCGAGCAGATCACGCGAACCCTCAAGCTGCAGGAAGAGTTGGGACTCGATGTGCTGGTGCACGGCGAGTTTGAGCGTAACGACATGGTAGAGTATTTCGGCGAGCAGCTCGAAGGGTTCGCGTTCACGGAGCACGGCTGGGTGCAGTCGTACGGCAGCCGCTACGTGAAGCCGCCGATCATCTACGGCGACGTCTCGCGCCCCAAGGCGATGACCGTGCGCTGGAGCACGTTCGCGCAGTCCAAGACCGCGCGCCCAGTGAAGGGCATGCTGACGGGCCCCGTCACGATCCTGCAGTGGTCGTTCGTGCGCGACGATCAGCCGCGGGCGGAGACGGCGAAGCAGCTGGCCCTCGCGATCCGCGACGAAGTGACGGACCTGGCGGCGGCGGGGATTCGTGTGATCCAGATCGACGAGCCGGCGCTGCGGGAGGGCCTGCCGCTGCACCGGGCCGAGTGGCCGGGCTATCTCGAGTGGGCGGTGAACGCATTCCGGCTGGCGACCGCTGGCGTGTCGGATGCGACCCAGATCCACACCCACATGTGCTACAGCGAATTCAACGACGTCATCCGTGTGATCGAGAAGATGGACGCCGACGTCGTCTCGATCGAGAACGCGCGCTCGGGGTCGGAGCTGCTCGAGGGGTTCAAGGAGTACCGCTATCCCAACGAGATCGGGCCGGGTGTCTACGACATCCACTCGCCCCGGGTGCCGAGCACCGCGGAAATCGTCCAGGCGCTCAAGCGCATGCAGGAGGTGCTCGGCGAGCGGCAGATCTGGGTGAATCCCGACTGCGGCTTGAAGACGCGCGGCTGGGAGGAGACGCTGCCGTCGCTCCGCAACATGGTTCAGGCGGCGCGGCAGATGCGGCCCGTGCCGGCGTCGACGGGGGCAGCGGGTTAAGTTTCTATCATGAGCGCCGCCGACGTCCACATCACCGCCGAGCCGATCGACAACGGCCGCTGCAAGTTTCTGGTGAGCGAGCCGCTGCTCGCGGGCGGCGTCCGGCGGTTCGCCTCGCCCGACGAGGCGCGCGGCTCTCCGCTCGCGGAGGCGATCTTTGCCATTCCGGGGGCGGACGTGAACGAGGTCATCGTGTCGGGCAACCTCGTCACGGTGGTGAAGCGTAGCCCCGCGGCCTGGCCCGTGGTGGGAAAGGCGGTCGGCCAGGCGATCCGCGCGGCGCTCGCGGGAGGCCAGGCGGCGGTGGCGGCCAAGCCTGCCGCGCCTGCCACGCCGGGGGGTGCGACGTCGGACGATGCGTTGTACGAGCGCGTCGCCGACCTGTTCGACAGCCAGGTGAATCCCATGGTCGCCCGGCACGGCGGTCGGGTGGAGCTGATCGACGTCCAGGACGCCGTGGTGATGGTCCGCATGGCCGGCGGGTGCCAGGGGTGCGGGATGGCGGACGTCACCCTGCGCCAGGGCATCGAAGCGATGCTGCACCAGCACGTCCCGGACGTGAAGGGCATCGTCGACATCACCGACCACGCTGCGGGCTCGAACCCCTACTTCGCCGCCGCGAAGAAGTAAGGGCGCAGCATGCTGCGCCCCTCGCCCCGGCTGCTGTTGCTGTTGCCGACCGTCACCTACCGCACCGTCGCGTTCGTCGAAGCGGCGCGCCGGCTCGGCGCCGAGCTGACCGTCGCGTCCGAGCGGCCGAGCACCTTCGAGCGGGCCAACCCCACCGGACTCATCACACTCGATTTCGCCGACCCGACGCACGCCGCCGGGCAGGCGCGGGCGTTCGCGCGCGGGCATCTCGTGCACGGCGTCGTGGCAGTGGACGACGACACCGCGGTGGTCGCCGCCGCCATCGCGGAGGAGCTCGGGCTCCGGGGGAATCCGGTCGCGGCGGCTCGGGCGGCGCGCGACAAGCACCGGCAGCGGCAGCTGCTCGCCGCCGCGGGGGTGGCCGTTCCCCGGTTCGAGCTGCTGACGATCGGGGCGGACCCGGAGGGCGTCGCGCGCCGCGCCGCGTACCCGTGCGTGCTGAAACCGTTGCGGCTGTCCGCATCGCGCGGCGTCGTCCGCGCCGACACCCCCGCAGAATTCGTGGCAGCGTTCGAACGCATCAAGAGGATCCTCGAGCAAGCGGGATGCGAGATGCGGGATGCGGGAGGCGCAGAGCAGCACGCATCCCACATCCCGCATCCCGCATCTCGATCGCTTCTCGTCGAAGAGTTCGTGCCCGGTCGCGAGGTCGCGGTGGAAGGGCTCGTGACGCAGGGCGCGCTGCGCGTGCTCGCGATCTTCGACAAGCCCGACCCGCTGGACGGCCCGTTTTTCGAGGAAACGATCTACGTTACGCCGTCACGCCTCGCGCGGGCGGCACAGCAGGAAATCGCCGCGTGCGCGCAGGCAGCCGTCGGCGCGCTCGGACTCCGGGAAGGACCGGTCCACGCCGAGGTCCGCCACAACGACCGGGGGGCGTGGTTGATCGAGCTCGCCGCGCGGCCCATCGGAGGGCGGTGCAGCGGGGCGTTGCGGTTCGAGAGCCGGGATGCGGGAGGCGAGATGCGACTTGCGTCGCTCGAAGAGATCATCATTCGGCACGCGCTGGGTATGGAGTTGCCGACATTGCAACGGGAACAACAGGCGGCCGGCGTGATGATGATCCCCGTACCCGGGGCGGGCGTCCTGCGGCACGTGCGGGGAGTCGAGGAGGCCCAGGTGGTGCCGCTCGTCGAGGAGGTCGTCATCACGATGCACCCCGGCCAGACGCTCGTGCCGTGGCCCGAAGGCTCGCGCTACCCGGGGTTCATCTTCGCACGGGGGGGGACGTCGGAGGCCGTAGAAGCAGCGTTGCGCGCCGCCCACGCCCGACTCGAGTTTCTGACGGAACCGGCGGACTGACCTACGGTGCCCTGGCGACGCACTCCAACCAATTGCGCGGCACGCCGCACACGCCCGTCTCGTCCATCGCCCGCTCCAGCCCTTTCTCCAGAGCCGCGGAACCCTCCTCGAGGGGCACGCCGGGCAGCGCTCCTTCAATGAAGAGAGAGAACCGGCCAATGTCGCGCATGCTCTCGGGCGGCATCTCGATCCTGACCAAGTCGACGGACGGCCGGGCGAACCCCGCCTGCACACACAGGTCGGAGTACTCGCCGGGCGTGAGGAACTGCCGCGCAACCGCATGGTCCGAGTGCTTCACCTCAATGCCGCGCTCCCGCAGCACCTGCACCGCTCGGACCACCCAGCGGCGCCAGAAGGCCCCCGTACCATCGACGTACGCGCCGTTGAAGAAGGTCGTGTTGAACGCAAAGACGCCGTCCTTGTTCAACGTCTTGCGGATCTCAGCGATGACTTGTGCTTTGTCGGGCACGAGGTGGATTGCATTGAGGAACACGACGGCGTCCGCGGAGGAGACGATGCGGGACACCCATTCGGCGCTGCCCTCGATGAACTTGACCACGTGGGAGTGGATCGCCGCGCGCGCCTTTGAGAGTGCGGACGGAGAAGGATCGATGCCGATCACTTCCACGTTGCGCGCGTCGCCGCCCAGGCGCTCGAGAATAAGCTTCGTGACCGCGCCGGGGCCGCACCCGAGGTCGACGATCTTGCGCCGGCCGGGGCCGATGACCCGCTCCACAATCCACCGGTTGACTTCGGTGAAGAAGGGGTGACGGGTGAACGCTTCGAAGGAGAAACGCTCGTCGTCAGCCTGGCAGTGAACCGACATCCCACCTCCGCAGTGGAGCCTTCAAGATACACGACCGGGGCTGGATTCGCCCTAGTTCGCTGCTAGTATGGGAATCTAAGTGACCTCTCCGAAACGTCTTAGTCAAGAGCATCAGCGCTCCCTCGAGCGGCGCCTCAAAGCGGGGGACGAGCGCGCGCTGGGGGAGCTGTTCGACCTCGTGGCGCCGTGGATCCTGGGCCTGGCGTTTCGCATTCTGCAGGACGAGGACGAGGCCGAGGAGGTGGTCGGCGACGTGTTCGTGCAGGTATGGCGCCACATCGACCAGCACGACGGAGGGCGCGGGCCGCTCGTGCCGTGGATACTGTCGATTGCGCGCAACAGGTCGCTCGACGCTCTACGCCGTCGGCGGCGCTGGTGGCGCAAGTCGGCCCATCTGGAGCAGGCCCAAGAGGCCATGGGCGAAGCCATCGCGCCGGCCGCGCCGCACGAAGCGGCGGTGCCCGGGTGGCCGATGCACCGTGAGGTGCACGCAGCGCTCGCAGCCCTTTCCGAGGAGCAGCGGCGCGTCGTGGTGCTGTCCTACTTCGAGGGGCTGTCGCACCGGGAGATCGCCCAGCGGCTGGGCCAGCCGCTCGGGACCGTGAAGACACGGCTGCGCATGGCGCACCAGAAGTTGACGGAGGGTCTGAGACACTTGAAGGATTGGGTGGAATGACGGACTGGCTGGGCCTGCTGGCGGCGCCGCGGACCCCACGCCCCGAGCTCAAGGGGCGGGTGCTCGCGCGCGCGCTGGCGCCCCGGCGGCGGTGGCCGCTCGCGGCCGCGGCAGTGATCACCCTGGCGGTGGGAGGCGGTGCCTGGTGGGCGTACCGCACGATCGGCACGCTCACCACCGAGCGCGATGGCCTCGCCGCCCGGGTCCATGCGCTCGAGGACACGGTCTCGACCTTCATTCACGGACCCGCGACGCGGCTCATCCAGATCCCGGTCTCGACCGGCGGCCGCGTCGGCGCGGTGACGATCTTCGCCGACAGCGTGCGGCACCGCTGGCTGGTGCGGTGCGACGGGCTCGCCCCGAACGCGAGGGACCAGGCGTACCAGCTGTGGTTCATCACCGACCGGGGAATGGCGACCGCGGCTGTGATGCCGATGGACCAGGACAAGCCGATGGTGATGGCGCTGGAGATGCCCCGAGGCGGCGAGGGGGGGGGCGACCAGCGGGTGCTGGGCGCGGCGATGAGCATCGAGCCGCGGGCTGGCTCGGCGAGCCCGAGCGGCCCGATGGTGTTCCACCGGCTGCTTTAGTCCCGCTTTTCTGCGAGGTCGTGGACCGTCTCCAGCTCCACGACCTTGAGCCGCCGCTTCCCCATCGGTAGCGCGATCGTCACCGCCTGGCCGACCTTGGTGCCGAGTAGCGATTTGCCCAGGGGCGACGCCATCGACACCGGGAGCTCGTCCGGGTCGTCGTCGCCCTCGATGAACTCGCCGAGCGTGAGCGCGTACGTCTGCTTTTTCTTCGTGTCGAGGTCCTGGACGGTGACCCGGGACCCGAACCCGACACTGTCGCGCGGGATGTCGGATTCCCGCACGCCCGAAAGCTTGGAGAGCCGAAGCCGGAGATGGGAGACCCGCGACGTCACGAATTGCTGACGCTCGAGGGCCGCCTTGTACTCCGAGTTCTCCCGCAGGTCGCCGTGCGCGCGAGCCCGCTCGATCTCCTTCGGCAACACGAAGTTGATCTCGTGGTTCAGGCGCTCGACCTCGGCCTGCAGCTTCTGCTTGAGCTCGTCGATCATGGGACCGAGAAAATAGCGTTACCCGACGCTATGACGCTACGTTCTAAGCGGATCGTACAACGTAGCGTCGTAGCGTCGTACAACGCATCTTTTCGTCATGCCCCTCAACATCCGCACCTACCACGAGTTGACCGAGGCCGACCGCTCGGGGCTCGGCGACCAAATTATGACCCAGCGGCGCCGCGTTGCCGACCGGCTCGCCACCGTCCGGCGGGTGGTGGCGGTGCTGAGCGGCAAGGGCGGCGTCGGGAAGAGCTTCGTGACGGCCGGACTCGCCCGCGCACTGGCGCGGTCGGGGCGGGCGGCGGGAGTCCTGGACGCCGATTTCAACGGGCCGACCATCCCCCCACTTCTCAGCCTCCCCGTTGCACGTTGCACGTTGCATGAAGATGGCATCGAGCCGTTGGTGAGCGCGGAAGGGGTTCGCTGCTTCTCGATGGCATTTCTCGTTGAGGACGGCCGCCCGCTGGCGTTCCGGGGGCCCGACACGGAGAGCTTCGTCTGGCGCGGCGCGCTCGAGGCCGCGACGCTGCGCGAGTTCCTGGCCGACGTGGCCTGGGGCGCCCTCGACGAGCTGCTGGTGGATCTTCCGCCCGGCGTGCAGCGCTTCCAGGAGCTCACCGAGCTGTTGCCCGCACCCCCCGCCGTGCTCGCCGTGACCATTCCGACTCCTGAGTCGCGGGACGCCGTGCGCCGGGCGCTCCGTGCCGCGATCGAGTTGAAGGCCGCGCCACTCGGTGTGGTCGACAACATGGTGGGCGGCCCGTTCGCCGGCAGCGCCGCGGACGAGCTGGCGGCCGAGTTCGGGATCCCGGTGCTGGCGAGGGTACCGTTCCATCCGACCGACGACGTGTTCGCGGGCATCGCTCGGAAGCTCGGGAGCTCGCGGTGAGCAATTCCGCATTCCGCACTCCGCATTCCGCACTATGAAGTTCCTGTGTGTGGAATGCGACCGGCAGATGCAGTTCGAGGAGCGCCAGCTTCCGGGGGACGGCACGCTCGCGGCGGCGTTCCGATGCCCGGCGTGCGGCCGGGTCGTGGCGCTGCTCACGAACCCCATGGAGACCCAGCTGGTCGCGTCCCTGGGCGTGAAGATCGGAGGCACTACCCTCCCGCCGCAGCCGATGGAGACGGTGCGGGGCATGGTCGTGACCGGAAGGGAAGACGCCTTCGACGAAGGCCGGGAGCGGGGAGCGGGGAGCGGTCCCATCTGGTCAATGGAAGCGCAGGAGCGGCTGGCTCGTGTCCCCAACTTCGTGCGCGGGATGGTGAAGAGGATTTACCTCGACTACGCCAAGGACCGGGGCATCGCCGAGATCACACCGGCGGTCATGGACACGGCGCGGACCGAGCTCGGCCTCGAGGGGATGTGAGTCTCAGCGAGCGGAGGGTGCACGGGCTGCGAATCGTGATCGACCGCGACCAGTGCGTCGGGTTCGGGGACTGCGCGAAGGAAGCGCCCGAGGGTTTCAAACTGGACGAGGAGACCGTGGCGGTGTTCGTCGCGCCCGAGGGCGTGGAGCGCGAGCGATTGCTGCGCGCGTGCGACGCCTGCCCCGTGGATGCGATCACGGTTTACGACGCGGACGGAAAACAGATCGTTCCTGGGAGAACTTGACAGGTCTTTGCCCGCGCCGCATACTCGCCGCACCAGCAGCACTGGCATCGCTTACTCTGGCGGGCTCCGGTCCGCCATGACGGCCGGACATACACTCAAGCCGTTCATCGCATCCAGGCACCGACCCGACGCTTCGGCCCGGGGCCGGCGAGACGAGTGCATGCCCGGCCCGCCCCGCATGAGAGAGGGAGAGGTGCCGGTGTATCGCGAGATCTTCGTCCCCGTCGACAACTCCACGCATTCCGATTGGGCCGTCGACCGGGCCATCGAGCTGTCCCGCCGATCCGACGGCCGCGTCACCGGGAACCACGTCTACGCCGCCCGCCTCCACGACGTCCGCTTCCGCCAGCTCGAGACAGGCCTCCCGGCTCGGTTCCAGACGCCCGCCGAGATCAAGAAGCAGCGCAAGATCCACGACAAGCTGATCGAAAAAGGCTTACAGCTGATCGCCGACAGCTTCCTCGACCAGCTCGGCAAGCGATGCGAGGCCGCGGGCGTGCGGCTCACCCGCCAGCTGCTCGAAGGCATCAACTACGAAGAGATCGTCAACGAGGTGAACCGGGGGGCGGGCCGACTGCCGGGGTTGATCGGGTTCGACCCCGACCGCGCGGCGGGCTACGACGGCGGCGAGAAAGTCCGCTCGGACGTGAAGGTCGGCGAGAACGGCAGACTGGTGGCGGAAGACGAGGACACCGCGGCGCGGCTCGCCGGCTCGTCGGGCCGGCAATACGACCTGCTGGCGATCGGCGCGCACGGGCTCGGCCGCCAGCCGTACTCGCAGCTCGGCGGCGTCGTGTCGCGCGTGCTCCGCGGGATCGCGAAGGACGTGCTCCTGGTCCGGGACGATCGGCCGTTCGAGGGCGGGCGGTTCCTGGTGTGCGTGGACGGCTCGTCCTACAGCTACCGGGCGATGCGCGTCGCGCTCGAGCTCGCGCAGGCGTTCGCCGGGTCGCTGTACGTGTGCAGCGCGTTTGACGTGGAGTACCACCACGTCGTGTTTCACAACATCAAGGATGTTCTCTCGTATCAAGCTTCCAAAGTCTTCAAGTTCGAGGAGCAGGAGGAGCTGCACAACAACATCATCGACAAGGGACTGCTCAAGCTGTGCCAGGCGAACCTGAAGCGCGCCGAGGTCATGGCCCAGGAGTTCCCCGACGTCCCCCTCAAGACGCAGATCCTGGTCGGCAAGCCGTTCCAGGTGATTATGCAGTGGGCCCAAGAGATCGAGCCGTCGCTGCTGGCGCTGGCGCGGCACGGGGCCCATCGCATCGAAGGTACGGAACTCGGGAGCCAAGCCGAGAACCTCTTACGGCTTGCGCCTTGCAACGTGCTTCTGGCGGGGACGACGGGGGTGCGGCCGGAAGACATCCCCTGGATCGAAGAGGACGGCGTCGCGGGGCTCTCCTGGGCGCCCGATGCCGAGGTGCGGATTCTCCGAGTGCCACCGTTCGCGCAGGGGATCGCGCGGCGAGCGGTGGAGGAGTACCTGCTCGAGCAGACCCACGGGGAGCCCGCGACGGTCACCAACAAGTGGCTCGACGAGGCGATCCGAAAGCTCCTGCCGACGCACATGCAGCTCATCATGGGCATCGGAACGGCGGAGGAGGTCGCGCTCGCGGAAGTGAAGGCGCAGGAGCAAATGAAGGGGACGAAGGTGCAGGGCCATGACGCCGACCCCCAGCCCCCAACCTCTGACGTTGAGGTGAAGTGCCCCGTCACGGGCGCCGTGAGCCGCCGTCCGCGCACCGCGGTCGACCCGATCGTGTGGACCGAGGAAGCGTGGCAACGGCTTCAGCTCGTGCCGCTCATCGCCCGCCCGCTGGCGCGCAATACGGTGGAGCGCTTCGCGCGAGGCCACGACATCTGGCGCGTGACCACGCACGTGATGGACGAGAACAAGCAGGCGATGATCGCGGCGGACGAGTTCGACGTCGACACGATGATGGTCATGTTCCAGGAGCTCCGCGCCAAGCAGATCCGTGCCGAGGCAGAAGGACGGGACGCGCTGTCGCCGGAGATGCGGGCGTTCATCGAGGACGCCAAGGCGCAGGGGATCACGCGCTGCCCCATCCGGGACATCGAAGCGCAGACGGGGAAGTGCCCGGTGGACTTGAGGACCATGAAGCCCGAGGAGGCGAAGGCGGCCATGGAGCGGCTGCTGGCGGAGCAAGCCGGGGACTGACGTGGATTACGTCCCTCACGTGGTCGCGTGGAATCTGACCCGGCGCTGCAACCTCGAGTGCGCGCACTGCTACATCGCGGCGGGTCCCCACGAGAGCGCTGCCACGGAGCTCGATACGGCCGCGTGTCGCGAGATCGTCGATCAGCTGCTCCTCGTGAACCCCGCGCCCCTGCTCATTCTTTCCGGGGGCGAGCCGTTGTTGCGGCAGGATCTGACCGAGATCGCCCACTACGCCACGACCAACGGGGCCACCGTCGTCGTGGGGACGAACGGGGCGCTCCTCACCGACGAGCGGATCGCGGCGCTCAAGCAGGCCGGCGTCCAGGGCCTGGCGGTGAGCGTCGATTCGCTGCGCCCGTCCTACCACGACAACTTCCGGCACGGTCGGGGGGCCCTCGCGGACGTGCAGGCCGCGCTCGGGCGGCTCGCTGCCGCGCGGCTCGATTTCATCGTCCAGACCACCGTCACCAAGGGGAACCGCGCCGAGCTCGAGCGCTTGGTCGAATGGTCGGCTGAGCAGGGCGCGGTGTCCTTCAACTGCTACTTCCTCGTCTCGACCGGGCGCGGGGCGTCTCTGACCGATCTGGCGCCGGCCGACTACGAAGCGGTGCTCGCCGATCTGGCCCGGTGGGAGCGGGCCTACCGCGGGCGCATGCTGGTGCGCGCGAAGTGCGCCCCGCACTTCATGCGGCACGTCCACCAGAGCGATCTCGGTTCCCCCGTATTGAACTACCCGACGCGCTGCCCCTGCGGCACGCAGTACTGCCGCATCACCCCCGACGGCAAGCTGACCCCGTGCCCCTACCTGCCGGAGGTCGCGGGGGATCTGCGCACCCAGAGCTTCGCCGACATTTGGCGCTCGGCGCCGCTGTTCCGGCGGCTGCGCGAGGGGCCACTCGGCGGCAAGTGCGGCGTCTGCGAGTACCGTGCGCTGTGCGGCGGCTGCCGGGCGCGTGCCTTCGCGCTCGAGGGGGACGTGCTCGCCGCCGATCCGTCGTGCGTGTATGAGCCGACCGGTGATACGGCCCTGCTCGAGCCGGCGCGGGAGATCGCGTACGGCGACGAGTTCCAGCCGGCGCTGGCTTGGAGTCCCGCGGCGCGGGAGCGCGTGGCGCGCATCCCGTCGTTCGTGCGTGGCGTCGTGATGCAGCGCGTGGAGTCGTGGGCGCGCCGCCAGGGGCGGCGGGAGGTCACGCCCGAGCTGCTCGCGGAAGTGCGCAGCGCGATGCCGATCGACTTTTCGAAGAAGCGACCGTTCTTCGTGGCCGACAGTTGATGACCGACAGCGCCCTGCTGCTGCTGCAAGCGGCGGCCGACTCGACTCACGCCTACGGCGAGTTCCCCGTGATCGGCGCGCGGGCGTTCGTGTGGATCACGGCCGAGGTGCACCTGATGTTCGCGGCGTTCGTGCTGGGCGTGCCGATGTTCGCCGTAGTCACGGAGGCGATCGGGATCTTCGGCGGCGACGAGCGCTACGACCGGCTGAGCAAGGAGTTCACGCGGCTCCTGCTCGTGGCGTACAGCGCGACGGCGATCTGGGGCGCGATGCTGGTGTTCGGCCTGTCGACCTTGTATCCCCGCTTCTGGGCCTACCTCACCACGATCTTCGCGCCGTCGATGTGGTTGTACGCAGCCCTGTTCTTCGTCGAGTCGTTCACGCTGTACCTCTATTACTACGGCTGGGACCGCTGGAAAAAGGGGAGGGCGAAGCTCGGCCACTGGACGCTCGGGATCCTGCTTAACGTCTGGGGCACGATCGTGATGTTCATCGCGAATGCGTGGCTCACGTACATGATGTCGCCGCCACGGGACATCACGCCCACCACCGACCCGACCACGATCAAGCTGTGGCACGCGATCGCCAACGCGACCTGGATGCCGATCAACGTGCACCGGGTGATCGCGAACGTCGTGTTCGGTGGGGCGATCGTGGGGGCGTACGCGAGCTATCGGTTCCTCGCGGCGACGAGCGACGAGGAGCGGGCCCACTACGACTGGATGGGATACGTCGGGAATTTCATCGCGATGTCGGCGCTCATCGTGCTGCCGTTCGCTGGCTACTGGCTGGGGCGCGAGATCTACCAGTACGACCAGTCGATGGGCATCACCATGATGGGCGGGTTCATGAGCTGGCTGTGGGTGATCCAGGCGTTCCTCATCGCGGTGCTCTTCCTCACGGGGAACTACTACCTCTGGATCGGCATGGGCCGGATTCCCGGCGCGGAGCGGTTCCGGCCCTACACCAAGTACCTGCTGCTCGTGCTGGTGATCGGCGCCATCGTGTGGGGCACGCCCCACACGATGATCGCCGACTCGAAGGAGCTGGCCGCGATGGGCGGGTCGCACCATCCGTTCCTGGGCGCCCTCGGCGTGATGAGCGCCAAGAATACCGCGGTGAATCTGATGATCCTCACCACGTTTCTGTCGTTCCTCTTGTACCGCCGGGCCAACACGCGCCCGGTGGTGCCGTGGGCGCGCACGGGGACCATCATTCAGGGGGCGATGTTCGCCGTCGCGGCGGGGGTCGTGCTGTTCTACGGCATCCGCGGCTACTTCGTCGAAGCGATCGTGCGCATCGGGTTCAGCGTCTATCAGGTCCTGGCGGTGCTGTCGTGCATCGTCTTCGTCACCGTGATCGACATTCTCATGGCACGCGGCGCCCAATCGCTGGGCGCGATCCGGTGGGGGAAAATGCCGCCCCGGTCCCAGTACGCCCTGTTCATCCTCGCCGTCACATTCACCTGGCTGATGGGCCTGATGGGGTTCGCGCGCTCCGGGATCCGTCAGTACTGGCACGTGTGGCAGGTCATGCAGGATACGAGCAAGTACGCCGCCACACCCGCGCTCGGCTACGCCTCCAAGATGATCAGCCTGTGCGTGCTGATCTTCCTCTCGCTCGTGGCGTTCGTGTTCTGGCTGGGCGGGCTCGCCGAGAAGTCCACGTTCGTCGCGGGCGAAGGGGAGAAGGGGGCCCGGCATGTGGGCCACTAACGCGAAGATCGTCGGGATCGTCCTCGGGACGCTGGCGCTCTATACCCTCATCGCCAACAAGATCCCGCAGGTCCAGTCCGAGGTGCCGCAGGCGCTCACCCTCGGCGCCAACGTCACGCCGGAGCAGCTCGTCGCCGCGGGGGAGAAGGTGTACACCGGAATCGGCGGCTGCACCACCTGCCACGGGCTCGGCGAGCGTGCGCCGAACCTCCTCACCGACGAGAAGGGCCAGGGGCCGATCGGGGCCCGCTGCGGCAAGCGGGAGCCCGGCAAGACCTGCAAGCAGTACCTGTACGAGTCGCTCGACAATCCGACGGCGTTCGTCGTATCCGGCTACCAGCCGATCATGCCGGTGATGACGAAGCAGCTGTCGCCCGCGCAGGTCTGGTCCGTGATCGCGTTCCTCGAATCGCAGGGCGGCGCCGTGGACGTAAGCGCGTCGGACATTCCCGCATCCTCCCCAACCTCCACAACCTCCCCTGGCGGTGGGGGGGGTGGGGGTGCCGCTTTCGCCGGTGGCAGCACCGATCCGAAAGCCATCATCCAGGCCGCCGGGTGCCTTGCCTGTCACAAGCTCGACGGGCAGGGCCAGGTGATCGCGCCCGATCTCACCCACGTCGGCTCGCGGCGCGACGCGGACTCGATCCGGAAGAAGATCCTCGACCCGGCGTCGTCGGTCACGAAGGGCTACGAAAAGCTCGCGGGGATCATGCCCAAGAGCTTCGGCACCATGATGAACGCCGCGCAGCTCGAAGCGCTGGCGCAGTATCTGGCGGCGCACAAATGAGCCCCCGCCTCCCCCCGGCCATCCGGCAGTACGCCGAGCACCCGTTCTGGCAGGCGGTGGGGATCGTCCTCCTCGCCTACATCGTGGTCGTCTGGGTGGTGCCGATCCTTCCCGGCAGCGCCATCGTCCCGAAGAGCGTCGTGCTGCAATACATGGTCACGGTGCTCGTCGGCGTGCTCATTTACGTGAGCGACAACGAAGAGCGCTGGCGTCGCTTCAAGGAACCGATCCAGGCCGTCCTGATCGAGCCGCGGCTCAAGGCGGTGCGCGCCGCCGCGCTCGCGGGGGTGACCGCGCTGGTGGGACTCGCCGCCTACGGCCAGGTCAAGACGACCGTAGCGGCGCCGCCGAACCTGCGTTCGATCCATCCCGCGCCGCCCGCCGAGATCACGTTCCGGGGCAAGACGATTACGCTGACGGGATTGGAGAACCCGCTGCGGCAGCACCCCGACTCGCTCTCCTCGTACCTCCCGGAGGGGAAACGCGTCTATTACCAGAACTGTCTTCCGTGCCACGGCGACCACCTCGACGGCCAGGGACACTTCGCGCCCGGCTTCAACCCGCTCCCCGCGAACTTCCAGGACAACGGCACGATCGCGCAGCTCACCGAGAGCTTCGTGTTCTGGCGCGTGGCGAAGGGCGGGCCCGGGCTGCCCCGCGAGGGGACGCCCTGGAACTCGGCGATGCCGGTGTGGGAGGACTTTTTAACGGAGCGGGAGATCTGGTCGGTGATCCTGTTCCTGTACGAGCAGACGGGGTGGAAGCCGAGAACGTGGGAGAAGACCGAAACGGGAGGCGGGAGGCGGGAGACGGGAGGCGAGCATGACTGAGTCTCGCCTCGCGGTTGCGGCGCTGGTCGGCCTTCTCCCGTCTCTCGTCTCCCGCCTCCCGGCCCAGGACACCACGAGAGGGAAGGTTGTCTACGTGAAGTGGTGTGCGGGTTGTCACGGTGATGATGGTGCCGGCGACGGCCCGGCGGCAGCGTACATGCTCCCGCGCCCCCGCAACTTCACCGGCGGGCTCTACAAGATCCGCACGACGGCGAGCGGCCAGCTTCCGACCGACGCGGATCTCGCGCGGGCGATCGACGACGGGCTCCCCGGGAGCGCGATGCCGGGGTGGCGGGGGCGGCTCTCGGACGCGGAACGGCGCAATGTGATGGCGTACATCAAGACCTTCTCGTCGTTCTTCGCGGACACGAGCCAGCACGTGGTGCCGCTGAAATTCTCGAGCGCGCCGGGCGGTGGGACGAGCGCCAACGCCGTCAAGGTGGGGCGGGAGTTCTACGACTCGATCGGTTGCCGCAAGTGCCACGGCGATCAGGGGAGGGGCGACGGCCCCTCGGCGCCGACGCTCAAGGACGACGCCGACTTCCCGATCTTCGCCGCCGATCTGCATCAGAATTGGCGGTTCCGTGGTGGCGGCTCGGTGGAAGACATCTACCGGCGGCTGCGCACGGGGCTGGACGGCACGCCGATGCCGTCGTTCGCCGACCTGATCGATCAGAAGTTCCTGACCGACGAGGAGCTGTGGCGCCTGGCGCAGTACGTGCGCTCGCTCTCGCCGGCGGCCCCGCCCGAGGTGCGCGATGTGGTCCATGCCCCGCAGATCCCCGGCACGGTGCCGGTCTCGCCGGACGATTCGGCGTGGGCGCGCGTCACCCGCTATTGGTTCCCGCTCGTTGGCCAGGTCATCCACCAGTCCCGCTGGTTCGCGCCGGCGGTGTCGGGCGTGTGGGTGCAAGCCGTGCACGACGGCAAGACGCTCGCGCTGCGGGTGAGCTGGGACGACCGCACCGAGAGCCCCGATACGGCGTGGCTCAAGTTCGAGCAGCGCATCCTCGAGACCGTCGCCGGCGACGACTCCGCGCCGCCCCTCAAGGCGGAGCCCTGGCCCGACGAGCTGGCGATACAGTTTCCCCGCCGCCTGCCGGGGGGGTCGGGGGAAATGGAACGGCCCTACTTCCTGATGGGGGCCGCCACCGACCCCGTGTATCAATGGCGCTGGATGAGCCGGCCGCGCCGGGCCCTCGCCGGCCTGGCCCGCGGCATCGAGCGCTTCGACACCCTTGCGGGCGCGCCGGCCGGAGAGGCGATCTACGAGCACGGCGAGTGGCGCCTGGTGCTCACTCGCGCCCTTGCGACGCCCGATACCGCCAACGAAGTTCAGCTTGAGGCTGGCCGGGCGATTCCGATGGCCTTCTTCGCCTGGGACGGCTCCAGCGGGGAACACGGCTCGCGCATGGCGGTGAGCACCTGGTACTTCCTGGCGCTCGACCGGGCCACGCCGCCGGGCGTGTTCATTTCTCCGGTGGTGGCAATGCTCGTGACGCTCGGGCTCGGGCTCGTGGTCGTACGGCGGGTCCAGCGGCGCGGCGCGGCGCGTTCGGGGGTATAGCGTGCAGGACTCTCATCGAGGAGGCAGGATGCGGAAGCTTGGAGCTGTGGCAGCGACGGGCGCGGTGCTGGCGCTGGCCCTCGCGGCGTGGATGCGCCAGCCCCCCCCACCCGCGCAGGGCGGCGGGACCATCAGCGGGAAGGTAAAGGTCACC
>Ga0209235_1000799_pt1 | contig 16586 bp, 15 predicted proteins | sample GraSoi013_1_20cm_4_FD_185817 | JGI IMG/M metagenome (GOLD analysis project Ga0209235, IMG submission 185817) | Grasslands soil microbial communities from the Angelo Coastal Reserve, California, USA - Sample 09_25_2013_1_20cm (SPAdes) (version 2) | ecosystem: Environmental > Terrestrial > Soil >... | reverse complement strand
CCCCGCCAGGAAACGATCAACAGGCAAGGTTGCTGATAGATCAGGTTCAAGGAAAGAAGGGTATTGAGGCAAGTCCCCAGGCCGGAATTCTGCATCAGCACCACGGGGGTCTTGCCGGCCATGTAAGCGCCGGCCGCCATGGCCACCGCCTCGTCCTCACGGACGGCCGGGGTGTACAGCCGCCGTTCCATCAGGGTGGCGATGATGCCGCCCAGGTTCGAGTCTGGCACGCCGGTGAAGAAATCGAACCCAATGTCCTCCAACGACTTGACGAAATCATCGCTCTCGATCATAGCTCGCTCAGCGGACAGCCAAAACAACAACGGCCGGGCGCACAGGTCCGGCCGCAAAAGTGGATCGCATTATAGCGGAGCGAGGGTGGTTTCTCAACCAGTTGGCGCGGTTGCCTTCGGAATCTGATCATGTTACTGTGCCCCGCATTCCGGTAAGCAGGCCCATGCGACTCGCGCCCGCACTCGGCATCCTGGTCGGCCTCGGCTGGTTCGCCGCGCTTCTCGTGCCGCCGATCGCCTCTTCCGGCAATCTGCTGGATGACCCGAAGGGCTTTCAGGGTATCGTCTGGGGCTCGGCCCTTACCTCGTCGCCGGATCTCGCCCTGTCCGAAACCGGGGAACACGTGAATGGCTACGATCTCAAGGGGAGTCCACCGCCGTTGGGTGACGCCAAAGTGGAGTCGGTGCGCTTCTATACGTATGACGGGGCATTTGCCCGGGTGATCATCCGCTACCGCGGCAAGACCACTCACGAACAGGTGATGCTTTATCTCCAAACGCGATTCGGCCCGATCGAGCGGACGCCCGGCCAGATGACCCGTGGGCTGAATCAGCAGTATAATTGGCGCGGGCCCGACACCGAGATCAACCTGACCTATGACGGCCGGGGAGAACGCGGCTTCGTGTTCGTCGAAAGCCGCACGCTCGCGCCGAGGTTCAATGACAGCCTGTCCGAGACCGGATACTGACCGCACCGGCCATGCACGCCTCTTCCCCGTTTTCCATTGACAACCGAAGGGGCCTTCTCGCATAGTCACGCGCCATGCATAACGCCACCAAGCTCAGAGACCTGCTTCACCGGTCCGGGATCGTCACAGCCGTCGGGGCCCACGATGCGCTGAGCGCCAAGCTGGTCCAGGAAGCAGGCTTCGACGCCATTTGGGCGAGCGGGTTCGGCATTTCCGCCGCACTCAAGTGCATTCCCGACGCCAGCTTCGTCACCCTGACCGAGCAGCTCGACGTCGAACGGAACATGGTCGAAGCCGTCGGCATTCCGATTATCGCCGACTGCGACACCGGCTACGGGAACGCGCTGAACGTCATGCGTACCGTCACGGACCACGAACGGGCCGGGATCGCCGCGATCTGCATCGAGGACAACGTGTTCCCGAAGCGGTGCAGCTTCTATGCGGGCGTCCGCCGCGACCTGGTCCCGATCGACGAACATTGCGGGAAGATCAAGGCCGCGAAAGCGGCGCAGACCGTGCCGGAATTCATGGTCATCGCCAGAACCGAGGCGCTGATCGCAGGCTGGGGGCAGGAGGAAGCACTCAAGCGCGCCGAGGCCTACGCGAAGGCCGGCGCGGACGCCGTGCTGATCCATTCCAAGTCGCCGACTTTTGACGAGCTCAAAACCGTGGCCCGGAAGTGGTCTGGCCGAGTCCCGCTCGTCGTCGTCCCGACGATTTTTGACGGGGTCACCGCGACCGAACTGGAGGAGGCCGGCTTCAAGATCGTCATCTACGCAAACCAGGTGATCCGGGCCGGCATCAAGGCGATGCGCGACGCCCTGGCGGTCATCAAGCAGGACACGCGCCCGGGCGCCGTCAATGACCGCATCGTGAAGCTCAACGAGGTGTACGAGCTGGTCGGCGTGCCTCAGATGGAGGAGGATGAGCGGCGGTTCCTGCCGGTCGGGGCCGAGCAGATCACCGCGATCATCGCCGCCGCCGGCTTCGAGAAACAGCTCCTGCCCCTCATCGAAGACAAACCGAAGTGCCTGCTGGACATTAAAGGGAAAACCATCTTAGAGAGGCAAGTGGCGGCCCTGCACGACTGCAACATCAAACAGATTGCTCTCGTGCGCGGCTACAAAAAGGAAGCGATCACGCTTCCCAACCTCCGCTATTACGACAACGACCGGTATGAAGAGACGGGAGACCTGTTCTCACTCCTCTGCGCCGAGCCCGAGATGAAGGGCCGGTGCCTGTTTCTCTACGGGGACATTATCTTCGACGTCGCCGTGTTGCAGAAGCTCTTGAAAAGCCCGGCCGACGTCTCGCTCGTGGTGGACCTCGCCTGGTACGACCAGCGGCAGCGCGGCCTTCCCAATCTGCCGACCAAGCCAGATCTGGTGATGCTGCAAACCCCGCCCGGCGCCAGCTACTTGTCCCGGTACGTCCTGCCGGAGGAGGAGAACCGCGTCCTCAAGATCGGACAGGACCTCCCGCACGACCTGGCCCACGGGGAGTTCATCGGGCTCGCCATGTTCTCCGAGAAGGGCATCGAGGCGTTCAAACGCGCCTATCGGGAGGCGCGCAAGAAGTATGAGGCGAAAGGGTTTCACGAGGCCGGTACCTTCCTCCGCGCCTCGTTCTCGGACATGCTCCAGGAACTGATTGACACCGGCCACACGGTCAGTAGCGTCCCCATCTTCAAGGGCTGGGTGGAAGTAGACTCGTTCGAAGAGTATCAGCAGGCGTGGGCGAAGATTCGGCAGTAGCCTCTCGGACCCCTCTTCAGCTCAGGGATTTCTCGCCGCTGAAAACACAATCTGCCGCCGGCTTGTCGCGGAGGAGCCTTCCGTGATAACGTGGTGAGTGATCACTCACTCACCAGGCCGTCCATGAAGGCACCACCGCCATCCAGATTGCTCCGGTCTGCCGGACAGGAGCGCCAGGCCAGCATCATCGCAGCCGCCGCCTCGCTGTTCGCCGCCAAGGGCTTCAACGGAACCACGACGCGGGAGATCGCGAAGACCGCCGGGATCAGCGAGGCGCTGGTCTTCAAGTATTTTCCCACGAAGCGCGCGCTCTATGCCGCGATCCTGGCAGAGAAGGCGCCGCTGTCCGAGCTCCTGGCGGCCGTCGAGGAGGCGGCCCGGAAGCGGGACGATGCGCGGGTGTTCACGATGGTCGCCAGCCACCGCATCCGGCGTGGAGCGGACCCGTCGCTGCTCCGCCTGCTCCTGTTCAGCGCGCTGGAGGGGCATGAGCTGTCGGACATGTTTTTCCAGAACCAGCATCGCGTGTTTTACGACTATCTGGCCGGCTATATCGCGCGGCGCATCCGCGAGGGCGCCTTCCGCCGCGTGGATCCCCTCCTGACCGCGCGGGCCTTCATGGGGATGATCGCGCACCACCGGCTCCTCCACGAGATCTTCCGGGTGCCGTTGCATGGTTCGCCGGAGGATACCGTGGCCACCTATGTCACGCTGTTTCTCGACGGCGTCCGGGCCAAGCCTCCGGGCACGAAAAGAGACGGGAAGGCCTCTCGATGAACAGGGTCAGACAACCACTCTTCCTGATGGTCGCCGCGGCGGCGATCCTCGTGCTGGCCGGCCTCGTGGTGTTCCGCCTGAGCAGCATCGGGGCGAAGGGCGACGCGCGCCAGGGACGCGTCATCACGGTCGGCACGACCCTGCCGATCCGAGGGGACCTGGACGTTCGACTCTCATACACGGCCGACATCCAACCCAATCAACAGGTCAATCTGTTTTCCCGGGTGGACGGCTATATCGCCAAGATCCACGTGGACAAGGGGGACTTCGTCAAGGCGAACCAGTTACTCGTAGAGATCGACCACACGGATTACGTGCATGCGGTGAACCGAGCGAAAGCGAACCTGGCGGCGGCCCAGGCGGAGGTCATGCGGCAGGACGCGAACATCCGCAACGCGACGCTGACCCTGGACCGGATGCGGGCGCTGATCAAGGACCAGTTCGTGTCGCAGCAGGATCTCGACACGGCGCAGGTCAATTACGATATCGCGGTCGCGCAGTTGGAGTCACTGCGGGCGCAGGTGAAGCAGATGGAAGTGGCCCTCCAGCAGGCGGAGACCAACTTGGCCTATTCGTACATCCGGGCGCCGTTCGGCGGCTACATCGCCGAGCGGAACCTCGATCCCGGCGCCTCTGTGACCGGGGCCACCGCGAGCACTTCCACCGTGTCACGAGGCATTCTCACGTTGCACGAGGTTCAGGTCGTGCGGACCCTGATCGAGGTGGTCGAGAAAGACATCCCGCTGGTCGCGATCGGCCAAGTAGCCGAGGTCCGGGCGGAGGCCTACCCGGACCGTGTCTTTATCGGTAAGGTCACGCGGGTTGTGCAGGCCCTCAATCGAGCCACCCGCACCATGACCGTGGAGGTGGATCTCCCGAACACCGACCACGCGCTCAAAGGCGGCATGTTCGCCCGCGTTGAAGTGGTGGTCGGCACGCACCCGGATGCGATCCAGATTCCGATCGATGCCCTGACCCGCCTGGAGGACCTCCAGTACGTGTACGTCGTCCGGGACGGCAAGGCCTATCAGGTCCCGGTGGAGATCGGCAGCCGAACGGAGAACCGGATCGAAATCACCAAGGGGCTGACCGGCACGGAGCCGGTCATCGTCTCGGGCAAGGATCTGGTCAGCGACGGCACGCCCGTGCAAGCGCATCCGTTAGAACAGTCATGAGTAGTGAGTGACGAGTAACGAGTATGGTTGAGAACGTCTCGCTCATCACTCATCACTGATCACTCGTTACTATTGTCGAACTATGTGGCTGACGCTGCTCGCTCTTAGAAACCGGATCGGCATCCTGATGCTGTCGCTGGCGATGGTGGTGCTCGGCGCCACGTCCCTGGAACGCCTTCCGGTGGATCTCTTTCCCAACATCCAGGTGCCGGTGGTCTTCGTCGGCGTCATCTATAAGGGCGCCCCGCCTCTCGACATTGAAAAAAGCGTGATCTATCCCATCGAGAAGGCGGTCAGCTCCGCCTCGAACGTGGAACACGTCGAATCCTTTTCCAAACAGGGCATCGGAGCGGTCCAAGTCTGGTTCAACTGGGGGGCCGACATCAACGTGGGGCAGATGGAGGTGATGCAGCGCATCACCCAGATTCTGAACAGTCTCCCGCCCGCCATCATGCAGCCCTTCGTCGTCAAGTTCGACGTGTCGAACATCCCCGTCGCCTTCGTCACGGTCTCGGGCGGCAACCTGGATGAGCGGGCGCTCTACGACATGGCCTTCAACACCATCGCGCCCCAGATCGAGCAGATCGCCAACGTGGCGGCGGCCACGGTGGAAGGCGGCAAAGTCCGCCAGATCAACATCAATCTGGACCCCGCCCTGCTCAACGCGCGGGGGCTGTCGATCCTGGACGTGGTGCGCGCGGTCAAGGCCTCGAACCTCATTCTCCCGTCCGGCGACATCAAGGCCGGGAACCTCGATTACAACGTCTTCACCAACAACCAGTTCACCGCCGTCGAGCCGATCAACGACGTGATCGTCAAGGTCAACCCGCAGGGCAACCCGGTCCGGGTCCGCGACCTGGGCACCGTGACCGATTCCTCCGACACCCAAACCAACATCGTCCGCACGGACGGTCAGCGGTCGGTCTACCTGCGGGTGAACAAGCAGCCGACCGCGAACACGGTGGAGGTGGTCGACCTGCTAAGGCGGGCGCTGCCGAAGATGGTCGGGATTCCCCCCGGCGTCCAGCTTGGCGTGTCCTTCGACCAGTCCGTGTTTATCCGTTTGGCGATTAAGAATCTGATGGAGCAGGCCCTCGAAGGGTCCGTGCTCGCGGCGGCCATCATTCTGGTCTTTCTGCGCAACCTGACCAGCACGCTGATCATCTCGGTGGCGATTCCGCTCTCGATTCTGGTCACGTTCATCGTCCTGTATTTCACCGGACAGACACTGAACGTCTTCACATTGGGCGGGCTCGCGCTGGGAGTGGGACGGCTGGTGGACGACTCGATCGTCGAGCTGGAGAACATCCAGCGTCACCTCAACACCGGCCAGAACCGTTGGGAAGCCCTGCTGGAAGCGGCGCGCGAGGTGGCGATGCCGATCTTTGCCTCGACCGTGACCACCGTGGTGGTGTTTCTGCCGATCTTCTTCGTGGTGGGAATCGCCAAGCTGCTGCTGATTCCGCTCACGTTCACGATCGCCATCGCGCTGTTCACCTCCTTCTTCATCTCGCGCACGGTGACCCCCGCGCTCTGCTTCAAATATCTCAAGCCGGAGCGTGAGGCCCACCGCTCCATGCCGGACTGGTGGGTGCGGTTCATGGACTGGAGCCGGGGCCGGTATGAGGCGATCGATGACCGCTATCAACAGATGCTCTCCTGGGTCTTGTCCCACCGGAGGGTCCTGATCGGGTCGGTCATCATGATCTTCGTCGGATCGCTGGCGCTGGTGCCGGCGATCGGCACCGAATTCATTCCCGTGACGGACGAGAGCCAGTTCCGGATTCTTGTCCGCGCGCCGGTTGGGCAGCGGGTGGAGAAGACGGAGCAGCAAGTCATGGAGGTCGAGCGCGTGCTCCGGGAGACCATCCGGCCGGAGGAGCTAGAAAGGATCGTCTCCAGCACCGGGGTGTTGGCCCAGGGTCGTTCCTCGCTGTTCAACCCCAACACCGGCCCGCACACCTCCATCGTGCAAGTGTATCTGGTCTCGCCGGACCGCCGTCGCCGCAACCAGATCCAGATCATGAACGAGGCCCGGCCCAAGGTGCTCAAACTGTTTCCGGGTGTGGCGATGTTCTTCGACCCCGGCGGGATCGTCAAGCGGGTGACCAGCTTCGGGTCCCAGAAGTCGGTGGATGCGGAGATCTACGGGTACGAGTTCGACAAAGCCCGCGGGGTCATCCGGCAGGTGGAAGCGATCATGAATCAGACCGCGGGCCTGGCCGACATCGAGGTCAGCCGGGAGGAGAACTACCCGCAACTGGACATCACGGTGGACCGTGAGAAGGCCGCCCTGCTGGGCATCAGCGAGACGGATGTGGCCAACGCCGTGCTGTTCTCGCTCAACGGGAACGGCCAGACCGATCCGATCATCTACACCGACCCCCAGACCGGGAACGAGTATTACATCAGCGCCTGGTTGGCCGAACAGTATCGGAAGAATGTGACCGATCTGGAGCAAATCCTCTTGACGAGCCGATCGGGTGAGCCGGTTCTGCTCAAGAACGTGGCGGCGATTCGATTCAATGCGGGTCCCGTCAAGATTGACCGGAAGTATTTTCAGAGAGTGGTCCACATCACCGCCAACCCGGTAGGCCGCGACCTGGGCTCCATCGGGGAGGAATTAGAAGCGCGGTTTGCGGAGATTCACCTTCCCCCCGGCTTCAGCATCCGGCTGGCCGGCCAGGTCCAACAGCAGCGCGAGACCTTCGCGGGCTTGATCTTTGCGAGCGTCCTCGCTTTGGTGCTGGTCTACATGGTGATGGCGGCCCAGTTCAAGTCTTTGATCGATCCCTTCATCATCATGTTCGCCATCCCGATGGGCTTCCCGGGAGTGATCTGGATGCTCTTCTTGACCGACACCACGCTGTCCACCACGTCCTTCATGGGCGTCATCATGATGCTCGGGATCGTGGTGTCGAACGGCGTGCTGCTGGTGGACTATACGAACGTGCTGCGCCGCCGGGGCAGACCCCTGCGGGAGGCCGTGGTCCTGGCTGCCCGCACGCGGCTGCGGCCGATTCTGATGACGTCGTTGGCGACCGTGTTCGGGCTGATGCCGATGGCGCTGGGCCTGGGAACTGGCGGAGAGACGAACGCCCCCCTGGCCCGCGCCGTAATCGGAGGGCTCAGCGTCTCGACCGCCTTGACCCTGTTTCTGATCCCGACCCTGTACCTGATCCTGGAGGAACGATTCCCGAGGAAGTCAGACCCGGGCATGGGTGCCGATGGGGGAGACGGAAAGTCGGAGGTGCCGGTGGCGGTCGCGACCCGCGTCAGGGTTTAACCCGGGTTACGTATGAAGGGGGACCCGCTGCTGCCGGAACGAGGAGAGCGGCTCGGCCAGCCGGTGATCCTGGCCTATCCCGTGGGTGACTTTGACCGCGACCCGGCCAACCATTTGACGGTCAATCACCGTGGCTTTTTCCATCGAGCTGAGCAGTAAGCAGAGATCACACAAGGTATTCACCTTTCTCGGGATGCCCCCGCACGCCCGAAAGATCAGCGAACAGGCGTCCCGCGTGAAAATCTCCCGCTTACAGCCCGCCACCGCCAGGCGAAATCGAATGTAGCTCGCCACCTCGGCTTCCGAAAACGGGCCAAGATGATAGCGAATCGCCACCCGCTGATAAAACTGATCTAAGCGCTGGAGGCGGGTTCTGAGCTCAGGTTGGCCCAGCAGCACAAGCGTCAGCAAAAATCGGTCGTTGAGCTGAAAATTGAGCAGCAACCGGAGCTTTTCGAACATTTGATCGTCTCGAATCACCTGCGCCTCGTCGATAATGAGCACGGTGTCCACTCCCCGTTTCAGATTATCGAGCAACCGGTCGTTCAGGCGATGGTGAAGGTCCAGTTCGGACCCGGCCGAATCAATCCCTAGTTGGTACAACACTTCCCTGAACAGTTGAGCGTCCTCAAAGGACGGATCGGCGATCAGCGCGGTATCATATTTTTCCTCAGCCAGATGGTCCATCAGGGTCCTGCTCAGGAGCGTCTTGCCGCAGCCGATTTCCCCGGTCAGGATCACGGCCCCTTTTCGGGCCTCGATTCCATAGAGTAACCGTTGAAGGGCTTCCTCATGGTTGGGCGAGGGGAAATAGTATTTCGGGTTCGGAGTGTTCTGAAACGGCATCTCCTGAAACCCCCAGTGCTCCGTATAGTGCCCGGTCCCATTCAGCCGGGATGGTTCCGGAGACGGGTGTGAGAGTGGCACCAAACGGAGGTCGGTGCCCGAGTCCCCTGCAGGCTTCCCCGTCTGACTCTCCTGCGGAACAGTCTGAAGCTGAGGGCCTTCCACCGGGTCCACCGGCAAGTTCGCATGCAGCATGCTCACTTCCTGAGGGGGAAGCATGGCCGCCCAGTCCTGCTGGCCGCCATGATCGCCGTTGTCGGACCACGTGAGAGGCGGGTCCTCCGAGTTTGCATGAAGTTCTCCAATCAGCGTCGTGCTGGCCTCGTCCTGGTCGGTCCCTTCGCTGACGAGCGGCGCCGGCATCCGCTGCTGGGCATTCCCGAACAAGGCCGACGCGAGCACCAATGCCAGCGAGATCCAGAGGGTGTGGGCCAGCGTAAACACAGCGGCGGTTCGCACATCAAGAGTCACATTCTGGGACCACAACTGATGACACAGTGTACCGGCGGCCTCCTGAGCCGGCGCTGTACCCATGGCCTTCGCGAAGTGATCTCGGGCACACAACCCGACGGCCTCAAGCGGGACCAACTGGGCCACGAGCCAGACACCCAGTATGACACTGACCAGGCTGCTAGCCAGAAGCCCGCGTCGGATGGACTTGGCGTGCGTATCCATTAGGGTATGAGGTGAATCGACGCACATCCCGTGCCAGAAGCTCACCCGGGATGGACATAGCCTATGTATCCACAACGTATATGGGTAAGCCAAGCTGTCCTCTACAGGATGTCGGGGTTGTGCATGAGGGGTATGAGGAGAGCCTCATGGCCGACATCGTACACTGGATTCAAAGAATGACCCTGGGACCTGTTCGGCAGATGCGAGGGGGAGGGCTAGTGCACCGAAGGAAAGAGGCTTTTCAACTGAATGGCCAATCCCAGGTCGCCGCTGATGCGGAGGCGACCGGACATGAACAGCGAGGGGCCGTCAAGTTGCCCGCCCAAAACATCCAGACAGTCTTCTCCAGACATGGAGAAGATGACGTGCGGGTCAGGATGGACTCCTTCTTGGACCGAACAGGCTCCTCGCTTGACCACCAGATGGTATTGACTCCCCTGTGGACCGCTCAGATCAAACTGATAGACGGCCACAAGTCCTTCCGCCGCCTCGGCGTCGAACTTCCCCGGCAGCCCTTGGAAGAAATCTTTCACTGACTTCGCGTTCATGGTCGGGCAGTCTACCCCATTCCTCGAGTTATTGACAAGCTCAAGACCCCTCGGACACAATCACAGCCATGCCGCCGACTCCTACGGACCAGCCGGATCAGACCGCCGCGGCGCTGGCCGACGTGCCGGACCGCACCTGCACCTGGTGCAAGGTGCCGATGGAGAAGCGCCTCGTCGCCGGCGGTCGATTCGTGCATTACACCTGCCCCAAGTGCATCTTCCAACACACCTCGCTCCGAGGAAAAAAGTAGGAACGCGTCGGGTGGACCAGTCTCGGAAAAGACATCGCCCGAGTCGAAGAGATCGGAGAGGGAAGGAGCCCGAACCGGTCTACTACTCCAGGTCGAGGAGGAGGGCCTGCGTTTTGTGAATCCATCCCCGTTCAGCCGGGGTCCCCAACGCCAGCCGTAGGGCCTTCATGAGCTCACGCGCGGCCTCGGCTTTCTGCCCTGCGGCCCTCAACGCATGACCCAGGTTGGCGTGAGCCGCCGCAAAATCCGGCTCGAGGCGGACCGCCAGGCGATGCTCCACAAGGGCGCCCTCGAGATCTCTCATGGCCAGGAAGGCGTTGCCGAGGTTGGTGTGGGCTTCCGCGGCAGCCGGCTTGAGCCGAATCGCCATTCGGTACTCCGCGATGGCTCCCTCAAGATCGCCTTTCTCGTACAACATAACCCCGAGGTTGTTGTGGGCCGTGCCATAGTCTGGTTTGAGCCGAATGGCCTCGCGGTATTCGGCCATCGCGCCGCGCAGGTCACGCTTCTCCTTGAGCCCATTCCCGAGGTTGTTGTGGGCCTCGGCATGGGCCGGCTCGAGTGTGAGCGATGCGCGATGCGCCGCAATCGCGTTGTCATAGTCGCCCATGCCTTCGAGCGCGATTCCAAGGTTCGTGTAAATTCTCGCGCTGCCGGGCCTCTGGCCTATCGCCGCGCGGTATTCGTGGACTGATTCGGCGTAGTGACCTTGTTCGTACAACACTTGACCCATCCTGACATGCGCCTCAGGCTCGGATGGATCGATCGCCAGGGCCTGCTCCGTTAGGCTGCGCGCCATGGTCCGCCCGTCGACGGAGGAGCTCCCCGCGGTGAGCGTTCCGCCCGATCCTCCCAGAGCCTCGAAGGCCTGCGTGAGCAGATGGCCTGCATCGGCCCCGGCGTGGGCTTCGACCGGGCTGACCAAGGCACTGGCCAGCAGGAGCGCCCGGAATGTTGCAAGGTAAGGCATTATCGACGCCTCCGCGTTTCACTTTAAGCCTACCTCGGAGGTCATAAAGATGCCATTACCAACCGCAGCGGGCCGGCTAAAGATTGCGTAAAAACGTCACCGAATCCGCAGGGTGACCGTCAGTACGTGATTGTTCTCAGCTCCGGCAGCTCGCCGATTCGCTCCTCGACGCGAAAGGTGACGCGGCCGACGACGCGCCCCTCCTCGGTTTCCACATCAACCCGCCAGTCCCCCGGGTTCAGGCTCTGCTTGACCGTATAGGCGCGGTAGCCCGCTGCTCGGCCCCCGGAGATGGAAATGGGAATCCGGTCCGCCGTCATGAACGGCCGAGCCTGTTCCCCGCTCTCAGGACGGTACTGCCAGTGGTGATAAATCGTCGTGCGCAAATCGACCGGGGCAAAGACGGCCGTAAAGCAATACACGGGATCTTCGCCTCGGAACGGATCATCCGAACGCTTCCAGAACTGGTACCAGGCTCTCTCGAACGATAACTGATACCTGTCATCCGCCTTCGCGATCTTGTGGTAAATCCCGCCGAACTTCAGCGACAGAGGAACCGGCGGGATCCAGTTGAGAAAATAGAAGCCCACCAGGATCACGATCGTTCCGATGGCCGGCGCGCTGGTGAGGAGGACCTCTTTCCGTGAGTGATCCCGGACTCCCTGATAAATCAACTCCACCACTCGCAGCGTTACGAGGCCGCTCACCACCGCGCCGAGCAGAAACACCGCGGTGTTCATCAAACCCGTCAGCACCGGAAGGAAAAAGGTGAAGAAACAGAACGTGACCAGCGCGTAGAGGGTGACCAGCAGCCTCACGCTGGACAGTCGGTCGCGCAGGAACTCGTTCGCCACGAGGAACGCGACGAGCACCGCAAAGAAGACGGCTGTGGTGGTTAGTGAGGCACTCCGGGAATAGAAGATCGTGTAGGCGCTGAACAGCCCGCCGAGCAAGAACTGGATGACCTTCGAATAGTACGGCCGCGCACGATCCAAGAGCTGCATGACATCCGATCCGGCTCCATCGGGCTCCGCTGGGGCGTTTCTCCCAAGCTCAGAACGGCCTGTGAGCACGATCAACAGACCCAGCAGACTCAGGTAGAACAGGAGAATCAGGTTATCCAGCAGGCGGTCGATGCGGGTGAGGGTCACGGTGTCGTAAGTCACGCCCGCGAAGAAAAACACGACCGGCAGGAAGGGCTTGGCGAGGGCGGCTCGAATCTTGGCGGCAGGCAGCATGCGGGAAGCCCGATGAACCGGTTACGGGAAAGGGGGAAGGGGCGCATAGGTCACCGGGAGGCTCAAAAGCTGCTCCAGCCACCCGGCCATCGCCTCCTCGCGAAGCGGCGCCCGGTTCAGCCGGACTTCGATCTGAAACCCGCCCTCGCTCCCCATGATGCCGATAATGGCCCAGGCATCCTCTCCGTCAGGCAACAGGCGCTGGGTTTGAAACTCGCAGAGCGTCGCATAGAGCCGGCCGGCCGGCGCGATGGTCAGGAGGAGTTCCGGCAGTTCATCCAACGGACAGTGCGCTGAGCAGCGATAGGCGTACCTGGCTCCAGACTCCACGCTGTGAAACTCCTCCAGCGCCGGTTCGGAGAACCCGGTCAGATAGGCACGAACAATCGCAGGCTCTCCACCGTACGTGGCCGCCAGCCGGCTGGCCGGCACGAGAAACTCGAACGGATCGGAGGAATTGTATTCGAATTGGCAGGGCCCGAAGGCGTCGGGCCATGAACAAAAGAAAGGCGCGCGATGATCGGCCGATTGTAATGCGAGGCTTCCGTTTGTCGTCGTGATCTCGATCGGCAGATCCAGCGACGTGATCGCCGCCTGAAAGGCGCGCCGACGTTCCTCGACCCACAAGCGGCGCCGGTCCTCGGCCCGGCTTTCCCCCGGTGTGATCACCTCACTGGTGTGCAGACGCACTCGGATAAAGCCATGGGCCTGACGAAACCCGACCCAGAACATGTTGCAGCCGTCATGCGTGCTCAGGGCTTTTTCCAGCCGCCAAGGATGGCTCACCGAGCAATAGGTCCCCAGCGCTTGGTGCCGCCGATAGACGGTGTGGTACGCGCCGACCAACAGGAAAAAGTCTCCGCGCCAGGCCTCACGGATGTGAACCAGAGTCACGTCTTCAGTCGGCCACGGATCCAGCCGATCAAGATCCTCAGGAGCCTCGACCGGCCACTCCTCGACGTAGCAGATGACGTCTTTCGCAGGGACCGCCGGCTCCAGGCCCAACGCGGCCAGCCGCTCCCCCAACGCCAACACACCCCCGAACTCCAGCTTCGTTCGGGATTCCCACCGTCGCTCACGCATCAGGGCGACTCCGATCGAGCACCCACAGGCCGGCGCCGATGTCCACCGTCATGGGGTGATGACGGGGAGGACTGCCCGCCACGCTTCGCGGCCGATTTCCACGAGCCGGCCTTCCCGGACGGCAGGGTCATCGAGGGGCACGAAGCGCGCGAGCTTGAAAAACCCACGGCCTGAGAGAACGGCGGACACCTCCGACTTGCGATCGTGGGTCAGTTCCAGCGTGTAGCCCTCCCCCCGCTTCCACTCCCAGAGGGACGGCCCCAAGCAGAGGGAGAGGTGACGGCCGGCCACCTGGTGATACCGGTTGATGAGATTCTGCTTGTAGCGTAGCACTCCTTCCCCTTCCAGGATCAGGGCAAAGACAAAATGATGGCCCCACCAGAACAACGAGCGGAAGGTAAACTTGTCATCCCCGAGGAAATGCTTGGGAAAGTCCAAATACTGGTAAGGGAAGTCCTCCAGCTGATCCCCCTTAACAAACTGGGATCTCGTCGAGTCAAAGTCCTTCGGGGCCAGAAGAGTGGCGCCGGCGAGCTCAGCCTTCAACCCGAGGTGCAGGAGATCGAGCGTCTCCCGGACCTTTTTCATGATGCGGGCCTTCGCCCGGAAAAATTGCTCATCGGCCACGAGACCGATTTCATCCGGTGTGAAGAAGAACGGCGCGTTCATGAATGGTTCGGGCTAGGAGGCCAGTCGCGCAAGACCAAGCAGCGCAAGGGCGCCGACCAAGTACGGAATCGCGCAGGAGTACAGCAGCGCTCGAAGAGGGCGATCCCCTGCGCGGCCTGTGTGCCGCGCACGTTGCTCCTTGTACACGAACTCGTAGGAGAGGACCAGGATGGTAAGAGTCAACCCGACGATCCGGCTGGAGCGCGGCCACGTATACTGACCGCTCACCAGAAAATCGGCGGTGAAAAAGCCGCTGCCGAACAAGACGACGGGGACGATGACCAGCCGGGCGCCTTCCGCAAGCCACGCGTGGCCCAGCGCCGAGGCCCGGCTCGGATCGAAGTCCGCTCGCGGCATCACGACCCGACCGCCAGCTTCCCACCCTCCTTGGGAAGCGGCCGATCCCGATTCTGCCGGCAGGTTTTGCACACGCGCGGGCGCACTTTCAGGAATTTGGTCTTCCCGCTCGACAGGCAACTATAGTGCACGAATTGGCCGCACACCGTGCAGCGCGACCAGCCGCCCCGCAACAGCGTGAAATTGCGGTACAGCCCCTTGCCGCAGACGCCGCAATTCCGGGGTTCGATGCCCAGTAGCATGGGCTCCCATTCACCACCGGCTTTCCGGAAACTCATGCGCGGCAGTATACTGGCAAGGAAGGCGAGAGGCAATAGGCGCGCCTCCCGCCTCACGGCTAGCCGTCTGCTGCGTTTGACACATCGCGAACCCATTTGCTAGGCTCTCGCCGGCTCCACAACCCAGACCCTAAACCTTTTTCGCCACGCATGGACATTGCCTCATACCTCGACCGGAAACGCGAGGAGGTGGATCGGTTCCTCGACACCGCGGTCCCCTCGGCGCAGACCGCCCCCGCCACCCTGCACGAAAGCATGCGCTACAGTCTGTTCGCCGGCGGCAAGCGCATCCGCCCGATCTTGGCGATGGCGTCCGCTGAGGCGGTGGGACAGCCGTCGAAGGCCATCCTGCCGATCGCGTCGTCGCTCGAGTTGATTCACACCTATTCGCTCATCCACGACGATCTCCCGGCCATGGACAACGACGACTACCGGCGGGGGAAGCTGACCAACCACAAGGTGTACGGGGAAGCCATGGCGATCCTCGCAGGAGACGCCTTGCTGACCCTGGCCTTCGATCTCTGCAGCCGCGCGGACCTCCTGGACCATCTCGATCCGATACGCCAGGTCCAGATCATTCATGAACTGGCCCTTGGCGCAGGCAATCTGGGTATGGTCGGCGGGCAGGTCCTGGATATTCAAGCCGAGAACAAGGACATCGACCTCGCCACGTTGCAGACCATCCACGCTCACAAGACCGGTATGCTCATTCGCGCAGCGGTGCGGATGGGGGCGATCGTCTCGTCCGCCACGCCCGCACAATTAAAACAGTTGACCGCCTATGCCGAAGACGTGGGCCTCGCCTTCCAGATCGCCGACGATGTGCTCAACGTCACCGGCACCCGCGAGGAGCTGGGCAAGAACGCCAACACGGACGCTCAGCGCGGCAAGAAAACCTACCCCTCCTTCTGCGGCGTCGAGGGCGCCCGGACGCTCGCCGATCAATGCGCCAATCGGGCGATCAGCCGGCTGGACACATTCGACGCCAAGGCCGATTCCTTACGGGAGCTCGCCCGGTACATCACGTCCCGCCGCAATTGACCCGTTAGGCGTGAGGCGCGAAACGTGAGGAGCGCTACTGATGACGACATGGGTTTTCGATATTGAACGCCTCTCACCCCTAACGACTCACCTCTTACGCCTTACGTCATGAAAGCGCTCGTGACCGGCGCGACCGGGTTCGTCGGAGCAGCGGTCGTGCGCAGGCTGCTTGCCGCCGGCACGGAGGTGCGGGTTCTGATCCGGCCCGACAGTGACCTCCGGAACCTGGGCGGGCTCAAGGTGGAACAGGCGCACGGGGACTTGCGGGATCGGGACTCCCTACGTCGCGCGCTCTCCGGCTGCAGCCAGCTCTACCACGTCGCGGCCCATTACGCTCTCTGGGCCAAGGCCCCTTCAATCTTCTACGAGGTGAACGTCACCGGGACCCGTGTCCTGCTGGAGACCGCCCGTGAGCTCGGCACCGAGCGGATCGTCTACACCAGCACGATCGGCGCAATCGGACTGCCCCCCGATGGGGGGCCGGGGACGGAGGAGACGCCGGTGTCGCTCGCTCAGATGGCGGGCCATTACAAGCGGTCCAAATATCTGGCCGAGCAGGAGGTCCTTAAACTGGCCAGGACGGGCTTGCCGGTGGTCATCGTGAACCCCAGCGCGCCGGTCGGAGAACGGGACATCAAGCCGACGCCCACCGGCCA
>Ga0209235_1000797_pt1 | contig 16602 bp, 14 predicted proteins | sample GraSoi013_1_20cm_4_FD_185817 | JGI IMG/M metagenome (GOLD analysis project Ga0209235, IMG submission 185817) | Grasslands soil microbial communities from the Angelo Coastal Reserve, California, USA - Sample 09_25_2013_1_20cm (SPAdes) (version 2) | ecosystem: Environmental > Terrestrial > Soil >... | reverse complement strand
GCACGAGCGAGATCGCCACGATGAACGTCACGAGCCACTTGGCCGCGATCGGCGCCGGGAGGAGGAACACGTAGATCGGGTGGTCCGGCGCCGCCCACGCGAACGCCAGCAGCACGCCGTACACGGCAGCCGACGCGCCGACCACGGGATTGAGCCTGCCGAAGCTCCACCCCAGCACCAGCGACAAGGCGGCCCCTCCCAACCCGCAGAGCACGTAGTAGCGCAGAAACGCCCCGCCGCCCATCCGCTCCTCCACCTCGGGCCCGAACGCGTACAGCGCCAGCAGGTTGAAGGCGAGATGCAGCAGGTTGGCGTGAACGAACATGTAGGTGAGAAACGTCCACGGCTGCCGGAAGGCGTAGAGCGGCGCGAACCCGAGCGTAGCGAGGAACCCCGGGCTGACGAACAGCGTCACCTGGAGGAGGAAGACGACGAGGTTGGCGACGATCAGCCGCCACACCCACGGCGTCATGCCGAACATCCGCTGCGGGCCCATCGCGTAGTTATCCCCCGCGCGCGCTCCCCGAGTTCCCCGCGAGCCGGCAGATCCGCTCGCACAGCTCCGGAAACTCGATCCCCGCGGCCCGGGCGGCCTGGGGAAGGAGGCTGGTGCGCGTCATGCCGGGGAGCGTATTCGCCTCAAGGCAAAAGATGTCGCCCTCGGGGCTCAATCGGAAGTCGACGCGCGAATACCCCCCGAGCTTGAGGGCCCGGTGTGCCGTGAGCGCCAGCTCCTGCAGCTGCCGCGCCAGCGTCGTGTCGAGCTTCGCGGGGAAGATCTCGTCCGACATCCCCGGCGTGTACTTGCACTCGTAGTCGAACAGCTCGTGCTGCGGAATGATCTCGCCGACGGGCAAGGGCACGTCGCCCAGCACCCCCACCGTCAGCTCCCGCCCGGGGATGAACTGCTCCGCCATGACCTCGGCATCGTACGCTCGTGCGACCTCCACCGCCGCGTCCAACCCCTCGGCGTTGCGCACGAGCGTCATCCCCACCGACGACCCCATCTTCGAGGGCTTGACGATCACCGGCCATCCCAGCGCCGTCGTCACGTCCTCGGGGGCGACCGGGGCCATGAACCACCCGGGCACGGGCACCCCTGCCGCCCGGAACAGCCGCTTGGCGAGATCCTTGTCCATGGCGAGCGCGCTGGCCAGCGCCCCGCTCCCGGTATAGGGCACGGCGATCACGTCGAGCACCGCTTGCAGGATCCCGCCCTCGCCGCGTCCCGCGTGCAGGCAGAGGAACAGCACGTCCGCGCCGGTGACCTCCGTGAGCCTGGCGAGCCCGTTCGAGAGCATCGCGCGCTCGCGCTCGTCGAGCTCCGCCACCGCCGGCGGCTCCCGGCCGACGGCGGTCGTGAGCAGCCGCGACTCGTCGGTCGGGGAGAGGAGCCCCGTCACCGTATCGACGACCCGCACCGTATGCCCGCGACTCCGCAGCGCCTCCACGATCTGGGCGGCGCCGGCGAACGCGACCGCGCGCTCCGCCGTCGCGCCGCCCGTGATCACCGCGATCTGCATCAGTGGATCCCGGCGAGCTGGTGGAGCACATCGTAGCGGGTGACGATCCCCGCGATCTTGCCCTCGCGCCGCACCAGCGCCGCCGGCGTCTCGCGCGACAGGAGGGTGGTGAGCCGCTCGACGGGAAGGTCCGCATCCACCACGGGGAACGGCGCATCCATCACATCCTGGACGGGCTGGTCGAGCGTCGCCGGGTGCTCGAGCGCCCGGGCCATGAGCCCCTGCTCGGAGACCGCGCCCACCCCGTCGCCGACGTCCAGCACCGGGAGCTGTGACACGTTGTACGTACTCATCAGGTTCAACGCCTGGCGCACGGTCGCCGTCGGAGCGACCGAGATCAGTGGGGGCGCGCCCGAGTTCCGCGCCTCGAGGAGCTCTCCCACCGATACCCGCTCCGCTTCCAGAATCTGATTCTCCCGCAGCCATTCGTCGTTGAAGACCTTCGACAGATACCGCTCCCCGGTGTCGGCGAGCACGGTCACCACGAGCGCTTGCGGGTCGTTCACCCGCCGGGCCACGTCGAGCGCTGCCACGACGTTGACGCCGGTCGAGCCTCCGGCGAACAGGCCTTCTTCCTTGGCCAGGCGTCGCACCATCAGCATGGCGTCCTTGTCGGACACCGTGATCCACTCGTCGATCACGTCCCAGTGAAGCGAGGTCGGCAATTTGTCCCCGCCGATCCCCTCCACCTTGTAGGGGTGGCCCTCGGTCTTCTGACGGGTGCGCGCATACTCGGTGTAGATCGAGCCGACCGGGTCGCCCGCGATCACGCGGACCTGCGGGTTCTTCTCCTTGAGGAACCGGCCTGCCCCGCTGACGGTGCCGCCCGTCCCCGGCGCGCAAACGAAGTGCGTGATCTCCCCCGCCGTTTGCTCCCACAGCTCGGGACCGGTCGTGCGGTAGTGCACTTCGGGGTTCACCGGGTTGTAGTGCTGGTCGGCGAAGATCGCGTTGGGGTGCGCCGCGGCGATCGCCCGCCCCTTCATGATGTAGTTCTCGGGATGGTCGGGGGGCACCGCGGTCGGCGTGATGATCACTTCGGCGCCGAGCGCGCGCAGCAGCCGCGCCTTCTCCTGCGACATCTTGTCGGGCATGGTGAAGATGCAGCGGTAGCCCTTCACTGCGGCGGCGACCGCGAGCCCCACCCCCGTGTTGCCCGATGTGGCCTCCACGATCAGGCCGCCGGGCTTGAGGCGCCCCTCGCGCTCGGCGGCCTCGATCATTGCCAAGCCGATCCGGTCCTTCACGGAGCCGCCGGGATTGAAGAACTCCGCCTTGGCGTACACCGGCGTACGGATCGCCTGCGTGACGCGGTTCAGCCGGACCAGTGGTGTCCAGCCGATCGTCTCGAGGATGTTGGCGTACGGCTTAGTGTGGGACGGCATTCGTATCCGGCGTCGCCGCGCTGTCCGGGATCGCGCGTGCGGTGTCCAGGGGCCGCGGGAAGGTATCCCGCCTCGCCGGCGTCGTGTCGCGCCGCGCTGGGCGCAAAGGAGCGGGAGCGGGAGCGGCGGGCGGACGGACCGGAGCCGGTCGGGGACGCGTGGTGTCCGGCTCTCCCTTCGACACGGCCCCGCTCGCCTGCGGGTGACGGAACTCCACCGGCTGGAGGAATGCGGTGGCGATGGACAGGCCGTGCCGCCGGGCGGGAGCGAAGCGCAGCTTGCGCGCGCCCGCGAGCGCCGCCGAGTCGAGCGCAGGATAGTTGCTCGATTCGGCCACGCGGCTCGATTCCGGCACCAGGCGCCCCGCGGAATCGACGAACAGGCGCAGAATCACGTCGCCCTCGACCTTCTGGTCGTACAGCCGGGGTGGGTACTGGATCGGCGAGTCGGCGTTCACGGCCACGGGCGGCTCCTGGTCGGGCGGAACGCCGGGTGACCCGGTTCCCGCCTGCTCGGCCGGGGGTGCTTGGCGGCATCCGGCCACGCCGATGGTCAGGAGGCCGGCGAACGCGATGGTCCAGACTCTCATGGTCCCTCCGCGAGCTGCTTCTTCCACGCCGCGAGCCGATTCAACGCCTCGAGCGGCGACAGCGCGTTCACGTCAAGCCGGTCGAGCTCTTCGAGCAGCGGATGCGGGCTTCCCGAAGGGCTGAACAGGCCGAGCTGGGCCGCGTCGGGGCGTGCGGGCGGCGCCTGGTGCGCCACGTGGTGCCCCGCTTCGAGGAGAGCGAGCACCTGCCACGCGCGCCCCACGACCGGCGCGGGAAGCCCGGCGAGCTGCCCCACGTGGATGCCGTACGACCGGTCGGCGCCGCCCGGCTCGAGGCGGTGCAGGAACACGATTTCGTCCCCCGCTTCGCGCACGGCCACGTTGAAGTTGCGCGCGTGGGCGAGCTCCTCGGTGAGCTGCGTGAGCTCGTGGTAATGGGTCGCGAAGATCGTCTTGCACCCGATCGTGTTGTGCAGGAACTCGGTCACCGCCCAGGCGATCGCGACGCCGTCGTAGGTCGATGTCCCACGTCCGATCTCGTCGAGCAGCACGAGGCTCCGCGCCGTCGCGCCGTGGAGTATGGCGCTGGTCTCGCTCATCTCCACCATGAACGTCGACTGGCCGCGCACCAGATTGTCCGACGCCCCGACCCGCGTGAACAGCCGGTCCACCGCCCCCACGACGGCCCGCCGCGCCGGGACGAATGCTCCCATCTGGGCGAGCAGGACGCACAACCCGACTTGCCTGAGCAGCGTCGACTTCCCCGCCATGTTCGGCCCGGTGAGCAAGATCACGCGACCGGCCTCGTCGAGCAGCACGTCGTTCGGGATGAATGCTTCGCGCGCCATCATGCGCTCGACCACCGGATGGCGGCTTCCCTCGAGCACCAGGGCGAAGCCGTCGTTGACCTCCGGTCGGACGTACCCCTCGCGGTGGGCGACGTCGGCGAGGGCGCCCCACACATCGAGCCGGGCGAGCACACCGGCCGTCGTCTGCACCCGGGCGATCGTCTCGGCCACCCGGACGCGCAGGGTGTCCACCAACTCCGCCTCGCGCGCCGCGATTCGCTCCTCGGCACCGAGCACCTTGGCTTCGTAGGCCTTGAGCTCGGGCGTGACGAACCGCTCGGCGCCGGACAGCGTCTGGCGCCGCTCGTAGTCCGCCGGCACACGGTCCCGGTGCGGGTTCGTGATCTCGAGGTAATAGCCGAAGACCTTGTTGAACCCGACCTTGAGTGAGGAGATGCCGGTGCGCTCACGCTCGCGTGCCTGGAGCCCCGCGATGTACTGCTTCCCGCCGTCGCGAGCGTCCTTGAGCTCGTCGAGCTCGTGATCGTACCCGGCCCGGATCGCGTCGCCGTCGGACGCCTGGGCCGGCGGGCGCTCCACGAGCGCCCGGGCGAGCTGGTCGCCCAGGTCCTGGAGGAGATCGAAGCGGTCCGCGGCCTCCTCGAGCTGCGAAGCGCGCCCGCGTGCGTCCAGCCCGTCGAGCGCCGCGCGGACGTCGGGCAGACGGAGGATCGAATCCCGCAACGCCCCCAGCTCGCGCGGGGTCGCGCGCCCGAGCGCGGCGCGGCCCGCCAGGCGCTCGACGTCGCGTACCCCGTCGAGCCCTTCGCGCAGACGGTCCCGCCCACGGACATCCGCGACCAGGACCTCCACCGCGTCCAGCCGGGCGGTGATGGCCGCGGCGTCGACGAGCGGGGCGAGCAACCAGGCGCGCAACAGGCGGGCGCCCATCGGCGTCATGGTGCGATCGAGGACGTCGAGCAGCGTCGTCCCCGCCGCGCCGGGGGAACCGGGGAGGGCGGCGCGGAGCGGCTCCACCAGCTCGAGGTTGCGGCGGGTCATCTCGTCGAGTGGCAGCAGGTCGCCGCGCCGCAGCACGCGCGGGCGGGCGAGGTGCGGCAGGCCCCCCGGTTTGAGCTCCCGCGCGTAGCGGAGCAGCGCGCCCATGGCACCCAGGGCCGAGCGGTCGCCCGGCTCGACGCCGAGCCCGTCGAGGGATGCGACACGGAAGGTGCGTGCCAGGTCCTCGCGCGCGAGCTCGGGATCGAACTCCCACGCCTCGCGCTCGGTGCGTACGGCGCCCGGGAGCGGGACAGGGGCGGGTGTGCCGCCGGGAAGCACCACTTCCCGGGGTTCGTAGCGAGCGAGCACCGCAGCGAGGTCCTCCGGTCCCGCGGTCTCGAGCAGGAGCTCGCCGGTCGTGAGATCGAGCGCCGCCAGCCCGGCCGGCGCGCTCCGAGCGTCGACCGCCAGCAGGAAATTGTTGCGGCTGCGCTCGAGCCAGTCGTCGGTGAGGACGGTGCCGGGGGTGACGGTCTCGACGACCGCGCGCCGCACGAGGCCCTTGGCGAGCTTGGGATCCTCCACCTGCTCGCAGATCGCCACGCGGTGACCGAGGCCGATCAGCCGCCGCAGGTACTCGGTCGCCGCCTTGACGGGAACACCGGCGAGGGGCACCTCCGCCGCGCCGCCGTTGTTGCGCGACGTGAGGGTGAGGCCCAGTTCGCGCGCAGCGAGCTGCGCGTCGTCCTCGAACATCTCGTAGAAGTCACCCATCCGGAAGAACAGGATGGTGTCGGGGTGTCGCGCTTTGATCTCGCGATACTGCAGCATCAGCGGTGTGTCCGCCTCGACTCGTGGCGTCATGGCTCCTCCACCACGAACGGCTGGCCTCCGAGCCGGGTCTTGAGGCGTCGCTGGGCTTGCGCGGCTTCGTCGTGCGACGCGTACCGCCCGACTCGCACCTTGAACAGGCCGCTCGTGTCACGCACCACGCGGGCGTCGAAGCCCATCACCTTCAAGCGGGTGAGCATCTCGTCCACCTGCGCCGCGCTCTTCACGGCCATGACCTGGACGGCATACGTCGCGGCCGGAGGCGTGGGCCTCGCCTGGGTGTCGCCCGCCGTGGTGGGCACGGCCGCCGCCGGTGCGACGGTGGCGGAGGCACAGCGCGAGGCGTAGAAGCTCACCTGATTCTTGAACTCCACGTCGGCGCCCGCGCCGTCTAGCGCCTCGCGGATCAACGGGCAGCCGTGAGCGTCATCTTTGAGGTCGAAGTAGGCGCGCGCGCCCCAAAAGTCCGCCCGGGCCCGCAACGGGGAATCGGGATAGTCGAGACGCAGCCGCTCCGCCGCCTGCACAGTGGCCGCGGGATCGCCCTGGGCGAAGTAGAGCTGGGTGAGCAGCACGAGCGCCGAGTCGGCCCATACCGACCGCCCGTACTCGACGACGACGCGCTGCAGGTTCGTTGCGGCGGTCGTCGCGTCGGCCGCGATGCGGCCTGCGGTGAAGAGCACGCCGGGGTACACGGAATCCTGCGGGGACAGGCGCGCGAGCAGCCGGCGAACCATGGCGCGCGCCGAGTCGGGACGGGTCTGTGCGACTCGAAGGGCGGCCACTCGGCCCGTATCGGTCTGGGCCGACAGTCGGACTGCCGGACCGACGCACAGCAGCGCGGCCGCGACGGCGAGCATCCGTCCGGCGGTCACGCCGCCTCCCTCGCCCGCACACCCCACGATAGCACCAGCTGCTCCAGGATGCCGGCCTCGTCGGTCAGCGTGCTCGACTTGAGAGCGCGATCCGCGTCGAGGGCCAGCCGTAGCGCGCTGCGCAGCTCGCCGGCGGTCCAGAGCCCGGCCCAGTGGGCCCAGCGGAGAGCGGTCTGCTCCCAGCTCCCCAGGCCGTATGGTCGCGCCGCCCGGAGGTGCGACAGCAACGCACCCTCGAGGCGATCGCGTCGCTGCGCGTCGCGGTCGAGCTCCGCGCGGGCGAGCGCCGTGCCGACGAGGGCCGTGCCGAGCGCGCTGAGCATGCGGACCCCGCTCATGCCTGCCTGCTCGAGCACCGGCCCGACGAGCTGGGCGGCGGCCGCTGCGCGCCGCTCGAGCGCCGCGTCTACGAAATCCTGGAGCGTTTCGCCCCGCCGCACGCCAACGAGCGCGGCCACTTCGTCCCGGCTGACGGGCCGCCCCACGCCGAGCGGTGCGAGCTTCTCGAGCTCCCGGGCGAGGCCGCTGAGGTCGCTTCCGACGCTGGCAAGGAGCAGCTCCCGGGCCTCGGGTGCGAGAGTGAGACCCAGCTGCTTCGCGCGGTGCGTCATCCAGCGCTCGACCCGCTCCGGGGGCAGCGCCGCGACTTCCACCGCAGTAGCCCGGCGCACCAGCTCGGCGTCGGGTGGCTCGGCGGTGCCGTGCACCAGCACCAGCACCGTGGTGGGGTTGGGGGACTCGAGGTAGCGGAGCAGCTCCTGGCGCACCTTGGCGGTCTTACGCACCTGCTCCATCCCTCGGACGACCACGGCCCGGGTGGCGGTGAGGAGGGGCGGCGTGTTCACCAGCGCGTTGAACGCCTCGGGGTCGAGATCGGCGGCGGTGCGCTGGTCGATGTTGAAGTCACGGGCGGCCGGGTCGACCGCGCGCTCCAGCAGCGCGCGCACCGCCTCGTCCTTCAGCACGTCTTCCTCGCCGTGGAGATAGTAAACGGCATCCGGCGCGCCCTGCTTCAGGCTCCGGAGCAGCGCGTCAAAGGTGAGAGCCCCCATACGGGGCGGAAGTTACCGTGGCCTCGAGTCGAGAGAAAGCCTACCGCCCCGCGGATGCGGGCTCGACGAGCACGGAGCCGTCCGGGGCCTCCGGCCCCGCGAACACGCTCGCGCGCGGGTCCTGAAACGAGACGAACGGCACACCGGCCTGTACGACCGGATTCGGGAAGGGAACGGGCGGGAGCACCGGGGCGTGCGCGACCTCGGGGCGCCGGACGCCTTCCAGCGCCAGCATCGCGAGCGCCGCCGCGACGACCAGCGCCACCGCTACGCCCGCACTCGCCGGTACCTCCCGGGCTGCGCGGCGCTCGCGCTCGAGACGTGCGTCGAGCCGGCGTCGGAAGTCGCGGGAAGGCTCGATCGTCCCCGCGGCCTGCAACGCGAGCACGCCACGCCGCACGGCGGCGTCGTACCGTCGGCAACCGGCACAGCGTACGAGGTGGCGTTCGAAACGGCGCAGCTCGCGCGGGGCGGTGATCAGGCCGTCACGAAAATCCGTATACCGTTCGAGGAATTCCGCACACGTCATGGCGAGAATCTACTACCGTCGGACCGGGACTGGGTTCCCGGCCGCCGCCCCTCGCCGGGGGAGGGGCGGGGGCGCCTGCGACGGGTTGTGGGGTACCCTACTCCAGCAGCGGCCCGATGAGCTGGGCGAAGCTGTTCCGGGCCCGATTGAGGCGGCTCTTCACCGTGCCGAGGTTGCAGCCCGTGATATCGGCGATCTCGGCGTAGCTCTTGCCTTCCAGCTCGCGGAGCACGAAGACGGCCCGGTGGTGGGTGGGCAGCTGGTCCACGCACTGGTCCACGGCCTCCTTGAGGAAGCGCTTGCGGTACAAGTCGTCCGGCCGGGCTGTGGTGTCTTCGAACTGGAGCGGCCGGTGGTCCGCCTCCCAGTGCTTCTTGATCGTCTGGAACAGCACCAGCGGGTTCCGGCTGCGGTTCCGGAGCTCATTCTTCGCCAGGTTCGACGCGATGGTGTAGATCCAGGTCGAGAACTTCTTGGTCTGATCGAAGCGGTGGAGGTGCCGGAACACGCGGATAAAGACCTCCTGCACGAGGTCCTCCGCCCGCTCCCGGTCTCCGATGGTCCGATTGATGAAGTTGAGCAGCCGGGTCTGGTAGCGGTCCACCAGGGTGCCGAAGGCTTGGGGGTCGCCCGAGAGGTGCTCAAGCACCAGCCGGCCGTCGTCGAACTCGTGTAGCGCCTGGCGCTCGAGCGCGCGCGGCGTCACGACTGCCTGGCCATTCCGCTTGAGGGTTGCTCGCATGGACCGCTCCATGTTCAAGCCCGTGCACTTCCTCTAGTAAAAAGATACGGCACGAACCGTACCCGTCGCATCACCCAGGTAACCGTCGGTACGGCCCCACCTTCACGGATTGAGCGTCGAGTCGGCCCGACACGTCCGTCCTCGTCGGGGGACAGCGGCTTGCTACATCCCGAGGACGAACCCGGCCATATAAAGGATAGCCACGACGGTCTTTGCGTCCCGGACCTCGCCGTCCCGGATGCGGGCCAGGACCTGCGACAACGGCTGTGGCACGACCTCGATGAACTCGTCGCGCTCGCGCGACGCCGTCCCCGCCGTCAGCCCGCTCGCCAAATAGAGGTGGATGACCTCGTCGGTGAAGCCGGGCGTGGTCCAGATCGAGGTCAGCCGCTCCAGGCGGCCGGCGGTGACTCCTGCCTCTTCAAGCAGTTCGCGGCGGGCGCACGCCGCGGGATCTTCCCCAGGGTCGAGCGTGCCGGCCGGGATCTCCCACAACAGACCGCCCGCAGCGTAACGGTACTGGCGGATCAACAGGATCGTGGGATCGGGATCTCCCCGTGGGTCGGAGGCGCACGGCACGATGGCAGCGGCGCCCGGGTGGCGGATGATCTCCAGCTCCCCCGCGGAGCCGTCGGGGAATCGCACCGTGTCGACGTCGACCCGCACGACCCGGCCGGTATAGACCCGGCGGCTCTCGAGCTGCATGGGCACCCTCAGCGGTTGAAGACCCAGGTGACGGGGACTTTGAACCCTTCGGCGAGGAAGTAGGCCGCGTTGCGCCGGGGATTCGACCGGATGGGGGAATTGGGGGCGGGCGACGTGAACGGCAGGAGTCCCAGCCGCGTGGCGATGATCCGGAGGCGCAGCATATGGAAGCCGTCGGACACGAGCAGTACGCGGCGGTTCTCCTTCCCCGAGAACCAGTGGGCGACGGCTTCGAGCGAGGCCGACGTGCTCGCTCCCGCCGGCAGCCCGACGACCGCGCCCTCGGGGAGTCCGGCCCTGAGGAGGTAGCGCCGTCCCACTTCCGATTCGCTCACCGTGTCGCCCGATCCGACGCCGCCGGTCACCAGGATCACGGGCGCGAGCCCCCGCTGGTACAGCGCCGCCGCGTGGTCGAGCCGCGCGCGGAAGACGGGCGAGGGGCGGCCGTTGTACTGTGCTGCGCCGAGGACGGCGATCGCGTCGGCAGCGGTCGCCTGGTCGTGTGCGCCCGCGAGCGCCACGGCGACCACGACCGCCGCCCAGCCGAAGATGAGCGCGACCATGACCGTCACCGCCGCGACGAGCTTGCGGCGCAGCGTCCAGAAGGGCATGGGGGAAAGACAACAAGGGAGGGCGGTGGAGGGAAGGGGGCTAAAGGCTCAGCCAGTAGTTGAACTTCACCAAGAGGACGTTGGTCGGGGGATCGAGCAACATCTCGTGACCGAGATAATGTCCGAGGTCGAGCGTGGGGTCGAGAAGATTGACGAACCGCGACTGGCTCCAGACGAAGAACAACGTGGAGCCGGGCCGGTACTCCCAGCGCAACACCGCGTTCGAGCGGAGAGAGCGGAGGCGGCTGTCGGGGTTCGAGAACTGGAAGCTGTCGGTCGGCGCGACCGCGGGCGCCGGGTGCACGGTGTACACGGCCGTAGCCGGGTCGTAGGTGATGGTCGAGGCGTTGTCCCGTCCATACAGGTTGAAGCTGAAGGTACGCGGCGTCTTGAGCTCCTTGAAGTTCTTGTAGCGCCCCGCGAAGGTGAATGGCTGCGCGTACAACTGGAAGCTGAGCGTTGGCGTGAAGGTGAGGTTCAGGCGGGTCGTCAGGTCGAGTTGGCGCTGGCTGAGCTCCCCGAAGACGTACCGGGCGCCGTAGGTCGCGGTGGCAGCCGCGTCGTCCGGCGACGTGACGAACTGGGCGGCGGTGAAGCCCCTGACATACCTCGGCCCGATCTGGAGCGATACCGCCGTGCTGGGACGCAGGTTGATCACCGGGTTCAGCGTGAAGGACCAGGTGCCGCCCGCGTCACGGAAGTACTGAGTGTTCACGCTACCGTTCACGGGCTGGCGAGTGTCTGACGTGATGGTCGCGCCCGCCTGCCACTGTGCGGGCGACACGGCGGCCGGCCCGCCACGCGTGAGCCGGTCATCTATTCCGCGCTGTTGCTGATACACGAATACGTTGACGCTCCAGTAATTCAGGAGCTGGCCGAACACGTCAATGTCGCGGGCGAACTGGATGCGGTCCCCTCCGTAGTTCCAGGCGAAGGCGAGGGGGTCCAAGCCGATGCTGGCCTGCCGGAACACGCGGCCCGGCTTCGTCCAGCGATGGCCCAGGAACAGGTCTCCCGCGGCGCGATCGGTACGGCGTTGGAAGCCCAGGTCGTTCACCTCGAAGCCGGGCGTGGTGGTGCTCAGCGCGACCCCCCAATTGGAGTTGCCGCCTTCCTTGTTGATGGAGAAGTCCGCGCCGACCCCGGAGAGCGACGTGCGGCGTGGGTCGTAGCGCCGCCTGAGGTACGGCGCATCGGGCCGCTGGTAATACCGGGTCGGCTGTTCTTGGGTGAGTCGCATTGCGAGGGTGTCGCCGGTGACGTGCGAGGCCCCGAGGGAGGCGTACACGGAGTACGCGTTGTTGGCCCAACGGTGGTAGAAGTCCGCGGCTCCGACGTATCCCCTGCCCCGGAGAGAATCGAGCGATGCGCTGCTATTGCGACGATCGACGGCGGTAGCGAGGAACCCGAACCCCGTGTGGCCCCCGACCTCGCGCCGCACGCGGCCCACGACGTAATTCGTGAGCGGTTCCACGTCCTCACGCCACGCGGAACCGCCTGAGGCGAACGTCGCCTGCTCCCGCGCCGTCACGGCGTCCAGCACACCCACTGACCAACCGCTCGGAGTCTTACCCGTCAGCTTCGCTGCCCCGAGGATGGTGGTGTGTGTCGGCCGGTCGACGAACCCGCCGGGCGGCGCTCCCGGCTCGAGCGACGGGGCGCGGCCGACGCGGCGTGAATAGAAGTACTGCGGCGTGTTGCCGAATTGGATGTATGGACCGGTGCCACCAAAATTGAAGATGCTCGCGCCTTCCACGAAGAACGGCCGCCGCTCCTGGAGGAACTGCTCCACGGTCGTGAGGTTCACGAACGCGGGATCCGATTCGACCTGTCCGAAGTCGGGGTTCACCGCGGCGTCGAGCGTGAGGTTGGAGGTCACGCCGTATTTCACGTCGAGCCCGGCGCCGCCGAAATACGAGTGACCGCGGTCGAACGGGCTTCCGAAAACGGGGCGGTCGTATGTCCCGCGACCGAGGGTGTAGGGCAGGAGCTCGAGTCGCTTGGGGGCCGGGATGGCATGCAAGCCCACCAGATGGCCGAAGCGCGACGCGTATCCCGTCTCGGTCTTGCGCTGGAACGCCCACTGGCTGCGCTCGTTCTTGCGGAACACCCAGCGGAAGAAGTTCACGCCCCACACCTGGTCGCGCGCCTGGGGGAACCGCAGCTGAGAGAACGGGATCCGCATCTCGACGACCCAGCCCACGGAATCGACCGACGTCGCGACGTCCCACACAGGGTCCCAGGACCGATCTCCGATGAAAAAGTCGTTGCTGCAAATGTCGTCCTGCTTCACGCCGGCGGGATTTACGGCGAACTCGAACGCCGTCCGGTGGTCGTGATAGCTGTCGAAGTCAACGTAAAACATGTCGCTTTGCGTATCGTCGTCGCGGCGGCCGAGCCGACGCGAAATCTTGGCGGGCTCCCCGTCGTACAACCGCGCCCCCACGTAAACCGCGGCATCGTCGTAGGCGATCATCACCGTCGTCGATTCGGCGGGCGAGCTGCCTTCCCGGGGATCGGTCTCGATGAAGCCACCGACGCGCTTGGCGTCGTGCCAGGCGGGGTCGTCGAGCCTGCCGTCGAGCACCGGTGGGCGCTCGATCCGGACCGCCGTCACGGTGGGCGGCACACGTGCGCCGGCGTGGCGCAAGGCGGAAGAGTCGGAGGGGAACTGAATGAGGAGTGCGGCCGCGATCACGAGCACTGGCGACGACCTCCCTGACCTCGAGGCGGTTGGAAGATACCCCGGGGAAGGTGAGCCGGTCGCGTCTCGGCTATGGCGTCAGGCTGTCAGGGTTTGGTCAGCAACTCCTCGAACAGCGCGAGCGCTCGCGGGTCGTCGGATTGGCCGAGCCAGCACAGCGCCTTGCGCCGCACCCCGGCCTCCGGGTGTGTGCGGGCGATCCGGATGAGGGCTCCGACACCAGCCTCGCGCGGTTGCTGCGACAAGGCGAAGACCGCCTGCTCCTTCACGTCCCGGTCCACATCGCCATCGTCGACCAGGTCGGCGAGCCCGTGGGTCGCCGCGTCGCCCGCGGCCTGGCCGAGCCAGAACACCGCCTGGCGGCGGGTGCGCTGGGGCGCGCGGTCGTCGCGCGCCAGCTTTAAGAGCATCGGCCACACAGTGACAGAGTCCGTCATGGTCAGGGGCAGAATGGCCTCTTCTCCCCCCCGAGTGTCTTCCCGGGTCGCGAGGCCGAGCAGGAAGTCCGCGGCGTCGCGCGACGAGACGGTGCCGAGATCGGTGACGGCGGCGTCCCGCGGCGGGGTGACCCAGCGCCCTCCCACGTAGGTCCGGAGCGACTGCACCCGGCCGGTCCGGATGGTGAGCGAGATGCGCACGGGTCCCGGCTCGCAGTCGTACTCAACTTCACCGCCGTCGAAGGCGCCGTCGAAGGTGATGGTGCGACCCCTTCCCCCCCGCCCGCACTTCCCGCCGACACACTCGAGGGCGATGACGTTGCGCCCGTCGCCGCACACCCCGGGGCGGGCGGCGAAGCTCAGGCCGCGGGCCCCGCCACGAGCGCCCACGCGAGCACCAGCCGCCGGTTCACGGGTTGATGATCTCCAGCAGAACCTGCGCGGCGCGGGGGTCGTGCGACTGCCCGAGCCAGAAGATCGCCTTCTTGCGGAGCTCCTTGTCCTGCTCCGTCTTCGCGATCCGGATCAGCTGATCGAGAGCGGCGGCCTCGTGACGCTGCGAGTACACGAAGATCAGCTGCTCTTTCATTTCCTGGTTCTGCATCCGGTCGTACAGCCCGGCCAGCTGGTCCAAGTTCCCACCCGTCTGACCCACCCAGAAGAGCGCCTTCTTGCGCATCTCCACCGGCTCGCGCTCGTTGAGCGCGATATCCATCAGCCAGCGCCCGTTGTCCGCGCCGCCCATCTGGGAGAGCGAGAAGATCACCTTCTCCTTCAATTCTTCGCTGGCGAGCTTCGCGTACAGGCCACGCAGGAAGGCGGCGTTTTCTGGAGAGCGCTGTTGGCCCAGCCAGAAGATCGCCTTTTCGCGCGCCTCGTCCGGGGCGTGCTCGTTGGCGGCGTAGTCGCGCAGGATCTGCCCGGCGCGCCCTTGATGGATCTGGGACAGCGCGAAGATCGCCTTGTCCTGGAGCTCGGGATCCGTGGCGCCGCGCAGGATCGAGTCGAGCGCGGTCACGGCACGGTCGCTGCCCACCTGCGACAGCCAGAACACCGCCTGCTGGCGTACCTCGGAATCGGGGTCGTTGCGGGCGACGTCCAGCAGGATGTCTTCCGTTTCGCCTCCGTGCTTCTGAGAGACGATAAATACCGCCTTGCGTCGCAATCCGGCGGAGCACGCATCGCGCTTTGCCAGGACTTTCTTGAGGATGGGGAGCGCGCTCGTGGCATCCATTTGCAGGAGGCCGTTGAGCGCCGCGATGCGCAGGTCGTCGTCATCGTCTTCTCCCGGGCAGCTCCCTCCGCGAGTCCGACCGGTATCGGCCGCAGGCTGCGCATGTCGTCTGATCCACTCGGCCGCTTCCCCGTCCCCTTGCTTCGCCAGGGCGGCTTGCACGCGCGCGAGGAGGGCGTCACCGTCTCGCAGCGTCGCCGCCTTCCGGTAGCGCTGCTGTTGCGTGATGAGAAGGCCGCGCGCACGATCGAGGTTGTCGTTCTTGTAGAGCGCGAATGCCGCCCAATAGAGCGCATCGCCGGCGTGTGAAGCGTTCGGATACCGGTGGGCGAGGTCGCCGTAAAGACTGGCGGCACTCTGATAGTCCGCGCGGTTGAGCGCCTGGCGTGCGGCTCGCCAAAGCGAGTCGGTGGGATCCTGCTCGTCCTGGAGCGTGCCGGCATCCCCGGTGTCGACCGCATCGATCGCATCGACCGCATCGAGCCCGTCCAGCGCGTCCAGCGCGTCGAGTGCGTCGAGGGCATCCAGTGCGTCCAGTCCCTGGAGCGCCACCTGCGCGTGTGCCAGCGCGGGTACGACGATGCGCGGCACGACGGGCTGCTGCTGCATTCCGACAACGACCGCTACCATCAGGTACATCGCCTGCATCACAGTGCTCCTTGCGTGCGCACGGGGCCGGGGCCGGCGGGGTTCGCCGTCCGCAGGCGCAGCAACACGCTGCGTTGGTCCAGTCCCTGGTTGATCGATAGTACGTCTTCTCGATCGCCGCTCGAGGGCAGCTGAGCGATCTGGGCCAGCACGAGCTCCAGGTCTTCGAGCAGGCTCTTCAGCCTGACGTCTCGAGCCGCTGGCGAGTCGAGCATGAGTCGCGTCGTACAGAGCAGGTCGCGGGCCTGAACCGAAAACTGAGCTGTCGGCGCGCCCCCATGGATTTCCGTGCGGAAGCCTGTCAGCAGAGCCTCGGTGCGACTGAGGTATTGGGCGGCGGCGAGCTGATAGACGAACGCGGAGGTGCGCTCCCCCGTCCCTGGAACTCCGGAGCTCGTCGGGGAGCCCGTCGCGCTCCAACGCCCGATGCCGACGCCCAGCGCGAGCACGGCGGCGATGCCCACACCCCAGCGCAGGGCGGGACGCAATACGATCACCCGCCGCTGCCGCGCTGCACGCGCCGCCGCGACGCGGCGCCACAGTTCCTCGCGCGGCGTCGGCGGCGGCCGGTGATAGTCCTGCGCCGCCTGCCGCAGCCGCTCCTCGAACCGATCGTCCGTCATGAGATCCACTCCCCCGCGAAGTCCGCAAGCGCATCACGCAGCTTGGCGCGCGCCCGCGACAATTGCGCCTTCGACGTTCCAGCTTCGATGCCGAGGGTCGCGCCGATCTCTTCGTGCGTGTACCCCTCGACGTCGTGCATCACGAACACCATGCGATAGCCATCAGCGAGACCGTCGATCGCCTGGGCCAATCGTCGCTTCAGGTCCGGTTCAGCTGCCCGGCCGCCGGCGGAGGTCGCCGCGGCCTCGTCCAGATCCGTTTCCCGCTGGCGGAAGCGCTTCACCTTGCGCAGCCCGTTCAACACGACCGATGTGGCGATGGCGTGCAGCCACGTGGAGAGCTTCGCCTCGCCCCGACATGCG
>Ga0209235_1000789_pt1 | contig 16653 bp, 14 predicted proteins | sample GraSoi013_1_20cm_4_FD_185817 | JGI IMG/M metagenome (GOLD analysis project Ga0209235, IMG submission 185817) | Grasslands soil microbial communities from the Angelo Coastal Reserve, California, USA - Sample 09_25_2013_1_20cm (SPAdes) (version 2) | ecosystem: Environmental > Terrestrial > Soil >... | reverse complement strand
CTCAGGGCGGAACACGTGGCCCACGAGCACCAGCCGCACCGGTAAGCCTTCCGCGAGCGCTACGATCTGCTGGGCGGACCAGAGGGAACCGCTCCCAGCCCACAGCTCCCCGATGTTGTCGAGCACCGCCAGCGTGATCGCCCGGTACAGCGCCCCCGAGTCCAGGTGCGCCCATCCCAGCCGGCGTGCGACCAGCGACGCCGTCGAGCTCTTTCCTGAGGCGGCCGGGCCGTCGATCGCGATCACTCGGAGGGTCACGTCTCCTGAATGCTCCGCAGGTCGTGGAAGAACCGGGGATAACTGATGGCGACCGAGCGCCGTTCCGACAGCCGGACGTCGGCCCCCGGCACGGTCCCGAGCACCGCGAACGCCATGGCCAAGCGATGATCGCGCGCCGTGTCGATCCGGCCGCGCGGGGGTCGCTTCGTGCCGCACACGAACAGGTCGTTGCCGCGCGCCTCCGCCTCCGCGCCCACCGCCCGCAGGTTGGCCGCGATGAGCTCGAGCCGGTTGCTTTCCTTCACCCGGAGCTCGCCCACCTCGCGGAACACCGTCTCGCTCCCGACGGCGGCCCGGCTCGCCAGGACGGCGAGCACGGGCACCTCGTCCACCAGCGTCGGCACCTCCGCCGCGCTCACTTCCGTCCCGCGCAGCGCCGCCGGGCGAGCCACGAGATCGGCCACCGGCTCGCCGCCCTCGTCCCGCAGGTTCACCCGCTCCACCCGCGCGCCCATGCGCCCGAGGACCACCAGGAATCCTGTGCGGGTCGGGTTGACACCGACATTCTCGATCACCAGCTCGCCGCCTTCGGCGAGCACGGCGGCAGCGACCAGGAACGCCGCCGACGAGGCGTCGCCCGGGATAGAAAGGCGGAACGGGGGAACGTCGGGGCGACCGGATGGCTCGTATACGATCGCTCCCTGGCGCTCGTGCAGCCCCAATCCGAGGTGCACGAGCAGCCGCTCGGTGTGATCGCGTGAGCGATACGGCTCGCGAATCGTGACCGCCACCTTCCCTGTGAGTCCCGCGAAGAGCAGGGCGCTCTTGATCTGCGCACTCGCGACTGGCGTCGTGTAAGTAAGCGGGCGGAGCCGGCCGCCCCGGATGGTGAGTGGCAGCGCGTCTCCGCTCCGTTCCTGAATTTCCGCCCCCATCGCGCGCAGCGGCTCCGTGACCCGCCGCATTGGGCGGCGGCGCAATGAGCCGTCTCCTGTGAGCGTCGCCGCGAAGCGCTGACCCGCGAGGATGCCGAGCATGAGCCGCGCCGTCGTGCCGGAATTCCCGCAGTTGAGGCGAGACGCCGGTTGCGAGATGCGGGACGCCTGGACCGCCACGGTTGCGCCGTCGCGAATGGACGAGATGTCCGCTCCCAGCTGCCGCAGGACTCGTGCGGTGCTCTTGACGTCGGCGCCGGTCAGCAGGCCCTCGAGCTCGCTCGTGCCGCGAGCGAGCCCCGCCAGCATCACGGCGCGGTGTGAGATGCTCTTGTCGCCCGGCGGCTTGACGACGCCTCGTACCTTCACGCTTCCGCCTGCCGGCGCCACCGGGCCGCGCGGCTGAGCCACGCGGTCAGGGCCGGGGCGTTCCCCGTCTCGAGGGCGCGCTCGAGCTCGCCCAATGGCTCCTCGAGGGCGCGTAGCACCGGCAGTATTTCGTCCCGGTTCATGAGCAGGATCTCGGACCAGAGCCTCGGCTCGCTCGACGCGAGGCGGGTGGTATCGCGCGCACCGGGCCCGAACGTCGCGCCCGGGGGTGCGGCCAGGGCGAAGACGTTTGCGAGCAACGATGCCATCGCCTGCGGCAGATGGCTCGTGAGCGCGAGCTGGTGGTCGTGCTGGGCGGCGTCGATGCGCACCGGATGAGCGTCCAGCACGCTCTCCCAAAAGTGCGAAACCTCGCGCGCCGCGCCGTCCCCGTCCCGCGTGGCGGTGATGTACACGGTCGCGCCCTTGAACAGATCGACCCGCGCGGCGGCGAATCCGTGCGCCTGCGTGCCGGCCAGGGGGTGGCCGCCGGCGAAGCGGCCTCCGAGCCCCAGGGCGTCCGCCCTGGCGACGATCGCCCGCTTTACCGAGCCGACATCGGTGATCAGCGCGCCCGCACCGACGTGTGGCTTGAGGCTGCCGAGCAGCTCGAGGTTGGCGGCCGGTGGCGCCGCCAGCACGAGCAGCTCGACCGCGCGCGCCACGTCCGCCGCGCGGGCCGGCGCGTCGTCGAGCGCGCCCTGGCGCGCCGCGGCCACCCGCTCCGCGGGCTCGGGCGACCAGCCGAGGACCGTCGCAATGCCGGCCCGCTTCGCCTGGAGGGCGAGTGAGCCGCCGATGGCGCCGAGGCCGATGATGCCGAGGGTTTGCGGACGCACGACATGGAACCTAGCGTCGGCGGTGGGTCCCGCAAACGAGGTGGGGCGGCCCGGTTGAGCTGCCCCACACCCGAGTGCGGAGAGCGCAGCGGTCTAGAAGATCACATCGAAATTGTCGAAGATGGCAAACGAGTCCCCAGTCCCGGCGAACTGCACGTGATCGATGCCGGTCGCAACGATGCAGATCCGGTCCGCCGCGCCGGGGGCCGAGGTCACTCTCCCGAGCGACGTACCACTACTGTTGAACGCTTCGATAAAGCCGTTCGCGCCTTCACCCGGCCGCGTCGGGTACACGTTGAGGCACGCTTCGCTCGCCGGGAAACTGAAGGTTGCCTGGATGCGCCCGCCGGCGTTCTCGCTGAAGTCCGAAGCCGTTCCCTCCGCGCAGACAGTGACCGTGTTGTTGCCGGAATTGAACCCGAAACCCCCGCCCGGGAGCGGACCATGATCGTTGGCGTAGACGTTGCTCGAGGAGCCGCAGAACGAGGATCCGGCGGCGGGAAGCCGCGTGAACGAAACGTCCACCGAACTGTACAGCGTGTTCACGACAGTCCCGGGCGCAACCGCCGTGCCCGATGGATTCACGTCGAAGTTGATGAACGCCGTGTCCAGGAACGCCCAGCCGATCCGACTGAACGATCCTGTCAGGCCTCCAGCCCCGACGTGTGCCGCGAGCAGCGGCCGTGGAGTGAGCCATGAGGCCACGTCCCGCGTGAGGGTGCGCCACCCGGACCGAACGAACCCGAGGAACCCACTGTGCGGCGCCCCGGCCGAGCTGAAGGTCTCGCACGACACGAAGGGGGCCGGCACGTTCGGAAGCCGCGTCACGGGTGACTCATTGGTCACCGGTTCCTCTGCGCTGAATAGCACAACCCCGCCGTGCCGCGGATCGCTCTCCGGCAGCTCGACGCAGATGCCAACGGTCACCAGTTGGGCGAACCGCCCGACGGGAGGGTTCGTCGTGAAACGGTAGCACCCTTCAAACTGCGGCTTGCCGAACGGCAAGCACGGCCCGAGCACGCTCCCTCCCGAGTTGTCGACCGGCACGCGCTCGATCGTCACGACCACGTTGTCGATACCGAGCGCCTTGAGAACTTCGGGTCGGATCCAGCCGTCCGGGAACAAGGCGCCGGCAAAGCCGGTGTTGGTGATTACGGTCCCGCCCGTGGCTGCCACGCTCCCTTCAGCGCAGTCGCTCACGCAGTTCGTCCCGAACGCACCCCGCTCGATCCGAAACTTGATCGGTAGCGTGCGCCCGTCCACGAGCCCGATGAAGTCCCCCGTGGTCAGGTTCTTGATCTCGCTGCCATTGTTCACCGGATCTAGGTCGGCGAAGCCGAGCAGCATCCCGCCGCGCGATCCGAACACCTGGATGCGGTAGAACTTGTCGACCGAAATGCCGGACTGCCGGGTGTCCCAATTCACTTTGTATTGCTGACCCACGAGATCCGCCGTCACCGGCCCCGGATCGATCAGCGGAGCGCCCGAGCACGCCGCAGGCGTGGTCGAAACATTCAACTCGCAGATCGTGACCACCGGCTTGAGCGTCGGGTTGAAGACGCCCGAGAAACTCGGCTGCTTGACGAGCGGCGGCAGGAAGAAGAAATGCACGTTCCCGCTGTTCGCCCCATCCGAGATCTGGGCCGAAGGACCCTTCACGCCGGTCATGGAGCGTTGATCCTGACACGCAAGGAATGGGGTACAGGCGAGGGCCAGCAGGACGATGCGTTTCATGGCAGCTCCTTGGGGGCGTCTGGGACGGCGGTCCAGATTTCCGGCGGCGGGCGGCCCGCTTGGGAGCGGAATTTGCAAGAAATGCGCCGTATGCCGACGCCAACTAACTCGCGGCGTGCCAGCTTGTTGCACGATCACGTCCAAAGGTCTTCGAGCCCTTTGTAACACGACTGGAACAACTGCTTTGGTGCGGCGCGTTTCAGCGCTTGGCTTCCGTCAGCCGGGCGAAGCGGGGGTCGGACTTCAGATCGCGCCACCACCAGGAGATGTCCCCACCGCGCGTGAACGCGTGGGTGGGGTTGGCAGCGATGTAGCGCTGCAGCAGGGCGATCGCCTCATCGCGCTCGCCCAGGATGGTGCGGGCGAATGCTTCGATCGAGATGATCTCCTGTCCCGGATCCACGTCACGATCCGCGCGGGCGCGCTGCAGCACGTGGCGCGCGCTGTCGGCCAACCCGGCGCGCGCCAGCGCAACCCCTATGATAGTTTCGGCCCGACGGTGCTCGAATGCCTTCCGGGGCGCCGGGGTGAGCGAATCGATCTCTGCGAGCAAGCGCCATGCGGCCGCCGGATCCGGCTGGGCGTCGGCGGTCGTCATCAGCCAGAGCCGGCACTCCGCGAACCGAAAGTCGCCGGCGAACCGCCGCGCTCCCTCGAGGCACCAGCGCTGCGCCTGGGTCAGCTGCTCCAGGTCGTACGACCCGAAGAAGAGACGAGCCAGCACGTCGGGCGCGACGGAGAGATAGGCATCTTCTTCGTACGCCTTGCGCGCCGCAAGCACCGCGGCCGGCACGTCCTCCGTCTGGTAGTAGAGGTGACTCAGCGTGCTGTACGCGCTCGCGAGCGATGGGTCGGCCCCCGTCGCGGCCTCGAGATCCTGCTTCGCCGCAGCCAGCAACTTCGGCAGCGCGCCGGGATCCGGAGCGAGCTCCTGGAGCCAGCTCAGGTAGCGGACCGTGCCCCGCAGCTCGAGCGCGCGCGGATCATTCGGCGCCAGGGTCAAGGCCCGCTCCGCGTGTCCCCCCGCGACCTCCACCCAGTGGACGAGCGCCTTGCGGTCTCTCGCGAGACGGGCGCGCCGGTATGCGAGCCAGCCACGTTGCGTCACGGGCTCGGCCCACGATGGGTCCGCCCGTTCGGCGAGGGCGAGCAACGAATCGGCGCGGGCGAACCCCGAGAACGCGCCATCCACATCGTCCCGCGTGAGTCGGGCCTCGGCATCCTTGCGGGCGTGCTCGCCCTGCTGCACCAGCGACCATGCCGCGACGCTGTGCGTGCTCGCCTGCTCCTGACGCAGCCGCAGCTCCTCACCCAGCCGGACGCGGAGGAACTCGGCCACCTGGCTGGCGAGGCTGTCCCGGATCGCCAGCACCGCGCCCGCCGGCTGCTCGAAACTGGCGCGCTTTCCCAGGTCGGCGCCGCTCGCTCCGTCGATCAGACTCACCGAGACGCGGTAGCGTCCGCCCACCTCGTCGACCCCGCCCTGCACGATCGTGCCGACGCCGAGCGCGCGCGCCACGCTGTCGAGCGGCGCGCTGGAGCTGCGATACGGCGCCACCCCGTTCTTGGACACGACCGTGAGCGAGCCAACCGGCCGTAAGGCGTCGATCAGCGCCTCGGTCAGGCCGTCCGCGACATATCCCAGCGTGTGGCCGCTGCTCTGATCCGTGAAGTACAGCACCGCGATGCGCCGCGGGTCGAGCCCGGTCACCGCGGTCCCCCGACTGGGGCGGACCGAGCGGATCACGAAGTACCCCGCCACCGCCACCAGGATCACACCCAGCGGCGCGAGACGCCACACCCTGCGGGGCTGACGTCCAGCGGCGCGCTCGAGCGTCGCGCGCCGGTACGCCCCCGTCGCGGCGGACGGCGTGTTCAGCGCTTCCGCGAACAGCGCGGTGGTCGGATAGCGGTCGGCCGGCACCTTCGAGAGCGCCCGTAGAATCGCCCCCTCCACCCCATCGGGGATGGTGGCGCGCACGATCGATGGCGGCGAGACCATATCCAGCGAGTGCCGCGCGATGATGGCCTGCGCGGTAGGCCCCGTGAAGGGCGGCTCGCCTACCAGCATCTCGTACACGACGCACGCCAGACTGTACTGATCGCTGCGCCCGTCGATAACATTCGAGCCCGTGGCCTGCTCCGGGCTCATATAGGCGGGCGTTCCGATAATCGTCCCGGTTTGCGTGAGGTGCTGGCCTCCCCCCGCCGCGCTCACGGCGTGCGCGATGCCGAAGTCCGTCACGACGGCCGTGCCGCCCGAGAGCATGATGTTCTCGGGCTTGATGTCGCGGTGCACGACGCCGTGGCTGTGTGCGTAGGCCAGCGCGCCAGCCACTTCAGTCGCGATCCGGATCGCATCCTCCTGCGGGAGCTGTTTCTCGCGCGTCAGGCGGTCACGCAGCGATTCTCCCTCGACGTATGGCATTACATAATAGAGGAGGCCGGCCGCCGCGCCGGAGTCGTACAAAGGCAGGATGTGGGGGTGCTGCAGCCGGGCGGCGAGCTCGATCTCGCGCAGAAACCGCTCAGCGCCGAGCGCCGCGGTGAGCTCCGCGTGGAGCACCTTGATCCCGACCGACCGATGGTGCTTCAGGTCCTGTGCGAGGAACACCGTCGCCATGCCGCCCCGACCGAGCTCACGCTCGACCGCGTAGCGGTCAGCGAGAGCCTCACGAAGGGAGTCGAGCAGATCGGGCACGGGATGTGGGGGCTAGCTTACACCGCGCCACAGCCCCCCGCCAGCGTGGCGGCGCCCGCCGCTCTTGTCCTGCCGCCGGCCATTCCCCTATTTGTAGCGCTCGCATGACCGATCCTGCGCCGCTTCGCCCTTCGCCCGTTCCGAGCATCAGCCGCCTGTTTGCCGCGGCGTTCCTCGTCATCGCGGTGGCCGGCTTGGCCGACCGGATCGCCATTTGGCGGAGCGCCCGACGCGCCCAGGCCGACATGATCGAGCTCAGCCAGCGGCTCGAGCAGCTGGCCCGGATCGCGCCTCTCCCGGCGCTGCAGCCGCCGATCGCGGCCATGCGGGAGCTTGCCGCCGAAGTCGGCGACAACGCGATCCAAGCGGCGGCGCAGACGACGGTCATCTTCGTGATCGTGCTGGTGGCGCTCGCTGTCGGACTGTGGTACAACCGCCGCCGCCTCGCGACCCCGTTCGCCCACGTCCTGGGCGCGCTCCAGCGAGTGGCAGCGGGCCACTACGACGAACGCCTCGACGAGAACCAGCCCGAGGAGTTCGGCAGGATCGCGCACGGCGTAAATCAGATGGCGGCGGCGCTCGCCTGGCGCGAGCGGATGCAGGACCAGGTTGGGCGCCTGCTGACGGCGCTGAACGCGCCGCCGCGCGAGGCGAGCGCCGGCGGCAGCTTCGGCCCCGCGCTCGACGTGATCGCGGGCGCTACCGACGCGGCGGCGCTGGCGCTCTACCAGCCGCAATACGACACGAACGAATGGGGCCCGACGGCCGTGCGCCGCGCAACGGCCCGACCCCTGTCTCGCGACGTCGTGCGCCAGCTGGTGGGCGACGCGGTCACCGTCATCTACTACGCAGGCGCCGCAGCCGGACCCGTGCGGACGCAGCTGCACCTCGCCACCGCGGACGCCGATGCCGGCGGAGGGCTCGCGCTCGCGCCGCTGCGCTCCCAGGGTCGGCTGGTGGGGCTGCTGGTCGCGACCGTGCCGGGGGAGCTGTCCGCCGACGCACGCGTAGCGCTGGAGCACGCCGCGCCCAACCTGGCCATCGCCTGCGAGCGCGAATCGGCACATCAGCACACCCGTCGCCTGGCGGTGGAGGTACGCCGCGCCGCGCAACGCCTGGAGTCGCAGAATGCCAAGCTGGAGGAGCAGCACCGCGAGCTGTCGCGCCTGAACGCCGAGCTCGACCAGGCGGGTAAGCTCAAGGACCAATTCCTCGCGAATGTGTCGCACGAGCTGCGCACACCCCTCAACAGCGTAATCGGGTTCAGCGACTTACTCCTGACGATGGCGGCGCCGGAGAGCCCTCTCACCGAGACGCAGCGCGACTACCTCGAGACGATCGCGCGCAACGGCCGCCATCTGCTCGAGCTGATCAATGAGCTGCTCGACCTCTCGAAGATCGCGGCCGGCCGGATGGAGCTGCGCCTCGAGCCGCTGGAGATGGGCGTGCTGTTCCGGGACGCCGCGGACACCGTCCGCGCCCAGCTCGAGGCCCGGCGGCACACGCTCGTGATCGAGCCACTACCGGATCACCTCGTCGTGACGGCCGACCGGGGTCGCCTTCGCCAAGTGCTGCTCAACCTGCTGTCCAACGCCATCAAGTTCTCTACCGATGGCGGCCGCGTCACGCTGAGCGCGCGGCTCGAAGACACTGCGCGCGTGCGCGTCGCCGTGACGGACACGGGCATCGGGATCGCCCCCGCGGACCAGCGCAAACTGTTTCAGGAATTCGTGCAGCTCGACGCGAGCGAGAGCCGCCGCTACGAAGGAACAGGCCTCGGGCTCGCGCTCTCCAAGCGACTCGTGGAGCTGCACGGCGGCACTATCGGCGTGGACTCGGAGCTTGGCACAGGCAGCACCTTCTGGTTCACCCTGCGGCGCGCCGAGAGCCGGCCGGAGCACGCCTGATGGCAACGATCGTGGTCGTGGAGGATCAGCCCGACAACCTGAAGCTCATCACGGCTCTGCTGACCATGAAGGGCCACCGCGTCATCGGCCTGATGTCGGGCGAGCCGCTGGTCGCTACACTGATGGCGGAGCAGCCGCCCCCCGCGCTCGTGCTGCTCGACATTCAGCTGCCCGGACGCGACGGTTACAGCGTGTTGGGGGATGTCAAACGCATCGAGGGCGACCACCCCTGGAAGGTGGTCGCCCTCACGGCCCACGCGATGCCGGGCGACCGGGAGAAAGCGCTGGCGGCCGGCTTCGACGGCTACCTCTCCAAACCGATCGACGTTCGCACCTTCCCGGGCGAAGTGGCTAGACTGCTTTCTTCAGCTTGATCGAGCCATTCACGGTCTCGAGGCGGACGCGACGACCGCCCCGTCCGACCGTCCCCACGGCATCATGCCCCATGAACTTGCCGCTCACCGTCAGCGGGTAGTCACTCGCGATCGAGCCATTCACCGTTTTCGCGGACACATCGGCGTCGAGCTGCGCCGGCAGCTCGGCCGTGACGGAGCCGTTGAGCGTGCTCGCGGAAACGTCGCCCGTGTCCCCAAAGGTCTCCACGCGAATGCGCACGTTGCCGTTCTTCGACTCGGCGGTCGCCGGGCCCCTGGCAGTGACCGCATCCACGTCCCCGCTCACCGTCCGGACGTCGAGCGGAGCGCGCGCGCCAGTCACGTGCACGTCCCCCACGAAGGTCGCGGCGCGCAGGCCCACGTTGCGGGGCAGCCGTACCGTGAAGTCGACGGCAACGTCATTGTGACGGCGTCCCCGCCAGTTCAGGTCGCTCTCCCCGTGACGGCGCTCCCGAAAGTTCCAGTTACTCTCTCCAGGTCCGCAGGCGTCGTCACCCTCCCATAAGGCACAGACGGCGATCCCTCCATCGTACGGTACGGCAACGACGCGCACACTCCCCGTGTCCGAAGAGCGATACGTCTTCACGGCCGTGATTTGTACCGTATCCCCCGAGGTCGACCCGACCATGATGGAGCCGCGCGTGTTGCGGACGGAGAGCCGTTGTTTGGGGGCCAGCTTCGCTTTGTAGATCCACGTCCCGCCGGTGGAGCGGGGCCCACCGCCCGGATCGGCGCCGAACTCGCTGCGCAGGTCGCGCAGGGCGGCAGGGATGCTCGTGACAACGATCTGCCGGCCGCGGCCCACGGCGTAGTTCACGAATAGGCCGATCGCGAGCACGGCGCAAAACAGCGCCGCCCCGCGAATGATTTCTTTGCGCCAAGTGTCCCAGAACGCGCTCACGGCCCCTCCCTGCTGCGGATAGGCTTCATACTGGCACGTCTTACGGGCCTTGGCGAGGTGGGGTTTCGCGCGCCGGACGGCGACTGACGGTACAACGTGAGGCTGCTGAAGGGGGCCGAAGCCCCCCTCGGAAGGTTCAGGACACCGCGTGGAATCGCGATGGCGCGGCCTCGGTACACCGCACGGTCGGTCGGCTCAAGACTTTGCCCTGAGTCGCGGCGGCTCTGGTGCCGTCGCTCCGGGACTCGACCGTTACGGGAGCGAGGACTCCACCGTACCACACCCCGTCGAGAGCGCCGCCCGCTGGCAGCGTGGCCGCGGGCTCGGTCGCCGTCACAGGATTGGCCTTCAACGAGGACACCGCAATCTGAGCGGCGTAACCGTAACCGGTGGTGAAAAGAATGCCGAGCAGCAAAGCATACACGCGCATTGAGTGCCTCCCGGACTGCTGGTCATTACCGCACGCTTCGACCTGTAAGACGTCCGAAGGCCCCAATTGGTTGCAGCAGACGTGTCAGAAGGTTGTCAGCCAGCCTCCGACCAGGCGACTTCGAATTCCTCGCCGCACCGCCGGCACTTCATGCGGCGCGGGCGTCCGGCGAGGGACTGCCGCTCACGGCAGCTCGGGCATACGGCATAGCGGTCGCCGCAGCCCTCGGGGAGGCGCACTGCGTCGCTCGGCCGGGGGACGACGGTCCACCTGCGCGGCGGCCGCTCGATGACCTGCAGGAAGGCGGACGGGATCTCGAGGAGTCGGCCACCGACCTCCAGCACCGCCTGGAGCGGATCGAGCCGCGTGATGCGATACCACGCGCCGCGGCGCAGCTTCACGTTCAAGTCGGCCCGCAACCGGGCCCACATCCCAGCCATCCCCGCTCCTAGCGCCTATCGCACACCATTGTTTTGCATAGAGGACGCCCCACGTCAACCCCCCCCGCGGTATCGCGCGGCCGCCGCACGCTGACAAGCCCCGGACCCCGCGGGCGCAACCTTCGACGGCGCCTATACGTCCTACTTGTGGAAGACCGGGGGACGCCGTCCCACGACTCTCTGCCCCGGATGTGGCCGCACGATCGTTGGCTTCACACGCACCGGAGGTGGATCCGTGGGTTTCTCGCTTCTGGAGTTCAGGGGAAAGACCCGCAGCACGGGATTTCTCCGCGTCGGCATAAGCTCGCTCGCAATCCATTCCGCGATGATCGCCGGGGTCGTTTACGTCACGCTCCACGCCGCTCCGAGCGACTCGCGAGTCAGAATGGACACGACAGTAGTGCTGTTGACACCCGAGACGCAGCAGAAGTCGGCGGACCCAACCCCGGTCCAGCTGGTGGACGCGCTCAGGGGGTTCCAGACCGTTACCGTACCGGCGCAGATCCCCACGAATATCCCTCCCGTGGATCTTCAGCAGCGCTTCGATCCCAAGGACTATTCGGGCTCGGGCATCGAAGGCGGCCGGGCAAATGGCATCGTTGCGAGCGGAAGTGAGGTGTATGCGGAAGCCCTGGTGGAGGAGCGGCCGGCATTGCTGTCTGCCCCACCCCCCGAGTATCCCCCGCTTCTGAAACAAGCGGGAATTCAGGGTCGGGTGATCCTGCGCGCCGTGATCGATACGACCGGGCGTGTGGAGCCGGCGTCGGTGAAGATCATGAAGAGTCCCAACCCGGCGTTCGACCAACCGACCAAGGACTGGGTGCTGAAAGCACTGTTCCGTCCGGCCCGGTTGCATGGTCGGGGCGTGCGCGTGTTCATCAACCTGCCCGTCGACTACTCGCTTACTCCGGCGTCGGGGTCACCCTAGTCGCCAGCGCGTCGTTCATAAACGGCCACCTCAGTCTCTTGAGGTGGCCGTTCTCGTTCGATGACTGGATTGTTACAGGTTGGCACGTTGGCGCCTATCCCATTATCATTTGTTTGCATACACGACCCCCAGCGTCAAGGCCCCGCGCTGTGGCGCGGTCGGGCCGGAGGTGGACCTGTGGTTCTCATGCTCCTCGAATCCAGGTGGAAGACCGGTTTCGCGTCGCTCGTGATCCATTCTGCGATGTTCGCCGGGGTCGTGTACGCGACGCTCCACGGCGCCCCGCGCGACGACCACGTCAGGATGTACACCACGGTCGTGCTGCTCGCACCTCAGGAGCAGCAGAAGGCGGCCGACCCGCCGCCGGTGCAGCTCGCCGACGCGCTCCAGGGGTTTCAGACCGTCGACCTACCGGCGCAGATCCCCACCGACATTCCTCCGGTGGACCTCCAGCAGCGCTTCGATCCGAAGGATTACTCCGGTAGTGGCGTCGAAGGCGGCCTGAGCCGGAATGAAGTGTATGCGGAAGGGCTGGTGGAGGAGAGGCCGGCACTGCTGTCCGCCCCACCCCCGATCTATCCCGCGCTCTTGAAACAGGCGGGGATTCAGGGCCGGGTGATTCTGCCGGCCGTCATCGATACGACGGGGCGGGTTGAGCCCGCGTCGGTCAGGATCATGACGAGCCCCCACCCGGCGTTCGACCAACCGACCAGGGACTGGGTCCTCAAGGCCCTGTTCCGGCCGGCCCGGCTGCATGGGCGGGGCGTGCGCGTGCTCATCAACTTGCGCGTCGATTACTCTATCACGACGTCGTCGAGCTCTTATTCGATCACCACGTGGTCGGGCTCGCCGTAGTGCCGAGGGCAGGACTCGAACCTGCACGGGGATTACTCCCCAAGGGATTTTAAGTCCCTTGCGTCTACCGATTTCGCCACCCCGGCTGCCTTAAACTACCCGCTCGCGCCGTACGCCGCCCGACGGCCGCACGACGGTGATCGGCGGCTCCCGTCCGTATCCGGCACGGAAGGCGCGTTGGATCTCGTCCACGACCTTCGTCTCACGTTTCCCGCTTCTCGCTTCCCCCGTCCCGAGTAGTACGAGCACCGCACCGCCCCATCCGGCGCCCGTGAGTCGGGCACCGAGCGCGCCCGCCCGCCGAGCCGCGGTCACGATCGTATCCAGCTCGGGGCTGCTGCAGTCGAACAGTCGCCGGCACGATTCGTGGGACTCGTACAGCAGCTGACCGAAGCGCTTCAAGCGCCCGCGCGCGAGCAGCTGCGCGCCGAACCGCGCGCGCGCCGTCTCGCCCACGACATGGAGCGCGCGGGAGCGGAGCGGCTCGGGCAGCGCCCGCTTGAGGCGCGGCAGCCAGGTCGCAGGCCAGCTCGCGAGCCATTGCAGCTCCGGCAACTCGAGCTTGAGCCGGGCCACCGCCGCCTCGCATTCGGCGCGCCGCTGGTTGAGCGCCCCGGCGGCGAGCTCACGCCGGACCCCCGAGTCCACAAGCAGCAAGCGCCCGGCGATCGGGATGTGACGCGCCGCCAGTGAGGCGCATTCGAGCAGCAGCGCCTTGCCCGGCTGCGCGAGCGCCGCGCTCATCTGATCCATCAGGCCGCAGCGGACGCCCACGTGATCGTACTCGGCGCGAAACGCCACGCCCGCGAGCTGGCGGGGCCCTAGGCTCATTCCCGCGAGCAGGCTCAATGCCTTGGCAGCGGCCACGGTGAGCGCGGCGGACGACGCGAGTCCCGCGCCGACCGGCAGGTCACCCGCGACCGCTATGCGAGCCCCACCCTCCGCGGGTGCCGCCCCGAGCGCCACGAGCTCGCGCATCACCCCCGCGATGTACGCGCCCCAGCCTTGCGCTCGTCCTTCTCGATGGTCGATGCGCGTGACCTCGCCGTCGCGTGCCGAAACCATCTCCAGGACACCCGGTGCAGCGGACCCGACGGCGACGAATGTGCGTGCCGCGCACGCCACCGGCAGCACCGGGCCGCCGTTATAGTCGGTGTGCTCGCCGATCAGGTTGACGCGGCCGGGCGCCGAGGCGGCGGCTTGCGGGCCTACGCCAAAGGTCGCGCGGAACAGAGCTGACGCGTTGGCACGCATGGGTTTGACAAGGCTTGGGGCAAATGCTACAGTTGGCCTGCCCGTTTCACCATCTCTCGTAAAGCCACCCGGAGACAAACGTATGCAGCGGTTGGTGCGGTACGTGCTGGTACTGTTCGCCGGGCTTCCGGCCCTGCTACCGGCTCAAGGCTTCGGGATCTACGAGCAAGGGACCTGCGCGATGGGACGCGCCGGCACCGGGGTGGCGGCTCCGTGCGCCGACGGCTCGGCGATCTTCTTCAATCCAGCGGGGTTAGCCGGCCTCAAGGGGGGGCGGGCCACGCTCGGCGTGACCCTGCTCGACGTGGAGGGCGGATTCACCGACGATATCTCCCGGCAAAGGAGCAGTCTGGACGATCCGCTACTGGCGATTCCCCAGGTGTATGCCGCGTACGGCGTGACGCCTAAGCTGGGCGTGGGCATCGGCCTGTTCGCCCCCTACGGCCTCCAGACTCGCTGGCCGCTCACATTCGACGGTCGGTTCGCTGGCTATGACAACATCCTGCGCTCCGTGTATATCCAGCCCACCGTGGCCTACCAGGTGACCCCTTGGCTGTCACTTGGCGCCGGCCTGGACATCGCGTTCGGCAGGGTGGAACTCAACCAGCGCCTCGATTTGGCGACGGCAGCGGTGCCAACGACCATCGTCCCCGTCCCGCCGGGGAGTCCTCCCGTGCTGTTCGGCCAGTTTGGCATCGCTCCAGGGACGGATTTCGCCAACGCGCACCTCGAGGCGACCAAGACGACGGTCACGGCGCATTGGGGCGGGATCATCAAGGTCAATGACAAGCTATCCATCGGCGGTCGCTACTTGATGCATGCCAAATTCGACTATGAGGGCAGGGCCCAGTTCTCCCAGGTGCCGACGAATCTCACGATCCCTGCGGCCATTACGGTCGGGGCGCTCACCATTCCGGCGGGTACACCAGTCGATGTGTTCTTGGCCTCGCCTCCGCTCAATCTCTTTAACACCGTCCTGGTTGATCAGACGGTCAGCACCTCGATCACCAATCCGGAGCAGGTGATCTTCGGCTTGGCTTACAAGCCTCGCAAAGACTGGACCCTCTTCGTGGACTACCAGTTCACGCGCTGGGGCAAGCGGTTCAACACGCTCACGCTCAATTTCGCGAACCCGCTGCTGAATCGGGTGCTGTACGAGGGCTACCAGAACACCAACGGCATCCGGCTCGCAGGCGAATGGGCGAAGGACGCGAAGTGGACGTTCCGCGGCGGCTACCTGCGGCACCAGGGCGCGGCACCCCCCGAGACGGTCACACCGCTTCTCCCTGAAGGGAGCCGAAACGAATTCACCGGTGGGTTTACGGTGAAGCTCTCACCGGGGTTCAGCGCGGACGTGGCGTACCAATACATCAATCAAGACGACCGGCGCGGGCGCACCCGCGAGGCGCTGTTCAATCAGGTACCGACCACGCTCTTGAACCATGGCGTCTACGAATTCCACGCGCACCTTTTCGGGGTGTCGCTCGGCTACGCGTTCTAAGGAGCCCGGACGATGACGCAGCGTCGTGTCGTGTTTGCCGCCGGCCTGGGCTGGGTACTCTTAGTCGCGGCCTGCCAGAATGATGTGCTGAACAGCCCGCGTGTGCCGGCCTACCAGGGTGGCACGATGTTCCAGCGCTACGTGGCGATGGGCAACAGCATCACCGCGGGCTTCCAGTCGGGGGGGATTAACGACTCGACGCAGCGCCAGTCGTACGCCGTTCTGATCGGTGGGGCGATGGGCGGCAACCGCTTCTACTACCCGAGCCTCAACTCCTTCGGATGTCCGCCACCGTTCACGAACATCTTCACCGGGGCGCGGGTGGGTGGAGCCGGCATCACCGGTACCACGTGTCTGTTTCGGAGCCCGAACATCCCGCCCTACCTGAGCAACGTGGCGGTGCCGGGCGCGGAAACGATCGACATCCTGAACAACGGACCGACGCCCGGCACTCATTCCAATCCACTCACCCAACTGTTCCTCGGCGGTCGGACGCAGGTACAAGTGATGATGGCGGCACAGCCGACATTCGTGAGTGCATGGATCGGCAACAACGACCTGCTGGGCGCGGCCCAAGCCGGCGACACCACGCTGGCCACCGACACGGCGCTGTTCCATTCCGAGTACGCCAAAATGCTCGACTCGATCAATGCCACGGGGGCGGGCGCGGTGCTGATCGCCGTCGGCTTGGGGCACCTCGCAAACAACGTCGTGCTGCCGTTCTTCTCTCGTGGCACAACGTGGTTCGGCGCGATTTCGAGTGGCGCGTTCGCCCCAGCCCCCATCACGGTGGCAGCCAACTGCGCGCCGCCCCGTGGCGATACGGTGCTGGTCAGCTTCGCGTATGGCTTTGGGCTGGTCGCGACCGCGTCGGGAGGTACCCCCGTGACCCTTGACTGCACGGCCCCGCCGGTGGTCGAGCCCGCGGAGACGAGGTTCTTTGCGACGCTTCAGCTCAGGTACAACGCCATCATCCAGGCAGAGGCGAGCGCGCGGGGATTCGCCTATACCGACAGCGTGAACATCATGATGGACTCGCTCGCCGCCGTGCTACCGGCCGGCTCCCAGTTCCGCCCCTTCCCGAACGTAGGCGCGGCGTGCACCACCTTCCCCTTTGGAGCGGCCTTCAGCTGCGACGGGATTCACCCCAATCAGGCGACCCAGCTGAAGATCGCGCAAAAGATCGTTCGAGCGATCAACGCGAAATACGGCTCGGCGATCCCCACCCCCTGACCACGAACCCCA
>Ga0209235_1000788_pt1 | contig 16666 bp, 16 predicted proteins | sample GraSoi013_1_20cm_4_FD_185817 | JGI IMG/M metagenome (GOLD analysis project Ga0209235, IMG submission 185817) | Grasslands soil microbial communities from the Angelo Coastal Reserve, California, USA - Sample 09_25_2013_1_20cm (SPAdes) (version 2) | ecosystem: Environmental > Terrestrial > Soil >... | reverse complement strand
CTTGGCGGCGAGATCGTACCAGAGCGGTCTGACATCCGAACGCCCTATGGGCCTGCGCGGCGGGGTGGCTCACCCTGCCTCGCTCTACCAAGCTACTCGCCTCGGTTTGCAGAACAGGCGGACTCGACAGAACCGTGCTTTATCCGTCCTTCGGCCTGCGTATCCGTCCTCGACGCGTTGCGCACCTTCACTAGTCGGCTGCGGTCAGGCCATGGCGCGAAAGGGCTTCTTCACCTCTGCGGGCGTACTCCGCCAACACGCGCAGGAGGTCGGGCGCACTCGCTGGCAGCTCGGGAATGGCGTCGCGTGGGATATGGAGGCGATTCAGCACCTCGTGCGCGCTGCTCAGCGCGGCTAGCGAGCTGCGCAGCAGTTTCTCGAACTTGACGAGCTGCTCGCCGCGGACGGACACGCGGCCGCGGCGGAGGCGCTCCTCGGCGGCCGTTCGCGCGGGAGCCTCCGGCGAGGCACTCGGCGGCGCCACCGGCACGGCCACGGCTCGCGGTACCTGCCGAGCAATCCCCGGCGGCTGGTCTGCTCCGTAGAGTGCGCGGCAGAGGACCTGGCGCGACTCCGCGAGCGTCAGCGCGCGGGCGGCGAACTTGTACTTGTCGCTGTGCTCGCGCGCCGTAATCACCCGCGCGATCGAATCGCGCCTGGCCTCGCTGGGTGTGACGAAGAGCACCTCCGCTGGCCAGCCGTCCCTGAAGGCCCGCTCGTAAAACGTCTCGCGCTCGCCGGCGAACGGATTGCCGGCTGGAGCGCGGAAGAAGGTGCCGTATCGATCCAGCTTGGCCATCGTCGACGTGGACTTCTTCGCATCGCGGATGGTCGCACTGCCCGTCTCGTACTCGACGAAGTAGCGTCGCTGGCCCGCAGGATCCTCGAGGATCGCATCGGGCTGCAGACGGCGGCTCTCGAAGCCGCGCCGATCCGGCGCGAAGTCATTGAACGGAAGATCGAGGTACTCGCCCAGAACCCAGCGGAAGCCCCTCGGCACCCTCGCGGGCGTCTTTCCGTCCTGCGGCACGAGGCCGAGGAACACCTCGTTCAGGATCACCTCGTGCTTGAGGAACCAAGGGCCGACGTCGTGCTTCGGTGTTCTCGCCAGCTTGAGGTTCAAGAGCTGCGAACCGATGTCGAACCCTTCCGCCGTCAAAGCCCAGACCGTCGCCCATCCCTCCGCGCTCGCGTACCCCAGGTCTCCTCGTACCACCGCCGCCTGGTCGCCCATGCTCGACGCCAACTGCCTCAGCCTGGTCGAGGACCTTGCCTTGCTTCTTCCTGGGAACATCAGTCTTTCAATCTGTTCTCGAGTCAGATACCGACACACTGCCAAAACCCACACAACTCCCGATCCCTCTCCGTCAACTGCCGGTTCCGCCCCGCCCTCTTCTTCATCTCAACCACTGCTTCCATTCACTCCTCCCCGACACAGCCCCTTCCCGGCCACCCAATCCGGTCGTTGGGAGTGGGTGGCCGGGAAGGGGCGAAGGCGGCCGCGCGGCTCTCCAACCGCGCCCGTGGTGATTCGCCAACCTCCTGATTCGGCGGGGCGGAACCGGCAGCAGCCTCGAAACCGTCCTGGTTCGCTACCTCATCGCTCCGGCTCAAAACTGATTGATCGACCCATCGATCGAGCCTTGTTGCTGGGATGATTTCGAGGTTTCCCGGCGCATACGACATGCTGTTGACTTGTATTATGAACCAACATACAAAGCAAGTAGCCAGCCGGGAGGCGCCCGATGCCGAAAACTCCGCTCACCGACGAGAAGGCGATCGTCTCCTTCCGGCTCTCGTTCAGGATCACGGACTGGCTCAAAGGAGCGGCGGCCGCTCGCGGCTGGTCGATGAACGAGTACGTTGCGCGCGTGCTCGATGGCCTGCGCGACTGGTGGTTCCTCCCCAAGATGATCGCCGACGTCCTCGAGGCTGACCGCAAGGCGATGGGGATGGACGAGTACGACTACATCGGGCACCTGCTCGCGACGCGGTACAACGAGATCCGCGACAGGGGCGGGCCCGGGTTCGAGAAGAAGGCGAAGAGCCATCGATAGAAGCAACCAGAGGGGCAACAGAATGGGTTCGCTGTGGACCGTCGCTGAAGTCGCCGCGTATCTGCGGGTATCGCGCTCGTGGGTCTACCATCGCTCCGCAGCCGGGCTGCTTCCCTGCCTGCGCGTCGGAGCTCTCGTGCGATTCGATCCCGATGCGATCCGCGCCTACGCACAGGGCCAAGGACAGCAGGAGACCAACGCGGTGATACTGGCTGCCAAGGATTGACCACGATGGCGAGCGTCTACGAGAAGGCCAGCAAGTGGTACCTGCGCTGGAAGGGTCCGGACGGCCGCTGGCGCGACCAGGTCTCGACCGCCCGGAGCAAGACCGGGGCGCGGCGGCTCGCGGGCGAGCTAGAGCGGCGCGCCGAGAGGCAGCGCCTCGGGCTGGAGCCGCTGCCCACCGACTCGAGCATGACCCTGGGCCAGCTCTGTGACTGGTGGCTGCGCGAGCGCTGTCCGAAGTCGAGCGCGTACCGCGAGCGCTCCCGGCTGCGGCGCCACGTCATGGAAACTGCCCTGGGCGCGTTGCCGCTCACTGCCGTCACCGCCGCGCGCATCGAAGAGCGCCAGCGCGAGATGGAGCGCGCTGGCCTGGCGCGCTCGTATCTCAACGGCTTGCGCCGCGTGCTGCACACGGTGTTCGCTCGCGCGCGCAGGGACGGGCTCTGGAGCGGGCCGAACCCGATCGACGAAGTCGAGAAGCGCCCAGAGCCGAAGCGAGCATACGTCACGCTGCGCGCCGATGAAGTGCCGCTTCTCCTCGCGGCCGTGCCTGATGCGTGGCGAGCCGTGTTTGCTGCCGCCCTCTACACGGGCCTGCGCAAGGGCGAGCTGTTCGGGCTGCGCAGAGCGACGTGGACCTGGACCACCGGACGATCACGGTGCGCCGGTCCTACGACCGCGAGACCACGAAGGGCGGGCACGCGGACGCGATCCCGATCGCCGAGGCGCTCGTCCCGTTCCTCGAAGAGGCGCTCGCGAGCTCGACCAGCGAACTCGTGTTCCCCGGCCGCGACGGCCGGATGCGCTCTCCGGAAGCCGACCCGCAGAAAGTGCTTCGCACTGCGCTCGCGCGCGCCGGCCTGGTCGACTACTGGGTCCACACCTGCCGCCGCTGCAAGCGCCGCGGAGAGCCCCACAGCGAGCGCCACGCAGACGGCGAGCTCCGCCCCTGCCCGCGCTGCGCGATGAAGCTGTGGCCGACCGCGAAGGTACGCCCGATGCGCTTCCACGACTTGCGCCACAGCACGGCCACGCTGCTCCTCCGCGAACGTGTCGATGCCCACCGCGTGCAACGCCTGCTGCGCCATCGCGACGTGAAAACGACGACGGGCACGTACGGCCACCTCGTCGTCGAGGACCTGCGCGAGGCGATCAATCTGCTTCCGCCGTCGCCGTTTGCTGCATCCTTGCTGCAAGCGCCGGGGTCGACGCCTCAAGGCGTGCACAACTCGACCATCGACAGCGAGGAGAATCAGGGACTTGGATTGGAGCGGGAAACGGGAGTCGAACCCGCGACCCTCAGCTTGGGAAGCTGATGCTCTACCAACTGAGCTATTCCCGCTCGAAGACTCGAAGGCTAGTCGCGGCTCCCGAGCGCGTCAAGCAACTACTGTACGGTCAGCGTGTACGCCTGCGTCGCGCTCGCGTCCTTGTTCCGCGGGCTCGAGACTTCCACGGCGTAATCTCCCTCCTTGAGCGGAACGGCGATCAGCTTCTCCTCTCCTTCACCCCGCCTGGCGTCGGACGAGCCGATGACCTCCGGAGGCCGCTCGCCGCGCAGCTCGTACAGCCTGAGCTGCAGGTCCACGCCCCTCACCGCCGCCAGCACGAGGTTCACCGGCGCATGCCCCGCGCCGACATGGAAGCGAAAGACGTCCACGTCCTTGCGCGGCCAGATCCAACCTTTCACCTGGATGGGAAGAGCGAGGACCGGCGCCGTCGCCACCTCGTCGTTCGGCTCTCGCTCGGTCGAGCCGTCGTCGGCGAAGAGCTGGACCGCGAGCCGGTACGGCGTCTGCCTGTCTTCGCCATCGCGCACCCACTTTCCCTCGAGCTGCCGCGCCGCCGCTTGCACGAGCACGTAGCTGTCGCCCGCGGGAATCCCCACCGCCGGCAACACCTCTGGTTCCCGCGGACCGCCTTCGTTCACCCGCGCAAGCAGGCGCGGCTTTTCCCCGCCGCCGTCCGCGTACACGGCCACCTCCAGGTCGGCGCGATCCGCTCCGGTCAGCTCGACGTGCAGGATCGCGGGCGCATCGGAGTGGATCCGGTACCAATCCTGATCACCTGCAGGAGCGATGTAGCCGGTGGCGGTATCGTGCAGTGGCGTCGCGTGCTGCGGGTCGTCGTTGGGCTCGATCTCCAGATCCGGCGCCCCAGCCTCCAACGCCGTCGTGATCGTGTACGGAGTGAGCGGCGCTCCGCGGCGGGTGTGGCCTTTGAGTACGAGGTAATAGCCACCGCCCGCCGCGACCCCGGCCGGAAAACCACCGTCCGTTAGCCCACCATCCGCGTCGCCCCGGTCTGCGACCACGCCGTCGGCGACCCCCCGGTCCCCGAGACCACCATCCCGCAAGTCGGCGAGATGGACCGACAGATCGCGCACGAGCAGCTCATCCGTGCCGCGAAAAGTCGCCAGCAGCGACGCGTCGGCGAGCGCGCGGACCTCCAACTCGGGTCGCGCTCCCGGCACGGCCGTGACCTCGATGCGCAGCGCGTCCATGGCCGACGGCTTCAGCTCCAGCCGGTACCAGTCCTCGTCGTCGGCGGAGAGATACGTGCCGCGCATCGGCTTTCCGGGTTGCAGTGGCGTGGCGTCGACCGCGCGATCGTTGGGCTCCAACTCCTCATCCGGTCGTGGTTCGGCGCCGAGCACGGCCAGCTCGTAGTCCTGCGGCCCGGCGCCCGAGACCTTGAGAAAGCAAGCTTCCAGGCAGGCCAGCGCGGGAATGAGGCCCGGATCGCCGCCGCCCGCATGCACCCGCAGCAGCCGGTTGCGGTCGCCATCGTAGGCCTCGAGCGACGCGTCACGGACGAGTTTCAGCTCGATGCGCAGCGCCAGGGTCTTGCCGGCGGGGACCCGGACGCGGAACCAGTCGTCGTCGCGCGGCGCCTCCAGCGAGCCGGTCACCACCGCGCGCGCCGGGATCTGCTGCGCGCGCTGGAAGTCGTTCGGCTCCTGCTCGCGAATCCGCTCCGGCGGAGCGGGCGCAGCCGGGGACTCCGCCGCTGGCACCGGAGCCGCCCCCTTCTCGCGGCACGCGCAAAGCAGCGCCGCGACGAGCCAGGCCCTCCGCATCTACTTGCGCGCGGCCTTGGTACCCGGCTTGACGGCGAACTCCCGGTAGAACTCGACGATCCCCTTGGTCAGCTCTTCCGCCGAGTCGCCCTCCTCCGCGAAGTCCGCCGACTCGAGCCAGATGCCGCCGCAGCTCTCGCACGTCTCGTAGACGAGCGGGTTGCGCTTGTGCTGGCTTTCCACGGCCAGCAGAGCGACGTTGTCGACCGGGCACTCTCCGGCGTCCTCCTCGGGGTTTGCGCGCCCGCCCATCGCCTCCAGGGTGGCCAGCCCGTTGTGAAGGAGGATGCGGTTGAGGTCCGCGACGTCGAGCCAGAGACCTCCGCACTCGGCGCAACGAAAGAGGAGACGGTCCTCTCCGTCGGTGAGCTCGGTCATCTCCGTATTGTCGCGCGGGCAATCCATGGCTTCGTCGTGCTCCGTTGGAAGGTCAGGACTCAAAGCCTAGCCCACCGGGTTTCCCGAGAGCAACGGGCGTTTACGCAAGAGCGCCTTTCACGCGACGGACGTTCGCGCCGAGCGCGGCCAGCTTCTTCTCCAGAGACTCGTATCCGCGGTCCAGGTGGTAGACTCGATGCACCTTCGTTTTTCCCTCCGCCCGCAGGCCGGCCAGGACGAGCGAGGCGCTGGCTCGCAGGTCGGTCGCCATCACCGGTGCGCCGGACAGGCGGGCGACACCCCGAACCACGGCGGTATGCCCGTCGACGGCGATGTCCGCTCCCATGCGCACCAGCTCCTGCACGTGCATGAAGCGGTTCTCGAACACGGTCTCCACCACCCGGGAGGCCCCTCGCGCGACGGTCAGGCAAGCCATGAGCTGGGCCTGCAGATCGGTGGGAAACCCGGGAAACGGAGCCGTGATGAAGTCCACGGCGTCTGGCCGCTCGGGCGCGACGATGCGAAGCCCGCCCCGCTCGGCGGAGATGCGCGCCCCCGCCTCCCTCATCTTCGCCAGCGCCCCGTCCAGGTCCTCGGGGCGGGCGCCGCGCACGACCACGTCGCCACCCGTGATCATCGCCGCGGCGAGCAGGGTCCCTGCCTCGATCCGGTCCGGGATGACCTGGATGTCCATGGGACGCAGGCTGTTGACGCCGTCGATGGTGACCACGCTGCTGCCCGCGCCCTGGATGCGCGCTCCCATCGCGTTCAGCGCATCCGCCAGCGCCGCCACTTCCGGCTCGCGCGCGCAATTCTCCAGGACCGTGCGGCCCTCGGCGAGCGCCGCCGCCATCATGAGGTTTTCCGTCCCGGTCACGGTGGGGAGATCGAAGAGGATGGTCGCTCCGCGGAGCCGCGCCGCCTGCGCCTCGACGTATCCGTGCGCCAGGTCGATCTTCGCGCCGAGCAGCTGCAGTCCTTTCAGGTGCTGATCGATCGGACGCGCGCCGATGGCGCACCCGCCGGGAAGCGAAACCCGAGCGCGTCCGAACCGCGCGACCAGCGGCCCGAGCACGAGCACGCTGGCGCGCATCGTCTTCACCATTTCGTACGGCGCCTCCGGATTCGCGACGCGGTCCGCGTCGACGTACACCGTGGCGCCGTCGCGCTCGACGCGGGCGCCCATGTGCCCGAGCAGCTTTCCCAGCGTCCGGATATCCGCGAGATCCGGGACGCCACGGAAGGTCGAACGCCCCGGCGCGAGCAGCGCGGCCGCGATCTGCGGGAGCGTCGCATTCTTGGACCCGGAGACCTGGACTTCGCCGGACAGCGGCCTCCCCCCGGTGATCTCGATTGCGTCCATCAGGCCCTTCTTCCTGCCACGTGGCGATCGAGCCCGGCAAGATCGCGTTCGACCCGCACCTGCATCAGCCCCGCATCGCGCAGAAGGTGCGCTACCGCCTCACCCTGGGAAGGATCGATCTCGGTGACGAACAATCCTCCGGGCGCGAGCCATTCACCCACGCCGGCGACGATCCTGCGAATCACGGCGAGGCCGTCCTCCCCCGCGAACAACGCGATGTGCGGCTCGTGCTGGATGACATCCGGAGCAAGTCTTCCAACCTCGGCGGTCGGCACGTACGGCGGGTTCGCCGCGATGGCATCGTAACGGACCTTTTCCGGCAAGACGGCGTACAGATCGCCCGTGACCACCCGGACGCGTCCGGGCGCGTGCTTCTCGGCGTTCGCTCGCGCCATCGCGGCTGCATCGGCCGACAGCTCCACCAGATCGACGCGCGCCCGCGGCCGCTCGGCGGCGATGGAGATTCCCACGGCGCCCGACCCCGCGCAGAGATCGAGAACGCGTGCTTCCGCGTCCCTTGCGAAGTGCTCGGTGACCATGCGCACCAGCAGCTCGGTCTCGGGGCGCGGGATGAAGATGCCTGCGGCGACGGCAAAGGGCCTTCCGTAGAACTCCTTCGTCCCGAGGATGTACGCCACCGGCTCGAGTGCGCCGCGCCGCTTGATCAGCGGCTTGAAGCGGGCCAGCTCCTCGGCCGCGAGCGGCTTGTCGGCGTCGATGTAGAGACGGACCCGATCGCAGCGCAGCGCGTGGGCGAGCAGCAGCTCCGCGTCCAGGCGCGGGTTCTCCACCCCCTTCTTCGCCAGCCAATCCCGCGCCCACTGCAGGAGCGAGCGCACGGTCCACGCCTCAGCCATGCCGTTGTGCCGAGACGACGCGCCGCACGCCATCCTTGTCCGGGTGCGCGCGCGGGTCGCGCAGGCCCGCGCCGGTGAGCAGCCCGATCACTTTGTCCACCTGCGACGGATCGCACTCCTGGGCGTACACTCCGCCCGGGGCGAGCCATTCAGGCAGCTCGCGGATCAGCCGGCGCACGACGTCGAGACCGTCCGGTCCGCCGAAGAAGCTGACGGGGGGCTCGTGATTGATCACCTCCTCCGGCAGCGGGGTACCGTCGGGGACCCAGGGCGGGTTGGCGGTGACGATCGCGTATCTACGCCCGCGCGGCAGCGGCTGGAACAGGTCCCCCGCGTAGCACTGCGCGCGGCCGGGGATGAGGCGGTCGGCGTTCTCGCGGGCGAGCTCGATCGCTTCGCTGGACACGTCCGTCAGATCGACGCGCAGACCGGGCCGGGCGTGCCCGACGCAGATCCCCGCCGCCCCGATTCCGCAGGCGAGGTCGAGCGCGAAACCCGAGACCTCCCGCGGAACCCGCTCGAGCCCGGCATTGATCAGCACCGGAAGATCCAGCCGGGGAATGAATCCGCGCCGGTCCACCGTGAAGCGCAGCCCGAGCAGCTCGACGGCCCCCACGATGTACCCGGTCGGCTCCGCATCCAGCCTGCGCGAGAGCAGGCGCATGAACTCCCCGTGTTGGCGGGAATCGACGCAATTGGATGCCTGGTCGGGCAGCTCGGCGGGCAACACGCCCAGCGCGTGCGCGACCAGCTCGCGCGCTTCCTGTCCGGGGTCCTCGCTGAGCAGCTCCGGCGCCGAAAGGCGCAGCGCGGTGTGGTGCACGAGCTCGCCGACGGTCATGCTTGCGCTTGCTGCTGCCGTAGCGCCTCCGCCTCGAAGAAGGTGCGGCAGGCGACGATCACGTCTTCGATGTCGCCGTCCATGACGGCGGCGAGATTGTGCCGGGTGAGGCCGATGCGGTGATCGGTGAGGCGGTCCTGCGGGAAGTTGTAGGTGCGGATCTTCTCGCTCCGATCGCCGGTGCCCACCTGCGACTTGCGCTGTGCGTCCCGCGCGCTGCGCTGCTTCTCCTGCTCCATCTCGTAGAGCTTGGCGCGCAGCATCTTCATCGCCATGGCGCGGTTCTTGATCTGCGACTTCTCCTGCTGGCACTTCACCACGACGCCGGTGGGCTTGTGCGTGAGCCGGACCGCCGAATCGGTGGTGTTCACGCTCTGCCCGCCCGAGCCGGTCGAGCGCATGACGTCCATCTGGATGTCGGCGGGATTGATCTGGACGTCGACTTCCTCCGCCTCCGGCATGACCGATACGGTGGCCGTGGAGGTGTGGATCCGGCCCTGCGCCTCGGTCGCGGGAACCCGCTGGACGCGATGCACGCCGGACTCGTACTTGAGGTAGCTGAAGACGCCGTCGCCCTCGATGGTCACGCTCGCGTCCTTGATCCCTCTCGCGGCGTTGTCGCTCGAGTCCATCAAGGACGTCTTCCACCCCTTCCGCTCCGCGTAACGCAGGTACATGCGCAGAAGATCGGCCGCGAAGAGCCCTGCCTCGTCCCCGCCGGCGCCGGCACGCACCTCGAGGATGACGCCGCGATCGTCGTTCGGATCCCGGGGCAGGAGCAGGATCTTCAGGCGCTCGTTCAGGCTTTCGAGCCGCGCCTCCGCAACGGGAAGCTCCGCCCGAGCCATCTCGCGCACTTCGGAGTCCGGGTCGGTGAGGTGCGCCTTCCAGTCCGCGACCTCCGCGCGCACCCGCTTGTACTCGCGGAACGTCTCCACCAGCTGCTCGAGTTGCGACCGCTCCTTCGCCACCTGGGAGAACCGGCTGCGGTCGCCGATCACCTCGGGGTTCCCCAGGTCGGCGGTCAGCCGTTCGAACCTCTGCTCGATCTCCTGCAGCTTCTCTTCCACGTTCCTTGAACGCTCCGGAAGGCGCGGACCCTACCCGCGGCCCCGGCGGAAAGCAACGTACGGTTCCGGACGGTTGGCGGCATGAGCACGTTTCGACTGGCCGGGTCGCGCCCGCGGGAGGTGTGGCATGCGCTCGCTCCATTGGCTCATCGCCGCCGCCATCGCTGGAGCCAGTGCATGCAGCAGCGTGGAGACCGGCATTCCCGGCGGGAGCGGAGGCGGTGGATCCGGGGTCGACGGAGGGACAGCCGGTGGCGGAGGCAATGCCGATGGCGGCTCCGATGCGGGAACGGGCGGGACCATCGATTGCGACGGCCTTGCACCCGCATCACTCGGAACGATGGCATCGTACGCCGAGCCGTACGATTCGACCTCGGGCGTCTGCGGGCTTGCAGTCGGAAATGGCGCCGGTGTGATGGCGCACTTCGTATCCGGCAATGCCTATCCCCGCTTCACGCTGGTCAATTCCTCGAGTGGAGTCAACGGACGCGTCGCCACGGTCGCACACGGTGGCATCATCACGGCGGGTCCGGCCAGCCCTGCACCCAGGACGTCGAGCTCATGTCCCGGAGCGGAAACTCCTGCGCGAAGTGGACGCTGGAACTCGCCAGCGGTCGCACCTGCGACACGCTCGAGCTCCGTCTCGGTCTCGACGGGACCGTCCTCCAGCGCCTCCCCTTCGAGCTGGAGAGCGACAGCGACGGCAGCGGACGGATGAAGAGCTGCACGCTGCGCTTCTGGCCCGCGGCCCTGAAGTAGAGGGCTTCCCAGCGGGGTCTGAACCGGAGTAGAACGCGCCGCTCACCGATGGCGCTCCCGACTTCCGTCGTCTCCGCGAAGCCCGCCTCGCACGCCGCGGGCCTGCTCGTCTTCTTCGTCCGCGAGGGCGAGAAGCTCGCCCCGGTCGATGGCGCGCTGGACGGGCTGCTCTCGCGCTGCGCCAAGGAGGAGGAGTTCACCGGCAAGGAAGGCCAGGTGCTCTCCCTCCATACGCACGGCAAGATCGGCGCCGAGCGCATCACGGTGATCGGCATCGGCAAGGAGAAGGACGCCGACCGGACGCTGGAACAGCTCAGGACGGCGGCGTCCCGCGCGGTGAAGCTAGCGAAGTCCGCCGGGGCGAAGTCGCTTGCGATCGTCGTGCCGGCAGCCGATGCCGCGCAGCTGCAATCGCTCGCCGAAGGCGCGTCGCTCGGCGCGTACGTCTTCGATCGTTACAAGAGGGAGAAGAAGCCGCTCAAGCTCTCCCGCCTCGAGCTGCTGGTGGACGCGAAGCCTGCGCGGGCCCTGACGGATGCAGCCCGCCTCGGATGCGAGATCGCCGATGCCGTCTGCGCCGCGCGCGACCTGGTGAACGAGCCGCCGCGGTACGTGACGCCGCGCGCGCTCGCAGCCGAGGCGCGGAAGATGGCGCAGCAAGCGGGGCTCAAATGCGAGGTGCTGGGGCGGGCGCAGATCGAGAAGCTGGGCATGAACCTCTTCCTCGGCGTCGCACAGGGCAGCGCCGAGGAGCCGCAGCTCGTGCGCATCTCGTACGAGCCTGCCCGCGCGAACGGCAAGGCGGTGGCGCTCGTCGGCAAGGCGATCACCTTCGACTCCGGCGGACTGTCGCTGAAGACGGCTCAGGGCATGGAGGACATGAAGACGGACATGGCCGGCGCCGCGGCGGTGATCGCGGCCATGCGCCTGGTCGCCGCGCTCGAGCCGCCCTTCCCGGTCCGCGGGTATTTCGGAGCATGCGAAAACCTCCCCAGTGGCACCGCTTACAAGCCGGGCGACGTGATCGTCGGGAAGAACGGCACCAGCGTCGAGGTGCTGAACACCGATGCCGAGGGACGCCTGGTGCTCGCGGACGTGCTGGCCTGGGCAGTCGAGGACAAGCCGGCGGCGCTGGTCGATCTGGCGACCCTCACCGGCGCCATCCTGGTCGCGCTCGGTCCGTGGACCGCGGGCCTCTTCAGCAACGACGAGCAGCTGGCGAACGAATTGTTGGCCTGCGCGCGCCGGGCTGGCGAGCCCCTCTGGCGGATGCCGCTTCCCGCGGAGATGGAAGAGCTGATCAAGAGCCCGGTCGCCGATCTGAAGAACACCGGAGGCCGCTTCGGCGGCTCGATCAACGCGGCGCTCTTCCTGCAACACTTCGTCGGAAAGGTGCCGTGGGCGCATCTCGACATCGCCGGACCGGCGTCGATCGACAAGGAGCGCGGCTACAACGCGCGGGGCGGAACGGGTGCTGGCGTCCGGCTGCTGGCGGAGTGGATCCGGCGCCGCGCGGCAGTCTCTCCTCCGGCGCGAGCTCCAGCTCCGAAGAAACGGTGAGTCAAGGCGCGAGCAGCGCCGGCACGACCGACTGTCCGGGACCGCCACGCAGCTCGACCTTTCCTCCGGGCAGGCAGACGTCGATCTCGCTGCGGATGCCGAAGCGTCCCGCGAGGTAGATCCCCGGCTCGATCGAAAAGCAGGTGTCCGGCAAGTGCCGCCGGGTGTCGCGGGTCTCGAAATCATCGTTGTTCACGCCGTCCCCGTGCCCGTGGTGGTCGATGCTATGGCCGGTGCGGTGGAGGAAGCGGTCCCCAAAGCCGGCCTTCGCGATCACGTTGCGTGCGGCTGCATCCACCTCGGCGCCGCTGGGAAGCTTGCCGAACTCGGCGCGCTGCCGCAGCAGTTGCAGGGCCGCGTCGCGCGCCTGGAAGACGTGGCCGGCGATGCGCTGGATCTCTTCGGGGACGCTCTCGCCGAGGAAGTAGACCCGCGTCAGATCGCCGTAGATGCCCGCGGGCGCGAGCCGCGCGCTGAAGTCGAGCAGGAGCAGACTGTTGCGGCCGGCCACCGTGCCGCCCTCGGCGAGCGGCGAGTAATGCGGATCGGCCGTGTGCGCATCGACCGCGACCCCCGGCCAGCCCTCGGTCTCGAATCCCTCCTGCGCCCAGCGCGCCCTCGCGAACTCCTGCAGCTCGCGCTCGGTCGCCGGCCGGTCCTCGCGCACCCGCCGCGCCGCCTCCTGCGCCACGGCCTCGAGGTCCGCGCTGAGCAGGTCGGCGGCGCGCGCCTGCGAGGCGAGCTCTTCCGGCGTCAGCATGCTCTCCAGCTCCGCGACCAGGTCCGCGCTGGAGACGATTTCCGCTCCCATCGAACGCACCAGCTCCAGCGTTCCTCCGTCCACGCGCGCCACCGTGGGAATCTCGTTGCGCGGCGAGTAGTCCATCGCCACCCGGCGGACACCGCGCAGCAGCGTGCCGAGCTCGCGGTCCCGGGTCCTCCACGACGTGTACGTCGCGGAGCTGCCAGGTACGCCATCGAGCGCACGGGGCTCGATCGCATGGAGGAGCTTGCGCGGCTGCCCCTGAGCCGGGACCAGGCAGTACCAGCGGCGGGAGCGCGCCCCGCCAGGGTCCAGCCCCAGCAGCCGATAGGCGATCTCGTCGGAGCGGCGGAAGTCGAAGAACAGCCAGCCGTCGAGCTTGTCGCGCTGCAGCGCACGCTGGATGCGCGCCATCCGCTGCGGCGTGAGGCCCTGGTAGATCGTCGCGCTTTCCGCCGTTCCCGCGTCCGCCAGCGCGGCATCGCGCGGCGCGGACTGCGCGAGCATCGCGCAGAGCAAAGCGGTGATCACGATTTACCTCGCCGCGAGAGGGCTCAGTCCTTGCCGCCGCTCCCGCGGAACCCATCCTCGCGGTCGCGGAAAAGCACGTTGAGCGTGGTCAGCGATCCGTAGCAACCGGTGATGTAGCTCTGCAGATCCACCTTCTCCGCGTCGCTCAGCTTGCCGTTCGCATTGATCTTCTGTTCGAGAACGCGAAGACGATCCCGGATCATCACCACTTTGTGGAAGAGCGCTTCCAGCGGGAGTTCCTTCGGCTGCAGGGCCGGGTCCGCCGGCTTGAGCACCGCGACGCCACCCTCCCACTTGGGCGCGAGCGGTGCCAATCCGCCGCCTCGTTCCTCGTCCATCGCCTCCCGGATCAGCGCTTTCAGCTCCTCTCGCGTCATCTCCACCTCTCCGACTGGTCCGTCCGGAACCCGCGGCCGCGCCCGCGGCTCCTCCCGCTCGCGGCGCGGCCTCGGCGCCCTCGAGATCTGCACCACGGGCGTGGGCTGGGCGCCTGCGCGCGGGGCATAGGAATCGCAGATCGGCGCGGTGCAGGGAAACTCGCCGCGCTCGGTGCGGATCCGGCAAGTCCCGAGCAATAGCCCGCGGCGTCCTTCGATGACCCGGTACACCGCGCAGGTCCCACAGATCGGGGCGAACGTGCAGATACGCCCGATCTCCGACGGATCGGCGAGGCAATCCTCCACGTCGGGACAGTTTTCCAGCGGGGGCGGAGCCGGCATGTCACCCTCCAGCGTATACGACACGCCCCCGCACGACGGTAGCGGCGACCGGAACGCTGCGAATCTCGTCCACGTGGACCGCCATCACGTCCCGACTGAAGACGGTCAGGTCGGCGTCGAATCCTTCGCGGATGCAACCGCGGTGCGTCTCGGCGAATTCCGCCCAGGCCGCGCCGGCAGTGTACGCGTGCAGGGCTTCGTCCCGGCGGAGGCGCTGCTCCGGCATCCAGGCCTGACCCTCGGCCGGCTTGCGCGAGATCGCCGCGCGCAGGCCCTCCCGGGGATCGATCTCCTCAACGGGAAAATCGCTGCCGAATGCGAGCGGCGCCCCGGCGTCGAGCGCCTGCCTCCAGGCGTACGCGCCGCGCTGCCGCTCCGTTCCATGCCCGAGCCGCTCTTCCGCCCAGGGCGCGTCGCTGGTCGCGTGCGCCGGCTGCATCGAGGCGATCGCCCCCGACTTCCTCAGCAGCGGGACGTCCCGCGCGCGCAGGATCTGGAGATGCTCGGCGCGCGGCCGCAGCGCGCGAGGCACCCGTGTGAACGCCTCGAGCACCAGCGCGCATGCGCGATCGCCGATGCAATGTACGCTCGGCTGGTAGCCCGCCGCCGCCACGCGCTCAATCCGATCCTCCAGGTCGCGCGGATCGAGCACCCACAGTCCGGTGTTTCCCAGCTCGTCATCGTACGGCTCGGACATGGCGGCGCCGCGGCTGCCCAACGCGCCGTCGGCGAACAACTTCACGCTGCGGACGCCGAGAAGGCCGATCGAGCGCCGCTCGCGCCAGGCGCGCATCTGCTCGTCGAGATCTGCGCCCTGGCCGTTGATCATCGCGTACACGCGCACGGGTAGGGAATCGCTCTCGGCGAGGCGCGCATATGCCGCCAGCACTTCCGGCCCCGCGCTGGCATCGTGCACCGCGGTGAGTCCGGCCGCCGCGAGCGCATGCAGCGAGCGCAGCAACATCTGCTCGGTCTCGCGCGGGCCCGGGAGGGGAATCGCGCGCAGCACCACATCCATGGCCGTATCGATCAGCACGCCGGAGGGCGTCCCGTCCTCGCGCCGGAGGATGCGTCCACCGGGCGGATCCGGCGTCGACGCTCGGATGCCCGCAGCGCGGATCGCGTTCTCGTTGCACCAGAGCGCGTGGACGTCGATGCGGGAGAGCGCAACCGGATGCCGCGGCGTCCCGGCGCTGAGCAGCGCAAGCCCAGGGAACTCGTGCCCCGGCCAGCGGTTCTGGTCCCACCCGCCGCCGCGAACCCATGTCCCCTCCGGCACGGTGGCGGCGAATCGGACGACGCGGTCGACGCACTCCTGCTCCGTGGTCGCGCCCGTGAGCCGGACTTCGGTCTGCGACCGCGCGTGCAGCAGGGGGTGACCGTGGGCGTCGATGAGACCAGGAACGGCGCAGCCCTCCCGCAGCTCGATGAACTGCAGGTCGCTGCGCGCCTCGCGCTCGCACTGCTCGCGCGTGCCCACCCGGGCAAACCGGCCGTCCCGGATCAGCACTGCGGTCGCGCCGGGCCCTTCCGGGTCCAACGTGTGCAGTGTTCCCGCGACGAGGAGATCGGGCATCGTGAAACTTCCGGCCTGTTTCCACGTTACATGACGCAGATGGACGCGCGCCACCATCTCGACGGCAAGCTCCTGGTCGCGCTGGCGGCGGCGGCCGTCGCCGGCGTGTTGTTCTGGAACACCTGGCCTCTCTACCCGCTCAAGCTCCTGGTCGTGCTGATGCACGAGAGCGGGCACGCCGCCGCAACCCTGATGGTCGGCGGATCGGTGGACGCGATCCGGATCAGCCCGGACCAGGGCGGGGTGACCCTGGCACGCTTCCCGCCATCCATCCTGCGCGAGGTCGTGGTGTCCAGCGCCGGATACGTGGGGTCGGCCGTGTCCGCCTGCGTCCTCCTCTACGTCGCCGCGCGCGCGAAGGAAGGGCGCTGGCCGCTGATCGCGCTCGCCGGCTGGTGCGGGCTGGTGGCGGCGATCTATGTCCGGGACCTCTTCACCCTCGCGTTCGTTGGCGGCTGCGCGCTGGCACTCGGATTGCTCGCGCGGTACGGCGCCGCCTGGCTCCGGCGCGCGGTGCTGGTCTTCCTCGCCGCATTTTCCTGCTGCTATGCGCTCTACGACATCCGCGACGATCTGCTCCACGTCAGTTCCTGGTCGGGCGGCACCGACGCCGACGCGCTGGCGCGCGCCACGTTCATTCCGGCGATCGTCTGGGGGATCGGATGGGGCGCCGTCTCCATCGCGCTCGTCGTGCTCACGCTGCGCCGGATCCTCGTCTCCGCGCCACGCGCTCCCGGGGCGATGTAAGCTGCGCGGCCATGCCGCGCCCCTGGACCCGCTCAAGGCGCATCTGCTGCGCCTCGCGGACACGCCTGGCCTGCAGCACGTGTTCACCTGTCACGGCCCGGTGATTTCCGCCGATCCGTCCGGTGCGATACGGCGCGCCGC
>Ga0209235_1000787_pt1 | contig 16697 bp, 9 predicted proteins | sample GraSoi013_1_20cm_4_FD_185817 | JGI IMG/M metagenome (GOLD analysis project Ga0209235, IMG submission 185817) | Grasslands soil microbial communities from the Angelo Coastal Reserve, California, USA - Sample 09_25_2013_1_20cm (SPAdes) (version 2) | ecosystem: Environmental > Terrestrial > Soil >... | reverse complement strand
CAGCGGCTGGGTCGCTACGAGGGGATGATCCGCGAGCGGCTGCGCGCCAAGGGGCTTCCGGAGGACCTCGTCTACCTGACGCTCATCGAGAGCGGGCTCTCCAACACCGCGGTCAGCCGCGCGCGGGCCGTGGGCATGTGGCAGTTCATCGCCGGCACGGCGCGGTTGTACGGTCTCACGGTGGACCCCTGGGTGGACGAGCGGCGCGATCCGTTCCGGGCGACCGACGCGGCGATCAACTACCTCGCCGACCTGCGGGAGCGCCTCGGGAGCGTCTACCTCGCGGCGGCGGCGTACAACACGGGCGTGGGGCGCGTGGAGCGAGGCATCGGGCGGCTGCCGGGCGAGCCCGATTCGGTGGGTGACCGCACGTTCTTTCAGTTGTCAGACCGGCGCTACCTGCGGCGGGAGACCCGGGACTACGTGCCGAAGCTGATCGCGGCGTCGCTTATCGCCAAGCAGCCGGGTCGCTACGGCTTCGACGACGTCAGCCCGACGCCCCCCCTCGTGTTCGACGAGATCACCATCCCGGACGCGACCGGGCTCGACGTGATTGCGCGGCTCACGGACACGACGGTCGCGACGATCCTCGAGTTGAACCCGCAGTTCGTCCGCGGGATCACGCCGCCGGCCCGGAGCGTGGTCGTGCGGGTGCCGCGCGGGCGGGGGACGCTCGCGGCGCTGCGGTTCGACAGCCTCCCCGCTACGGACCGCATCACGTTCGTGGACCACTATGTGGGTCGCGGGCAGACGCTGTTGGACATCGCGCACCGCTATCGCGTGAGCGTGGCCCTGCTCCAGAGCGCGAACCCGACCCTCCGGCCCCACGCGCTGCGGGTGGGTCAGCGTATCATCGTGCCGATGAGCGGCCGCGTGGTGCCGCTCTCCGCCTGGTCAGTACCGCCGGAGCGCACGTATCGGCGGATTTCCCGCGGGGGGGCAGCTGGGGGCGGTGCACGGCTGACGCCCGCAAGCGGTGAGGAGCCGCTCGCGACGCACCGCGTGCAGCGGGGCGAGAGCGCGACCACCATCGCGCGGCGCTACGGCGTCGGGTTGACGGCGCTGCTGAATTACAACGGGCTCACGATGGGGTCGATGCTGCGGGCCGGCGACATCCTGAAGATCCCGCCGAAGTAGGTGTCAGGCGTAAGCCGCAAGGCGTCAGCAAAGAACAAGGTGGCCGAGGACGACGTCTCCTCGGCCACCTTGGTTTCTTCAGGCAAGTCTTAGGACTTATGGCTGGTGCCTCTTATCCCTTGCGTCGGTAGCCCTTCATGAGGGCGGCCGCGTAGCCGTTCTCGGGATTCCTCCCCGAGTTGAGCAGCTCCGTCACCCTGCCTGGACCGCGGTTGTAGGCGAGCAGCGCCAGGTCCAGCCGGCCGTTGTAGCGGTCCAGCAGGTCGTGCAGGTAGCGGAAGCCGAGCCGCAGGTTGGCGTCGCGCTCGTACAGCTGGCTCGTCGTGAGACCAGGCTCGTACAGACGAGCGGTGCTCGGGAGCACCTGCGTCAGTCCGAGGGCGCCCTCGCGGCTCTTGGCGCGAGGGTTGAACCCCGACTCGAGCCGCACCAGCCGGAAGGCCAGCACCGGGTCCACGCCTTCGGCGAGCGCGATGTCGTAGGTGGCCGCGGCGAGATCGGCTGGGACGCCGTAGCGGCCCGAGTACTCGATGATCGCGTCGGCCCGCTCGAGCTGCAGCTTGGCGACCGCGAGCTCCCCCTTGGCGGCCTCGAGCTCTTGCGTGAGCGAGCGCAGCTCGCCCAGCACGGGTGCCGTGACGGGTGCCGGCTGATCGTCGGCGGTGGCGCGCCGGGCCCACCCCCCCAGGCTGCTCACCAGGAGCGCCCCGACGAGGATCCCACCGCCCTGCAGCATCAACTTCTGGGTTGTCGTTGTCATAACCCTCTCGTGTCTGGTCCCGTCCGGCACCGCCAGAAACTCGCGGCCTAGGGTCAAGCGCCGGTCAACCATCGCGGGTGGCATTGCGCCGCCAGTCCCCGCGAGTCCCGCCAGTCTTCTCGAGCAGCCGCACGGAGAGGATCTCCATTCCCCGGTCGACGGCCTTCACCATGTCGTAGACGGTGAGCAGGGCGACGGATACGGCCGTCAGCGCCTCCATCTCCACGCCCGTCCGTCCCACCGCCTTGGCGGCAGCCCGCACCCGGACTCCCGGCAAGGTCTCGTCCAGCGTCACCTCGACCTCGACGTGGTCGAGCCCTACAGGGTGGCACAGCGGGATCAGTTCCGCCGTGCGCTTCGCCGCCATCGTCCCTGCGACCTCGCTCACCGCGAGGACGTCGCCTTTGACCACCGCCTGCTCCGCCACGCTGCGGTAGGCGTCGGCCGACATGCGGATCGCGCCGTCCGCCGTCGCGGTGCGGACCGTGATGGCCTTGTCGCCGACGTCCACCATGCGAGCCCGGCCCGCCGCGTCGAGGTGCGACAGCTTCATCGGGGCGACCCCAAGTCCTCGCCCAGGACGGCGGCCACGAGCTGCGGGTTCACGTTGCCCTGCGCCAGCTCCCGCGCGTCGAGCACCCGAGCGATGGCGGACACGACTCTGCCCGAGTCCTTCCCCGCCCTGGCCTCACTGCGCAACCGCACCAGCAACTCGTCCAGCATCGCGGTGAACCCACCCCGTGCCTGGAATGGCTGCAGACTGAGCGCGAAGCCCAGCCGCGCTACTGCGCCGTTCTGCACTCCATGCAGGAACCGCTCGGCCCCCTCTCCGCGTTCCGCCCCCCCCGTCCCCCCCGTCCCCCCCGCCCCCCCTTCCGCAAGGAGCCTGCCGATGCATCCCTCCGCCGCCGTAACTCTTTGCGACAGCGATGGTTCGTCCGCCAAGCCGAGCTCACGCTGCGCGAATGCTGTCACGACGCTGTCGGCCAGTCTTGCCACACGCACTCGCACGACGCGAGAGCGGATCGTCGCCAGCAGGGCGTCGGGCTCGGCGGTCGTCAGCACCAGCACGGTGTCCGGCGGCGGCTCTTCCAGCGCCTTCAGCAGAGCGTTCGCGGCCGCCTCGGCCCCCGTCTGCGGCACGAGCCGCTCCGCGTCCCCGATCACGAACACCTTGCGCGGCCCCATCACAGGAGTGAGGGCGAGCTTTCTGAGGAGCAGCCGCACCGAGGCGATGCCATGGCTCGCCATCCCGGACGGCCGCTCGTACAGGGGTCGCTCGCGCCGCGCGGCCAAGACCTCGCCCAGCGCCTCCTCGGCCAGCTCGACCTGCTTGTCCGCGTCGGCGGCCCTTCTCTCCAGCTCGACCGGGACGAACCAATGCAGGTCGGGATGCGAGAGCGTGAGGACGAGCCGGCAAGGCCTACAGTCGCCGCACCCCTCCCGTTTTGCCCCGCCCTTGTTGCGCTCACACAACAGTGCCTGGCCCAGCCACAGCGCCAGCCGCTGCTTCCCGACCCCTTGGGGCCCCTCAAAGAGCAGCCCTTGCGGCAACCGGCCGGAGGCGATCGCGCCTGCCAGCCGGTTCCGGATCCCCTCATGGCCGTACAGGGGGGGTAAGGGCATGGGCAAATCTACCCCCGGGTAGGCTCTGGGCCACGAGTAGCAGTTTGTAGGGTGTTGTCCTGAAAACAGTTAACCGATCTTCCTGGGGCTTGTGCCTACCTAACACCATCTGGGCAATGTGGTTCCGTACATAAGTGAGCGCACACTCGCTAGAGAACCCCTAATTTTCCTACATTTTCGGCTTCCTTTCGGTACGTGTGACCATCAGCCCCGTGACGTTTGACCTGGTTCTGGCGGCTGGCCGATGAGGAGCTCGCGTGCGGCGCGCAGCTGCTGCGGCTGGCCCACAATGGCCAGCTCATCGCCGGCGGCGAGGGGGAGGCGGGGGTCGGGAGTGGGGATGTCTTCGTCACCGCGGCGGATGCTGAGGACGAGCGCTCCCGTGCGGGTGCGCAGGCGCGTCGCCGCGAGACTCCGGCCGACGGCCTTGGCGCCAGGCGGCAGCCGCACCCGCTCCGCGCTCATCTGCGGGAGGCCGCTCAAGGCTGGGAGCTGCTCGAGCTGGAACGGGCCCTGGACACGCAGCGCCTGATAGTGCGATGCGCGGATCCTGTTCACGAGCGTATCGATGTCGCCCTGCGGCACCTCATAGTGGGCGAGGACGCGGGTGAAGATCTCGATCGACGTCTCGAACTCCTCGGGGATGACGACGTTCGCACCGAGGCGCGCGAGCTCGGGAATCTCGACGACGTAGCGAGTCCGCGCAATGATGTGGAGCGCGGGATTGAGCCCGCGGGCGACCCGTACCATGCGCCGGGTGGCGGCGGGGTCCGAGATCGCGACGACGAACAGCCTGGCGCGCTCCACGCCGAGCGCACGCAAGATCTCCTCGCGCGTGGCGTCGCCGTAGAACGCCGGCTCCCCTTGGGCACGCGCCTGCCGCACCGTCTGCGGGTTGAGCTCCACGATGAGGTAGGGCACGCGAATCGCCCGCAGCGCGGTCGCCAGATTGCGGCCGTTCAGTCCCAACCCGGCGATGACGACGTGATCCGCGAGGGGCTCGGCCGCCGGGGCCACCTCTTGTGGGCGCAGACCCGGGAGGACGCGGTCGAGGCGGATGACGCGGTCCAGGCGGTCGAGCAGGTCCGGCCCGCCTTGGAGCAGGAACGGCGTGAGGATCATGGTGAACACCGCGATGGCGAGGAAGCTCTGGTACAGGCCTCCGGGGAGCAGGCCCGCGGCCCGGCCCTCCCTGGCGAGGACGAACGAGAACTCCCCGATTTGCGACACCGCCAGCCCCGCCAGCAGGGCCACGCGCGCCGAGTAGCCCAGGAGCGCCGGGCCGACGGCGGCGGTGAGGGTCTTGCCGGACAGGAGCACCGCCACGCCGGCGAAAGTGAGCCCGGGGTGCGCGAAGACGACGTCCAACTGGACCAGCATCCCGACGGCCACGAAGAACAGCGAGATGAAGATGTCGCGGAAGGGCAAGAGCTCGGCCATGGCCTGGTGGGCGTAGTCGGACTCCGAAATGACAAGGCCGGCGAGGAAGGCCCCCAGTGCCAGCGAAGCCCCCACCGCCTCCGTGCCGAGCGCGGTGAGCGTGCCCACGAGAATGATCGCGATGAGGAACAGCTCGCGGCTCCGCGTCTTCAGGATCTCGGCGAGGACGCGCGGGACGACGGTACGGGCCGCGACGAGCACCCCGACCACGACGAGTGCTGCTTTGCCGAAGGCGACGAGGAGCCCGGCGGCGCTCCCCGCGGCGCGCCCCGCGAGGAACGGCAGGGCGAGCATCATGGGCACAACGCACAGGTCCTGGAAGATCAGGACGCCCGTGGCGAGCCTGCCGTGCGGGGTGTCGATGTCGCCCTTCTCGGTGAGCAGCTTCAGCACGATCGCGGTGCTGGAGAGCGCGGCCAGGAAACCAAGGAACAGGGCCACCTGCCAGCGGGCCGCCCCGGCCACGGCGACGGCCGCCGTGGCCGCCACGGTCAGCCCCACTTGACACGCGCCCGCGACCACGACCTGGCGCCCCATCTCCCGGAGCCTGCCGAGCGAGAACTCGATCCCGATCGTGAAGAGCAGCAGGATCACGCCCACTTCGGCGAGGCCCTCGACCCGGTGCACGTCGGGGATGAAGCCGAGCGCGTTGGGCCCGAGCAGCACGCCCGCGACGATGAACCCCGGGAGCGCCGGCAGGCGCATGCGGTGAAACACGAGGACGACGAGGAGCGAGGCCCCGAAGATCACCGCCAGGTCGTGCAGGATCAGCAGCTGCTCCATGGCCCCCCCAAGATAGCGGAACGGGCTCGTCGGGCAATGGAGTAACTCGTTTTATGATAAGCTCTTCCACCGCTGTGACAGGGCGCACACGTAGGGCGTGGCGCGGCCTGCGGCGCACGCCACAGGTGGGCGTGATCGTTGGGCCGTCCTATTTTGGTCCTTCCTTTCCACTTCGGGAGGCCGTACCCGGCCGTGAGCCCCAAGGGCATCAGGATCCTGCGACCCGACGCCGACGACCGCATCGTCGAGCTGACGCGCACGGAAGAGACGCTGCGCGCGACGGCGCGCCAGCAGGAGGCGGTGGCGCATCTCGGCCAGCAGGCGCTGGCCGGGGCGCCGGTCTCGGAGCTGATCGACGCCGCGGCGGCGCTCGTGGCCCGGGTGCTGGAGGTGGATTTTTCCTGCGTGCTCGAGCTGCGCGCGCAAAGCCGCACGCTGCTGTTGCGGGCCGGGGTGGGGTGGCGGGAGGGGAGCGTGGGGCGGACGGTGGTGCCTGCGGCGCCCGACACGCATGCGGGGTACGTGCTCCGCTCGCCCGGCGCCGTCGTGGTGGAGGATCTCGCGGCCGAGACGCGCTTCGGCTCGGCGCCGCTGCTCGACGCGCATGGCGTCGTGAGCGGGCTGAGCGTCATCATCCACGGCAAGGACCGCCCGTTCGGCATCCTTGGCGCCCACACCGCGCGGCGGCGCGCGTTCACGAGCCACGACGTCCATTTCTTGCAGGCGGCGGCGAGTGTGCTCGCCACCGCGATCGACCGCGCCAGCGCCGAAGACGCGCTGCGGCGTAGCGAAGAGCACTTCCGCTCGCTCATCGAGAATGCCCTCGACATCGTGACGGTGATCGGCGAGGACGGGACCTTCCAGTACGCGAGTCCCTCCGTGGAGCGGCTGCTCGGGTACCGGCCCGGCGAGCTGTTGCAGCGCAATGTGTTCCAGTTCGTGCACCCGGATGACGTCCCGCTCGTCGCGGAAGCCCTGGCCCGCGCGATCAAGGATCCGGCGGCTGCGCAGATGGAAGCGTTCCGGTTCCGCCACCGCGACGGCGGGTGGCGCGTGCTCGAGGCCGTCGGGCAGGCGCGGGTGGGGACGGACGGCAGGGCGCGTCTGATCGTGAACAGCCGCGACGTCACGGAGCGCAACCGCCAGGAGCGGCTGCTGCGGGAGAGTAAGGATCGCCTGCGCACCGTGATCGCCGGCGCGCCACTGGTGCTGTTCGCGTTCGACAAGCAGGGGACGTTCACGCTCGCCGAGGGGCGTGGGCTCGACGCCCTCGGGGTGCGCCCGGCGCAGCTCGTGGGGCAGTCGGTGTTCCAGTTGTACGCGGACCTGCCCCAGGCCCTCGCCGATGTGCGGCGCGCCCTGGCGGGCGAGGCGTTCTCCTCCGTGGTCGAGGTGTACGGCATCGTGTTCGAGGCCTCCTACACGCCGATCCGCGATCGGGACGGGACCGTGACGGGCGTGATCGGAGTTGGCACCGACATCACCGAGCGCCGCAAGGCGGAGGAGGCACTGCGCCGCTCGGAGGAGAGCAGCCGCGCGCTGGTGCAACACGCGAGCTACGGCATCTACCGCTCCTCCCCGGAAGGGCGCTTCCTCGCGGTGAACCCCGCCCTCGTGAAAATGCTCGGGTACGAAGTGGAGGCGGACCTGCTGGCCGTCGACATGGCCCGGGACGTCTACCTGGATCCGGCCAATCGCGCGGACGTGCTCTCCCGCTTCGATCACGCCGACGTCGTGCAGGGCGCCGAGGTCAGCTGGAAGCGCAAGGACGGCAAGAAGATCCTCGTGCGGCTGAGCGGCCGGGCGGTGCGGCAGCGGGACGGCTCGATCGAGAGCTTCGAGACGCTCGCGGAGGACGTGACCGAGCGGCGCCAGCTGGAGGAGCAATTGCGCCAGTCGCAGAAGATGGAGGCGATCGGCCAGCTCACGGGCGGCATCGCCCACGACTTCAACAACCTGCTCACCATCATCCTCGCCAACGCCGAGCTGATCGCGCGGGCGCTCCCCATGGAGCGCGCGGACGCGCAAGCCGATCTGCGGGATGTCATCTCGGCCGCGCTGCGAGGGCGCGTGATGGTGAAAGAGCTGCTGGGCTTCGCGCGGCGCTCGAGCCTCAACCTCACCGGCGTCGACCTGAGCGGCGTGCTGGCGGATCTCTCGGGTATGCTGCGGCGCATCCTGCCGGCGGACGTCGAGATCGTCACCGCCGGAGATGAGGAGCTCCCCGAGGTGCGCGCCGATCTGCACGCCACCGAGCAGATCCTGTTCAACCTCGTGACCAACGCCCGGGACGCGATGCCGAACGGGGGGGTGCTGCGGATCGAGACCCGCCGCGTCCGCCTGACGGACGACCAGCGCACGAGCGGCGGCGCGACGCACACGGGCGACTTCGTGTGCCTCGCCGTGGAGGACACGGGCGTCGGGATGGACGAGCAGACGAGGCGGCGCATCTTCGAGCCGTTCTTCACGACGAAGCCACTCGGCAGGGGCACGGGGCTCGGCCTCGCCACGGTGTACGGGCTGGTGCAGCAGCATGGCGGCTCGATCGAGGTGGACAGCGAGCCCGGCCAGGGCACCCGCGTCCGGGTGTATTTCCCCATGGCCGAGGTGGCCGCGACGCCGCCCCGGCGACACTCGGCTCCGCATCAGGCGCCCGGCGGGTCTGAGACCATCCTCCTCGTTGAGGACGACGACCAGCTGCGGCGGGCGACCAAGCGGGTCTTGGAGGACGCGGGGTACCAGGTGCTGACGGCGGCGGACGGGCAGGAAGCGCTCGAGGTGCTGCGCCAGCAGGGAGAGGGCATCCGGCTCGTCCTCTCGGATCTGGTGATGCCGCGGCTCGGCGGTCGCGCGCTCTACGACGCGGCGCGGCGCGAGGGCCGGGCCATGCCGTTCCTGTTCGCGAGTGGCTATTCGGACGGCGATCGCAGCGGACGCGCCCCGCTCGATCCGTCGCTGCCCTTCTTGTTCAAGCCCTGGACGCCGAACGATCTGCTCAACAAAGTGCGGGAGCTGCTCGACGCGAATACCTAACAAGGCGTGGGGAGTGGTACCTGACGGTGCGATCCGGTAGGTCGGTGCGCACCGGATAGAACCACTCCCCACTCCCCACGCCTTTGGGGTTGATTACGCCTTCCCGTCCAGCACCTCTCTCACCTTGCGCGCCAGCTGATCGGGCGTGAACGGCTTCTGCAGGTAGGCCATCCCCTCTTCCAACACGCCGTGGCGCAGCACGGCGTCGTCGGTGTAGCCGGACATGTAGAGCACCCGGAGCGTGCCGCGCCCCTGGAGCAGCCGGTGCGCGAGCTCCCGCCCGCTCATCCCCGGCATCACCACGTCAGTGAGGAGCACGTTGATCGGTCCGACGTGGCGCTCGCTCAGCTCGAGCGCCGCGGCGGCGGCTCCCGCCTCGAGCACCCGGTAGCCGTGTGATTCCAGCGCCTTGCGCGCGAGTGTCCGCACCATGGCTTCGTCCTCCACCAGCAGGACGGTCTCCGAGCCGTTGCCGGCGACGCTTGCCGCCACGGCGCCGGGCTGCTGCGCCGGCTCCTGGACCTCGGGCAGGTAGATCCGGAACGTCGTGCCGCGCTGCGGCTCCGAGTCGACCCAGATGTAACCCCCGAATTGCTTCACGATGCCGTACACCGTGGCGAGCCCGAGCCCTGTGCCCTTGCCCACCGGTTTGGTCGTGAAGAACGGCTCGAACAGGTGGGACTTGGTCTCCGCGTCCATCCCGGTCCCGGTATCGGTGATGGAGATCAGGACGTAGCGGCCCGGGACCTGACCGGGCCCCCCCGCCTCGTCCACCACGGCGTTCGTCGTCTCGATCGTGAGTCGTCCGCCCTGCGGCATCGCGTCGCGGGAGTTGACGGCCAGGTTGATGATCACCTGCTCCAGCTGCCCCGGGTCGGCCTTCACCCTGCCGACCCCGTGGCGCAGCACCGTGACGAAATCGATGTCCTCGCCGATGACCCGCCGCAGCATCTTCTCCATGTCCGCGACCACGACGTTGACGTCGAGCACCTGCGCCTGCAGCACCTGCTTGCGGCTGAAGGCGAGGAGTTGCTGCGTGAGCGACGCCGCCCGCTCGCCGGCGCGGCGGATCTCGAACACGTCTTCGCGGGCGGGGGCATCCGGGGGGAGCTGCTGCAACAGCAGCTGGCAGTAGCCGAGGATCGCCGTGAGCAGGTTGTTGAAGTCGTGCGCCACGCCGCCCGCGAGTTGCCCGACGGCTTCCATCTTCTGGGCCTGGCGGAGCTGTTCTTCCAGGCGGCGCCGGCCGGTGACGTCCTTGGCGAGGACCAGCCGGGCGGGGCGCCCGCCGAACTCGATGGAGTCCGCGGACACCTCGACCTGGATGACTGTTCCGTCCTTCTTGCGATGGCGGGCGTCGACGTGGGTCGTGGCGCCCGTCGCCGCGTCCTTCAGCGCCGCCTCGAGCCGCTCATGCTCTTCCGGCGGGCGGATGTCCCTGATCGTCAGCGCGAGGAACTCCTCGCGTGAGTAGCCATAGTGGCGCACGGCCGCCTCGTTGACCGCGAGGAAGCGCAGCGTCTCGGGGTCGTACACCCACATCGCCTCGGGGTTGGACTCGAACAGCAGGCGATAGCGGGTCTCGCTGTCCTTGAGCCGCTCCTCGCCGCGCTTGCGGTCGATCGCCATCGCCACCTGCGTGGAGACGAACTGGAGGATCGACTTGTCCGTCTCCCCGTAGCGCACGCCCTCGGTGTAGCTCTGGGCCGCGAGGACGCCGATCGTGTTGTCCCCGATCGTGAGCGGTACGCCGAGCCAGTCGATCGAGGGGGCGCCGATCAGCTCCACGTACCCGCGCTGCTCCAGCTCGCGGTGCACCTCGGGCGTAACCAGCAGCGGCGCCCCGGTTCGCAGCACGTATTCGGTCAATCCCTTGCCCGGGTGTTTCGGGGGGAAGTCGCTGTCGTACTCGTCGACGAAATAGGGGAAGCTGATGGTGTCGGTCTCCGGGTCGTACAGCGCGATGTAGAAGTTGTTGGCCGGCATCAGCTCACCCACGATCTCGTGGATCGCGCGGAACAGTTCCTGGAGCGTCTCGGAGCGATGGGCTGCCTCGGAGATGCGGTAGGTCGCGCGCTGGATGCGGTCCGCGCGGCGTCGCTCGGTGACGTCGTGGTACGTCACGACGATCGCCCCGATGGCCGGCTCCGCGAGGCGGTTCACCGCCACCGCTTCGAGGTCGCGCCAGGAGCCGTTCTTGTGGCGGGCGCGCACCTCCGTGCGCTGCGGCTCGCCCGGTCGCTCGGCGACCTGCCGCAGGAACGCCTGCGTCGCGGCGAGGTCGTCGGGGTGAATCAGCTCGAACGCCTTGCGCCCGATGTTCTCCTGGTACCCATAACCCAGGACCGGCTGCGCCGACTGGCTGGCGTAGAGCACGGTGCCGTCGGGGCCGAGGAGCGTGATGACCTCGGTCGAGTGCTCGACCAGGGCACGGAATCGCTCCTCGCTCGCTGCCAGGGCTTCCCCCGGCGCAGGTGGGAGCGGGCGTGTCGGGGGCGGAGGGGGGCCGCCGGAGCCGGGCGGGGCGGGCTTCCCACTCCTGCGACGGCGGGGCGCTCGAGATCTCACAGTCTTTCAGGCATCCGTCTACCGCGGCGGCTGGTTCAGGAGCAGCCAGTAGAGGCCAAGGTCCGAGACGGCGCGCGAGAACGCCTCGAAGTCGACCGGTTTGACAATGTAGCTGTTCGCGCCCAGCCGGTAGGCGGCCGCGATGTCGGGTTCCTCGGCGGAGGACGTCAGCACGACCACCGGGATGGTGCGGGTGCGTTCGTCGCCCCTCAGGCGGCGCAGCACCTCGAGGCCGTCCACCTTGGGGAGCTTGAGGTCGAGCAGGATCACCTTCGGGGTCACCCCGATCTCGCGCAGCGCATTGGGCCCGGCCCCGAAGAAGAAATCGATCGCCTCGGCGCCGTCCCGGCACACGAACAGCTGGTTCGCCAGGTGGCGGGACGTCAGCGCCCGCATGGTGAGCTCGACGTCCTCCGGGCTGTCCTCGACCAGCAGGATCTCGACTTCGTGGGTCTGGTCCATGGGGCAGAATCTAAGCTGGCGAGGGCGCTCAGTCGCTGTCGAGGGTTTCCCGCACCTTGTGGGCCAGCGTCGCGGACGTGAACGGCTTCTGGAGGAACGCGATCCCGGCATCGAGAATGCCGTGATGCACGATCGCCTCGTCGGTGTAGCCAGAGGTATATAGCACCTTGACCCCGGGCCGCCCGGATCGGAAGCGGGCGGCGAGATCCCGGCCGCTCATCCCGGGTAGCACGACGTCGGTGACGAGGAGGTGGATCGGCCCGGTATGGCCGGCCGCGAGCTCCAGGGCCTCCGCTCCGCCGCCCGCCGCCAGCACGGTGTAGCCGTGGGCCGCGAGCATTTTCCGGGTGAGGGTGCGGACGGCGTCGTCGTCCTCGACCAGCAGCACCGTCTCGGTGCCACGCGGCGTTTCACGGGCGGCCGGGGCTGCGGCCAGCTGCTCGGGCGCCTGGTCTACCCGCGGCAGGTAGATCTTGAACGTGGTCCCCCGCCCCGGCTCCGAATACAGCCAGATGTTGCCGCCGCTCTGCTTCACGATGCCGTACACCGTCGCGAGCCCGAGCCCCGTGCCCTTGCCCTTTTCCTTCGTGGTGAAGAACGGCTCGAAGACCCTCGCCTGCGTGGCGGCGTCCATGCCGACGCCCGTGTCCGAGACGGCGAGCATTACGTAGGGGCCGGGAGCCACGGCCCGGTGCTCGAGCGCGTAGCTCTGGTCGAGCTCGGCGTTTGCCGTTTCGATCGTGAGCTTGCCGCCCCGCGGCATCGCGTCGCGGGCGTTCACGATCAGGTTCATGATCACCTGCTCCAGCTGGCCCGGGTCGGCCCGGACGGCCCCCAGGTCGGGCGCCAGCGCGGTCTTGAGCGCCACGTCCGCCCCGATCAGCCGGCGCAGCATGTTGTCGATGCCTGCGACCACGCCGTTCAGGTCGAGCACCCGCGGGGCGAGGACCTGCCGGCGGCTGAAGGCGAGCAGCTGGCGGGTGAGCGTCGCGGCCCGCTCCGTGGCGCGGAGAATCTCCTCGACGTCGTGGCGGCGCGGGTCTTCGCCCGGGAGATCCTCCCGCACCAGCTCCGCGTACCCCCCGATCGCGGTCAGCACGTTGTTGAAGTCGTGAGCCACCCCGCCCGCCAGCTGCCCCACTGCTTCCATCTTTTGCGCCTGGAGCAGCTGCATCTCGAGCGCCTTGCGTTCGGTGATGTCGACCCAGGATCCGAACACCTCGACGGGCCGGCCGGCCGAGTCTCTGGTCAGGCGCGCCTCGTCGTGGATCCAGTGGTAGCTGCCGTCCTTGTGGCGGAAGCGGTACTCGAAGGCGGCGTGATCCTTGCTCAGAATGGACGGGACCGCAGCGAGCACCGCATCACGGTCCTCCGCGTGCAGATGATCCGGCCACCAGGTGGGGCCGAGCGCCTCGGTCGACTGGTAGCCCATGATGCGGGCGATGTTCTCGCTCACCCACGTCGGCTGGAACGCGTCGCCACGGACGGCCGTGGCGTACAGCACGGCGGTGCTGGAGGCGGTCACTTGTCGCAGCCGCTCCTGGGTCACGCGTAGCGCCGCCTCGGCGCGTTTCCGGTCACGGCGCTCCCGGGCGTCCTCGAGCTCGCGCTCCACCGCGGGGAGCAGCCGCTTGAGGTTGCTCTTGGTGACGTAGTCCTGCGCGCCGGCCCGCATCGCTTCCACGGCCGTGTCTTCCCCGATCGTGCCGGACACGAAGATGAACGGCAGGTCGAGCCCGCGCTCGCGGACTAGTGCCAGTGCGGCGGTGCCGCTGAAATGGGGCATGCTGTAATCGGCGAAGATGAGGTCCCACTCCTGACGCGCCAGTGCCGCCCGCAGGGCCTCCGGGGTGTCGATCCGCTCGAACGCTGGCTCGAAGCCGCCGCGCCGCAGCTCGCGCACGAGCAGCAGCGCGTCATCCTCGGCATCCTCGACGATCAGGACGCGGAGCGGAACGCCCACTAGAACCTCCCCGGCACGGGCGGCGGCTGGTTCATGAGGAGCCAGTAGAGCCCGAGCTGGCGGGCCGCCTCGACGAACTGGGTGAAATCCACGGGCTTGCGTACGTAGCTGTTTGCCCCGAGCCGGTAGCTCTCGACCAGGTCGCGTTCCTCAGTCGAGGAGGTCAGCACGACTACGGGCAAGAGCCGCGTGCGGTCGTCGGCGCGGAGCTGCCGCAGCACCTCGAGGCCGTCCACCTTCGGGAGCTTCAGGTCGAGGAGGATGAGCTGCGGCGTCAGCGCCATGTCGCGGCCCGCGTAGCGGCCCGTGCCGAACAAGTACTCCAGCGCCTCCGCTCCGTCGTGGGCGACCACGACGTGGTTCGTGATGTTGTGCTTCTTGAAAGCGCGCAGCGTGAGCGCTTCGTCATCGGGGTTGTCCTCCACCAGAAGGATCGCTCGATCGGTCATGGGGTGCCTTTCGGTCCTCGCGTCACAAGGTGAAGTAGAACGTCGCCCCGCGGTCCACCGCTCCCTCCGCCCAGACGCGGCCGCCATGGCGGTGCACGATGCGCTGCACCGTGGCGAGTCCTACGCCCGTGCCCTCGAACTCGACGGTCGAGTGGAGGCGCTGGAACGCGCCGAACAGCTTCTTGGCGTACGTCATGTCGAAGCCCGCGCCGTCGTCCCGGACGAAGCAGGCGCGTTGACCGTCGCGCTGGTCCACGCCGAACTCGATGCGTGCGCGGGGGTTCTTCCCGGTGTACTTCCACGCGTTACCGAGCAGGTTCTCGAGCACGACGCGCAGCAGGCGCGGATCGCCCTCGACGGTGACCCCCGGTGTGATGACGACCTCCACGACGCGTTTCGGCGCGGTGCGCTTCAGCTCGGCCGCGACACTTTCCGCGAGGGCACTGAGGTCTACGGGCACACGGTTCAGCTCGGCGCGCGTCACGCGAGACAGGCGGAGCAGGTCGTCAATCAGCACGCCCATCCGCTGGGTCGCGGCCCGCACGCGCTGCAGGTAGCCGCGGCCCGCGTCGTCGAGGCGCGCGTCGTAGTCCTCGAGCAGCGCTTGGCCGAAGCCATCGATGGCGCGCAGCGGCGCCCGCAGGTCGTGCGACACGGCGTATGCGAACGCGTCGAGCTCGGCGTTGGCGGCTTCGAGCTGCGCCGCGTAGCGCCGCTGCGTGTCCTCCGCCTGCTTGCGCTCCGTGATGTCCCGGAGGATCCCGGTGAATGCCACCTCCGCGCCGCCCTTCCAGCTCGCAAGCGACAGATCCAGGGGAAACTCCATGCCGTCTTTGCGCCGGCCGGCGAGCTCGACCGTCTTGCCGACCACGTGCGCCTCACCGGTCGCAAGATAGCGGGCGAGCCCGGCGCGATGCGCGTCCTGGAACCCCTCGGGCATGAGTACGGTGAGCGGCTTGCCGCTGACCTCCGCCGCCGCGTACCCGAACATTCGCTCGGCGCCCGGGTTGAAGTAGGTGATGTCCCCGTGCGCGTCGGCCGAAATGATGGCGTCGTTCGCCGTCGCCGCCAGCGTGCGGAAGCGCTCCTCCGACTCGCGCAGCGCCTCCTGCGCCCGCTGGTGCTCGGTGATGTCCACCCATGCGCCGAAGACTTCCACCGGCGCCCCGCTCGCGTCCCGCACCAGTCGGGCCTCGTCGCGCACCCAGCGGTAGGTCTCGTCTGCGTGGCGAAAGCGGTACTCGAGGGTGAGTCGGTCGTTCCTGAACAGCGCGGGAACCTCGGCCAGCACGCGCGCCCGGTCCTCCGGGTGCAGGTGCTCCAGCCACCACGCCGGGTCCATCGCTGCCTGCACGTCGTAGCCCATCATGGCGGTGATGTTCTCGCTCACCCAGCTGGGGGAGAACGACGTGCCGCGCACGTGGTTCCCATAGATCACGGCGGTGCTCGAAGCCAGCACCTGCTGCAAGCGCGCCTGCGTCGCGCGCAGCGCCTGCTGCGCCCGCTGGCGCTCGGTGATATCGCTGAACGCGGCGACGGCGAAGGCGACCTGGCCCCCGGGGTCGCGCACGGGCGCGGCCCACACCTCGAGCGGCACGATCCGGTCCGGCCGGTGGATCTCGATGTCCGCGACGTGTGCGCCCTGGCCTTTCATCGCGGAGACGATCGGCTGGCGCTCGGGCGGATACGGGTCGCTCGTCCCGGCGACGAACGCCTGATAGACCTCGGGGAGCTGCTCGGGCGCCGCGTCGGGGGCGATGCCTTTGCCGAGGATCTCCCGGCTGGCCTGATTGGCGTAGTAGGGCCGGCCGGCGGCGTCAAGCACGAATACCGCGATGGGCATCGCCTCCAGGATCTGGAACAGCCGGTGTTCGCTGCCGCGGAGCGCCTGCTCCGCCGCGGTGCGCTGTGCCTCGGCCTGGTCCAGCGAGCGGGCGCTCCACCACGCGAGCGCGGCGAGCACGGCGACGACGCCCACAGCGAACAGCGCCGTGCCGCCCGCCGTGTCGTACAGCCCGGTCCCCTCTCCCGCGAGCCGCAGCCAGCCGAGCAGCAATGGGGCCACGATGATCGCTGGTAACAGGCGCCGCGTCAGCGCGCCCCCCGGCGTGGGGCTTGCGACCAGGGCGGCGAAGCCACGGTCGGGCCGGCACCACAACAGGCCTGCCGCGGCGATCAGGAAGGCAACCGCCGTGTTCAGCGACATTGCACCGTACAGCAAGCGGGTGCCGTAAGCGTGGGCGGTAACGCCCACCAGCGCGACGACAGCCGCCGCCACCGCCAGGAGCTGGACGCCGACCTGCGCGCGCCGGGTGTTCCGGCGCTGCAGCAGCAGGGCGGCCCCGACGAGGAGCAGGTTCAGCGCGCTTTGAAACGCGACGCGGCTCGGGGGCCCGGCCGCCGCGTCCACCTGCCGCGCAAACAGCAAGTGGTCGAGGCCCGGATCGAAGCCGAGGAGGTATCCGCTCAGACGGAC
>Ga0209235_1000786_pt1 | contig 16701 bp, 20 predicted proteins | sample GraSoi013_1_20cm_4_FD_185817 | JGI IMG/M metagenome (GOLD analysis project Ga0209235, IMG submission 185817) | Grasslands soil microbial communities from the Angelo Coastal Reserve, California, USA - Sample 09_25_2013_1_20cm (SPAdes) (version 2) | ecosystem: Environmental > Terrestrial > Soil >... | reverse complement strand
CGCCGCGGAACTTGCAGCCGCCTTCTTCGTAGTAGCTGTTCTCCTGAGCTTCTTAGTTCCTGTTCTCGACCAGAGAGTCTCAATGCTATACTACCCTATTGTCGTCGTTGCGGATCTTGGTTTCTTTTACTCTTCCTACGGGCTTATCCGCGACCCGACAGCCACAACCGTTCGTAAGGTGAAGAGTCAGGTCTTAGTTTGGATGCTTCTTGGCCTGGTGGGGTTCTTTGTGGGAGGCATTCCGGCTCTTTGACGACCCCATCTCTGTGACTAGCTCTTTCGCTCGGTCCAGTCTCACTTTTTTCTCTTTTACCATCGCGGCGGCGACTTTGTCAATCATCTCCCCTTCGGCTCCAGCCATAGCAGCGATGTTTCTTGCATGGAGGGACATGTGACCTCGCTGGATTCCTTCCGCGGCTAAAGCCCTGAGTGCCGCTAAGTTTTGCGCTAGGCCGACCGCCGCCATAACCTCTCCCAGTTCCTTTGCAGTCTTGACTCGTAGAATCTTTAGGCTGATCCTTGCTGCTGGATGTACAGAGGTTATTCCGCCTACTATTCCAACAGCGGCGGGTATCTCAATGAATCCTTCGAGGTCACCATTCTCGTCCTTACTCCAACGTGTCAGAGGCGAATAGTGCCCTGTCCTAGCCGCGTAAGCATGTGCGCCCGCCTCTATAGCCCGAGTATCGTTTCCTGTTGCGAGGCAGACCGCTGTGACCCCATTCATCACTCCCTTGTTGTGAGTAGCACACCTGTACGGATCCGCGGCCGCAAAAGCATACGCCTGCACGATTCCGTCTACAACTTCCCCCCCGCCTAGATCATCTTTCGAGAAGTGCGCTGTGGCTCTCGCAATTCGCCTGTCTGCTAGATTGGATATGATTCTAAGATTTGCATTTCCTCCAGAGAGCTTCTCCAACATGGGAGCTACTGCTTCTGCCATCGTGTTGACGACGTTAGCTCCCATAGCGTCTCGACAATCGACGAGTAATTCAGCGATTACCATTGTGCCCGCGAGTGAGGGGAGTATTCTGACGCGTAGATCCTTTGCGCCACCGCCTTTAGAGACAAGTGTCGGGTCCTGTTGGTTCGCCTTGCCCAGGATCTCCTGCTTGGAGGAGAGAATTGCTTTCTCCGCATCTCTTGGTGATGGGCACTTTACAAGTTGTATTTGCCCGATCATGATCGGCTCAGTGCTACTGGTCTTGAACCCGCCCTTGGCCCTTGCCATCTTGGCGGCGTGACTGGCTGCCGCAACAACTGAGGGTTCCTCGATGGCCATTGGTATGAGATAGTCCTTGTCGTTGACAAGGAAGTTCACGGCGATCCCCAATGGTATTGGTAGAACTCCAACGACGTTTTCGATCATTCTCTGTGCCGAGGGACCGGGGAGGGCACCAGTCTTCAGCGTCTGAACTTCTTCGTCGGAGAGTCCTGAGAATTCTTGGACGATACGTAGTCTCGCTTCGGTCGACAGTTTGTAAAATGATCCAATGTTCGATCCTCTCTCCACACTCTTCACTTCCAACCTTGAGTCTCCTGGAATCAGATCGTCGGCACAATCATGCGCGAGCTTTTGTGGTTATAGCTTGACCCTGTTTCGCTGGACCAAACCCTCGAACGCTGGCTTCAGCCAAGGAGTATAACGGTCAGGATTCTGCGCGAGATCATTCCTGAGTTCACTCGGAGTGACCCACTTCCAATCGTCAATTTCCTCAGGATTTGGCTTTGGAACACCGTTGTACTCTCCAATGAATACGTGATCGAATTCGCGTTCTGTTAGCCCGCTCTTCGGGTCCTTTGCCTTGTAGAGGAAGCTGAAGACCTCCTTCAGTTCTGTATCAAATCCAAACTCCTGCTTGAGTTTTCTATGGGCTGCTTTCTCTAGCTCCTCACCTTTCAACGGGTGGCTGCAACACCCATTGCTCCAAAGACTTTGAAAATGATGTTTTGCATTTGACCTAAGTTGGAGCAACATTTGATTCCTGGAATTGTAAATGAAGATAGAAAACGCTCGGTGTAGCTTTCCTCCGTCGGAATGAGCCTTCATCTTCTCCTCGTAGCCAATTGGATGATCTTTCTCGTCTACGAGGACAACGATCTCGGACATGCCTCAACTCATTTTTCTGAGACCATAAAACCTTTCTTTACTATCAAGAATTAGTGATCGGTCGTCCTGTTTGCTCTGGAAATAGTTGGGTCCACTAGTAACTTACATCCCTTTGTAAGCCAGGGCGCCGCCGTTTGAGATGCAGCTATTACGTTAACATCCTCTCTTGTATGGAATGATGCTTCAGACGATTCTGCAGGATCAATTCTGATAGCCTCATCACTTCTGCATGAGAATACTGTTACGATCTCGTTCTCCGGTGGGACATGGTACGTGAACTTTCCAAGATACGTGAGTGCTGCTGAGACTCCCGTCTCTTCTTTGAGTTCACGTCTTGCTGCCTCTTAGTAGGACTCTCCGAACGTAACATGGAAAGAGCTGGACGAATCCCAGCAGCCGGGGAAAGTCGCATTACTGGGACTACGACCTTGAAGAAGTATCTTACCATCGGAGCGCATTAAGAATATCATTCCAGACCGGTGAAGAATTTGGTCTCGATGAGCCTTTGATCTTTCTATGGATCCAATCACTGAATCGTCTTTTGCCACATGATAAAGTAATTCCAAGTATCTTTTCAACACGCTCTATGGGTTGGGCGTCTATTAGCTTGCTATGAGACTGACCTCTCGATCTTCTGCTGCAGCCTTCCGACCAATCTCCGCCTAGGCTGGCCTTGATTCTACTCCACCGGTGTCCATTGAAATCTTGTACGGGGTCCCGCCCTCTCTTCTAAGAACGCGAGCGATCCTATCTCGGGCAACTTTGCTCGGGCTAAGGACAATCACGCAGCCTCCTCCGCCAGCCCCGGTCAGCTTTGCTCCTAACGCGCCGGCTCGTTTAGCTACCCCAACGAAGTGGTCGAGTTTGGGATGTGAGACTCCGATCTTTCGGAGGAGTTCATGATTCTGATACATTAGATTGCCTAGTTCTTCGTCGTCGCCATCTCTCAACGCCTCGGCCACTCCGTCAGAGATCTCTCGGACCATTACAAGATAATTCCGAAAATCCTTCTTCTCTTTCTGGGATTTCTTAACAACACTTCCCACAAGGGTCCTCGTCGCGTGATGAATACCTGTATCACAGACGAGGATTACTGGTTCTTTCTCTACTCGAACGGTCTTCACACTGGAGGGGCGGTTGAAGAGTATCATGCCCCCATAGATACATGTGGCTTGGTCAACCCCCGAGGGTTTACCGTGTAGGAAGTTCTCGGGGACAAATGCGAGCTCGAAGATTTTCTTCTTGCTCAGTTCGATTCCCCTAGACCTAGCGACGGCCGAAATGATTGCTACGTTTGTGGAGGCTGACGAGCCGAGGCCTGCGGCGACAGGAATCTCACACTCTACACTTACCTGCAACGCGTGATTATTGCTCCCAATATGTCTCAGCGTCGCTTCTGTGGCCAGTTGAAGGGGGCGTAAGAGTTCTCCGGGATCAGGAACTATCGGGCTCCCTGATTTTCCAGCCAGAAACCGAAGTGGAATATCCGCCGAAACGCTTACGCCAGAACCCTGCTTCGGTATCACCTGGACCTGAGAGTAAAGGTTGATGGCCATAGCCACGGCAGGTGCGCCTAGGACTACGAAATGTTCTCCTGCTAGGATTATCTTTCCTGGAGCTCGGGCAGTTGCGGGCGAAGGCTTGCTGGTTGATCGCGAGGACTCTTCACTTCTCGAATGAAGCAGCGGCATAGCCTACGACTGCGCTTTTGTCTCCGGTGACGTCTCCACTAGTCTGATAGGAAAGCAGATTTCCACTTTTTGCTCCGTGGAGCTTTGCTGCACGGATCATCGCCGTTACTGGACCGTATCCGCAAGCCGAGACCGAGCGTTCCTCGATTATCTCTTGGAATCTTTTCTCGTCCATTTGAAGTGCTGCTTCGATTGCTTGCTTATCCTTGGATTTCGCCTCTTCTTGTGGTTCGTAGTGTGTCCAGTCGGAGGACGCTAGCACGACTGCACGATGTTTCTCTGCCGCTCCTGCTATCGCTTCGCCGATCTCCATACTGGTCTTCAGATCTTGGAGCATCATACAGATCGGGACAAACTTGAATCGTCTTGGATAGATGAATTGTAAGAAGGGCAGCTGGACCTCGATGGAGTGCTCGTTTCTGTGAGCCTCTTCCTCGACATCCACAAGATCCGAGCTCTCGACGATTTCTCGCGCGAGATCTGTGTCAATAGGCACATCTCCCAGAGGAGTGGTCCATTCGCCCTCAATCATTGTCGAGACCCCACTTCCAAGCCCCGTGTGGTTAGGTCCGAGAATAATTACGGATTCAACGATTCCTGATTGCGCTAGGTGGTAGAAACTGTGAGCCGCGACAGGTCCAGAGTACTTGTAACCCGCATGTGGAACAATCAATCCGAAAAGGTTCTGGTTTCGCGTTCCAGGAATCGTCGGTATGGCTCCTGGTCCTAAAGGATGGAGGAACGACTGTTGGATCTGGGCTCTTAAGGCTCCTTCAGTGTCCGGGTAGAAAGTTCCTGCTTGAGCTGGAAGGCGCCTTTTCACGCCTCGCCACCCGAAGCTCGTCCCAGAGGCATGGCGGCGAGCTTCGTCTCGAAATCGTCTATCGTCAACGGGATTGTCCCATCCTGTGGGATTTCTCCTCTTTCTCTGAGGACTTGGCGTGTGAGCAGCCAGTAGACTACCGCTAAGGCTCTTCGTCCCTTGTTGTTTACCGGAATCACTAGGTCAACTCCCGAGAATACGTTGTCTGTGTCACAGAGGGCTATGACCGGTATGCCAACGGCTGTTGCCTCTTTGATGGCTTGCCAGTCCGCCCTCGGGTCCGTTACTAGGACGACTTGTGGTTCGGCATGTTTTGGCTGTAGTGGATTGGATATGAGACCAGGCATGAATCGGCCAACAATCGGCATGGCCTTGGTTAGCTCGGCAAATCTGTCTATCGGAGTCTTGCCATAGAGTCTCGATGACACGGCCAGTACTCGGCCCGGTTCGAAGCGCGCCATGAACTTGGCGGCCACTCGGATTTTCTCGTTCGTCTCTCCGATGTTTAGTATGAAGAGCCCGTCGGGTCTAACTCGGAAAATGTACTTTTCCATATCCACTGTCTTGATCCGGGTCCCAATGTGGAGACCGGCGGCCAAGAGCTCTTCCAGTGAGAGGAGAAGGTTCTCCGCTCGAGGGATTGCTTCTCTATCCTCAAAGTCTTGGCTCTCCATGCGACCAAGACCCTAAGCGAGTTCTGCCCGTCTCTTCGCGGTCACTTGCGGATATTTCAGGAACTCGTCGATTAACTCGACATGAGTTATGAGCATCCGTCTACAGCAGTATCGCCTAATTCCTAGTTCGTCGAGGACTTTCTGGGGCTTGTCGCCTGCTCTTACGCGCTGATTGAAGGTCTCCCACCTGTCAGCGATCTGCTTCCCACAGGTGAAGCATCTTACTGGAATTATCATAGGTCAACCATCACCTGTACGATTTTTGTTTTCTTCGCCGTGCGCTTGGTCCGCCGAACTTTTTCGGCTCGGTGACTCTCTGGTCTCCAGCTATCATGACTCTATCGTAGGCGAGGAAGGTCTTTCTCAACTCAGTACCCTTCGTCCAGCCTGCCAACGCCCGGGCAATTGCTATGCGTGCAGCTTCTGCCTGAGCCATCACTCCGCCACCCTCAATGCTGACTCTGATATCGACAGCCTTCGACCTATCCCCAGCGATCAACAACGGCTCCTCAATCTTCATTCTCGCAACTTCCGGATACATGTGATCGAGCGATTGATCATTGATGTAAATGCGTCCCTTCCCAGGCCTCATTACTGCTCTCGCGATTGCGGTTTTTCTCTTGCCTGTTTCAAGTGAGAGTTTCTTCTTCTCGCTCACTGTGGATAACCTCCGATCTCACCGGATAACTGGGCGATGGTGATGTAAGGAACTCTCAGTCTTGAAGCGTCAGCGTCAGCGACTCTAGTCGCGGGACGATCCTGATATTCGCTAGGGGTCCCGATGTAGACCTTGACTCTATGGAAGGCGTCTTTGCCTCCTGTTTTTTTCCAAGGTAGCATTCCCCGTATGACTCTTCGGACGTAACCGTCAGGCTTGCGCGGATGGGTCGGGCTTTTTTCCAAGTTTCCGAGCGTTCGAGTCTTTAGTTTCAGCTTAGCTCTAGCGACGACTCGCTCTTTGGTTCCGGAAATGACTGCGCGTTCGGCGTTGATGACCACCATGCTCTTTCCGTCAAGAGCCTTCTTGGCCACGTAACTGGCCATTCTTCCCAGGATGAGATTGGAAGCGTCAACAATCTCCTCGGGCTGCGAGACAGCTACTTGCTTTTTCACTTTTCAGAAATTCCTCCGAGCCCTTCTTCGAACCCCAAGGTTTTCGCGCTGATGAGCCGAGCGGCGTCTAGAACCAGCTTCTCCGGCGGCAGGGTCCCGGTTGATTCGACTAGAAAATTGAAGGTCTTGGCTTTCGGGTCGTAGCTGTAAGTGCATGCTGATGCTGGTTGCCACTTTGCATGGTCTCTTCCTCTTCCAAGCCGCGCGTATGCTTCAAGCTTGATTCTCTGGCCCTGGGCGAGCTTGACGATCGGCACCTTGTCGGACACGGGTTTCACTTCGGGGTTCTCTGGTTTCAGATTAGAGGTGTAGACAACCTCAACAGGGTCCGAGGCCTCGACCTCTAGAGAGAGCGATGCTCTACACTTTTCGCAACCTAGTTCGCTCTTGCAGGTGCATTCCTCGGGAAGATTGTAACTCTGATCGGTTGTGATCGGGATGAGCCCTAGGCGGTGGGCCAGAATCTCATCATACATTACCGAGCTGTTCTCGAGAATCATGACGTCTTCAATCGCCATCACCGGGACCTCGGCGAGGATTATGCGTCGGAGCGCGTTTGCGAATGCTGGCGAAACATCGGAGAGAACAAAACGGATAGTATCCTGTTCCTTGGTCAGGAGTTTTATGTCCATCTAGTTATCATGCTTCCAACGCGAAGTGTCCAGCCCCGACCCGCCGGACTTTATTTAAAGCTGTTCACGAAAACGTATGGCATTATCTGAGTTTTCAACATTTGCTTGGCTGAAAACACGATCGTTAACGCAGAATGACGGACCGGATTGAAACAGTTTGATTCCGTTTCTATGCTTGGTTTCGGTCGCGAAGAACTGCTAGAGACTCGTTCGGAGTCCCAGCGAGGGATCTGTGAGATCATGCGATCAGGACGCGAAGGTTGTGATTCCAAAATAGATGCTAACGAGCCCGATTGCGATCGCGACGGGTGGAAAGGCAAGTACTGTTCCAATGAACTCAAGGATATCCTCGACGAATCTAAGGAGTGTGTAGACGATCAGAATAGTGACTATGAAAACTATGCCCAAGATAACCGTGCTAGAGACAGAGAACGCTACGTGAAGATAAGCGGCTGCTAACATACCGATCCCGAGGGCTATCAAAGACGCCCAGCGTACGTTGCGGAGCGGTCGAGAGAAGAGGAGTATTCCGAGAACAGCCATGACAACCAAGTAGTACTTCAGGTAGGGATTCGAAGTCGACTCGGGCGCAAATCCTATTCCGAAAATGCCGGATAGGATGCCCAGTCCAAGCGCCAAGTCTATCGCAACAATGATTATTGCAATTCCTACCGCAAGGCCCAGAATGACCAGACCCTTCTCTAAGCCTTTCGAGACTCTTTTGAACAAGGGTGCAGCCGCGCAGATTCCTCCTACGATTAGGAGAATGGCGGTTGAGACGACCATTGGTATCGGGTGTGCTTCTTACCGGAGAAGGGGGTTTAAGCAGGTTGCGTCTGTTTCTCTTCTCCCGGCTCCGCGGGCGCTTCTTCTTCTTCCTCGACTTCCGGCATTACGAGAGGTTGTTCGGCAAGAACTTCTTCCTTAACTTCAGGCGGGACTTCTGGAAGAATTGGAGCAGTGGGTGCGGCTACTTCCTCTATGATCCGGGAGACTCTCTTACCTGTGGGAGCTGCTCTGGCAGGGTGTTGAGCATTGCTCAAGGGACTGCGCGCGTGGAAGGCTATTCTGGACTCTTGTTCGCGCTGAACAACATAACTTGGCACGGAGACAATGTCGCCGGCGACACTGATGTGACCATGAATGACGAACTGGCGAGCCTGGTGGATAGACTTCGCGAGACCCGTTCGGTGCACTATTGTTTGTAGTCTGCGTTCCATTAGATCTTTAACGTTCAGATCAAGAATATTGTCGACAGTTGCTGATTCAGGGAGAATCCCGAGTCTTGCCAGCCGAGTCAGGTATTGGCGTTCAAGCGGACCCCGTTCCCCTTCCTCCGCTCCGAGTAATGTTCTGGCGATTCCCCTGATCTGCGATAGCTCGGTCTCGTGGCCGCGCAGTTCTCTCTTGTTTCGTAAGCCGTACTCTCCTACTAGGTGGAGTTCTTCTTCCAACTGGTCTTTTCGCCATGGGTGGCGAGGGGTCTGGTACGCTTTTCTTGGTTTTCGCGGGTCTCCCATGGCATTACCCTAGACTACTTTTTCTCCTCTTCCTTCTCCTTCTTTCCGGCCGCTCTAGCTGCCTCCATGAGAACCTTCTTCTTCACCCCAACCGCCTTCCCTGATCTTCCTGTCGTCCTTGTTCTCTGGCCCCGGACCTTTAGTCCCAGAGAGTGTCGGATTCCTTTCCAGCTCTGGATATCTTTCATGAGGTCAATGTCAGATTTGATCTTGAGAGCCAGATCGGCCCCGACAAGATGCATATCTCGACCAGTTTCGATATCCTTACGTCGATTGACCATTCGAGGAGGTATGCCGTGTTTCAGAGGGTCTTTGATGACGTCTTCTACTCTTGACAGTTCGCCGTCTGAGAGGGCTCCCATGCGGGCTTCCGGGTTGATCTTTGCCGCTTTGACGACTGCAAAGGCTAGATTGGGTCCTACGCCTCGTATCTTGCCGAGCCCATAGGCTACTTTCTTGGTCCCGTCTATGTCGGTTCCCATGAAGCGGAGGATGAGCCTGAACTCTCGGGACATGATTTCACTATGAGACTAGCAATCGGCCCGTCCTATCGCGTAATTTAACGTTTCCACTTTGCAGATCCCTCTTATCCTTGCTGGCTGTCCTCAAACCCGCGTGTTAGAGGCTGAGACCCTAAGTCGATGAGTTATCTCAGTCGTCACTAGTTGGTTTCAAGGTCGAAGCGAGCAATCATTGGTCAGAAGTTCAAGCCGCTCCCCGAGTTCAGAGTCCCAATAGTCGGAGCGATCGACAACTCGCACATCAAAATTGTCTGAGTGACGAGCAAATTTGTTGTACGCGAGACGCCGAGGAACTCTCGCGGCGCCAACTTTGCTACAACTATGTGTGTTTGTCTCATTCCAACCTCAGCGGACATTTCGTTGTGGGATTCTGGAGTTGTCTGCGGAATTTTTATCTACGATTTCTTGCTCGCAAACGACCGGATGATCGTTTTTTCGGTGAAAAAGTTCGTGGAGAGAGAATTTTCTCCGTTCACTGAAAAATTTCTTGCGCGAAAAAATTACTGTTGCGATCGATCTGCGCGCAAACAATTCTTAAATACGCGTTGACCGTTGATTGTTATCATCCGGAAAATTCGGACTAGAAAATCTTCCAGAAATGTTTGGACCACATCTTACGCTTGATTTGTCGGAGTGTGATCGTCGGAAGCTCTCCGACCTCTCCCACATCTATGATCTCTTAGACGAGCTTCCCGACGTTATCGGGATGCACAAGATCACGCCGCCCTACACTTTCATCTATCGGCCCGGCGATAATCCTTCTGAATGGGGAGTCAGCGGATTCGTCATAATCGCTGAAAGCCACATCAGTATTCACACCTTCCCGGACAGAAACACGGCCTTCGTCGACATTTTCAGCTGCAAACAGTTCGATATTCACAAGGCTGTCGACTACGTCGTCGCCAAGCTGGACGCTCACAAGGCTGACAAGAAACTCTCCGGGCGAGGAAAGGAATACCCGCGACAGGTGGAAGCTGCGAGAGAGATCGTAATACGATCCCGCCCCAGCCTGAAGCAGTAAGCTGGATCTAGATGGTCCAGTATTAGATCCGACGACCTTGTAAGTAGGAATCGGGTCTCAGCGCGGTTCGGCCCGAACCTGTTCCGGCACAAAGGACCCTTCCCCATAACAATGCCCGTCTAATTCTTCAAGTTTGAAAAACAGCCCGGATCCGAGAATCCAAGATTGCAGGGTCGCACAAGAGATTCCAGGCGCTGACCCTGCAATTAATTTCTTAGCTCGAAACCCGCCGAACAGCCACCTCTATCCATGTCCCCATGAACGCAGACTAGCGTTAACGCCCTGATAGTCCCTAGGAGAACGGCTAGAAATCAACTGAGGGTCCTTAACAGTGGCAAGATCGCCTGGACAACAGTTTTGCGCGATAAGGCGTGACGATGAGACCCTGTTAAGACCCCGTCAGCAGGCGCGTCGAAGAAAAAAAAGGTATGCGCGCGAGTCTCGCGACGCAGATCCGCCTTCACCGACGAGTTTTTCCCTTCTTCATCCTCCAGCTCTAGAACCTTCCTTGCCAGATCTTATCTTTCTTTTTTCTACTAACTATTTCTCGACCCCCCGGGGGTATCTGAAAATAAAAAAACTCCTTCACACTTTCAGTATGGAAATCAGAATGGCGCCGGGAGTGGGATTTGAACCCACGCGCCCCGAAGGGGCACAGGCTGACAGGAGAGCCTATTCCAGACATGGGCCCGCGTGCTAGGCAGACTGCCCGGTACCAGGCTCCGGAATCCCGGCTAAACTGGGCAACGTTTCACCGACTATTTTCCCTTTTGGAAAGCGCGCCAGACGCTAACTCAAGGAATCCAGTATGCGAAACTCGCACAAGAATCGCCCCAAAGGAAGAAGCCTGGGCATGTTTCTTGAGAAGATTAACGAGAGTGGCGATGGGAGCGAGCCAGCCAACAACCCTTAACGGGCGAATGGCAGTGCTCGCGCCCGGGGGACGCCACCCTTGAAATATTTACCTGAGGAATAACAATTCTAAGCCTGGCGTTACCCAGATTTCGAACCGCTCGTAACTACAACAGACTCCTTTGGAGGCACGATTTTAAGTGACTAACCCCCCTTAACACGAGGCAATCTTGGAACGCTGTGCAGTATGCGGAGCAGAGGAATTCATCCCCTACGTATGCCGATACTGCGGCCGCACCCACTGCGTCCTCCATCGCCTCCCTGAGAATCACGAATGCCCCAACATCCAGCAGGCCCGCGCCCCCAGACAGCCCATCGTACTAGAGCGGCGCCGTACCGGAACGACTCTAAAACTCATTCAATCTCCAAGGATGAACTTGATGCCGAGGCGCGAGCTGGTAGCGCTCAGCACGGCCTGGATCGTCCTTGCAGTAAGCTTCTCGACGAGATACATGTTCGCAGGCTGGTTCGCAACTCCATTAGCATTTCTCGAAGTGTTCCTCCTGACCCTGCTCGTTATCGGAATAGGATTTCTTGGCCACGAGTTGGCCCACAAGTTCACCGCGCAGAGATATGGTGCGTGGGCGGAGTTCAGGCTCTGGACTATCGGAGCAATCATGGCTCTCGTGTTCGCGTCGATACCACCCGGAACCTTCGTCTTTGCCGCTCCGGGCGCGGTCTACATCGCATCTAGATCGAGCTATATCGGTGATGCAATGGATCGAAAAACTAATGGTGTGATCTCTCTCGTGGGACCCATAGTAAACATAGCCGCCGCGGGCATCTTTGGATTGGCCTCCGTTGCGCTTTCAGCGGCCGGCATCCGAGGAATAATCATCAACGGCATCAATTTCCTGCCCTGGGCCATCTTCATCAATCTCTGGCTGGGAGCCTTCAACATGATACCCTTCTTCATACTCGACGGGCAGAAAGTCCTGACCTGGAACCGAGCCATCTGGGCACTAGTCACGATTCCCCTATGGCTAGCAACCGCAGCAGCACTCATCCTCCAATTATCCTAGCTACTCTGACTTCCATCTCAAGACGCTTTGACCGAAGAAACGGTACTCCTGGCCACACTTGGAACAGGCAACATTGTACTCCTCTTCAGCCCTAACTTCCATCACGATCTCCTCTCCACAGTTGCAGACGAAAGAGACTTGATTCTCGGTCATTGAGAAGTCAACTCTGAGCTTTGACTGTGACGGTCTTCGTTTTCCATAAACGGGGATAGGTCTCAGCGGGCATTATGACTCTCACAGTTTTCGCGGCCAGGCCGTGATCCTCCTTCATCATCTGTTCGCTCGACATGAGTGCCTTTGACAAGGCGACGAGCTCGTCCTTCAAAGTGAACAATGCGATCGGCATCTTTGGGACAATACCTTCACTGAGCCGGACTATTCCGGGGACTGCCAGTTCTGCTCCGTGGCAGATTGAGCTGACCGTAGAATCACGGATGTAGACATGTGGGACATACTGGAAGGCTGACTCCATCGGTTTCACCATTCGTCTTGCCACCACTTCTCTCTCCTCACCGTTAGCCTCAGAGAGTTGCATCAGGTCGTACAATGAGAATGATTCCTCTTCGGTAAAGCTTCCCGCCCGGGTCCGTCGAAGCTCACGCATATGCGCGCCAACTCCAAGCACCTCGCCAACGTCATAGACTAGTTTCCGAATGTATGTTCCTGCCTGACATCCGACCCTGAACAGAACTTCGCGGCCATCGATCTCGACGTCTCGAATGTAGTAGATTCTCCTTTTTCTCACATCTCTCCTAACAGCAGCTCTAACAGGAGGCCTCTGAAGAATGTCCCCGACAAACTCTTCGAGTACTGCCTGGATTTTCTTCTCTTCCACCTCACCGTGGAGCGCCATTAGGCAGACGTACTCTTTGCCGGTAAGTAGGAAGGCCTGGATTGTCTTTGTTGCGTCTTCAAGAGCTAGAGGAAGCACGCCTGTGACCATAGGATTGCTCCAACCTGGTGAAGGTCTCTAGAGTTCCGCCATGGCCGGCATGCTTCAGCCGCAACATTCGTTTGACCCAAGCTACAACCTCGTGGCTGGACGGCCCGGAGGGCTTGTCCAGGTTGATGAGTCCAAAACGAAGATGCTGATCGAGAGGCCTCTTCGTCGGCGGACATCCCAGGGCTGGGTCGGTTTCCTCTTCAAGCTTGACCAGTAGCTTTCTCTGCTCTTCCCAGGGAGCCCGCTGAGACACTCATCATCTCCATTTCAATAGTAGAATTCCGCATCTCTTAAAGAATCTCAACTGAAGAATGGATGTTTGCCGAGACGAGATGAATTCTATACTTGAGACTGTACCTGTCAGGCGGTTACGAGAACCTGTTTTGGCAGAACGGCTTCTTTGAAGGCTTCGGCCTTCTTTCCTTTGCCGATTGCCTTCGCCACATCTTCGTCCGAGGCCCCCTTTTTGATATCGATGGAATCTTCGGTAGGTTCGAGGTGTTTCACGTTTGTTCTTCTACGGCGAACGCCGGAGATCTTCTGAGGCCCAGTAACTAGGACGAAGTTCTTGTCGATCACGTCAACAATAACGCATTTCTGTCCCGTTTCCCGACCGTTGACTTTCACGCAGACGCGTCCGACTTCGATGGTGGGCATCGGGACAATCTTCCTAGGCTCTCGCGGTCGAAATCCTCATTTAAGGTTTCGTCAATTTTCGCTGGGATTTCTTTGCTCTTCTAACCATTATGGCCGCTGAAACGAGAACCTTGGCTGTGTCCTCAATCGAGCCGAGACTCGTATCAAGGATGAGATGATAGATGGAGCGATCCTCAACTTGAAACCCGTAGTGTCTGAGATACCTTTCTCGCTGGACAGATTCTCTCTGTTCCGTCTGCGCTCGAGCCTCTCGGAGGCCTACTTTGTCCCGCTTGGCAATTCGTTCCAAACGGATGTCTTCGGGAGCGGTGAGGTAGATCCGTAAATCCGACCTGTCTTTCAGAATCCAGCCTGCGAGTTGACCGTCAATGACAACATTACCCTTGTCCGCTTCAGCTATAGTTCGCTGATCAACCAGTTTGTCAATGGAAGGATCTTCCAGAGCCTTCTCTCCTAATTCCTCAAGAGAGATCTTCTTTTCCTTCGCGATTCGTCGAAACACCGCGCCTGCGGAAACATGCCGGATGCGTAAGGCATCGGCCAGTTGGGCTGCATACGTTGACTTGCCTGTGCCGTGCGGCCCACTGACGGTAATGATCATATTGAAACGCTGGAAGAACGGACGAGGGCTCGAACCTGCGTCGAGAGACAGTTCGGGCACAATACCCCTCCATACGGCCTTGATGGAGCGCGAGCGCTCCTCGAATATCTCAAAGGCTTAGAGGTTGGGACCCCATGTAGCTCCTTTCCACAGCGCGAACACTGTGCCTTCGCTGGGGCTCTTGGCTCAAAATGCAGAGTTCTCCTCCCTGACGGTAACCTCACAGGCAACCTTCTTCGGCCGTGAGTCCTCTGATGCGGGTTGGTCATTTCGTGTCTCCCGTTGTCGGTGCCATCGAGAACGCGGCTGAGACACCGAAGATTCTCGAGAGCGGAATGCTTATTGTAAATGAGCAGACGAGGTACCAGAAGAAGAGAGGCAATCCGGCCGCGACTCCAGTGCCGATGATTGTGGCGAAGGGAAACAAGAAGGGGGCGTAGGCCGTGTATGGAGTTGATGATAGGGCGTAGCCTAGCACTGCGTAAATCAGATAGAACGGGACGATCGTGATCGGATACGTTTTCAGCTGCTCAAGTGTAGCTCTAGAGCTCATTTTCATGACCGCCGATTGCCGCTTCATCAGTTTGTCCAGCTGCTTTTCGTCTCCGTCTTTGCGGGCTTTTCTTACGGCGTTCATCCAGTTCATATATTCTCGTCTGTAGCTTGCGACCATCTTGTAGTTCACCAGGAACCGGTTAGCTAGCATCGCAATAAGGGAGAGAACAAGCGCGGCACTGAGTACAATGAAAGCTGAGAGAGGAGCACATGATGGGGCGGGCGAGACGTGGTTTGGGTTGCAGAGGTTCTGAACGGGACCGCCGAGGAAGTGGATGATATCGTCTATGAAGCTCAAGCTAGCTACGCTTCTCGATAATCTTTAGGAGTTCCTCAGCCGATTGTCGCTGCTGGCCAGTTTGGTTCTGCAATATCTGAATCGGAACCCCAGCAAGGACAGCTATTGCGCTCGCCATATTCCTCGACCATTGCAGATCCGCCTTGGCATCTTCCAGGTTCTGACTGTCACGGTAACGCGTGGTGTCGGCGGCTCTTCTTCGAGCGACCTCTTCCGGATCCGCTTCTATCAATATGATCATACTGGGATCTAAGGCTTCGAGCACCTTTCGTGGGGTCCCCGGCCATATGCCGTCGTTGGTTCTGACGAACATGTGAGTGTCGACGACTAGGGTGGAGTTTCCTGGGGTCTTTGAAATCATTCGGGCGGCTTCTTCCTGTATCTTAGCTTGGAGGGAAATGTCCTCCTTGCGCATGTGGTCCCTGTGAATCTCTACCCCGCGGTTTTTGAAGAGTTCGTTCATGACGTTTCCAAAATTTATGATTTTCAAAGGAACCTTCCTTTCCGTGGCCACAGCCTCTAGCTCTTGGAGGATTGTTGTCTTCCCGACCCCGGGTACACCGGCGACTATGATTGTTGCCTGCAAGGCTTGGCCTCTCACTATCCCAAGAGGCCTTTGGTTCCCGGGTATATCTCGGTAATTCTTTCTTTTACGAGAATTTCATAGTATTGCTGTATTATGCCTACGGTGAGCAGGATTCCTGTTCCTGTGCCGAAGGCGCCGAGGAAGTCTGCACTGGCAGCTATTACTCCGATTGTGATTCCGCCTATCACTGTGACTGCGGGGATGTACCGGTCGAGGATTTGTCTAATGGTTGAGCCGGATCGTCGGAATCCTTCGATCTGCATTCCCGAGTCGATGAGTTGTTTGGAGACTGTCTTCGAGTCCATTCCACCGACCTCGACCCACGTTACTGCGAAGAAGACGCAGGCAAGGACGAAGATGAGCATGTAGACCCCTGCTCGTATCGGGTCGCCGAGCACGACTCCTAGTGATCGTGGAGCGAACGTGTAGTATGCTAAGCCTTTGATGGGGATTAGTTGTCCGGTCTGTGGTTGGGACTGGTAGCATCCGGGGATTAAGCTTAGCCAGAAGTTTATTCCTGTGTTGGAGCATCCGGGGTTGTATCTGTTGAAGATGAGTTGGCCGATGAAGAATATGTTTCCGAAGAGGGCTGCTGCGAAGATTACTGGTATGTTTGAGACGTAGAAGAATTTGATGGGGAATCGGCCTCGGAATCCTCGGTATCTAGCGTAGGAGACTGGTACTTCGACTCGGAGTCCGTTAAGGTAGATGACGGTTAGAAACACTGCTATTGTTGTGATGAATCCGAGCATGTCTGGTAGATTGCCGCCTCTGTAGAGAGCGGCTTGCCATGATGTGGTGCTCAGAAAGCTAAAACCGGGTGCCGCGATGGACTGGAAGAAGGCGATTATTCCTCCAAGGTATTTTCCGTCGGAGACAGGCGAGATTGGTCCGAGGCTACTCCACACTATTTGGAGGCAGACTCCTGCTGCGATGAAGAGGCTGATTCCGCTTCCAAAGCCCCATTTCTTCTGCAACATCTCGTCGAGTAGGATTATGACTATTCCAGCGAAGATTAGTTG
>Ga0209235_1000784_pt1 | contig 16776 bp, 21 predicted proteins | sample GraSoi013_1_20cm_4_FD_185817 | JGI IMG/M metagenome (GOLD analysis project Ga0209235, IMG submission 185817) | Grasslands soil microbial communities from the Angelo Coastal Reserve, California, USA - Sample 09_25_2013_1_20cm (SPAdes) (version 2) | ecosystem: Environmental > Terrestrial > Soil >... | reverse complement strand
CGCCCGCCCGCGCCAACGCTTCCGCCCGCAGCGCCAACGCGTCGCCTGCCCAACGGCTGTGCGGATGCCGCAGCGTCACGATTTGGGCTTTGCTGGCCGCCTGTGTCCATTCCGCGCGGGCCTCGGACGACCGGCCGCGCTGCTCGAGCCGTCTCGCCTCTTTGGCATGCCGCTCCGCACTCCACATGCTGTTGTAATACGCGCAGCCGCTGGCCGTGGCTGTCGTCGCCAGGATCATCACGGAGCGACGCCAGTTCATCGCGCCTGTCCGCCCCCTCCAACGGCAATCTTTCGCTCGAACTCCAGTAGGTAAGCCACGATCCCATCCGCGATCGCGGTCGCGATCTTGTGCTGTCCCGTCGCCGAGGCGAGAAACGCCCCGTCGGAGGGATTGGTCGCAAACCCGGTCTCGACGAGAATGCACGGTCGCCGCGCCGCCGCGAGCACCAGAAACGGGCCCTGCTGTACTCCGCGATCTTCCCCGGGGTGAATTCGCGCGACTTTTCCCTGCACCAGCTCCGCCAGGCGCGCGGACTCGCGCAGATACTCATTGAGCTGCAGGTCGCGCAGAATGAAACCGAGCGGCCCGTCCACCACAGGCGACGTCCCGAACCGCAGGGCATCGTTTTCCATTTGTGCCACGCGTTTCTGGTCTTCCGTCTTTGCATCCGACAGGAAGTAGGTTTCGACACCGTTCACCGACGTCTGTCGTCTCCCCGCCGGCATCGAATTGACGTGAATGCTCACGAACAAGTCGCAGTCCGCCCGGCAGAGGGTCGGCCGGCTGGCGAGATCAATGAGGGTGTCGGTCGAGCGCGTGAGCACGACATTGAGGCCACGTCGCAGCAACTCGGCCCGGAGCAGCTTGCCAATGCCGAGGGTGATGTCCTTTTCGGTGAGGCCGCCCGGGAAATGGAGACCGGGATTTCCGGGATCGATACCACCGTGCCCCGGATCGACGACAATCGTGTGGGCAAGCCGTAACCCCGTGATTGGATTCGGAGCCGCGGGCACCGCCACCGGTGGAGTTGCGACCGCGGCCGCGGGAGGGGGAGGGGGAGGGGGAGCTGCGATCGCCGTGGTGGTACCGGCGGGCACCGGCTGCTCGTCCAGGCGCGAGAGCCCGGGATTCCAGCGATAGCGGTTCGCCAGGAGACGGGGCACGTGGCCGGTCAGCCAATGGAGTGGCAGAAACAGCGTATCGCGCGCGACATAGGGTGCGCCGACGAGCGGGTAGGCCGCGCCGTCGTACCGGAAGAATGGAGATCCCACATCAAATTCGAACACGCGGCCGTCCAACGTGACGCGCGCCGCCGAGCCCCCCCCGTCGAGTGACACCGTGAGCCCGAGTGGCTGCGCCAACAGCACCGCAGCGATCGCCGCGACACCCGTCTCGTTGCTGACCGGAATACTGGCCTGACCACGCGGCGTCGCGATGAGGACCTGTCGCGGGACCAGGATCCCGAGCAGCAGGAGAGCCATCATGACCGTCTCCCCTTCACAACGCGGGCCATCTCGCGCTCGGCGACGCGTCGTTTCAGATCCTCGCGCTTGTCGTGCGCCTTCTTCGCCTTGGCGAGCGCGATCGCGACTTTGGCCAGCCCGTCTTTGAAGTAGACCTCGAGCGGCACGACGGTGAGCCCTTTCTGAGTCGTGGCGCCGAGCAGTTTGCGGATTTCGCGTTTGTGAAGGAGGAGTTTCCGGGAACGAGCCGGCGGTGGGTTGTTGTAGCTGCCCGGCCCGTAGTGCGAAATCGTCATTCCCTCCAGCCAGACTTCCCCATTCCGAACGTGGGCGTAAGCCTCGCTCAAGCTCGCCTTGCGATCACGCAGCGACTTGACTTCCGTCCCGGTGAGGACCAGCCCAGCCTCCCAGGTTTCCAGAAGGTGGTAGTCGTGCCGGGCGCGCGGGTTCCGGGCGATGGAGACTTTTTCCACGATGACGTCGGCAAGATACGCATTGACTTGGGGTTATACAACAATCTAGATTGCCGTTCCTCAAAAAAACCGCCGAAGTGGTGGAACTGGTAGACGCGCTGGCTTCAGGAGCCAGTGGGCGCAAGCCCGTGGGGGTTCGAGTCCCCCCTTCGGCATACACCTAGGCGCCTAGACGTCTAGTATCGCGGCACGTCCGAGTCCACCTCCCGCGACCAAGCATCGATTCCCCCCGCCAGGCTGCGTACGCTGGCGAATCCTGCGCCCACGAGAATCTCGCGAGCTTTGAGCGAGCGCTGGCCGTGATGACAGTGCGTCACGATTTCCGCATGTGACGGGATTTCTGACAAGCGGCTCGGCAGCTCTCGCAGGGGAATCAGCCGCGCGCCTTCGATACTCGCAATCTCGGCCTCGGGCGGTTCGCGGACATCGACCAGCAGCAAATTGGGTTTGCGACTGCGCTCGCGTTGCAAATCCCGCGCGGTGATCTCGACCCCGGCCCCCGTGCTCCCTTCCCCTGCCCGAACTCCACAGAAAGCCTCGTAGTCGATCAGCCGCGTGACGGTCGGGTGCTCACCGCACACGGGACACGCGGGATCCTTTTCGAGCGCCAGCTCTCGGAACTGCATGCGCCGGCCGTCGAACAGCAACAGACGACCGATCAGTGGCTGCCCAAAACCGACGATCAGCTTGATCGCTTCGAGCGCCTGGAGCGAGCCGATGATGCCGGGCAAGACGCCGAGCACGCCACCCTCGGCGCACGACGGCACGAGGTCGGGCGGCGGCGGCTCGGCGTACAAGCAGCGATAGCATGGCCCCTGTTTCGCGAAGAACACGGAGACCTGGCCGTCGAACCGGAAGACCGAGCCGTAGATGTCCGGCTTGCCCAACAACACGCAGGCGTCGTTGACGAGATAGCGTGTGGGAAAATTATCGGAGCCGTCGACGACGATGTCGAATGTGCTCAGGATCTCGAGCGCGTTTGCTGACGTCAACTGCTGGCCGAACGCTTCGACCTGGACGTGGGGATTGATGTCGTGCAGTCGCGCCTGCGCCGAGTCCGTCTTCGGCGTGCCGATGTCCGACGTTCCGTGGAGGATCTGCCGCTGCAGGTTGCTGCGATCGACCAGATCGAAGTCAACGATGCCCAGCGCACCGACGCCGGCCGCGGCGAGATAGAGCGCCGCGGGCGAACCCAAGCCGCCCGCGCCAACCAGGAGGACGCGCGCATCGCGGAGCTTCGATTGACCGTGGAGACCTACATCGGGAAGCGTGAGGTGCCGCGAGTACCGTAGCAGCTCCTCATGCGACAGCGTTGTCAATTGCCCGACGCGACCCCGGCGATCCGGTAGACTTCGGGCTCGGCATGCTGCAGGTCGGCGAGCGAGACGCTCGCAAGCACTTCGTTGATGCGCCGCTCGAGCAGACGCCAGACGGGACGAATACTGCAGGCGGTCGCCGGATCGCAGCGCTCATCGTCCACGCGGTGGAGATCGCAATTCACTTCGAACGTCACGTGCTCCGACGCCTCAATGACGTCCTTCACGCTCACGGTCTGGGCCTCACGCGCGAGGAGGTAGCCGCCGCGCGCGCCGCGCACCGACTCGACCAGACCGGCCCGCCGCAGGCGCAGCAGGATCTGCTCGACGTAATCGTGCGGAAGACGCTCTTGCTCGGACAACTCGCGGGCAGCGACGGGCCCCTTCCCCGTACGCCGGGCCAGATGAAGCGAGACGATTAAGCCGTATTCCGCCCAGGTTGTAACGCGCATGAGGGGAATATGCGAGAGAGGTTATCGGGATTCAATGGCTCGCGTGCTCGAGCCTGGGACTCAGACTGACACCGAGCTGCAAGACGAACGCGTTGCGGTTGTTCGAATCATTGCGCTGCAGCCACAGCACGCGCGCATTGACGTTGGTCATCAGCGTCCGGCCACTGAAGATGTCGGCGCCCAGCCCGCCGTGCGCCCCCTGGGCGACGCCGCGATCCTCGCCGATCTGTGGGAAACCGGCGAGCAACAGGCCAAGTTCGGCGTACAGGTGGCCCCACGCCGGATGCAGCGAAGGCTCATATCCCGGGGCAAACAGGATCGCGTACGGACGACAATTGACCGAGCAACCCGTGCTGACGCGCAGCGGCGCGTAATCGATCTGTAGGCCGAGCGCTCCCCCCTTCTTTTGTTCCCGACGGAAGCGCACACCGAGCGTCGGGCCGCGCCCTTCGAGGGGCCCACTGAGCGGTGTCAATACGCCAACGGCCGGTCCGAGAGTGCCATTCAACAATTGCGTCTTCATGTTCGGACCGAACGCGAAAGACACATTGGCGCGCCCTTCGAGCGCCTTGATGGCGCTGTTCGGGACCTGAAAGAATCGTCCCCCGACGAGGGCCGCGGCCTGATTGCCAAGATTTACGCGCACGCCGAGGCCAAAGCCCAATCCCAGCTCGTTGGTCGTCTGCGCAGAGGTATTGCAGCCGAGCAGCGTGAGCAGTGGATCCTGGTCGAGGACCCGCGCCAGCCCAACTTCGGTGGACGCGTACGGCGCGACGCCTTTCGCACCGATCGGATAGTAGTTCGACTCGAGCCCCACAAACGTCATCTGCCGAACGCAGCTGTTGTTCGAGAGCTCGCCGTAGCGCGACACCCCGAGACCGAATTCGCCATCGTCGCCCGACAGCAGCGCGAGACTGCCCCCGAACGAGGTGAATGCGTTGGTTCCGCCCGAGCCGCTTTCGATCGAGATGGAGGAGACGGTGGGGCCGATGCGCGCGCGGCGCTGCGCGGCACTGTTGCCGGCAAGCGCGAGCGCGACGAGGACAAACGAGAGAGTCCGCATGGAAGGACTTCTACCCCGTCGCGCTCGCAGCTGCCGTGACTCGCGTCACTTCACGAGCAATCCCACCACGAGCCCGGCGGCGTTCATGCGAATGAGCCACTCCCAGCAGGTCGCCATTTGCAGCGACTTTGCTTTGACATACCAGACGCTGCTGCCCACCATCGCGAGAAAAATCGTCGGCAGCCACAGCACCGTCGCGAACTCCATTCCCGCCAGGGGCGGGCTGTTCTGTACCCACAAGGCACCGCGGAAGCGGGCGTAGAACCACGCCAGGAGCACGCCGAAGACGAGCGAGAGCGCGGCCGACTTCGCGAGCGCCGGACCCATGAACTTCTTCATCTCTTCCGGCGACCTCTGCGTCACAAACGCATCCAGGCCGGTGGTGAACACTTTGCTCCACATGACCCAGTCCACGAGGTACGCGACGACGCCTGCGATCAGTCCGGCCACGATCCAGTTCATAGGTGCGTCTCCGATGTGAGAGTCATTTCCGCTCTCCGGGCACGCCCAGCTCCGTCATAGCCCGCAAATCGAGGACCTCCTCGAGCTCCTTCCCCTTCAACAGCCCCTTCTCGATCACCAGTTGGCGGACGGTGACGTTCTTCGCCACCGCTTCCTTGGCCAGCTTCGCGGCCTCCGCGTAGCCGATCTTCGGCGCCAGCGCCGTCACGAGCGCCGGACTGCGCTCCAACCACTGGGCGCATTGCGCCGCGTCGGCCTGAATCCCTTCCACGCACCGCTCGGCCAGCACTCGGGTGGCGTTCGTGATGATCATCATCGAGCCGAGGAGGTTGTGGGCGATGACCGGCATCATGACGTTGAGCTCGAGCTGGCCCGCCTCCGCCGCGGTGGCCACAGTGACATCGTTGCCGATCACCTGGAAACAGACCTGATTCACCATTTCGGCAATCGACGGATTCACTTTTCCGGGCATGATGCTCGACCCCGGCTGCACGGCCGGCAACACGATCTCGGCCAACCCGGTGCGCGGCCCCGATGCGAGCAGCCGCAGATCACTCGCGATCTTGCCGAGGTCCAGCGCGTAGGTCCGCAACGCGCCCGAGAACGCGGCCGGGTCGCCCATCGATTGCATCAACTGCACGCGATCCTTACCCTCCCGCAGGTCGAGCCCCGTTATGGCGCGGAGGTGCTTCACCATCAGCGGTGGATACTCCGGCTCCGCGTTGAGTCCCGTGCCGACGGCCGTGCCGCCGATCCCGAGGTCGCGCAGATCGTCCGCGGCGCGCGTGATGCGGTCACGGTTTCGCTCGACCGTGTGCGCGAAAGCCATGAATTCCTGGCCGAGCCGCACCGGCGTGGCATCCTGCAGATGGGTGCGGCCCGACTTGACGATGCTGTCGAACTCTTTGCCCTTTCCGGCGAAGGCGCGCGCAAGCCGTGTCAGCGCTTCCGTCAGCGCGGCGAGCTGCGACAGCGCGGCCAGGCGGATCGCCGTCGGGATGACGTCATTCGTGGACTGCGCCATGTTGACGTGATCGTTGGGGTGCACCGGCTTGTACTCGCCGCGCTTGCCGCCAAGCAGCTCATTGGCCCGATTCGCGAGCACCTCGTTGCAATTCATGTTGTGCGACGTGCCGGCACCGGCCTGGTACGGATCCACCACGAAGTCCTCGCGATGACCGCCCGCGAGCACCTCGTCGGCCGCTGCGATGATCGCGTCGGCGAGTTTGCGGTCCAGCCGCCCGGTTTCCCGGTGGGTCAGGGCAGCGGCTTTCTTGATGCGGATGACAGCGTCGACGAAGGCGGGGAGCGGGCGGAGATGGGAGATCGGGAAGTTCTGCCGCGCCCGTTCGGTCTGGATGCCCCACAGCGCTTCGGCGGGCACGGGAAGCTCTCCCAGGGGATCCCGTTCAATGCGGGTCTGATTCACTGCGGCCACCATTCCTCCCGCGGTTCGATCGCCATTCGTGTCGAGCCAAGAATCGCCCATACAATTTGTCCGCGCTAGCGGCGCCGGAACCAGCCGACCGTGAACAGCTCCTTCGCGGCGGCGGCACCGTGCGTCCGGATCAAGAGGTACACGCCGAGCACCGTCAGCAGAATCGTCGTGTAAAAACGCCACAAGAGCAGCATCGTGAGTTGATGGCCGGGGCCAAAGTCACCCGCGAACCCGGACAGGAACGCGACTTCGATGCCGCCGCCGCCCGACGGCAGCGGCACAACCAGGGGAGCGTGGATCAGCGCCAGCGATCCGAAGAACATCACCGCGAAGGCTGGCGCGTCGAGGTGACCCCAGACCAGGGCGGGCAATATCAGGGCGCGCGCGCCGAGACTGATGACCGTGAGAAGGGCGCCGACGAACAAAACCCACCACCGCGCCCGTCGCACGTGCGCCAGCGCCACTCGCCATTGGCGCCGCACGCGGTGACGAATGGCGCCGGGTCGCACCAGCCGTTGTAATGTCCAGATGACGAGCAGCACCACCAGCGCGATGAGCTCGACACCCAGCAGGTCGCGCGCGAGGCTGTGCGTCAGAAACCGGTCCGCGGCTTGGCTCCAGTCGGGCACATAGTAGGCCGCCAATGCGAGGGCGACGGCGCCAAACACGGGCCACTCGGCGGCGACTTCCACACCGAGGGCGACCAGCGCCAGCACGACGCGCAATCCGGACCAGGTCATGCCGAGGAAACGCGCCGGCTCGCCGCCGAGGCGGTTCGGCGTCAGGGTCGACGCAGCCTCGCCGTAGAGATTCAGGCGCAACGCGTCGCGAAAGCCGAGCCGTCCGCCGGCCGCCCAAGTCGCGAGCTGAATGCGCCACGCGCGCGTCGCGCAATCGATCGCGAGCAGTAGAATCGCGAGGACGTGATTCAATCGGAGCAGTCGCCGAGGGGATAGAGGAACCCGCAATTTGGACACGGGTTCTTGCAGCCCCACGGGTTCGGCCGGACCTCGGCCCCGCAACGCAGGCAGCGGGGCTTCGGCTTAGAGGATCCGGGAGACGCCGGTGAGGAAGGGATTCGTGCGGCGCTCCCGTCCGATGGTGGTTTCGGGTCCATGTCCGCTGTACACGATGGTATCGTCGGCAAGGGGGAGCAACTCGCGCTCGATACTCGCGATCAAGGTCTCGAAATCGCTGCCGGGCAGATCGGTTCTGCCGATCGACCCCGCGAACAACACGTCACCGCTCAAAACCACTCCAGGTCCCACCAGGCAGACACTGCCCGGCGAGTGACCGGGCGCATGGCGCGCTTCGAAATCCAGACCGCCGGCCGAGAGCCGCGCCCCGTGTGCGATCTCGTGCTGGGGCGGCGGAAGTCGTCCCGGAGGCGCAAGTCCAAACCAGGCGGCCTGTTCTGACACGGCCTCATACAGGGGGCGGTCGGCGGGATGTAACCACAGCGGCGCGCCGGTTTCGGCAACGATCCTGGGAACCCCAAGTACATGGTCGACGTGCGCGTGCGTGAGCCAGATCGCGACAGGCTTCGTGCCCGTTTCCTTCACCGTGTGAAGAATCAGCCCGGCTTCCTCGCCCGGATCGACGATGGCACACTCCCCCGCGTGCTCGTCCACAACGAGATAGCAGTTCTCGGCGAACATGCCGTTGGGAATCTGGACGATCTTCACTTCTGGGCCTTCCCGTTGCCTTCCCGGAGCGCCTTGAGGTACTTCTCGACGGCGATCGCGGCGGTCGTCGCGTCCCCCACCGCCGTGGTGATCTGCCGCGTGACCTGGCTGCGCACGTCCCCCGCGGCGAAGAGTCCCGCCATCGAGGTCATCATCCTGTTGTCGGTGATCATATAGCCGCCCGCGTCGTGATCCACGTGCCCATCCACGAGCTGCGTGTTCGGCTTGAACCCCGCGAAAATGAACACGCCGCCGACATCGAGGTTGGAACGTGTGCCGGTCGACTTGTTCTCGAGTACGGCGTGCGTGACGCCTTTGTCGTTGCCGACGATTTCCGGGACGACCGTATTGCGAATGACTTCGATCTTGGGATTGCCGAACGCGCGCTCCTGCAGCAGCTGCGAGGCGCGGAATTCGTCGCGCCGGTGCACGAGATGCACCCGGCTGGCGTAGCGAGTGAGGTAGTCGGCCTCCTCGACGGCGGCGTCGCCGCCTCCCACGACTGCGAGTCGCTCCCCCGTGAAGAATGCGCCGTCGCAGACCGCGCAGTAGGAGACGCCCTTCCCGGCGTACTCTTTCTCGCCGGGGATCCCCAGCTTCACCGGCGTGCCACCGGCGGTCAGAATAACCGCCTGACTCCGATAGGTATCGCCGCGTGCCGTCGCGACGTCGAACCAACCGTCCGCGTCCCGGTGGATGCGCTCGACCGTATCGGTCACGATCTCGGCACCGAACTTCTTGGCGTGCTCCGTCATCTTCTGCGCCAGCTCCCACCCCTTGATGCTCTCGAACCCGATGTAGTCTTCGATCAGGTCGGTGTTGAGGAGCTCGCCACCGGGGGCGCCGCGCTCGATCGTCACTGCTGTGAGCAAGCCCCGGCCCGCGTACAGCGCGGCGCACAGCCCCGCGGGACCAGCCCCCACGATGACGACGTCGTAAATGAGCGCGACACGTTTAGTCATGTGCTCGAAATTCCAGTCGCGGGGGATCACCCTCCGCCGCCAGGGCGCGCGTCAACTGAGCGCGAAATTGCACGGTTTCGAATTCGATCTCGGGTCGCTGCGGACCGGCCAGCTTCTCGAGCGCCGCCGCTCCAACGACAACGGTCCCGTGACGGTTCCCGCGGGCCCGGTGTAGCAGCGCGGCCGCGGCTTGAATGAAGCCCTGCCAGACCCGCGCCTCTTCCTTCTCAATAATAGAACGCCAGAGTGTTTCCAACGCTTCGTGCGCGAGCCAATAGTCGCCACGATTGAACAGATCCCGAGCGTGGTCTAGGTAGCGGCGGCGGTCCTCGGCGGCCATCGGCGGTCTGCCATCAGCCATCGGCAAGCCGCAAAAGATTGAGGGCTCCGTGGCAACTCGAGATCGTGCCGACGAGGATTTCCGCCTCCCCCTTGGCCCCAGCCTCCGCGACAAGCCGGTCGCCGGCACGAACCGACTCCGCCGAGAACATCCCCACGCCGAAGACTTGATGCTTGCACACGAACAGCGCCGGCCCGCGCACTGGCCGCCCGCCGGCCCGCAGGCGTTCCGCAAGCTCACGGACCGTGTCCCCCATCTCCCACGTGCGTGGGGCGCCGATCGCCGGGCACAGCGCGGGCTCGATGCAATGGGTTGGGCAAACCCAGTCCGCCCACGACACGTACCGAGTCTCATCGGGGCCGCTCCCAGCGCGATCGTATGGAGTCGGAATGTCGCCCGGGACCGGCTCGACCGAGACGGAGCGGGCGGGCCAGCGTTCCCGCGCTCGGTGCAGCACCCACTCGAACATGAGATGCGGCATGTGGGGCGAGGGCACGATCTGGTCGTCGGTCGGACGGTCGGACGGTCGGACGGTCAAAAACCGGTCGAAGAATGACGTCCAACCGGACGTCACGAATGTGCGATCTGCAGCCTCGCTGAGCTCGCGCCGTGCCTGGCAGTCGGGATTGCGATCGACAACGATTACGGTGCGATAATTGGCTTTACCGCGAGCCTTGGCTTTCGCGAGCTGAGACGCGTAGAACGTCCCATAGCACCCGCCACCAACGACGACGACGTCCCTCAGCGGAGGAGTCTCCCTCCATCGACGACCAGGATCGTGCCGGTCACGTAGTCCGTTCCCGCGAGGAGAAACCGCACCGCGGCCACCACGTCGGCGGGTGAGCCGATGCGCTCGAGCGGCGTCGTTTCACGAATGTGCTCCCGCGACTGCTTGTCCCAGTCGTCGGGCAAGAGCACGGCCCCGGGCGCGATCGCGGTGACGGCAATGTCGGGCGCAAGGGCGCGAGCCAGCGCCTTGGTCAGCATCACGACCCCGGCCTTGCTGACACAGTGCGGGATGTAGGCAGGCCACGGCTCCAGGCCCGCCAGATCCGCCACGTTGACGATCTTTCCCTTGGTGCGGCGCAGATGCGGGATGGCGCCCTGCGAAACGAAAAAGGTGGCACGCAGGTTGAGATCGAGTGTCGCGTCCCAGCTCTCGGGCGTCACCGTTTCCACCGGTTGGCGCACCATGATGGCCGCCGAGTTTATCAGGATGTCGAGGTGCTGCAGCGCGCTGGCCGCTTGATCGGCCAGGCCACGCGCGGCGAGGGGGTCACTCAGATCGGCCGGCAAGAGCGCGGCCCGGCGACCCGCCTTCCGGACCGCGCGCGCCGTCTCTTCGGCACCCTGCGAGGAGCCATGGTAATGCACGGCGATGTCGCAGCCGGATTCCGCCAGTCCGATGGCGATCGCCTGACCGATCCGCCGCCCCGCCCCGGTCACGAGTGCGACCGCGCCTTCGAGCCGCACTAGTACGCTTTTCCGGTAATGGGAACGATCTGGCCCGTGATCGCGTTCGCTTCGTCACTCGCAAGAAACACGACGGTGTTGACCACCTCTTCCAGCTCGATGAGTGGTTGTGTGTCGCCCATCTGTGCCACGTTGTCGGCGGTGCGGACGGTTGCGGGCGCCACCGCGTTCACGCGGATGTTGGCATCGCGGTATTCGCGCGCCAGCTCGCGCGTAAGTCCGGCGACGGCCGACTTTGCCGCGGTGTACGCCGACATGTGCATGAGCGACCGTACCACCGCGATCGACGCGAAGTTGACGATCGCGCCGCCCCCGCGCGTGAGGAGCAACGGGACAGCCGCCTGACACATGTAGAACGCGGTCTTGAAGTTCACCGACAGCTCGCGATCGAGAATCTCGGGCTTCACTTCCGTGAACGGCCCGTAGCTGAAAAAGCCGCCGGCCACGTTCACGAGGATATCGAGCCCGCCGAACTGCGCCTGCGCGGCCGCCGCCGCGGCGCGCGCGACGTCGGGCTGCGTCAGGTCGCCGGCCGATGTCTTGGCCACGATCCCTTCCGCGCCGAACTCCTTCACCCGATCGGCGAGCCCGACGGCGTTCACGTCCGCCAGCAAGAGTTTCGCCCCCGCCCGGCCGAGGCCGCGCGCCACGGCGTGGCCGATTTGCCCGACGCGCCCTACGCCCGTGACCAGGACGACCTTGCCGTGCAGGTCAGCCGGCACGGACGATGTCGTCCACCGGAGGCGTGCCGCGCTGCGCGAAACGCACCGCCCCGTCTTTCCCGATCACATAGACGGTGCGCTGAATCCCCTTCCCGTCGTCCTTGAGGGCGCGGTATGCGCCCGCGATTGCACGATCGGGATCCGAGAGCAAGGGGAAGTTGAACTGAAACTTCTCGACGTAGCTCTTGTGACTCTCGACACTCGCCGGATTGACCCCCAGGGGCTGGATGTTTGCGGCTCGCAATTTGGCCATCTCATCGCGCACGGCGGAGAGTTGGCGGTTTCAGCCGGGGGTGTTGTTTCCCGGATAGAACACCAGCGCGACCGAGCCATGCTTCAGGAGATCGGCGAGCGCGTAGGTGCGGCCGTCCGAGGAAGGAGCTGTGAAAGCCGGCGCCTTGCTGCCGATCGCAAGCGGGTCACTCATTGCGTTTCCTCGCCGTGAGCTCGAGGCGTCGCTCGAGCGGTTCGAGCCACGTGTCGGGCACGCGCATACCGCCCAGCGGCGCGTGCGACTCGCCGTACTCGCTCTCGCCATGCCAGTCCGAGCCGCCGCTGATGCCGAGTCCCAGCCGCCCGGCGATGCGCGTGAGGCGCTGCTCGACGGCCGGGGCGTGGCTGGGATGGCGGACCTCGACGCAGTCGAGTCCCTGATCCTGAAAGATGCGGATATGCGCCTCCGTCCCATGATCGCCCAGATGCGCCGCGACGGTTAGTCCTCCCACGTCGTGCACCAGATCCGTCACCTCGGTGAGCTTGGGGAGGGGCTTCTCGACGTACGCCGCACGGCCGCGGCCGAGGTAGCGGCGAAACGCGTCGCTGATATCGTCGCACGCGCCGCAGTCGACCAGCGCGCGAGCCACGTGCGGCCGCCCCAACGCGCGGCCGTCCCCACCAGAGAGCTGCGCCTCCACATCCTCCAGATCGATGGCCACGCCAAGCCCCTGCAGCTTGGCGACGATCTGCTCGCCGCGGCGCCGGCGCGCGACCCGCGTGTCGCGCAAAAACGTCTGCAGCCGCTCGTTCTCGTGGGGCAGGAACAGCGCCAAGACGTGGAGCTCCCCCCACGGGGCCCGCACGCTGAACTCGCAGCCGGGAATGACGCGAACACCGAGCTTCGTCGCTTCGTGCTTCGCGTCCGCTACGCCGTCGGTCGTGTCGTGATCCGTGAGCGCGATCGCCGCAAGGTCGACGGCGCGGGCACGACGCGCCACCTCCGCCGGCTCACACTCGCCGTCGGACGCGGTCGAATGGCAATGCAGGTCAATGTGCGGCGTAATCGGCCTCGGGCGCGGTCCACCCCGGCTGCGACTGGCGGAACAACTCGAGGAGCTCGCGGTCGGAGAGCTCCACGAAGGCGCGTTCCGGAGAGCGGGAGCCGAGCGGCGAATAATGCGTGACGCGCCGGCGACGCTGCGGTCCCGTGCCGTGCTCGAGGATCAGGCCGAACTGATCGCGCCCGTACACGGTCACGCGGCCCGAGGGGTAGACCTCCCAGCGCTCGCCATCGACGGTGATGATGCGCCGTGCCATGGGCGCCTACGCCTGTGAGGTGGCGGCGACGGGAACCTCACTCCACAGATCCCAGGCGTCGGGCGCGTAGGTCGCCAACGCCTGGAGCCGTCGCTCGAGCTTGATCTCCTCGGGAAGCCGCGAGGCCTGCGCGCGGTGCGACATCTCGGTCGGACTCTCGGAAAACTCGATGAACAGGCGCGGGTCCTTGGCGTTCCGGAACAGCCAGATCCGCTGGCCGCGCGCCTCCGCGAACTGGCTCAGCTCGCGCAGCGTGTTCACATACTCCGTCTCGTTCTGGCTGGGCACGCGCACGCGCGCCGCGGTCAAGACTTTCGGCATGCTCACTCCGCTCCCTCGGGAAACTCCTGCAACAACTTCTTCACGTCGGCCAGGAACTTGTCGGCGTCCGCACCGTCCACGACGCGATGATCGTAGGACATCGTCAACATCCCCATCGTGCGGATCGCAATGGACTCCGTGCCATCAGCGCCGATCACGACTTTGGGCCGTTTCTCGATCGCCCCCACCCCGAGAATCGCGACCTGTGGCTGGTTGATGATGGGAATGCCGGCAAACGGCCCGAAGCCGCCGGGGTTCGTGATCGTAAACGTGCCGCGCTGGATATCGTCCGGTAAGAGCTTTTTGGTGCGCGCCCGCTCGCCCAGATCGTTGATCGCGCGGGCGATCCCTATCAGCGACAGCTCGTCGGCGTGCTTGATCACCGGCACGATCAATCCCCAGTCGAGCGCGACGGCGATGCCGATGTTGACGTCCGCACGGTATATCGTGCTGTCGCCCGAGACCGCGGCATTGATGATGGGATGCGTGCGCAGATTCTCGCCGCACGCTTTCGCAATGAATGCGAGGAACGTGAGGTTGACCCCGCGCTCGGCATAGCTCTGCTTGGCCTTGCCGCGCAGCTGCGCCACGCGCGTGAAGTCCACTTCGAAAAAACTCGCCACGTGCGCCGACACGCGCTTCGACATCACCATGTGATCGGCGGTGATCTTGCGGATCTTGGACCAGGGCTCGACCCGGTCGCCCGGCCACGACTCGACGGCGGGATGCTCGACTGCACCGACGTGCGTCGTGCGTCGTACGTCGGACGTGGGCGCCGCTGTCGGTGCCCGTTCGATATATCCGAGAATGTCCTGTTTGGTCACGCGACCGGCATACCCGCTGCCCGGAATGCGCGAGATATCCACGCTGTGCTCGGCCGCGATTTTGCGGACGAGGGGCGTCGATTTCGTGCGCAGACGCTGCTCGGCGGTCTGGACTCCGCCGTCGCCGTCGGCCGGACGGCCCGACGGCCGGACGGCCGGTTCCGGCGCTGCCGGCGGAGGCTGTGGACTCGAAGCCTTGGGAGGCTCGGCTTTCGGCGGCGCCGGAGCAGCAGCAGGAGCCGGTTTGGATGCAGTCGCGCCAGCATCGGTCTCCAGCACCGCGACGAGTGTCTGCACGGGCACCGTCTGCCCTTCCTGCACCTTGATCTCGGCGAGGACGCCGGCAGCCGGCGCCGGGATCTCGGCGTCGACCTTGTCGGTCGAGATCTCGAACAGCGGCTCATCCCGTTTCACCGGGTCGCCGACTTTCTTGAGCCATTTGCTCAAGGTGCCTTCGGCGATCGACTCGCCCATCTGGGGCATGAGAACGTCAACTCTGGCCATGATTCCTCACTAGTATTTCGCCAACCACCGCGCGGCTTTCACGATATCGTCAGTCTGAGGCAAGACGAAGTCTTCCAATGTCGGCGCGTACGGCAGCGGCACGTCGTGGGCCGTGACGCGCATGATCGGCCCGTCGAGCCACTCAAACGCCTGCTCGTTGATCCGCGCGGCGATTTCACCGGCGATCCCCCCGGTGCGCGTGTCCTCGTGCACGATCAGCACCTTGTTCGTCTTCTTCACGGTGGCGACGATCGCCGCGTCATCGAGCGGCAGCAACGTGCGCAGATCGAGCACCTCGACGGACACGCCGTCTTCTTGCTCGAGCTTGTCGGCCGCTTCGAGCGACTTCCAGAGCGTCGCGCCGTAACTGATGATCGAAAGATGCTTCCCTTCCCGAGCCATCCGCGCCTGCCCGATCGGCGTAAGAATCTCTTCGCCTTCGGGCAGCTGCTCCTTGATACGCCGGTACAGCCATTTGTGCTCGAGGTAGAGAACGGGATCCTCATCGCGAATCGAGGATTTGATGAGGCCTTTGGCATCGCGCGCAGTCGCGGGGTAGACGATCTTGAGGCCGGGCGTGTGCAGAAACGCCGCCTCAGGGTTCTGCGAGTGGAATGGCCCGCCCCGCACGTACCCGCCGCACGGCCCGCGCACGACCATCGGCGTCGAGAGACCAGCCCGATAGCGCGCCGTCGCGACGTAGTTCGTCAGCATGTCGTAGGCGCACGAGATGAAGTCGATGAACTGCATCTCGGCGACGGGCCGGAGCCCCATGTGGGCGGCGCCCGCGGCGGCGCCCACGATCGCCGCCTCGGAGATCGGCGTGTCGATGACGCGTGACTCGCCGAACCGCTTCGTGAAGCCTTCGGTCACTTTGAACGCGCCGCCGTACAAGCCGACATCCTCCCCGAGGATGAAGACGCGATCATCGCGCTCCATCTCTTCCCAGATGCCCTGGCGCAGTGCTTCGAGAAACGTGACTGCGGCGGGGGCCATCAGAGACTCTTGAACCACAGTTTGTCGGCCGCGGGCGGATCGCCGTATACGCCCGGCAATGCAGTCTCGGCCTCCGGCAACGGCTCGTCCACACACGCGTCCGTCGCCTGATCCACTTCGACCCGCACGCGATCGTCGACGTCTTTCAGGGCCGCTTCGGCAACCATGTCCGCGGCAAGCACGCGCTGCGTGTAGCGATCGACCGGATCGTTCTCGCTCGACCAGAGCTCCAGCACGTCCTTGGGGACGTAGTGCTGATCGTCGTGCTCGGCGTGGCCTTTGCGTCGATAGGTCTTCACTTCGATGAAATGCACACCCTTGCCGCGACGCGCGCGCTCCACGGCGAACTTCGTGGCTTCGTAGACCGCGAACACGTCGTTGCCATCGACGGTCACGGATGGGATGCCGTAGCCTTTCGCCTTCTCGGCGAGATCCTTCACGGCGAATTGCCTCTCGGGGGGAGTGGAGTACGCCCAGTGGTTGTACTCACCAATGACGACGAGCGGGAGGCGCTGCACCGCGGCCAGGTTCAGCCCTTCATGAAAGGTGCCGGTCGAGGTCCCGCCGTCGCCGATGTACACCAGACCGACACGGGACTCGCCGCGCAGCTTGAAGCTCAGCGCGATACCCGCCATCACCGGGATCATGTCTCCGAGGTGCGAGATCTGCCCCAGGTAGCCCTTCTCCAGGTCGTTGAAATGGAGATTCAGCTCGCGGCCGCGCGTCGGGCTGTCGGCCTTGGCCATGT
>Ga0209235_1000777_pt1 | contig 16819 bp, 8 predicted proteins | sample GraSoi013_1_20cm_4_FD_185817 | JGI IMG/M metagenome (GOLD analysis project Ga0209235, IMG submission 185817) | Grasslands soil microbial communities from the Angelo Coastal Reserve, California, USA - Sample 09_25_2013_1_20cm (SPAdes) (version 2) | ecosystem: Environmental > Terrestrial > Soil >... | reverse complement strand
CCTCGCGGGCTCGCTCGCCGGCGGCGCGGCGTTCGTCGGCGTCGCCGCCGTCGGCGGCCAGCTGCCGGCCTGGGCCGGCGCCGTGGCCGCGTACCCCGCCCTCCTCGCGGCGCCGCTGGCCTGGATGGTCGTGCGGACCTCTGGAATACGCGGGGCTGGGGCCCCGCCGTCCGAGGCGAGCCTATGAATCTCCGTCCTGGCGCCGTGACGTCCGCATTCGCCGCGGCGGGAACGGGTCTCGCTACCCCCAGCCCGGCTCTCCCGCCGTCAACCTGGCCCACGACCGTCTCGCGGGTTGCCGGCGCCCCGCGAGGCTGACACAATAGGTCTGCGACATGGCGAGTGATCGGATCGTCGTCAGGGGCGCCCGCGAGCACAACCTCAAGAACATCGATCTCGAGATCCCGCGCGACCAGCTCGTCGTCATCACGGGGCTCTCGGGCTCCGGCAAATCGTCGCTGGCCTTCGACACGATTTACGCCGAGGGCCAGCGCCGCTACGTCGAGTCGCTCTCGGCCTATGCGCGCCAGTTCCTCGAGCAGATGGAGAAGCCCGAGGTCGACTCGATCGAGGGGCTGTCGCCCGCGATCTCGATCGAGCAGAAGACGACTTCGAAGAACCCGCGCTCGACCGTCGGAACCGTCACCGAGATCTACGACTACCTGCGCGTGCTCTTCGCGCGCGTGGGTGTGCCGCACTGCCCGAGCTGCGACCGGGTGATCTCCGCCCAGACCGTGCAGCAGATGGTCGATCGCGTCATGGCGCAGGCGCCGGGGACCCGGCTCGTCGTGCTGGCGCCCGTGGTCCGAGGGCGCAAGGGCGAGTACAAGAAGCTGTTCTTCGACCTCGGGCGCCAGGGGTTCACGCGCGTCCGCGTGAACGGCGCCGTCCGCGAGCTCGGCGAGGAGATCGAGCTCGACAAGAAGCGCAAGCACACGATCGAGGTGATCGTCGACCGCCTCGTCGTGCGCGACAACCTGGGCGCCCGGCTCGCCGACTCGCTCGAGACCGCGCTGCGCCTGGCCGACGGCGTGGTGTTGGTCGAGGTGATGGGGGAGTCGAGAGGGGGGTCTCCCCCGCTCCCGACAGTCCCGATGCTCTTCTCCGAGCGCCTGGCGTGTGCCGAGTGCGGCGTCTCGCTGCCCGAGGTGTCGCCGCGCATGTTCTCGTTCAACAACCCCTACGGTGCGTGCCCGGAGTGCGGCGGGCTCGGCTCGCGCGACGAGATCGACCCCGAGCGGCTGGTACCGAACCCCCGGCGCTCGCTCAAGGAGGGGGCGCTGGCGCCGTGGGCCGGGCGTGAGACGACCTACTTCCGCCAGACGCTCCAGGTGCTCGCCAAGCGGCACCGGTTCTCGCTCGATTCGCCGTGGGAGAAGCTCCGGAAGCCCGTGCGGGACGTGATCCTCCACGGCGAGCGCGACGGCGGCTTCGAGGGCGTCGTCGCGACGCTCGAGCGACGGTACCGCGAGACGACCTCCGAAGAGGCGCGGACGGAGATCCAGCAGTTCATGGCCGAGCGGCCCTGCCCGGCCTGCGGGGGGGCGCGCCTGCGCCGTGAGTCGCTCGGATTCAAAATCGGGGGCCGCTCGATCGCCGACGTCGTCACGCTCACGATCAAGGGCGCGGCCGTCTTCTTCGACGCCCTGACGCTCACCGAGCGCGAGACCGCCATCGCCCGACGGGTCCTCAAGGAAATCCGCGAGCGCCTCGGGTTCCTCATGAACGTGGGCCTCGACTACCTCACGCTCGACCGGCCCGCGGGCACCTTGTCCGGAGGAGAAGGACAGCGGATCCGCCTCGCGACACAGATCGGGTCCAGTCTCGTCGGAGTGCTGTACATCCTCGACGAGCCGTCGATTGGATTGCACCAGCGAGACAACCGGCGCCTGCTCGAGACGCTCGAGCGGCTCCGGGACCTCGGCAACACGGTGCTCGTCGTCGAGCACGACGAGGAGACGATCAAGCACGCCGACTACGTCGTGGACCTCGGCCCCGGCGCGGGCGAGCTGGGCGGCCACGTCGTCGCGGTCGGAACGCCGGACGAGATCCGGGCGAACCCGAGCTCGCTCACGGGCCGCTACCTGGCGGGCGCCCTCGAGATCCCGGTGCCGGCGACGCGGCGGAAGGGGAGCGGTCACGCCATCACGATCCACAACCCGCGTGAGCACAACCTCAAGGGGATGCCGGTGCGGATCCCGCTCGCCACGTTCACGTGCGTGACCGGCGTCTCGGGGTCCGGCAAGTCGACGCTGGTCAACGACATCCTCTATCGCGCGCTCGCCCAGATGCTCCACCGCGCGCAGGACCGCCCGGGGGCGCACGACCGCATCGAGGGCGCCCAGCGCGTCGACAAGGTCGTGGACATCGACCAGTCGCCGATCGGCCGCACGCCGCGCTCGAACCCCGCCACCTACACCGGGGTGTTCACGTTCATCCGGACCCTCTTCGCGCGCACGCCCGAGGCGCGCATGCGTGGCTACGCGCCGGGCCGGTTCTCGTTCAACGTCAAGGGCGGCCGGTGCGAGGCGTGTCAGGGCGACGGGCTCGTGAAGATCGAGATGCACTTCCTGCCCGACGTGTATGTGACGTGCGACGTCTGTAAGGGCCGCCGCTACAACCGTGAGACGCTGGACGTCCGGTACAAGGGAAGGTCGATCGCCGAGATCCTCGACATGACGGTCCGTGAGGCGCTCGGGTTCTTCGACGCGGTGCCCGTGATCCGGACGAAGCTCCAGACCTTAGATGATGTAGGGCTCGATTACATCCGTCTGGGCCAATCCGCCACGACCCTGTCCGGTGGTGAAGCTCAGCGTGTGAAACTGGCCACGGAACTGTCTCGTCGGGCCACTGGTCGAACCCTCTACATCCTCGACGAACCGACTACTGGGTTGCACTTCGCCGATATTCAAAAGCTCCTGGACGTGCTCAACCGCCTCGTGGACCAGGGCAACACGGTGGTGATCATCGAGCACAACCTGGACGTCATCAAGACCGCCGACTGGATCATCGACCTCGGACCGGAGGGTGGGGACGAGGGGGGGCGGGTCGTGGCCACGGGCGCGCCCGAGGAGCTTGCGCGCCAGGCCGACCGCTCGTACACCGGCCAGTTCCTCCGCGCGCTGCTCGAGCGCGGGTAGCCGGCGTGCGGCGGACCAAGATCGTCTGCACCCTCGGCCCCGCCAGCCAGAGCCGCGCCGAGCTCGACCGACTCGTCGCCGCCGGCATGGACGTCGCTCGCGTGAACTTCTCTCACGGCACCCACGCCGAGCACGCCGAGGTCATCCGGCTGGTCCGCGAGGGCGAGGTCCGCTGGGGCCGGCCGATCGCGATCCTCCAGGATTTGCAAGGGCCCAAGATCCGACTCGGCACCTTCGGGCCGGCGGGCGGCGCGCGGGTCGACCTCGAGCCCGGCCAGCCGTTCACGCTCTGCGCGAAGCCCGTGGTGGGCACGGCGGAGCGCGCGTCGCTGAATCACCCCGAGTACCTCGCGAACGTGCACCCGGGCGACGCGATCTGGATGGACGACGGAATGATCCAGCTCCTGGTGGAAGAGGCCTCGCCAGAGGAGGTGCGCTGTCGGGTCGTCGTGGGCGGGCGCATCAGCGACCACAAGGGGATCTCGCTCCCGCGCGTGCCGCTCCCGGTCTCGTGCCTCACCGACAAGGACCGCGAGGACCTCCGCTTCGGCCTCGAGCACGGCGTCGACTTCGTCGCCGTCTCGTTCGTGCAGTCGGTGGCCGACATCGCGGAGGTGCTGGACTTCCTGCGCCAGCTCGGCGCCGACGTGCCGATCGTCGCCAAGCTCGAGCGCCACGAGGGCATCGTGAACCTCCCGGGCATCCTGCCCTCGGTCGAGGCGGTCATGGTGGCGCGCGGCGACCTCGGGGTCGACGTGCCGCTCGAGGACGTGCCCCATCTGCAGAAGGAGATCATTCGGCAGGCGCGCGAGGCGGGCGTGCCGGTCATCGTGGCGACGCAGATGCTCGAGTCGATGGTCACCCACCTCCGGCCGACGCGCGCGGAGGTCTCGGACGTCTCGACCGCCATCTTCGACGGCGCCGACGCGATCATGCTCTCCGCGGAGACGGCGACGGGCCGGTACCCGGCGGAGGCGGTCGAGGTGATGGCCCGTATCGCCGAGCGGGCCGAGCGGGCCGTCCTCGTGGACGAGACGCGCCGCCGGCGCCCCGAGCGGGTCGGCGTCGGGTTCTCCGAGGCGATCTCCACCGCGGCCTCCGCGGCCGGGCACGCGCTCGGGGCGCGCGCGATCGTCGCGTTCACGGAGTCGGGCGCCTCGGCGCGCCTCATCTCCCAGGCACGTCCGGACGTGCCGATCATCGCGCTGACGCCGTTCGTCGAGGTCCGGCGACGGCTCGCCCTGTCGTGGGGCGTGTCCTCGCGGCTCATCCGTAAGGTCCAGACGACCGACGAGATGATCGAGGAGGTCGAGGCGACGCTCCTGGGCGACGGGGCGGTCGGGCCCGGCGACGTCCTCGTCATCATCTCCGGCTCGCCCATGTGGGTTTCGGGGACGACGAACCTCTTGAAGCTCCACCGCGTGGGCGAGCGTCGCTGAGTGGGTCGTGCGAGCCGGAGCCGAAGGCGAGGCGAGCCTGTGAACGTGGTCGTGCGAGCCGGAGCCGAAGGCGAGGCGAGCCTGTGAACGTGGCGGTGCGGCCCCCGGGCCTCGCGCGCGTCGCCCCGGTGCTCGTGACGCTCCTCGTCGTCTGGATGGCGGGCGGGCTCTGGCTCGCGCGGCGCGGGGCGGAGCGGCACGAGGTCGCGGTCGCCGACACGGTCGCCGCCGTCCGGGCGCTCGTCGACGCCGCACAGCGAGAGCTGCGCCGCGAGTCCGCGCTGCTCGCCAAGGATCCAACGATCGTCGAGGGCGTGCTCAAGCGCGACTGGGCCACGCTGGCTCGCGGCGCCTCGCCGCGGATGCTCGCGCTCACGCTGGAACGGACCGCCGACCTCCTCCTCGTCCTGGACGCGACCGGCGCGCCGCTCGTCCAGGTCCCGGCGACTCCGCGGGTCGAGGTCCTCGCGCTCTCGCGGCCCGCCGAGGCCGTCACGCGCGTCGCGGTCGTGAACAGCCATGCCTACCTCGTGGGCCTGGCGCCTCTCCCCGCCGGAATGGTCGTGGTCGGCCGACGGGTCGAGTCCCTCGCGCGGGTCCTGGAGGGGCTGCCGTCACGGCCCGCCGTGGTGGCGCTGGCGGGCGACCTAGCCGTGGGCGGGACGCTGCCCGGCGTTCCGCTGCAGGGCTGGCGAGACGCGGCGCGCAGCCGACGCGTCACAGTCAACGGCGAGACGTGGCTCGCCCGGCCGCTCGACGAGGCGGCGGGCGAGGGTCTCTGGGCGCTGGTCCCCGAGGGCCCCCGGCGCGCCGCCGAGCGGCGGTTCTGGTTCGTCTGGGCGCTCTCACTCGTCGCCGCGACGGGCGTGGCCCTCGTCGCGAGGGCTACCGTCTCGCGGTCGGTTGGAACGGGGTCCGTTGGAGCGGGGTCGGTTGTAGCGGGGTCCGCGAGGCCGGCTGTTGGAGCGGGGTCCGCGAGGCCGGCTCTGACCGTGGGTGGCCTGAGGGAGGAGCGTGGTGGTACCGACACGCCCGAGTCCGGCGCCACTGGTAGATTTCCGGAGGGGCGTCGCCCGGAGCTCGAGGCGGTCCATGCCATCGCGGTCGCGACGGGCGGCAGCGACGATCTCGTGGCGACCGCCGAGCGCATGCTTGAGATCGTCTGCGGCGTCGCGCGAATGGCGTTCGGTGGTCTCTATCGGTTCGACCCCGCGGCGCAGACGCTCGTGCTCGTCGCCCACCGGGGCCTCTCGCCCGAGGACGTCGCCGAGCTCTCCGTGCGCCCGCTCGACGCGAGCCACGTCGGCGAGGCATTGCGCCTGGGCCACCTCGTCGTGACCGACCTGACGCGGTCGCGCGTGCTCGCGCCTGCGGTGCGGGAGCGGATCGCCGCCGGCGGCTACAGCACGCAGCTCTCGCTGCCGATCACCGTGAACGGCGCGGTCTGGGGCGTCATGGCGCTGATCGGGAGGGAGCGACGCACGTTCGACGGCGATGAGCTGACGCTCCTCCAGGCGGCCGCGCACCAGGTCGGCCAGGCCGTCGCCCGCGCCACCCTCTTCGAGGAAACTCGCGAGCGGAGCCGACGTCTGGAAACGCTCACGCGGCTCGCACAGACGCTCACCGCGACGCTGTCGGCCGACGAGGTGATCCAGCGCGTGGTAGACGCGGCGGCCGAACTGTTCGACTCGAGCGTCGCGCGGCTCTGGCTCGTCGAGGACGACGGCGCGAACGTCACGCTGCGCGCGTCGGTCGGCGCGCGGGCGGCGGGCGAGGGGCGGCGCCCGTTCCGTGTCGGCGAGGGGCTCGTCGGGACGGTCGTCGCGACGCGCGAGCCCCTGGCCGTGGCCGACGTCCTCAGCGACCCGCGGACCCGCGACGTGACGGAGCTCGGCGCGGAGGGCACGGCATCGGCCGCGGTCGTGCCCCTCCTGGTCGGGGACCGGGTGCTCGGCGCGCTGTCGATCGGCGCGCGCGATCGCCACGAGTACACTCGCGAGGAGCTGAGCGTGCTCGGCTCGCTCGCCCTCCACGCGGCGAACGCGCTCAACAACGCCCGCCGGTTCTCGGAGGAGAGCGACCGGCGCGCGCACCTCGGAGCGCTGCTCGAGATCAACAAGAAGATCGGGAGCAAGGTGCCGACGGAAGCGCTGCTCTCCTCGATCGCCGAGGAGGCGGCGCGTTTCCTCGACGTGGACAACGCCGGCTTCCGCCTGCTGCAGGGCGAGGACCTCGTCCTCGCCGGCCTGGCCGGTACGGCGGCGCAGACGATGACCCGTCCGCGGATCCGGGTGGGCGAGAGCCTGAGCGGCCGGGTGGTGGCGACCGGGCGGACGCTGGTGTGCGAGATCCAGAGCGTCCCCGACGTCGCCCCCGAGAACGTCGAGGCGGACCGGCGGCTCGGCTACACGATGTTCCTCGGCGTGCCGCTCCGGGTGGGTACCCGGACGATCGGCGCGCTGGCATTCCGCGCGCGACGCGCCTTCACCCCGCGCGACGCGGAGATCGCCGAGGCGTTCGCCGACCAGGCCGCGATCGCCCTCGACCACGCACGGCTCCACGCGGAGACCACGCGGCGCCTGGAGGAGACCGGCGCCCTGCTCGAGGTCGTCGAGATCCTGAACTCCACGCTCGACGCCAAGCAGCTGCTCAGGCGCGTCGCGATCAAGATCGCCCGGGTGTGCCGCGTCGACCGCTGCTCGGTCGCCCAGTGGGAGGGCGGCGAGGTCACGCCGCTCATGGCGCAGTACGCCGACGGACGGAAGACTCCCGCCCAGTGGGCGGCCTTCCAGGGGATGGCCTCGCGGCTGCTCCACGAGATTCCGGCGACGGCGCGCGCTCTCGACACCCGCCGCCCGGTCGTCGTGAACGACGCGCGGGAGAGCGACCTCGTGCCGCGCGAGTGGGTCGAGACGTTCGCGCTCGGATCCTACCTCGTCGTGCCGTTGATCCGGCGGGACCAGGTCACCGGCATCATGACGCTGGACTACTGCGAGCGGCCGACGCCCTTCGAGCCCTGGCAGGTGGACCTCGCGATGACGATCGCGGGCCAGCTCGCCCTGGCGCTGGCGAACGCGCGCCTGTACACGGAGGCCCAGGAGCGCCTCCGCGAGACGACGACGCTCATGAGCGTCGCCCAGATCCTCTCGCGACCGGAGCCCGTCGCCGAGCGGATGCGGCAGGTGGCGCACGAGGTCGGGCGGGCGTTCGGCGCCGACATGGTCGGCGCGTACTTCCTCGACGAGCGGAAGGAGACGCTGGTGCCGCTGGGCGGCTACCACGTGCCGCGGCACCTCGTCGCGCGGTTCACGACGCGGCCGATCGTGCTCGCGCGGGTTCCCGAGCTTCTTCCGGCGTGGCGGGCGGGCCGCGCCGTGTGGAGCCCCGATCCGCGACACGATCCGCGCTTCGACCCCGAGTGGGTGGAGGGGCTCCCGCCGCACTCCGTCCTCCTCGCGTCCGCGACGGCGCACGGCGAGCCGATCGGCGCGCTGTTCGTCGTCTGGTGGCGCCCGGGACGGCGGTTCCTGCCGTCCGAGACCCGGCTCGTCGAGGGCGTCGCCGCGCAGGTGGGCCTCGTGATGGAAAACGCGGAGCTGGCGCGCCAGACCGAGGTCAAGCTGCGGGAGACGGAGACGCTGCTCTCCGTGAGCCGGACGTTCTCCTCGACGCTCGACCTCCAGGCCCTGCTGCGCCACTTCCTCCGTCGCATCACGCAGGCCGTCGACGCGGACTCGGCGGGCGTCTGGCTGCGCGACGGCGACGGCGAGTGGCTCGAGCCCGTCGCCGGCTACCGGCTGCCGCCCGACCGCCTGGAGGAGCTCCGTCGGATCCGGCTCTCGCTCGTCCGGGACCCATTCTTCGCGGAGGCGGCGCGCACGAAGCAGCCCGTCGCCTCGTCCGACGTGGCGGCCGACCCTCGCGCCTCGGCGGTCATGCGGGACGTGGTGCCACACCGGAGCCACCTCTTCGTGCCCATCATCGCCAAGGAGCGAATGATCGGCGGGTTCGGCCTGATCTGGTACGAGCGGGTGCGCCAGTTCTCCGCAAGCGAGCTGGCGCTGATGGAGGTGATCGCCAACCAGGCGGGCGTGGCGATCGACAACGCGCGGCTCTTCGAGGAGAACCGCCGGCAGGTGGAGGAGCTCGCCGTCCTCCACGAGCTGTCGCGGGCGGTCACCGGCCAGCTCGAGCCGGCGGCGCTGATCGACGCGATCCACGCCCGGGTGGCGCGCGTGCTCGACGTTTCCAACATGGTCATCGCGCTCCACGATGAGGAGCGCCACGAGCTCGAGATCGTGCTCCGGATCGTGGACGGCGTGCCCGACGCGCGGCCCCCACTCCGCTACCCGGACCGCGCGTCGGGTCTCATGTCGGTCGTGCGGAAAACGGGGCGCGCGATCCGGACCGACAACTACGAAGCCGAGTGCACGCGGCTCGGCGTCGAGCCCATCCGGACCTCCGCCGCGCTCGGCCACTGGCTCGGCGTGCCGATGGTCGCGGGCGACCGCGTCCTGGGCGTGCTGGCGCTCCGCGGCGGGGCGCGCCCGTTCACCGAGCGCGACGAGCGACTCCTGACCAACCTCGCGCACCTCGCGGCGCTCGCGCTCCGGAGCGCGCGGCTCTTCGAGGAGCGCACCCGCGCCTACCGCGAGCTGGCCGCCGCGCAGGACCAGCTCGTGCGCACCGAGAAGCTCCGCGCCCTCGGCGAGATGGCGTCGGGCGTCGCGCACGACTTCAATAATCTGCTCGCCTCGATCCTCGGGCGTGCCCAGCTCACCCTGCAGCAGGTCAGTCAGCCGCAGCTCCGCCAGTGGCTCCAGGTGATCGAGCGCGCGGCCCTCGACGGCGCGCAAACGGTCCGGCGCCTCCAGGAGTTCACGCGGATCCGGCGCGACCAGCCGTTCGTCGCCGTCGACCTGAACGAGGTGGTGCGCGAGGCGCTCGAGATCACGCAGGCGCGCTGGCGCGAGGAGGCCGTGAGCCGCGGCGTCATGCTCGAGGTGAAGAACGATCTCGCGGCGCTCCCGAAGGTGGCGGGCGACCCCGTCGAGCTCCGCGAGGCGCTGACGAACCTGATCCTCAACGCGGTGGACGCGATGCCCGGCGGCGGCGTGCTGACGCTCACGACCGCCGTCGTGGACGGCGAGGTCGTGGTCACGGTGAGCGATACCGGCGTCGGCATCCCCTCGGCGATCCGCGACCGGATCTTCGACCCGTTCTTCACGACCAAGGGGCCGCAGGGGACGGGGCTCGGGCTGTCCATGACCTATGCCATCCTCGAGCGGCACGGCGCGCGGATCACGGTCAACAGCGAGGAGGGGCGCGGCACCACCTTCCGCCTGACCTTCGTGCCGACCTGGGAGCTGGCCGAGCCGCCGACGGAGCCCCCCGCGCCGCCGCCGTCCGGCGAGGTCTCGCTCCGCTGCCTCGTGGTGGACGACGAGCCGACGGTCGGCGCGATGCTGGGCGACGTGCTCGAGACGGGGGGGCATCGCGCCGTCGTCGTGACGGACGGCAGCGAGGGGATCGCGCGCTTCGGCGCCGAGCCGTTCGATGTCGTCTTCACCGACCTCGCGATGCCGCGCGTGTCCGGGTGGCAGGTCGCGCGGGCGATCAAGGAGATGGCGCCGGCCGTGCCCGTCATCGTCGTGACGGGCTTCGGCGTGGAGCTCTCGGCGGAGGAGCGTCGCGCGCACGGCGTGGACCTCGTCCTGGTGAAACCGCTCAAGATCCAGGAGATCCTGGACGTGGCCTCGCAGCTGGCGCGCCGCCGCGTCTGGCGGACCTGAACGTGGTCGTGCGAGTCGCAGGACGTCGCGGGGCTGGGGCCCCGCCGTCCGAGACGAGCCTATGAACACGGAGGAGCGACCGATGAATTTCGAGTCTCTGATCCTCGACCGCCGTGACGGGGTCGCGACGATCACGCTCAACCGGCCCGACGCGCTCAACGCGCTCAACCTGGCGCTCGGGCGGGAGCTTTTCCACGCCGCGCTCGACGTCGACGACGACCCGAGCGTGCGCTGCGTGGTCATCACCGGCGCGGGCAAGGCGTTCTGCGCGGGCGGTGACGTGAAGGACTTCGCCGACAACCTCCCGCGGATCGGCGCGCTCGTCAAGGAGCTCACGACCTACCTGCACGGGACCGTGTCGCGCCTCGCCCGGAGCGACAAGCCCGTGATCATGGCGGTCAACGGAGTGGCCGCCGGCGGCGGGTTCTCCTTCGCGCTCTCCGGCGACCTCGTGATCGCGGCCGAGTCGGCGCGCTTCACGATGGCGTACTCGAAGATCGCGGCGACTCCCGACGGCTCGTCGTCGTACTTCCTCCCGCGGCTCGTCGGGTTGCGCCGGGCGATGGAGCTCTACTTCACCAACCGCGTGCTCTCGGCCCGCGAGGCGCTCGAGTGGGGGCTCGTGAGCCGCGTCGTCCCCGATGCCGAGCTCGCCAACGCCGTGCACGCGCTCGCCCGCGAGCTCGCGCAGGGGCCGTCGAAGGCGTTCGGCGGGGCGAAGCGGCTCTTCCACCACTCGACGTGGGAGAGCCTCGAGACCCAGATGGAGCTCGAGGCCCAGGCGATCGCCGCGAGCGGCCGCACCGAGGACTTCAAGGGTGGCGTGACGGCCTTCGCGAACAAGAAGCAGGCGACCTTCCACGGGAGGTGAGAGCGTGAGCCGTCCCCGGTTCTACTATCGTCCCGGCTGATCGTCGTGCGCCAAGACGAAGGAGCTCCTCTCGTCTTGGGGGGTCGAGTTCGACCCGGTGGACGTGCAAGCGAAGCCCGACGCGCTCGCCGAGCTGGCGCGCTTCGGGGTGCCGCGGGTGCCGGCCGTGGCGGTCGGCGACCGCGTCGTCCACGGCTGGAACCCGACCGCGTACGCCGCGCTCGTCGGCGTCGCGTATACCTCCGCCGGGAAGCTTCCACCCGCCGAGCTCGCGCAGCGTCTGGACCGGATCCTCGACTGTACGCAGCGACTCGTCCGCGTCATCTCCGAGCCCTTGCTCGACTGGGCTCCCCCGGAGCGTGACCGCTCGCTCCGCGACCTCGCCTACCACGTCTTCCGGTTGTCGCTCGGCTTCGTGGACGGGATGGACCTGGGCGAGTTCCCCGAGGGATGGCTCGGGGAGCGGGCGCCGACCGACCTGCGCGACGGCGCGGCGATCGCGCGCTACGGTGCGCTCGTGCGCGCCCGGATCGGCGGCTGGTTCGAGGGCGCTGCGCCGGCGGAGTTCGAGCGCGTGATCCGTGTCTACTACGGCCCGCAGTCGGGCCACGACCTCCTCGAGCGCACGACCTGGCATGCCGCGCAGCACCTGCGCCAGCTCTACGTCCTCGTCGAGCGCCACGGCCTCACACCGCCCGAGCCGCTCCCGGTCGACGCGTTCTTCGGCCTCCCCCTCCCAGACTCGCTCTGGTGAACGGACCGCGTGCGTGAGCGCGGGGCGGCGTGCTCTGGGCGGGGGTGACGAGACCCGTTCCCGCCGCCTAGGATGCGGACGCTGCGTGCCCCGATGGAGCCCAGTCACGACGGGTCATGCGCACGTAAGCCGCGTGGTCGAGCAGGCGGCGGCATCCCCGGGTGGGGGGTGACGAGACCCGTTCCCGCCGCGTCGGATGCGGACCTCACGCGCGCCCGGTGGAGCCCAGCCGCAACGGATCATGCGCACGTAAGCCGCGTGGTCGAGCACCCCCCACCCGGGGATACCGCCACCGGCTCGGCGCCGGCGTTAGTCCTCGTCGACCCAGGCCTCGGTGAGGCGCCGGGCGAGCGTCCGGTGGCCCTTGAAGAAGTAGCCGAGCATCGCCGCCGCCGAGAGGAGGTTGCCGACGAAGATCGTCCACCCCGCCAGCTCGTCGAGCACCCACTTGGCGAGGATCACCACCGCGCCGAAGAAAAAGACCTCGAACGCGGTGAAGAAGATCACCAGCGCGAAGACGAAGAGCGGCTGCCGCTCGGCGCCCGCGATGAGCAGCGACCCGAGCATGCCGACGACGACGAACGCGAGGCCGTGGACGACCGTGTAGGACAGCACGGCGGCCGGCAGCGCCGACTGGCGGAGCAGCGCCATGCCCAGGAGCTTCGGCGTCCGGAACGGCTCGCCCTGGATCGCGTCGATCGCGAGGAACCACAGCGCGACGACGGCCGCCCCGATCAGGCCCGCGACGACGCCCTCGCGTAGCACGGCGCCCCAGGTGCCGATCAGGGTGCGCGGGAGCGCGCGGTGGGCGCGGAAGAAGTACCAGAGCATCGCGACCGAGGCGAGCAGATTGCCGATCAGGATCGCCCACCACACGAGCGCCCCGAGGATGGACCGGCCGAGCGCGCCGACCACGCCGAAGACGAAGACCTCGAAGGCGGCGAACAGGATCACGAAGGCGACGAACAGCGTCGGCTCGCGCTCGCTCAGCGCCAGGAGGCTCGCCGCGACGACGCCGAACGCGATGAACGCCAGGCCGTGGATCACCGTGTAGCCGAGGACGTTGGCCACCGTGATCTCGAGCCCGACCGGAGTGCTGGGACCCCCGAAAACTGCGCCGCCGAGGAGCCCCGGCGTCAGGAAGGGCCGGCCGCGCGCGAGGTCGAAGAAGAGGAACCACACCGCGACGACGACCGCGCCGATCAGGCCGGCAACGACACCCTCTCGCAGCACCGACCGCCTCGCTGCCGCCATCGCCGCCGCCATCTTAGCTCCGCGCCTCACCCGGGGGCAAGGTCGCGCGCCAGCCTCACCCCGTAGTCGGTGTAGCGCAGGTGCGGCGGCAGCGAGGAGCGGTGCGCGACGGGGCTCCATGGATCGGCGTGCCGCCAGGCGCCGCCCCGGCTAACGCGCCGGTCGCCGGCGGACGGGCCTCGCGGACTCCGCGCGGGCGCGTGGGCGTAGTAACCCTCGTCGAACCAGTCGGCGCACCACTCGTGGCACACGCCCGCGAGATCCATGATCCCGAGTGGGTTCGCCGGTGTCTCGCCGACACGCGGTGGCCGGTCGAAGGTGCCCGCGGGCCTCGCGTCACCCCAGGGATAGCGTGCGCCCTCGAGCCCGCCGCGCGCCGCCTTCTCCCACTCCGCCTCTGTCGGCAGCCGCCCTCCAGCCCAGCGCGCGAACGCGCACGCCTCCTCCCAGGAGAGCCCCACGACGGGCTGGCGCGGGTCGGCGAAGGCCGGGTCGCGCCAGAAGGCGGGCGGGGGCGCGGCCGTCGCGCGGAGGTACGCCGCGTACTCGTCGTTCGTCGCGGGCGTCGTCGCGATGCCGAACGCGTCCACCCACACCTCGTGCACGGGGCGCTCGCACGGGTGCCCCCACGGGGAGCCCATGCGGAACGGGCCAGCCGCGACCTCCACGAAGTCCACGCCGAGGAGTGTAGCTTCGGTCGGTCCCGCTCTCCATCGGTTCCAGAAATTCGGTATCGGCGAGTTTTCGAGTCCTTGGCGGGACCGCGCCATGGGCTCGAACGCGTGCCTAATTTCCGGAATTATGATTCTCGTGACCGATAGGTTGGATATGATCCGGCCCCGCTCTTCTCGGCGTTCAGGGAATGCCCGCGCTCTTGTGTCAGGGGTTTTCTCGCCAGAGGTCTCGGGGATCACCTGATTGTCGCGTCGTCCTTTAGAGCAGACCTTGCCGGGTACGAACCCTTAAGTGGCTCTCGGGCGATTCCCCGAGACTGAATTAGTGGAGGCCACGGTGATGGAAGCCGAGGACGACGCGGACAGTTCGTAGCGCCGTTCTCCCGAGATGAACTCGCTGGGACGGAGGAGCCCGACGATGCAAGGGCCGGTGAGTAGCGGACGTTCCTACCTCTCTCGTCTCCTCCCACGCCCGGCGTGGCTACTGGCGCTCACGCTCGGCCTCGCGTCGCCAGCCTCGGCTCAGGCGCCCGGGACCTGGGCGCCGATAGCGGACCTGAACCAGCCCCGTGCGGAGCACACCGCGACACTTTTGGCGAACGGCACCGTGCTGATCGCCGGCGGCCGAGACGCCGCCGACCAGCCGCTGGCCTCGGCCGAGATCTACGACCCCGCTACGGGGGGCTACACGCTGCTCGCATCGCCGCTCCCGGCTCCGGTCTGGGGCCACACGGCCACCCGGCTCGACGACGGCACCGTCTTGATCGCGGGCGGGCAACGGGGAGCCCGCTATCGCCGCGCGGCCCAGCTGTTCGATCCCGCCAGCGACACATTCGCCGCCCTCACCCCCATGAGCACGCCCCGCGGCCGACACACCGCCACGCTGCTCCGCGACGGGCGCGTCGTCGTGATCGGTGGGACGGACGGTGTGGGGCCGCTGGCGTCCCTGGAAATCTACGACCCGACCACGCGAACGTTCTCGCTGGCGCCGAGCGCGCTCGCGGTCGCGCGCCAAGACCATACGGCCACGCTCCTTCCGGACGGGCGGGTCCTCGTGGCGGGCGGCTCGGATTTCTCTGGCGCCCTCGAGTCCGCCGAACTCTACGACCCGACGGCCGGCACCGTTAGCCCGGCGGGGCCGCTCAACGTCCCGCGCACGCTGGCGAGCGCCGCGCTCTTGCTGGACGGCACCGTCCTCGTGGCCGGCGGCCAGACGACGACGAGCGAGGACCTGGACTCCGCCGAAGTCTACGACGCCGCCACGAACACCTTCGCGTGGCTCTCCGCGCCGATGGGGACGGCCCGGAGCGGTCATCTGGGCGTGCAGCTCCTCCACAACGGCAAGGTGCTGATTTCCGGCGGGACGAGCGGCGGGCAGCTCGTAACGAGCGCCGAGGTCTACGACCCGGTCACGGGCGCGTTCCAGCCCGTCGACTCGCCCGGCACCGCGCGGCGGCTCTTCGGCGCTAGCTTCTTCGAGGTGCCGTATACCGGCATGCTGCTCGCCACCGGCGGCTTCGACAGCAGCGCCCAGCCGCTCGCGTCCTCGGAGGTTTTCTTCTATCCCACGGTGCGCAGCGATAAGCCCGACTACGCGCCCGGCGAAACGGTCACGCTCATGGGGGAGGGGTGGCGGCCGAACGAGCGGGTCGCCATCAACATCCGCGAGTCGAGCGGCGATCCGGACACGAACCTCACCGCGACCGCCGGTGCGACCGGCGCGTTCAGCAACAGCGAATTTCAGATGAACCTTCTGGACCGCGGCGTCAAATTCACCGCCACCGCTCGCGGCCTGACCTCCGGCTGGACGGCGCAAGCGAAATTCACCGATGCCATTACCAGCACGCTTGATCAATGTAAGGACGATACCAACAACGACAACCTGAAAGATCCGTGCGTATGGCAGAACGGTAGCATCAATCCAGGCGACCGCCTATCACGAAGGCGACAGCGTTGCCTTCAGGATCTGGTTGGACGGCTTGAACCCGGGCTCCACCCACACGGTCACGATTCGATACGACTTCACGAAGCAGACAAGTGGCGGTGTGATCGTGCTTGGTTACGACTTCCTTACGCATCCCGATGCGACGGAGACAGCCACCTCTCAGAGATGTAACAACATCCCAGGAGGTGTCGGCGTTACCGGTACGACGTGCCCCGGGATGAGCGGTCCCGACACCGTTACAATTCCGCCCGACGCGTTCACGTTCTCCTCGCTCTCGGCACCGAATGCGGCTCTCTCGGGTCAGGCGGTGTCAACCCGAGAGACGGCCGGCCGGCAGGTCGTGATCTTCGGAGGAACTTTCACCTCTCCGTTCATAAGTTCGATAGGCAAAGACGGCAACCCGAACACCGATTCGGATAGCCGATCTCAGGTCACGCTCACGTTCACCGTGGGTTCAGGTTCCGCCGCAGCTTGCACAACCCAGGGACAAACAACGACCTGCGCCGTGAACATCCTGTTTGGCGGCCACCTGGCAAAGGGAACGACCGATGCCTCCGGTTGGGGTACTGGCCGCGGCGCAAGCAGCTTCCCAGGAGCCGCGATCTCCATGCGGATGCATTCGGTCGATGGCGATTCCTCGGGAGCCGTGAATAGAAGTATTCAGCCAGCGGCAGTGCTCGCACCAGCCCAGGGCCACATCATTGTCGACAAGGTGACCTCTCCCTCCGGGGATCCCACGAGTTTTGGCTTCAGCACCACAGGCACCGGCTATGCGGGCTTCAGCCTGACCGACGCCGCCGCCCCGAACGACCAAACCCTGAGCCCGGGCTCCTACTCGGTCAGTGAGGCCGTCCCGGCGGGCTGGGACCTCACCGGGCTGAGCTGCGCCTCGAGCCTGGGCACGAGCGCCGTCACGACGACCGCTCCGCCCGTCGCCGGCCCGGGCACCG
>Ga0209235_1000776_pt1 | contig 16828 bp, 22 predicted proteins | sample GraSoi013_1_20cm_4_FD_185817 | JGI IMG/M metagenome (GOLD analysis project Ga0209235, IMG submission 185817) | Grasslands soil microbial communities from the Angelo Coastal Reserve, California, USA - Sample 09_25_2013_1_20cm (SPAdes) (version 2) | ecosystem: Environmental > Terrestrial > Soil >... | reverse complement strand
ACTTACCTATGTCTGACGGTAGTTAACACGAATAAGACCTGATAACAAGTTAAAAGCACCTGATCTGAACGGTTTTATAGCTGTTACCGTAAATTACCGTACCTTGAATGAAACTAGACAGCAATACTATTGTTCAAACTGCGATACCGTTCTCAAAGAGACTGATTCCAGCCTAAAGATACCATATCTTGTGGAATCATGCCCGTCATGCGGCTCAATGCTATCACAAAGTCTACAAAAAAGATCAGCTACAAAAGAAACAAAACCAAAGATACTTTTCCAGCCAGCATCACGTATTCCGCAGTTCAGATTTGACATTGAAAAGCTAGACTCGATCTTAAATTTTCTAAGACCTGGACAAGTTGTAGGAATTACAGGATATCATTGCCAGAATCTAATTGAAAGGTTATCTGTCAGGGCTCAATTGCCAAAAAAACATGGCGGACTTGATTCAAATGTCGTTATAATCGATGGTGGAAACAGCTCTGATCCATATTTGTCTATAAATTTTGCAAGACAGTACGGATTACAGGTTGATGATACCTTATCAAGAATTATAACATCGCGAGCATTTACTGTATACCAGCTTTGGAGTATTGTAACACATGAATTACAAGATATCATATCAAGATACGGTACCAAGTTTGTTGTAATATCTGATCTTCTCTACATGTTTTCAGACGATCCCTTCTTGGATCAAAATGAAGCTAGACTAATACTGCAGGATATGATGGATTCGATTTCAAAAATACAAGACTGTATAGTTTTAGTATCAATTTCAAAACCAACTCGATATCATGATATGGTATCAAAGCTCTTTGATATAATAATTAAAGTCACAAAACAAAGACACAGGATACTTGTACAAGTAGATGACAGAAAACCAATCCAGCTAATAGAGTCAGAGCTGGAATTAATTCCACAAAGGTGATTGCATGGGCAGAACCATACCATCATTTAGAATAGCTTTATCACAGGAAGAGGCAGCCTGGAGACAGTTTAGGAGTTCATTGGATTCCAAAAGCAAGGCTAGCTTTGACAGGATATTTGTCATATCAAGGCTCTACATCTCATCTTGTATGCTCTCATGCAGACCAGTTCGTATCCAGCCTATTTTCATGGCTATAGTATTTCACCACTGGAAGCAGCTTGATGGTATCATTAGGAGCAAAAATGGCCCTTTTTCCAAGAGATGACACTCTATCAAAGGAGATAGAGTCCTGGAATGGCTTTGCAGATGGTTTACGAGCTGAAGACCGAGAACTATTCAAGCAGATGCTAAACCAGTGCTACAAACACGTAGAGGCAATTAACAAAAAGGGTGAGCTATTCCCAACAGAATCTCTTCTAATGTCGCTCATACTTTCACAACAAGAACTAATCGAGTTTTTGCTTAAACAAATAAACAAATGATATCAGGCTGGCTCTTTGATACTTATTACATCAAGGATACCATGGTATCATGGATCAAGACTGGAGATTCCATTCAAAGAATTGAAGATACATGGACCCCATCAATATTTGTTGCGTGCGATGATATTCATAAATTAGAACTGTTATCAACAAACAAAAAAATTTCCAAATATATCAAGGATACATCATTTGTGGAACGATTTGAAAAGGTAACCGATCTTACAAAATCTAAAGTATTGCAAATCCAACTTGCAGACTCGTCTGATGTTACCAAGCTTGCTGGAATAATTGATGGTATAGAAAAATATGGAACATTTCGATTATACAATGTTGATGTGCCGCCAGCTCAGCTATATTTTTATGAAAAAGACATTTTTCCATTTGGAAAATTTAGCATATCAAAGGATACCTGGACTGCAAACGATGATATCAAATCAACAGATTATGAACTGCCAGATCTCAAAAAAGTTGAAATCAAAATAAATCCAATAAAGCAAGGCAAGCTTGCAAAATTCACAGACAGGATTGGTTCCATTACAATAAATGACACACAGATACAATCAGAAAACGAAGCTGACCTAATACTAGAATTTGTAAATGAGATACAGTGCATAGACCCAGATCTTATCTTCACAGAGGGAGGAGACTCGTTTGATCTTCCTTATCTAGTACACAGGGCAGAACAAAATGGTATCAAAGCAAAGCTTGTTTTAGGAAGGGAAAAGGCGCCTCTTTTGAGGCCAAAACAAGAGGGAACTTCATACTTTTCGTATGGCAAAATGTACTTCAAGCCATCTGGAGCCAAGCTACAGGGACGAATCCATATAGACAAGTCTTCTTGCTTTATCTGGAATAATGATTTCGATATCCATGGATTATATGAAATAGCTAGAATTTGCAGATTGCCGTTGCAGATTGCAGCTCGGGCATCAATTGGAAAATGCATGAGCTCACTACAATTTTACAACGCAACAAAACGTGGATTATTGATTCCCTGGAGGTCTACAATGGCTGAAGCCTTTAAGACAAGAAAAGATCTGCTAATCGGAGACAGGGGCGGATTGATCTTTGAGCCCCAGCTTGGTGTATATGAGCACGTAGTAGAGCTTGACTTTGCATCGTTATTTGGCAGTATAATGGAAAAAAAGAATATTTCAGCTGAAACCATATCATGCAGCTGTTGTCCTGATTCCCAAAACAAAGTTCCAGATTTAGAATATAATATCTGTAAACGACGTGGAATTGTTCCGCAATCACTTGAAATCCTGCTTGAAAAAAGAAAAATGTACGGGAATTTGTTAAAAAAATTTCCTGATGATAAGATCTATGACGCAAGAAAGACTGCGCTAAAATGGATTCTAGTAACATCTTTTGGGTATCTGGGATTTAACAATGCAAAGTTTGGGAGAATTGATGCTCACATGGCAGTCTGTGCATTTGCAAGACAGATACTTTTGCAAGCTGTGAGGATTTCAGAAAGGCACGGATTTCGGGTGTTACACGGTATAGTGGACTCGCTCTGGCTATACAAGAAAGATTCCACGAAAAATGATATGGAAAAATTAAAAGCTGAGATTGAAAAAAAGACCGGCTTTGAGATGTCACTTGATATTTACAAGTGGATTGTCTTTGTATCATCAAAAGAGGATGATATCATACCTGTTGCAAATAGGTACTTTGGAGCCTTTGAGGATGGCAAACTAAAGCTACGAGGAATCGAACTGAGACGGCACGACACACCATGGTTTTTCAAGAGATGCCAGATGGAGATTCTAAGGATTCTGGCTACGGGAAACAACTTGAAAGAAGTTAGACAGCTGCTACCAAAGGCTGAAAAAATATACAAAAAATACCTTGATCTTCTATACCAGCACAAGGTACCGCTTGAGGAACTAGCGTTTACCATTAGTGCGTCAAAAGATGCTTCCGAATACAAAACCAATACTGTACAAACAGATGCGATCTTGCAGCTAAAAGAAGAAGGAGAATCAATCAGGGCAGGCCAGAGGCTGCAGTATGTTATATCAGATTATTCAAGAAAGAGAAAGCACTCTACACCACTAAAAATGTCAGATGGAAAGTATGATGTTAACAGATATGCAGAATTGCTGGCAGAATGTTATTCCAGTATAGTAAAACCTTTTTCATTTGAAGGGCATCGTACGACTAATAAATGGTAACAACCCTTACAGGACTCGAGATAAATAATAACAAGTACATTATATGAAAGCAGTATGGGAGAGATGAGAGGAATTTGCATCGTATGTGAATTTCAAGTAAGGGGAAATACATTCGAAGAATTAGATCTGAATTTCACATCACATTTTGAAAATACTGGTCATGAGACCTACTTTTTTATGGATGGAGACAAAAGAATAGAAAGAAGCGTTTCATGATAGTCAAATCAACTCAACAAAGCTTAATATGATTATCTTATGTTACCTACCAAATTATTAACTGGTATGTTTGGTAAAGGATATGGAATCGGACAAAACAATAAAAATGAAAAATGAAATAAAGCAAGTAGTAGATGATTACATTTTCAAGGATTGGGACGATAAAGATGTGAGACTCTCAAGCCTGTTTGGAAGCAATAAAGATTTAATTTTAATTCATAACATGGGAAGGCAGTGCCCATATTGTACCATGTGGGCTGACGGATTCAACGGTGTTCTTGACCACCTCAAAGACAGGGCTGCGTTTGTCGTTGTTTCTCCCGACAGTCCACAAACACAGAAAGCGTTTGCAACTAGTAGAGAATGGAAATTCAAGATGCTTTCAGCAAAGGGAAGTTCTTTTAACAAGGATATGGGTTTTGAAAGCAAAGATGAAGCACAACCAGGTGTATCGGTGTTCCAGAAAACTAGGGACGGTAAAATATTGAGAGTGGCTAAAGACGAGTTTGGACCAGGCGATCATTACTGTGTAGTTTGGCATTTTTTTGATTTATTGCCAAATGGAGCTAATGGATGGTCTCCCAAATTAAAGTATGAAAAATAATTCTTCAAAATCTTCTATTCTATCTATGATTACCAGAATTACTCTGAGTAGGCGATTGTCTGATGTACAGCATCATAAGACCTGTAAATAATGCAAAAGTAATTACGTTGAGTACGATATTTCGCATAAAAGAATCGTTGATGTAACTATCATATGCAAAGGTCTCGATTAATGCATTTATGCCTTGATTTATTGCAAATGTCATTGAAACTATCTTGGCGTAATTTGGAATGGTTCTCCATAGGATTAGCAGCGTGGCTGATAACACACTAGCAAAAGCCCCCCTGATATATGATATAAAAATTGATTATTTGGTTCTGGGATGCAATTGCTATGACCCTCGCCTGTCCATGATACATACAGCGTTTCAACTTGACCGCCTTCAAATACACATGCCAAGGCATGCCCTATTTCGTGGGCGTACAAGACTGGTAGATATAGAATAAAAAAGAACACCAATGATTTGTAGACGATACCGTAGCCTTGTCGATTTTTATTATACACGGATACAATTACCTTTATCTAAGAAATTAACTTTTCAACAAATCATGACATACGATATAATCTAGTCATAACGAAACAGCGGGATTTTTCGTACGTGGATGATATACGTTTCGCGATCAAAGATAAATAAATCTTCTTTGTACTTGGATGTAATGAGAAATAAGATAATTCTAGCTGCATTGGCAGCTGTAATTACAGCTACGATGATAACGCCACAAACCTTTGCCGCAAACAATCAAGAACAAATAATATTCTCTGGCGCCGCAACCGGCTCCTTTGGTACTCCTTCAGTGGCAGGACTAGCATATTTCTGGATATGGTGCAAGAATACTGCAGGTCCAAATGGCCATACATATTCTACTGACTGCGAAGGCTCTATGTCTTTTCCAGCCCTTGGCATTACTAAAGGGGTTAACGGAGAAGATGGAATAACAGAACCATCAGAGGGCACATACGTAATTCACGTCCAGTCAAGAACTGACAATGGGCAATCAGTGGACTGTACTCTTACCAATGTTCCACCAATAACCTCAGGTCCAACAAATACAGTAAAGGTCAGCTGTGTCAGCCTGCTCACTTTGGGTAGCGGTATCACGAATTCGGCAGTTGTCATCTCTACTGGCCCAGGCTAATATCATCCACATCTCTTTTTTTTATTTACAATCAATATCCTGGGGTGAATTTTACATTATAATGATTTTTGTGATTTTTTAGAGTCATGACAATTGAGGTTTCTTTTGTCTCTTGTATCCAATTATTAACGAAATAACTCCAATTGAGACAAGAATCATGCCAATTGTCAAAATGGAATGAGCATAGAAATCTGGACAATAGGGGTAAGCTGTAGAAGTAGGTGGCAAATGTGAACATCCGCTAAAAGCGCCATAGCATCTGACAGCTATGTATAGAAGTATGCCGCCTGTCATCAAAAATCCAATTCCAATGAAGAGATAGGTGTTTCTCATGACATCATAACTTAGATTATGATCTTAAAGATTCTCCAACAAATCATGGTTATCATCATAACGCTAGTTATACACCAATCAGCCTTCTGGAGGGGGGATTGCCTTTTTACCATCCGTCGATAAACTCGTTTGCTTATCTGTTTTAAATTAGAATAAAAAATTGGGAAGGAGTTTTGTAGCTACTCCGATAAGCTTACTACCATTTTTGTAAGGTGCATTGGGAAACCTCCAAAAAATACATTCGCAAACCGACCTGTCCTATCAGTCTGGCTGATAAAACACCATCGAACTCGCACTAACCGGTCATATTTTTTCTATACTTCGCAATAACTGCACTGATTTTGTCACGGTCGTTCTGCGATGGCTTTTGGATATCGTGAACCACCTGCCCATATTTTCCACCATGCAATGCAAGAGGTCTCTTGTCTTGATTAATGGAGGCTTCAACGACCTCACCTACAAACATGGTATGGTCCCCTAAAGGAATTTCCTTGAATAATTTACATTCAAGATTTAGCACTGCACCTTCAACCATCAAAGCATTGATCTTTTTGGCTTGACTGAACCTATACCCAAACTCTTTTAACACTTTTATCTTGTCAACCTCGCTGCCAGTGTTGCCTCCTGCAATACTTGAGATAGCGGCTTGCTCTGTAGAGGCAAGACCAATCCCAAACTCCTTTGATGATTTGATATTTGCATGTGTGGCTTTTCCAGGCCCAATGCAGACTGCTACTAAACCAGGGCTATAGGAGACATGATGTGTCCATTCACAGGCCATTATATTATCCCCAAATGGACCCCTACTTGTTACAAGGCCAACATTTGTGATAAATTGCCGAGTCTTTTCATCTCCCCACGCTAGATCCATCCATGCCACCTCTCTGATGATATCATCTTGTCTCCGTTACCGGTTTGCCTCCCATCATTTTTGCCATAAATTCTTCTAGTTCTTCATCAGTTTTTTGTTCTCTCGCGGCCAAGATCATTTCTGCATCGGGGCCTGCAGGATAACGCATCCTTGGCTGGGTATCATTTGCAGCATGGAGAACTTGATTTGCAACAACTATTGGTTCAGAGGCATTTTTTACCATCGAATTCAATATTTCATTGAATTGTTGCATCATCTCTTTGTATGCAGAGCTCTTAGATTGCGCCCCTTTTGCCACTGGGCTAGAGTCTAGTATGTTTGTTTTAATCACTCCAGGTTCTATCACTAGAGCCCTTATTCCAAATGGAGCAAGCTCTAGTCTTAGAGACTGGGTTAGGCCTTCGATGGCAAACTTTGTAGAGACATAGGCTCCCATGCCAACAAATCCAACTATACCCGCAATGGAACTAATATTGATTATAGTCCCGTTGCGCTGTCTTCTCATTGTTGGAAGAACCTCTCGGATTGTCCTAAAGACGCCAAAAACATTAGTCTCGTACTGGTCTCTTACTTCGTCTGTACTTAGATCTTCTACTGCTCCGATCAGAGCATAGCCTGCATTATTTACTAGAACATCTATCCTGCCTTCAGTCTTTACAATTTTTTCGATTGCTTGACGAACTGATTTATCACTATTTACATCGAGCTCTAAAACCTCGATGGGGAGATTTTTTCTCTGGACTTTGTCCAGAATGTTTGATGCCTTGTTTAGATTTCTCATCGTAGCATATGTCTTAAAGCCATTTTCTGCAAGTACTAGTGCGGTCTCAAGACCAATGCCACTTGAGCTTCCTGTTACAACGGCAACCTTGGAATTACTTACCATAAGTAAGTAACTATAATTCTGCAATTTATACCAGCTAGTGAATGATTCGAAATTAGGTTACTAACTGGTAAGTATATCAAGTCGATAAAGAATGTGATCATATATCGATGATATCTATCAATTAGGAACTGTATGAAGCAATGTTCCATAACATTTCAGCATACTTTTTTTAATAGTTTGGCCCCCTGTGTACTTTTTAGGGAACAATGGCTCAAGAGTACGCGGCACTGGATTCGTTATGTAACACGGTATTAGACGTTAACGAAAACATTCAGGTCGTTTCAGTTATCAACAAACAGGGAAGAGCAGTACACAAGATAGCTCGTACCGGAACCGATCTGCCTATGCAGGAAAAGGAAAATGAGATGCTCTTGATGCAGACTGCGATGACCATATCCATGGGAAGAGATTTTGACGAGCCTCTGGGCGAGATTGGATTTGTCCATGTTGAAAGAAAGAACCTCTCACTATTCTCGTTTCCAATAGATGACCATATTGTTCTGGTAACAAGCAAGGCCGCTATAGGTTCTATATCACTTGCCAGAAAAGTAGCTACTGCAATTAGAAGATACAGGATCCACCCTTGAACATATACGATACCAAGAGTATAATCTGCTAAAAGTGCAACAAGTTCATCGGTGAGATAGAGTATGATGCCGTAGTTACCCTTCCAAAATGTGGACATTGTGCCAATCCGTTTCCTGAAGGGGATGATAAGATTGCCTATACCAAGACTAGAATCATCAATGGTATCAGAAATGAGATTTATGCTCAGATTGAAGCGACCTAGAGACTGGGATATAGAATAGATCCCAAGCTTTGGCAAGGGATGGACAAGCTGTTACTAATGATATAATACATAATACAAAGACTACGTGATTTTATTTGACTTGTAGTCAAGACTATTCTGTTTCTCGCCTTTGAAATTTTACTTGCGGAAACCAGTTTTTTATTTTTTCAGCTTTGAAATGTTACTGGTGAAAACAGGAACATGGTTCCATTTTTGACTGCACCAACTTTTCAAGCTTGAAAATAATATTGTCTGCTTTTTGATTAAATTAAAGTGATGACTCGCCGCGTTTCTTGGTCCCAATGTCAACTGCATCCGCTACATCGGATACAAACATCTTGCCCTCTCCTACTGCGTCAGGGATTGGGCGCGAATCAAAGACCTTGTACAGCTCGTCTTCTGGTATAATGGCCTCTATCTTTTTCATGGTTAAGTTACGATAAATTCTGGGTTACTATTATTAAAATTCTTCATTGTCATTGGCTATAGAAATAGTATCATAAAATACTCTTTTTTAGACAATCTTGTCTCAGAGAGCAGTCCCCAGGCAACGCGGTTTCATTTGACATCTAGTGGAAACCACAACTAGATGTAGACAAAAAACGTACCTGGTAGATAATATTTTATCTAGAGATTCTATGATCATTGGTTTACTAGTTTGTCTTTGTATTCCAGTATGGCTTTCTTAATCTCAGAATAGGTTTGCGGGAAATTAGCAGTTTTTTCGAACTCGGTCAAGGTAGATTCCAATTTCCGTACAAATTCTAGTGCATCGCTATTGTTCTTTTTCAGTTTCTTCTTTAATCCAATTTGTCCGAATTCCACTCTTTCTTATCTCTAAATCTGGTATAAAGATGATCATAATCTAGCGGCATATTTCGTTATTATTTTCATTTAAAAAGATCTATGCTAATCATTTACGGGTATGCAAAAATACAAGTTAAGAGCCATACAACCCATGGTTGGACCAAAAGACGGCGGATTTGGCTTTGACGGTGCACCAAGATATTCCAAACTAGAAGGCAAAGATACCATATGTGTCCAGTGTCAAGCAGGCCAGCACGGCAACTGTCTTGGAAAGAACAACCCTGATACAATTTGCGATTGTGAGCTATGTCTTGTTTCCTAGTTTTTGCCTAATTCATGAAATAATTTTAAGAAAGATGAGATCTAGCTTTTCCCTCGTCTCTTCTATCTTTGATTACGGCAAATGTAGCTCCTGCCATTCCTAGAGCTGTTACCATAATCCAAAACGTACTTGTAGACTCCCAGGCAACAAATAATGAAGTCATCATGTCGAACGGAACAATAACTCTTGGCGAATTAAGCGAAGCTTGAGCTGGAATTATAAAAGATAAGAACAAGGTTACTAGTACCAGCCCTACTATGAACCCAACCCCCAGATTCACTAGATTTCTATAAAAAGAACTTGAAGATTAACTTTTACGATTTACCTTCCATGATTATAATATCTTTCCTTTATCTTTGGCATTTTCAGTTTTGAAAATTGGTATTGATACCAAAGATGGAACATGGTTATTACAAAATACCTGTCTTTTTTTGAGCGATCTCTAGATGATATATCTATGGTTGTGCGCATGAGAAATTTTGTATGCAAAGGATGTAAACTTGAAGCTATGCTGATTGTAACTAGTGATGTTTGTTGTCCGCAATGTAAAACCGAAGATATAGAATATGATTAATCTAGTTCACTAGTGCAAAATCTAAAGTCCTAACTAATCCCAGTTGCAGTCAATCCAAAACGCTTCACAAAAGGGAGCCATATTCCATAACAATCTTACATGCTAACATAAATAAGATTCCTCTCCAGTCATATTATGCCGAACTGGGAGTGTGTCAAATGTGAATGAACAGAAAGATGGTTAGAGTGATAGCAAGAAATTATTTACAACAAACCCACGAAGTTAGCAATATCAGAGTGTCGGGTTTTAAAGATGGAGTTTGGCTTGCGAAAGCAAATGTTCATTCATCATCAGGTGAGTGTGTTAGAAAACTAAGAGTCAATGGTGAAACTGGCATTATTCTCAGTGTAGAATGAAGTTATGGAAAGTTGATAGAAATCATCAACTTATTAGGTAACAGGTTGCCGTCATGAGATAAGACTAATTTGAACCACAAAGAGATTTTTGTTACGAACTTAATGTTCTATTGCCTTTAGTGCAAAAGAGAAGTAAATCCTATATTGTTTTATGATAACAAATAACCGCCTTGCTAAGCAATATCAGAATTGTAACAATAGGCGTACTAGGTATACTGATAGCCATAGCTGCAGTCTATGGGGTATCAAACATGAACAGCCAGATTCAAGCAAAGCCAGGGCAAACCACAGCGCCTGATTATTCTGCGCAGCTTGACTCAATAAAATCACAGGTTGCTTCATTAAATTCTCAAGTTGGTTCAATGAATTCTCAAATTGGTACCATTAGTGACAAGCTAGGTACCTTGGATACATTGAAGAGTAATGTAGCAGATATCAAGGCAAAGTTATCCGATATTGAAAGTAAAACCACTCAGGCGCAACAGACGCAATCGACAACTGTCACACTAGCATTGCTTTTGGATAAATCTGTGTATAATCCAGGTGATACCATAAAGATATCTGCGATAGGGGTAAACCCACTGAAAATAGTTCAAGTGCAATTACTTGATAGTGGTGGATTTGTAATAATCCACAAAGAGTCATGGTCTGACTCCACAGGAAAGCTATCGTATGACTTGCAACTATCAAGCTCACTGATTCCAGGAAATTACAAGGTCCAGGTGATATCTGACCAGCAGACGCAATCACAACCTATTACAATTGGAGGTCAAAGCACAAGCCAGAACACGGGTACGTTTACAGCTAATACCGATAAGTCAGTCTATAACAGGGGTGACCTAGTCCAGATAACAGGAACAGGTCCGATTGGTACCTCTGTCACCGGAGTCATGACTAGTCCAACTGGTAAGACATACAGTACCGTTGTAACGATACAGTCTGACGGCACTTTTCTTATGATCTTTTCAACACCGCAGCCCTATGAGACTGGGCAGTGGAGCATTGCAATGACAAATCTAGCGCAGACCAAGACACTTTATTTTAGCCTTGGAACGGGAAGCTCATCTGGTTCAAGTACTTTTACAGCTCAAGCAGACAAGTCAGTCTATCATAGAGGTGAACTAGTCCAGGTAACAGGAACAGGTCCAGTTGGCAGTTACGTTACTGGAACACTTGCAGGTCCGTCAGGAAAGACATACGGTAGTAATACAACAGTACGAGGTGATGGGACATATTACATGACTTTTTCCACGGTATATGATGATCCAATCGGACAGTGGAACATCACGGTGGCAAATCTAGGCCAGACCAAGAATCTTTCTATAACCATGCAATAAATCTTAAGATTATCCTCCTAATCAGCCGCGCAGCTTTTCGACTTGGCATTGTTAATTAAGATCGTACAGTTACAAAGCTGCACAACTCATTATATTTGCAGATTCCAAGAATGCAGCAAGGAGGGGAGGCCCAGTGAAGGATCCAAAATGGATGACAAGTCTGTATTTATGTTACCATACATACAACCATTTTACTCTACTAGGAAAGTTTACTAGAATAATATGATAGAACATTCTTGCCGAATTTATGCCGGTCTAGTTGCAGCTATTTTGCTTGTTAGCATAGCTTCTTCAATGCCACATTTCGCATCTGCAGCGACATCTCCGCCAGTCATCACAGTTCCTCTACCAATCACTGTCTTCCCAACAAGCTCAGAGGGGGCTTTGGTAACATATCTTAATGTTACTGCAACTGGTGACGAACCAATATCACAAGTATCATGCAATCCTACCTCTGGAAGCCTCTTCCACATTGGTACTACAACAGTGAATTGTACTGCGACTGATGCAGCAGGAAATATTGGCAGTGGTTCATTTACTATTACGGTAATGCCACCAAGTCAAACAAGTACAACGCTAACAGTTAACACCCAAGACAGTAATGGCAATCCAATTAATGGAATGCGGGTTTGGCTTGAGACGTATTCAGGAGATGTTATCACACAAGCATTTACTCCTCATACCTTTACTATCAAGACAGACACGCCATACAAAGTGGTCTTGGCAAACTTTGGAAGCATTGTCTTTGATCACTGGCAGGATCAAGCAAACAATACAGACAGACACAGAATAATTTTAGTGGACTCGGATACAACGTTAGTTGGAGTCTACTCGGGTCAAGGTGGTAGTACGAACGCATCTGAGCTGACCGTATTATCAACAGACAGTAATGGCAATCCAATTAATGGAATGCGGGTTTGGCTTGAGACGTATTCAGGAGATGTTATCACACAAGCATTTACTCCTCATACCTTTACTATCAAGACAGACACGCCATACAAAGTGGTCTTGGCAAACTTTGGAAGCATTATCTTTGATCACTGGCAGGATCAAGCAAACAATACAGACAGACACAGAATAATTTCGATAAATTCAGATACGACATTAAATGGAGTGTACTCTGATCAAGATGATAGTCATAAAAAGGGCAAAAAAGACACGGACAAAGATGATGACGACAAAGAAAAGAAATGTGAGCCTGGCAAAAATGACAAGTATGAAAAATACGAGCATGTATGTAATGGCGATATCGATATCACCAAATGGCGAGGCAGAGATGCACAATGAATAAAGATACCTTGCAGATCCTATAGGTGACTCTTCTTCTCAATCAAATCAAGCACGACACCAACACTTGGTCAATCAACAATATCTCTAAGCATAATCGATTCTAAAGGATACAAACAGTTGGGTTAAGGTGCTCAAGAGAGCTGAACCTAATTGGATTCAAAATGAGACCAAGATGGTAGCTGGGTCTCATCGGACCAGCTCTAACTGGTAATCCGAGTCTTACAGGACTAGAACCGTTGAATTTTCTATTACGTTTCTAATTCAAATTATAAAGAAACAGGTCTATGTCCGAAAGATACCGCTACTGCGTTTATTCCATCAATCAAACTTGTAATTGCAGGAGTTGAAGCCTTGTTTTTTACCAAATCAGGTTTTATGACATCAAGATAGTGTAATATCTTTCGTATCGTCTTTGTCTTCTTAGTCTTAGATAATGACGAGCCCTTTATGTCCTTGAGGTTTGCCGATATAGCACAAAGTTTTATCAGCTTTGCCTCAAAGGAAGATTCTCTTAATTGTTTCACATATTGCTCTTCTTGTTGGCCTTTTGGCAATGTCTTGTCCTTTGATAATGATAGCACTAAGACGGCAACTCTTGAACCAAACCTCTGATCGATATCATGAAAACTTGTATTGGTATCTTCTATGATATCATGAAGCCATGCAGCACACAGAACATCCTCGTCTGATACTCCAAGATTTTTGAGTCTGGTTACAACTCCTGTCAGGTGCTCATAGTGTGTAGTGTCACCATCTTTTCTTAACACGCTAGAATTTCTTTCTTTTGCGAAATTTTCAGAATCTAGTAATTTTGTCATCTTCGCTTATCTATGAGCGCACACATATCCTTAATGAGACTTTTTCCGAAATTATTCCAACAATATAACCGAGTCTTACAGGTTCTGGACCTGACTACACCATTTACCAAGCAAGAACAGATCTTTGCTACTTGTGGCAATCACATTGACAAGAAGCAATAATACATCCATGTTTTTTACAGTCAAGACAACGTTTACTTCTGCCTGATTTCATTCTTAGTTCTTCAATTCGCCTTGTTCTTTCACTCATGATAAAAATATTAACAAATCGGGCCAAAAATGTTTGTTTTAGAGGAATTGGAGAACATGGAAGCATCAGAAAAACGCCAGCAGAAGCAACAGGAATTAAACTAGATTTAGGTCAAAACAAGATTGAAAACATTATCAGATTGGCATCTAAGATGAAACATAGCTCCATAACATGATAAGATCATCCCTTTATAGACAGATAAGGCTGTCCGTGTGACGAAAAACCGCAGTAGAACTGAAATTACCATTATGATGTTAGAGTCTGCAAGAGCAGGGGCTACAAAGACAAGAATGATGTACAAAGCCAGTCTCTCTCATGGGCAACTCATTCGTTATATGAAATATTTGCAACAAAACGACCTACTAACATCTGAGAAAGGCACGCAGGTTTACAGACCAACTGAGAAGGGATTAAGGCTCTTGAGCGTATTAAATGATTTGAGTAAAATGGTACACAATTCAAAAAATTACCATATGCTAGAACCCTAACCCCAGAAATCGAACACCGAGGATTTTAAGAGGTCAAACCCCGTTCTCTGAACAGTGCCAAATTTCAGACTCTGGTATGTTAAAGGGTGAAACTGGCATTTCAAAATGTTTATTACCCGAAGGACAAAAATCTAACAAATTAAACCAAAATAGTAACGACTCTTTCAGGATTCAATCAAAATAAAAAAATGGGAGTTACTGCGCCCTAAAAGTTCTGAACGCAGCGTCCAAGAAAGTCTGAACTACCAATTGGGTTACCGTTTGCATCTAGGAACTGCAGGTATATGTATGGATTGCCACCAACACCTCCGAGTGAGGGCTGCTTTGGAAACTCGATGGATACACCAGCAGGCAATAGTTGAGCACTCATTGTCTGAGTGTTTGTGTGGGTTCCATCAGCATTGTTGGTGAAGATTACCTTTGCATTGACTGCGGTATCAGTTGTAAGGGTTCCGGTAAAGTCAATGTCAGATCCTGTATTGTCGCATTCAAGTGCAGATACGTTTGCAGTCAGTGTTACAGGTATCGAGGCTGTTGCAAAACCACTCATGTCTCCCTGTACACATCTTCCAATGAAGATTGGTGCTGTCAGGGGGTTACCATTGCTGTCTACAAACTGGATAAATATGTAGGGATTCCCTCCAACACCACCCAGTACTGGCTGCTTTGGTATCGTAATTGTAGTTCCCTGCGGTACCGCAGTTGTAGTCGAAGTAGAGGTATACGTGTGGGTTCCCTTTACATTGTTCTGGAAGGTAAACTGGGCAGATACTGCACTCAGTCCTATTACACCAGAAAGGGTAATGTATGGTCCTGGGTTGTTGGTACAATCTGTGGCCGTTGCCGCTATCTGGATTGTTACTTGCTCTTGGGTATTTGTAGTGACTGTTTGTGTTGCAAAGGCAGGTGCTACAGAGTATCCCACCAGTACAAGTGCAAGCACAGATGCAGCTAGATGTCTTTTTGTCATTATCGATTTCACGCCAAATGTCATTGAACTAACTATCCTTTAATGGATTAAGTAACTATGCTATCATCGATATGGAAAGACTATTCCATATGATTGTCAGTATACAGAGACTTATTGTGTAATCAAACTGTGAAATTCATACATCTCAAAGCTACGCCAATTTTTTAAATTACGAGCTGTAATTCAAGCTATTCTTGAAAACCTTGCTTTCAATTGTCATTACTGGTATCATAGCAGTAACAATTTTGCCACACGCGTTTGCAGATGTGAAAGCATCTGCTCAAGTTACCACTGAGGCGCAATTTCAGCTCAAAGTTAATCAAACCAGTTCTTTAGAATCTGATGGCAGCAAGATAAAATTATTGAATGTGACTGCAGATTCTAGATGTCCTTCTGATGTAACATGTGTCTGGCAAGGAGAAGTCAAGATTTCTGTCAATATCATCAAAAATAATCAAGATCTTGGAGATTTCAGTTTAACAAGCAGAGCAGGTCAAGATCTTGGAATCAATTTTGATGGGCATTCAATTCATGTAGTTAAAGTAGAGCCATACCCTTCAAGCGGTAAAAAAATATCTACATCAGAGTATATGGTTACCTTTGCAGTCAAGTCGAACATTTTGTCTCCTCTTAAACAATTTAAATCCGGAGTATCTGCAAACGACGTAAAATGTAAAGAAGGGCATGTGCTTGTGATAAATTTTCACAAGAATTTTCCAGCATGTGTAAGACCTCAGGCTGCTTCAAAACTGGTATTGAGAGGATGGCATTATCCTGTTAATGAGCAAGTATTGTCAAAACAAGGTTCGAGTTTAACTGCAGCAAATAACCTATTCTTCAAGCTTGGCCCTGATACCATGGGACCAGTACCGCATCGTCTAGTATTTTTCATGGCATCAGACTCGAATGCCAAAATTTATGTACAGTATACATCAAATGAGCCAAATACCGGAACTATGAACAGCTGGCATACGGTTTATACCGGTAAGGCAAACTATACTCCGCTTGACTCGTCTCAGCTAACGATAACTGCTGACCCAGCATCAATTCCGTTATACCTGGGCTCAAACACAACGGTTGTCTATACAGTAACTGCCCAAAAAGACGCTGCCGGCATCTACTGGATATCACTTGCACAGATATGTGGAGTAATGCCGGTTGTCATCAATATGGAAAGTTCGCATCTG
>Ga0209235_1000771_pt1 | contig 16874 bp, 7 predicted proteins | sample GraSoi013_1_20cm_4_FD_185817 | JGI IMG/M metagenome (GOLD analysis project Ga0209235, IMG submission 185817) | Grasslands soil microbial communities from the Angelo Coastal Reserve, California, USA - Sample 09_25_2013_1_20cm (SPAdes) (version 2) | ecosystem: Environmental > Terrestrial > Soil >... | reverse complement strand
GGATCGCGGCAGGGTGAGGTACTCCCGCGAGTACGTGCTGGGTATTTCCTGTGAAAAATGCCACGGCGACGGTCGCGCCCACGTCCGCTATCAGACGTCGCACCCGACGGCCACGGCCGGAAAGTACATTCTCAATCCCGGCCGCTTCCCGCGGGACCGGCGGTTGGACAACTGTGCCTTCTGCCATTCCGGCGATCGGGATGCCACGAAGCCGGCGTTCTCATATCGCCCCGGTGAGACGCTTGACGACTATTTCGGCCCTCCATCGGACCAGGAGGCCGTCCCGGACGTCCACGGCAATCAGGTCGGACTATTGCGGCGCAGCAAATGCTTTCGCTCCAGCCCTGACATGTCGTGTTCGACCTGCCATGACGTTCATCGACCGCAGAGAGATTTGCGGGCGCTCGCGGGGAAATGCCTCACGTGTCACGAGATTACCCGCCACAAGATGGCGACCACGATCGGGTCGCGAATGATCAGCTCCTGCATCGATTGTCACATGCCGAACCAGCCGTCTCACGCGATCGAGATCAATACTCCGACGACGCGGTCCTCACTGTACTTCCGCAGCCACGCGATCGGCATCTATCCGGAGATTGCGGCGACGGTGCTGCAATCGCACAAGGAGCAACAGCGTCGATAACTGCCCACGAGGGCTTACGGCTCGACCACGTCGACGGTCTGCCCGCTCGGGAGCGGGCCGGCGACGGTCTGATGGCGACCCGAAGGCCACCGCACCTCGATGGCGGCGGCGTGGTCCGCGTCGCCCAGGCCGATGTAGAGCGGCAGGTCACTCTGGGACAGGTAGCCGGTCTTCCCGTCCATCAGTTTGAGGCTCCGCCGGCCGTCGGGCAGAACCACAGTGACCTGCGCGCCCAGCCCTTCGCGGTTCGAGCGGGTGCCGCGCAGCCGGACCTTGAGGAAGTGGATGCGGTGCCGCTGCGCCAGGTCGCTCATCAGCACCTGCGGCCCGGCGTTGAATTCATTGGTCACGATGTCGAGATCGCCGTCGCCGTCGAGGTCGAGGATGACCGCCGCGCGGGTCCCCCGGGCCGCCATCATCGTCACGCGGCCCCCGGGCTCACGCCGGCACCCCAATGCCGCCGCCCCTCGCTCGCCGCAGACCGCGCAGAACAGTTGCGCCCGGTCGGCGCCCTGGCAATCGAGGCTGAACCAGACCTGCTCCGTGGCCCCGTTCGGGCGCGGCTCCACCCCCAGCGTGAATTCGCTGGGGAGAAAGTGCCGCCCGGCCTCGTTCAATAACACGGAGTTGATGCCGTAGCGGTGGGGGAAGTTCATCCCGGCGGTGACGAAGATGTCGTCCCACCCGTCGGCGTTCAGGTCGTCCACGCTCGGACCCCATGGCCAGTAGGTCTCGACCCCGAGCGCGTCCGAGACCTCTTCGAACCGGCCGCCGCCCCGGTTCGCGAACAGCGCGTTGCCGAAGATGAACCGGTCTTTCCCGTCCGGGAAGTAGTCGGCGCGCGCCTGCGAGGAATCGGCCTTGCGTGCCTCGGCAGCCCAATCACCCGGTGGGATGTTGACCCACATGTCCGAATGCATGTCGGTGACGAACAGGTCGAGCCGGCCGTCGCCGTCGAAGTCGAATACCTTCACGCCCATCGCGCCCCACGGTGTCCGCGGGAAATAAGCGCGCGTCGCGTCGCGAAACCGCTTCCCCTCCTCGTTGAGCCAGAGGTGGTTCTCCCCCTGCATGTCGAGGACGTAGAGGTCGGGCCAGCCGTCGTCGTTCGCGTCGATCACGGTGGCGTCGCCGCTCCAGCTCCGGTCCACAAGGCCGACCTCCCCCGTGACGTCCTTGAACCGGTTGCCGCCCAGGTTGTGATAGAGGATGCTGGCCACGGCGCGCTCGGGGTGTGTGTGGCCGTGGAAGGCGTCGCTCAGGCCCACGTAGTAGCCGCCGGGGCCCTTCACGTTGCTGGTGTACACACCCACGTTGGTCACGAAGAGGTCGAGCAGGCCATCCCCGTCGTAGTCGAAGAAGACCGCGCCGGAGGAGTGGCCGACGTAGCCGACCCCCGCCTGCGCGGTGATATCGCGGAACCTGCCGCCGCCCACGTTTTCGAACAGTCGATTCCCGTGGCGCACCGTCGTCACGAACAGGTCGGGATCGCCGTCGTTGTCGATGTCGGCGAACGCCGCCGCGACCGAAACGTCGTCCGGCATCGCAACGCCCGCCTGGTCGGTGATGTCTGCGAAGCGCCCATCGCCCATGTTCTTCCACAGCTCGTTCCTGCCGAGCTGGGTGACGAAGTAGAGATCGGGCCGCCCGTCGCCGTCGACATCGGCGGCGGCGAGCCCCGTGCCGTGATCGTAGTGGACTTTCTTGTAGGCTTTGCCCGCGTCGTCGACGATCCGATTCACGAACGTGATGCCGCTCGCCTCGCGGCGATCGACATACTGGAAGTCGTGAACCGTCGGCGACCGCGCAGCCACGCCGGCGTCGTCGCGGCCGCGGCGGAGCGTTCGCCACGGCTCGACCGGCACGAGACGAGCACGAGCAGAGCGGCGACAAGGAGCCTCAGGGAGCGGCCTTGGTCCAGATGACGATCACGCCGCAGCCGGAGTTGCTCCCTTCGAACTCGCCTGGTGTCTCCGACGAGCCGCGGTAGATCTCGATCCCCTCGATGTCGTGGGGTGGCGTATGCCGAGCGAAATACGCCGTCGACTCGATACCGTCGATGAAATACTGGGGGTAGCAGCCGGGCGGCGACCGCACCATCTTCGGGATGCAATCGTTCGACAGACAGACCTGCTGCACCCCGCGCACCATGACCAGGACGTCGACGAGCGTGGCCGGATCGCGGCGCTCGATCTGCTCCCGTGTCAGAAAGTACCCGATCCCGGCTTGACGACGGCGCTCGAAGCTGGCAAAGCGCCTCAGCCCCTTCTCCTTGACCACGACCTCCGGAAGCTGGTAGGCGAGGAGGGCGAGCTCGAACTCGTGGGTGAGCGCCTGCCGTGGCGCGAGCACCATAGGCCAGGTCGCGGGAGCGTAGCCGACCGCGCGGATCTCCAGCGTATAGGTCCCGGGCGCGAGGCCGGTGAACGTGAAGCGCCCGGATGAGTCCGTCGTCGTCGTGAGCTTCGTGTCCCGCAGCGCCACACGGGCGCGGCGAATCGGCTCATGAGAGTCCCGGGCGACGAGCCGTCCCAGGATCGCGCTGGAGTCGGGGCCGGCCGCGCTCTCCTGCTGGGCAGGGGCGGCGTCGAGCGCGGCGGGCGCCAGACACAAGGTGAGCACCAGCACTGCCAACTTCAGGGCCATCGGCGTGTTCCGCTGCGCGGGTTTCCGAATATAGGCGTCCCCGCCGAAGCCCGGAAGACCAGCAAAATGGGCGCTTTCCGGGCAGTTTTGCCGCCCCGGCCGCACTCTTGCGCACTTTGTGCGCAACGTGCAGTATAACGAACGCTTGGCCGTCCGGCCCCAGTCCGAGCCGTTGGGAGCCGGTGTGTGCTCACATCATTCCATACGTGCTGACCTTCTATCGAAGGGGGCATCATGCACAAGCGTCGTCTGTTCAACGTAGTCCTCTGCGCCGCGGGGCTGTTCGTGCTGCTCAGGGCCGCCGTCCGTGACGCGGAAGCGCAGTCCGCAGTCGTTACAGGCAAGGTAGTGGGCCGAGGCGGGGACGCGCTGGGGGGAGCGATCGTCGTGATCGACCAGTTAAGCGTGGCGGCCGCCACCACCGTCGCGGGCGCGTACACGCTGACGGTCCCAGCCCAGTGGACCAAAGGCCAAACCGTAACGTTGCGCGCGCGCAGCATCGGCTACTCGCCTGCGACCAAACAGATCACGCTCACGCCGGGCAATCAGGCGGCGGACTTCGAGTTGAAGTTCGACCCGATGACGCTCGACGAGGTGGTGGTCACGGGTGTCGCGCAGGCGACGGAGGCGAAGAAGCTCACCTTCGCGGTCGGTCATGTCGACGCGTCCCAGCTGCAGCAGGCGCCGGCGGTTTCGGCGCTGGGCTCGCTGGAAGGGAAGGTGGCGGGGGTCCGATTGATCCAGGGCAGCGGGGCGCCCGGGAGCGAGCCGGCGATCCGGCTGCGCGGGGCCACCGCCCTCACGACACCGTCGTCCTGCAATTCTCAGCCGTGCCCTTCAACCAACGCATCGGGTCCGCTGATTGTGGTGGACGGCACGATCACGCACCACGCCCTCGCGGACATCAACTCCGAGGACATCGAGCGGGTCGAGGTGGTGAAGGGCGCGGCGGCGTCGTCCCTGTACGGGTCGAATGCCGCAAACGGGGTGGTCCAGATCTTCACCAAGCGCGGCGACAGAAGCCCGGACGGGAAGCTGGTCGTGACGGTCCGGAACGAGTACGGCCAATCGTTCCGCCCCAAGATCATACCCATCACGCACGCGCACCCCTACCTGACCGCCGACCGTGCATACACCGACGCGTCCGGCAATCAGGTCCTTGCGGGGGATTTCATCACCGAGACGGGCGATCTGGTTGGTCCACTCGACGTACCCACCAACAAGGCTGACGGGATCGCCGATGTTCCCTACAGTACCTATCCTCACCCTGTGTATTTCGACGTGCAGGGCGACATGCTGACGCACGGCCCGTTCTACACGAACTACATCTCGATCGGGCAGCGGCGCGGCAACACGAACTACAACGTGTCGTTCCAGAATACCAAGCAGGAGGGCATCCTCATCCTCCTCAAGGGCTATAACCGGCAGAACTTCCGGCTGAACGTGGATCAGGCGCTCACGCCCCGGCTCGACCTGTCGGTGGGCGGCTTCTTCGGCAAGTCGACCAACGATCAGGCGCAGGAGGGCCTCGGGGGCAGCGCGCCGTTCTTCGTCGTCACGTTCATCGAGCCCTACATCAACCTGTTCGCTAAGAACCCGGACGGGACGCCGTACACAGCGCAGATCCCGCACCAACAGCCGAACGCCGCGAACCCGTTGTACGGGCTCGCCAACGAGCACATCTTGACCGACCGCTTCCGCTATACCGGGTACGCCAAGGCGACCTATCGGGTCCTCGACTGGCTGTCGCTCGAGGGCAACTACAACTACGACCAGGAGTCGTCCAACTACACGGACGAGACGCCGAAGGGCTTCCTGGACGCGACCGGCGTGCCGACGTCGGGCAGTCTCATCAGGACCGACAGCGGCGGCCGGTCGTTCAACACCGGCGCGACGCTCACCAGCGTGCGGACCTTCCACCTGGGCTCGTGGAATGTGCGCAACACCACCAAGGCCGCCTACGTCTACGAAGACCAGACGGCGAACAACTTCACCCTGACCGCGAACCGGTTCACCGTCTCGGCCACACCGGAGTTCACCGCGGTCGATTTTGCCCAGCTGGCGCCCGGCTCCAGCAACGAGAGGATCCGGACGAAGAACTACTACGTGGTCTCCGGCTTCGACATCAAGGATCGCTATTTGATCGACGGCTTGGTGCGGTGGGACGGCTCGTCGCTGTTCGGCCCCGAGAGCCGGTGGCAGACGTACTACCGGGCGTCGGGGGCGTATCGCCTGTCGCAAGACTTCCACATCAACGGTATCGATGAGCTGAAGCTGCGCGCCTCCTACGGCACCGCCGGGCTGCGCCCGCAGTTCGATGCCCAGTACGAGACGTTCAGCGTGGTGGGCGGCGTGCCCGTGAAGCACACGCTCGGCAACACGGCGCTCAAGCCGGCCCGCTCGGCGGAGATGGAGCTCGGCGGCAACGTCGACTTCCTCAACCGGTTCTCGCTGGAGTACTCGTACTCCCGCAAGGAGACCAAGGACCAGATCCTGCTGGTGCCGCTGTCGTCGGCGACCGGGTACCTAAACCAGTGGCAGAATGCCGCGACGCTGCTCGGGCGCACGCACGAGCTGGCGCTGGGCGCGGTGCTGGCGGACGGGCCAGAGTTCTCGTGGCGGGTGAACGTCGCCGCCGACCGGACGCGCCAGACGATCACCCAGCTCACCACGGCACCATTCTTTGTCGGGCCCCTGTACCAGAGCAACCAGGACGTGACCCAGGATTTCAAGGTCGCGGCGGGCGAAACGTTTGGGTCCATCTACGGGGCCAAGATCGTGCGCAGCTTCGCCCAGCTGTGCGACGATCCGGCGAACCAGGCAGCGGGCTGTGGCCCGGGCCAGAAAATTGACCCCGCCAACTATGTCGTGAACGAGGACGGGTATCTCGTGACCGCGGCCAGCTACCACACCGCCAACGAGAGGTTCATCACGTACGTGGATCCCGTGGGAGCCAAAGTCGTCAAGATCGGCGACGTGAACCCCGACTTCAACGCGAGCTTCACGACGAACGTGCGGTACAAAGGGTTTTCCGCCTATGCGCTGGTGGATTGGGTGCAGGGCGGGAGCATCTACAACGGCACCAGGCAATGGCCGTTCTTCGGGCTGACCGACCGCATCCTCGACCAGTCGGGAAAGCCCGCGGTGGATTGCACCGGCACGACGGACCCGACGCATTGCCCGTATAGCACGGGGAAGAAGCCGGTCGCCTACTACCAGGCTCTTTACAACGGCATCAACCCGATCGACTTCTTCGTCGAGCCGGGGACCTACGTGAAGATCAAGGAGCTGAATGTCAGCTACACCTTCTCCCGGAGCCAGTTGGAGCGGCTCGGCCTGGGGCTCAGTAACCTCCGGCTGGGCGTGATCGGGCGCAACCTGTTCACCTTCACGAAGTACTCGGGGTACGATCCCGAGGTGTCCGGCCTGTCGGGTGACCCCTTCTCGTTCCGGTGGGATGGCTTCTCGTATCCCAACTTCCGGACGTTCACAGGCTTTGCGGAGATCAACTTCTGACCCGTGAACCGAACTCCTGAGGAGACGACCGATATGAGCAAGACAAAGCGGATCCCGGAGATCGGGGGTGCACTCCTGGCCCTGATCCTCGCGGGTGGATGCGACACCCTGAAGATCGCGAACCCGAACGCGCCGGACTCCCCCCGCGCCCTGTCGGACCCGGCGACCGTTCAGTCCATCGCCGTGGGCGCAATGCGGACCTGGGTTCTCACGTCGCATGGGGGCAGTGGGGAGGACCAGTATCCCTTCCTCACGCTCATGGTCATGGCGAAGAGCCACGTCGCGATGTGGAACAACTACAACATCCGGTTCTATACCGGGTGTACCTCCACCGCATGGGACGTTTACCCGAATGGTACCTGCGGCAAACTGACCGAAGGTCCGGCATACCCGCGCGTCGAGTGGCAGAACGACCCTGCCTCGGCACAGCGGACGCAGATCGAAGCGCTGTGGTACGGCTATTACTCGGCCCTGTCTTCGGCCAACGACGTGCTCAAAGGCATCCGCGTGAAGAACCTGGTGATCACGGACGCGGCGAATACAAAGATGGTGGAGACCGTGGCGGTGCTGGTGCAGGCGTTGAGCCTGAGCGACCTCGCGATGAACTACGACCAGGGCTTCATCGTCGACTTCGACACCGACCTCTTGACGTTGAAGTTCTCGACGGCGGCGCAGATGCGCGACGCGGCGGCGGCGAAGTTCGACGAAGCGATCGCGCTGGCCACGGCGAACACCTTTACCACGGCGGATGGGTTCTTCGGGCCGGGTGTGACGTACAGCAACACCAAGATCGTCCAGATTGCGAACACCATGGCGGCCCGGAATCTGGCCTACTTCCCGCGGAACGCGGCACAGAACGCCGCGGTCGATTGGGTCAAAGTGGCGGGCTATGCCTCGAAGGGCATCAGCTCCGGGACGCCGTTCGACTGGGTCCTCCATCAGGACGTGTGCAACACCTGGTGCGACTACCTGAAGGTGTGGAGCAACGGCACCTCGGTGCGGGTCCACACGCGCGTCGCGCACCTGATGGATCCCGTGAGCCAGCCTGACCCCTGGGACGTCACCCTTGACAAGAATCCCAACTCGGCGGACAAGCGCTTAGGCGACGGGACCTATAGGGGCGGCAAGGGTGCCTATCAAGCCAACGTCATCAAGGCGTTCCCGGACACGAACTGCGCGAAGCCCGTCGGATGCACGGGCGGCCTAGACTACGTCTGGACTTCCAGCGGGGAGTTTGGGAACAAGACGCGTGGGGCGTGGCACCAGAGTGCCATTGAACAGATCCGATACGACAACGTTCCATACGGCCCCAATCCACAGGTTTCGTTGGAGACAGGGGACGTCGACGCCCCACTGGTGCTCGCCGCCGAGAACGACCTGATCTGGGCGGAGGCCCTGATCCGCGGTGGCGGGGACCTCGCTATGGCGGCCACGCTCATCAACTATACGCGCCACGGCCCGGATCGCCTGGGGCGGCCGCGTGGCGGCCTTCCGCTCGCCACCGCAGCCGACCCGAACCTGCTGCAAGAGCTGCTGTACGAGCAGGACGTCGAGCTGCCGGGGTCGAACCCGGCGCCGTACTACAACCAGCGGCGGATCGACAAACTGGAGCCGCGGACGCCGCACGAGATGCCGGTGCCGGCGAAGGAGCTGGGAGTGCTGCAGCAGGCGCTGTACACCTGCGGCGGCGCCAGCCAGACCGAGCCCGGCGGCAGTTGCGCGGCGCACGCCACCCCGGCGCCGGGCGTCGTCGCGGCGCTGGTGCAGAACGCCCCGCAAGTCTGGGCCCAGATGGAGCGGGAGGGGCAGGCGCGGATGCGACTTAACGCCATTCTCAACCGTCGGTAGCCAGCTCGGCTGCGTACATCCATGCTCACAGGCGCGTCGCTGCTCGGCGCGCCTGTTGGTTTTGCGGGCGTGCGGCGTGTCCTGGCAGGGGGGGGGCTCGCTCTGGTGCTCTTCGGCGGGGCGTGCCGCCGCGCGGCGTCCCCACCAGTCTGGCACGAGGAGGCCGGTGCTCGCTGGCGTGAGCTCGATGTACCCCGCCGTGGCGGGCCGGGCTTTGTCGAGCTGCCACCATCCCGGACCGGCATTCGATTCACCAATTCCGTTTCCCTCGACAGCGCCCTCTGGAACCGCCACCTGGCGCAAGGCGGAGGAGTCGCCCTGGGCGACGTGGATGGAGACGGGCTTCCGGACATTTACCTGACGAGCAACCAGGGCGCGAACGCGTTGTATCGCAATCTGGGCGATTGGCGCTTCCAAGACATCACGGCCCAGGCCGGCGTCGCGATGCCGGGGCGCCGTTCGACCGGCGCCGTCTTCGCCGACGTCGATGGCGACGGCGACCTCGATCTGCTCGTCAGCACGCTCGGCGGGGGCGTGGCGTTGTTCGTCAACGACGGGCACGGCGTGTTCACCGAGCGGACGGCCTCGAGCGGGCTCGCTTCACATAGCGGCAGCATGACCATGACCCTGACCGACGTAGACGGCGACGGCCACCTCGACCTGTACGTGGCCAACTACAAGGCGCGGTCCGCCATGGACGTCTATTCGCCGCAGGAGCGGGCGTTCGATCGGGTGGTCCGGCAGGTGGGCGGCCGCTTCGAGGTCGTCCCCAAGTTCCGCAAGGATTACCGGGTGGTGGATCGGCCCGAGCACGGCATGGTCTCGATGCAACAACGGGCGGATCCGGACGGCTTCTACCTGAACGACGGCACCGGGCACTTCGCCCTGGTGCCGTGGAGCTCGGGTCGCTTCCGCGACGAGTCGGGCAAGCCGCTCGCCGCGGCCCCGGAATACTTCGGCCTGTCCGCCAAGTTCACCGACATCGACGGCGATGGCGCGCCGGACCTGTACGTGTGCAACGACTTCGAAGACCCGGACCTGTTCTGGCTGAACGACGGCCGCGGAACCTTCCGGGCCGTGCCCCGGCTCGCGGTCCGCAATACCAGCAACTCCTCGATGGCGGTTGATTTCTCGGACGTGGACCGCGACGGCAACGTCGACATCCTCGTGGTGGACATGCTGGGCCGCGGCTCGCGCCGCAAGAGCCAGATACCTACCCACACGCCCTTGCCCAAGCTGATCGGACAGATCGACGACCGGCCCCAGTGGCAGCGCAACACGCTGCTCTGGAACCGGGGCGACGGGACGTTCGCGCAGATCGCCGGCTACGCGGGCATCGAGGCCTCCGACTGGTCCTGGGACGTGCTGTTCCTGGACGTGGACCTGGATGGCTACGAGGACGTGCTCGCCACCACCGGGCACCTGTGGGACGTCATGGACGCGGACACCTGGGAGCGGATTCGGATTACGTTCACGGGGGAGTGGCGCCGGGAGCTCGCACTGTTTCCGAAACTGGCCGTGAAGAACGTCGCGTTCCGCAACAACGGCGACCTGACGTTCAGCGATGTCGGCGAGCGGTGGGGCTTCGCCGCCACGGACGCTATCTCGCACGGGATGGCGACGGCCGACCTGGACGGCGACGGGGCGCTGGACGTGGTGGTCAACCGGCTCGGCTCACCCGCCGGCGTATTCCGCAACGTCGCTAGCGCCCCACGCGTGGCCGTGCGGCTGCGCGGCACACCACCAAACACCGCCGCCGCCGGCTCGAAGATTCGCCTGCTCGGCGGGCCAGTCCCGGTGCAGCAAAAGGAGGTCGTGCTCGGGGGGACCTACCTGTCGGGATCGGACCCCCTCTACACGTTCGCCACCGGTAAGTCCCAGGACCTCACCATCGAGGTCGACTGGCGCAGAGGCGGACGCTCGGTGGTGCGAGGCGTGAAGCCGAATCGCGAATACGAGATCCAGGAACCCCCCCGCCCCCCCGGCTCCCCGGGCTTGCGACCGAGGGCTCGCAGAGCCCGAGGAAGTCCTTTAGGGCGCCCGGGGGCAGTCGTGCCGGTTGGACAGGGTGCCCCGTGGTTCCGCGACATGTCGGGGCGGCTCGGTCACCGGCACGTCGAGACGCCGTTCAACGACTGGGTCCGCCAACCCCTGCTCCCGCAGGCGTTGAGCCAGCTCGGGCCGGGCATTACGTGGTACGACGTGGACGGCGACGGCGCCGAGGATCTGCTGATCACGTCGGGGCGGGGCGGCAGCCTTGCCTATTATCGGAACGACCACGGGCGGTTCACCCGAGTCGACCTCCACCTTGGTCCCGCGCCATACGACGAGACGGCCGTCCTCCCGCTGCCGGACGGCAAGGGCGCGACGGCGTTGCTCGTGGGGCAGTCGAACTACGAGGCGCATACGCCCGCCGAGGCCGCGGCCGTGCCGTCGGTGCTGCAGGTTGCCGCGGCCACCGGCCGCGTGGCGCCGCTGGTGCCGGGGGATGTCGCAAGCGTCGGGCCGCTGGCAGTGGCCGACGTGGACGGAGACGGCGACTTGGACCTATTCGTCGGGGGGCGGGTGGCGCCGGGTGCGTATCCCGGCGCCGTGGGGTCGCGCCTGTTCCGGAACGAAGGGGGGCGGTTTGTGCTGGACGAGGCCAACAGCGACCTCTTCAAGAGCATCGGCCTGATAACCGGGGCGGTGTTTTCGGACCTGAACGGAGACGGGTGGCCGGATCTGATCCTGGCGCCCGAGTGGGGGTCACTCAAGCTGTTCGTGAACGACCACGGGCGCTTCCGCGATGCCACGGTCGAGTGGGGATTGGATCGGGTCGTCGGCCGCTGGAACGGAGTGACGACCGGCGATCTCGACGGGGACGGTCGCCTCGACGTGGTCGCGACGAGCTGGGGTCGGAACACGACGTACCACGTCGACGCCGCCCATCCGCTCCTCCTCTACTACGGCGACTTTACGGGTTCCCGCCGGTGGGACATGATCGAGGCGCAGTACGACGACCGGCTGCACGGGATCGCACCGCTCACCTCGCTCGGCCGGTTGCTGACGGCACTACCGGGACGCATCGGCACGCGCTCATTCGCCGCATACGCGAATGCCACGCTGCCAGCCGTGCTCGGCCCGGGTATGGAGCGCGCCCGTCGTCTCGAAGCCGCGACGCTGGACCACCAGGTCTTCTTCAATCGCGGCGGGAGGCTCGAGGCCGTTCCGCTACCCGTGGAAGCGCAGTTCGCGCCCGCGTTCTACGCAGGGGTCGCCGACTTCGACGGCGACGGCCACGAGGACGTGTTCCTCGCGCAGAACTTCTTCCCGACGGAGATCGGGACACCTCGCTACGATGCCGGTCGCGGACTGTTGCTGCGCGGCCGGGGCGACGGGACGCTCGAGCCGGTGCCCGGCCAGGTCTCCGGGATCATAGTGTACGGCGATCAACGGGGCGCGGCCTTCGCGGACTACGACGGGGATGGGCGGACCGATCTCGCGGTGTCCCAGAATGGGGCCGAGACCAAGCTGTATCACAACGAACGCGCGCGGCCGGGCCTGCGGGTGCGCTTGGCCGGCGGGCCGCTCAACCCGCACGCCATCGGCGGGGTGATGCGGCTGGTGTATGAGGGATCACGCGGCCCGGCGCGAGAGACTCACGGCGGCTCGGGCTATTGGTCCGAGGATGGGGCCGTCCAGGTGCTCGGCGTGGAGGAGGGGAAGCGGCCGGTGGCCGTCTGGGTCCGGTGGCCGGGCGGCAGCGAGAGCGTCACGTCCCTCCTCCCCGTCCAGCGGGAGATGACCATCCGAAAGCCGTAGGATACCGTACCTACCGACATACGGTCGTGCTCGATATCAGCGGCGCCACGAAGCTCCCGTGGATCGACAGCAGTGCGAGGGGATCGGTGTAGAAGTCGGTCCGCTGCGCCGAGTACATGAAGTGGCCACTGATCGCTTGACCGTTCGGAACGGGCACGATCTGCGTGATGCCGAGCTCGCCGCCCCGGCGCGAGTAGGCGGAGATCCCCGCCAGCCGGGCCGTCCAAAACGCCCAGGGACGCGGCGCGCTGCAGATCGCCGGCGGTGCGACCGACGAGGCGACGTCCTCGGCCGGGTTCAGCGAATCGATCACGTACAGACCGGGATCGATCACGGGGTCGGGGAAGATGACCTGGACGACTTGGCTCGCGGAGGCGGCGGAAGGGTAGGTCGCGCGCAGCTGAAACGCCTGCCCGCCGTTGTCCGCGACGTAATTCATGGCGCGCACCGGGCCCCCGACGTGCGAAATCGCCGTGCCCCGCACCGAGTAGAAAAACTTGCCTCCCGTGGTGTCGGTCAGGCTCACAACCTGCACCGCTCCCGTGTCGGCGAGTGCGTCCGCGTGGACGATGTAGCGAAACGGCCCTCCGGCTGTGATGGCCTGGATCTTCCCGCTCGCATCGATGCTGAACGCTGGATTGGGCGGTGCTTCGAACGACACCGCGGCTGGAGGACCGCTCTGCTTGAGCACAACGACCGGCACCGTGAAGGTGTCGTTCGGCATCACGTACACGGTGTCGAGCAGCAACGTGATGTCGAGCGGGTCCGACACCACGACGAGGGCACCGGCCGTGAGGCCCTGCGCTTGCGCCAGGATCAACACGGCGCCGCGCTTCCGAGCGGTGACCCGCCCAGTCGCGTCGATCTCCGCGATAGAGTTGTCGAGGCTGCTCCAAACGACGGTCCCCGTTGGGGCGGGGTTGCCGTGGGTGTCAATAAAGGTGACTTGGTGTGGCAGCGCTTGCTCTCCGACGAACAGCGAATCGAGGAGCGGCGACACCCCGAGGTATCCGCCGGTGCGGACGTCACCGAGATTGCCACAGGCGCCGAATGCGGCGCCACACAACAGCGCGAGAGCGGGTCGGGTCATAGCCATTGCTAACGCTAAGCCCGGCGGTGCCGCGCAGCTAGGGCCGCACGACGATTCTAGTACACGCCGACGCTCGAGCGGCGCAAATCGGTTTCGAGCGTCCATTCGATGTACTGGCCGGGCTGCACCACGATCGTCTCTGTGCGGGCGAGGTCCTGGCCGCCGATGGGATGGCCGAGCAGCCGGATCTCGCGGCCCATCCCCAGCAGCCGGGCGCGCAGGTAAAACACTTGTGCTGACGACCCGGTCACCGTCCCGACCCGCGTTTGCTGCCCGTCGTGCAGCACGTAGATGACCACGTCGAGGTAATTGTGATTGGTGACGCTGAGCGCGACTTCGCCTTCGGGAGGCGCCGCCGCCCGCTGGCCGGATTTGCCGCGGTTGAAGAGGAAGCAGGCTGAACCGGCGACGAGCAGGACAGCGAAGGCCGCAGGTGCGAGACTGCCGGCGCGAGCCATGGGCGCGAAGCTACCACCCGGGTGTGTGACCCGAAAGACGCGCCCGTTCCAGATTGGGACGACAGGAAGGTCCACCCCGCTCTAGCGAGCGCCGCGAATCGGTGATATAGGTGTCCCTAGACCGTGATGATGCAGGCCTGATTCAGGTCACGGTCAACCGCGCGCCTTCCGCTGTTCCCGCCGTCGTCGTGCGCGCGTCTTCACCGGGTGTCGTGTAGGTCCCAGGCTCGTGCCGGGACGCTCCTGTGGGCGTCCCGGTCGTTCGTGCCACACTTACCGCAGGAGGGGACATGCAACTCATGCGTAGTCGGGTTGTACCCATCATCCTCAGCGCATTCCTTGCGCTACCGGCCCTGCTTGCCGCGCAGGAGCCGGTGACCATCACCGGCAAAGTCACGAGCGATGCCGGCCTGCCGCTCGGGCAGGTCGAGCTCGCGATTCCCACCATGGGGTTGGGCGCCCTGAGCAGGGAGGATGGCCGGTACGCCATTCTCGTACCGGGGGCGCGGGCCTCGGGTCAGACGGTGACCTTGGTGGCGCGGCGCCTCGGCTACAAGTCGCAGAGCGTCCAGGTCACGCTCACCGCCGGTGGTGTGACGCGTGACTTCACGCTCGCGGCGAACCCGCTGCAGCTCGGCGAGGTCGTCGTGACCGGCGCCGGCACCTCGATGCCGGTGGAGCAGCTCGGCAATGTACGCAACAGCGTCAGCGCCGATCTTATCGAGCGCGCCAACGAGTGGAACACGGTCGAGGCGCTGGCCGGGAAGGCGCCCAACGTCATCGTGACCGCGTCGAGCGGTGAGCCGGGCTCCGGCTCCTACATCACGATCCGTGGCTCGCGCACCGTCGGGCTGCCGAACTCTGGCAGCTCCCAGCCGCTGTTCGTCGTCGACGGCGTGCCGATCGACAACACCAGCTTCTCGACCACCGACTTCAACCCGGTCGACGGTTTGACCTCGGGCGCGATCGAGGGGACCACGCAGACCAACCGGGCGGCGGACATCAATCCCGCCGACATCGAGTCGGTCGAGATCTTGAAGGGGGCGGCGGCCGCGGCCATCTACGGGTCGCGCGCGGGGCAGGGCGTGGTGATGATCACGACCAAGCACGGCAAACCCGGCCCCACCCACTACACGATCCGCAGCTCGATCTCCTCGAACGATATCAACCACGGGTATCCGCTCCAGCGCTCGTGGGGCCAGGGTTCCCTCGGTTATACGCCGAGCGACCCCAACCTCGGCGGCGTCGGTTGCAACCGCTCGGCCGGCGTGGGGAACTTCTTCTGTCGGACCAGCTGGGGCCCCAGCGTGGCGGGTCAGACGACGTACGACCATGCGAACGAGGTGTACGTCACCGGCTACACGTCCGATAACACCTTGACGGTGTCGGGCGGCAACGACCGCACGACGTTCTTCCTGTCGGGGTCCTATCTGCGCGACCGCGGCATCTTCGAGGGTCCCAATAACTTGAACGAGCGGTCCACCGTCCGCTTTAACGGATCGCACCGGATGACCGACCAGCTCAAGCTCGGTGCTAACATCTCGTACGTCGATACGCGCGGCCGTTACCTCCAGCGCGGCAATCAAACCAACGGCATTCAGCTGGGCCTGCTGCGCTCGCCCCCGGATTGGAACAACTCTCCGTACCTCGCGGCGAACGGGCAGCACCAGACCTTCCGGTTCCAGAATCCGGTGGCGCCCGACGACCAGACCGCGGACCGTGGGTGGGACAATCCGCTCTACTCACTCTTCGTGAACGAGAATACGTCGCAGGTCGGCCGGGTGTTCGGCAACGTGACGGCAGAGTTCGTGCCCATCGACTGGCTCAAGGTGAACTACACGCTGGGCGCCGACTACGCGAACGATGAGCGACTGGAAGGCCTGCCCCAGATGTCCACGGCGCCCGCGCCCGCCGGGCGGGTGACCGAGGGCAAGTTGATCAACTATCAAATCGATCACAATCTAACCGCGACGGCGACTCACACGTTCACTTCGGACTTCAGCGGAACGCTGACGCTCGGCCAGAACCTGAACACCCGCAACGTCCGTCAGCTGGCGAACGTGGGTCGTACGCTCATCGCGCCAGTGCCGTTCAAACTTAGCAACACCGTCACCCGCGACGTCCCGATCGATGCCGAGACCGTGGTGCACGACGCGTCCTACTTCGGCCAGGCGACGTTCGATATGTACAACCAGTTGTTCGTGACCGCCGCCGTGCGGAACGACGGCTCCTCGACCTTCGACCAGAACCACCTCCGCAGCTGGTTCCCGAAGGGCAGCGTGGCGTGGGAGTTCACGAAGAAAATCGGTGAGCGGCCGATCTTGAGCTACGGCAAGCTGCGGGCCTCGTACGGCGAGGCGGGTCAGGAACCCGATCCCTACCTCATGTCCACGGTATTCTCCGGCATTACCCCGATCGGTGGGTACACCCAGGGCATGGGGGCCAACCCCGTCCAATCGGGCTTCGGCGGTCTCGCCTCGAGCATCGTCAAGGGAGCGAACACTCTGCGGCCCGAGCGGACCAAGGAGTTCGAAACCGGCTTTGACCTGGGGCTGTTCCGCGACAAAGCGGACCTGAACTTCACCTATTACAACGCGAAGACGTACGACGTGATTCTCCTCACGCCGCTGGCGCCGTCGACGGGTTACGAGCGTGAGGCGAGGAACTCCGCGACGTTCCGCAACCGGGGCTACGAACTCTCCCTCAACGTCCGGCCCATCCAGACCTCCGAGCTGGGTTGGGATGTCGGGTTCCAATGGGCCCAGAACCGCAGCCTGGTGCTCGACCTGGGCGGTCCGAAGTTCGTGTACCTCGACCCCAACTTCACCTCGCCCCGGGCCGCGGTCATCGCGGGTCAGGAAGTCGGGGT
>Ga0209235_1000769_pt1 | contig 16876 bp, 17 predicted proteins | sample GraSoi013_1_20cm_4_FD_185817 | JGI IMG/M metagenome (GOLD analysis project Ga0209235, IMG submission 185817) | Grasslands soil microbial communities from the Angelo Coastal Reserve, California, USA - Sample 09_25_2013_1_20cm (SPAdes) (version 2) | ecosystem: Environmental > Terrestrial > Soil >... | reverse complement strand
GGGTGCTACCACGATCATCTAACGTTCCGATCCTTGACGGCGCCCTTTCTCCCAGGAGACTTCCCAATAGTGCTCAGGAAATTCACGAGCTAGCTAAGCATATGGCTTTTGGGATAGTGGCGGGTTATGTGGAGCATGACAGAGGTTTCAACGAACATAAGGTAGGTGGATTTCAGAACTCTGTCGAGGGTTTCTTTCAGGTCTACTTGTACTGCTTTCCCGAAATCAGTCCTGTACGAGCACACAAGGCCGCAGAACTTTACGTGGAGTCGCTGTTCAAACAGGATGAGATCGAGAACCACCCTGGACACAACAGAGAACAGATTGTCCTCGATCCGAGGTGGGAAGAACTTAGACAAATTCTTCTGGAATTTTCAAAGACCCTAGAATTGCCGCCGTCATACGCAGAACAAACAACAAACTTCTTCAAGTATCATGGAGTGAGGGATCCGAGATATGTTGTCTACTGTATAGATTCTGAACGAATCTTTTGGAGTAAAGTTATCGGAGATGATTACTGGGCGAAGATTCTAGGTTCTCTGCTAATAATTCTAACAGATTGCCATGATAAGCACGATCCGACTGGGTTTCAAACCGGAATCGAATTTGCGACCAAATACTTCGAGATCATTCTTCGCGCAAAAGCTTCAGCGTCTCAGAAGGTACCCTTGCTCCAAGCCTAAAGTATCTGTCCGACGGACTTCACCCCCACTATAGGGAAGAGATCCTTCTGAGTTTGATTTGAGTCTGCAAAGCTAGCTCGTGGCTGTTACCTTCTTTTTTATTTCTGGAACTGTGCTTCCTAGCTCGCTGAGGATCTCAAGGTCGAACATGTTCTCGAAAGTGGCCATCGTCTTCGGGTCGTGAGCCTTGGAGTTCAATGCAAAGATCGCCGTAATTTTATCAGAAATCATGAGTTCGAGAGCTTGACGGACCAGAGAATATGTTCGCTCAGGTCCCAGTGTGAAGATGAAGTGTGTGATGCTGTCGAATATGATTGTGAAAGACGATCCCGCGTAGGCCTCGATGGTCTTGTTCAGTGCGTCGAGAAGTAGAGAGGTGTCGTACGAGGGCAGTAAGACCAGATTCTCATTCTCAACTTTGGGGTATGAGACCCTAGATGTCAGCACGAAGACTTTTGCCGCGGGTTGTCTCTGCGCCATTGAGTAAACGGGGCGCCCTTTCCGGGTGAAAACCACTGTCCTCTGAAAGTTGGAAGCAGACTCCGCAAATACCGATTTGAAAATTCGGTCGGAATCACCTTGCGGATCAAATTCAAGGAGTAGCTTCCTGCCAGCGATCTCTTCGTGAGACAATCCAACTGTCCTTGAGAAGGTGTCCATGGACTCCGAGAGATCAAGGGTTCGGATCTTGCTCTCCAGCTGAGCGAGCGACGGCTCTTCTCCTCGAAATACCGCCGAATCGAACGCCATTAACACGTGTAAAGAATGATCCGGACTGGTCCATCTAGGATCCGTCAGGTGCTGGACAAATTTTTGGAGAGGGCGAACAGCGAATTCATCGTAGTCGAGGACGACACTGAGGCCCTCATTACCCAATGTTTTTGCCTCGGCAAGGAGCTCCTTGGCGAGTTCGATAGGCGTGTCCTCGAGCATTCCTTTGTTTGGATAGATGCCTCCTAATGATTGAAGTCTGAGAGAACCTTTTAGCGTGTATCTTGTGAGGTCGATCCCTTGCCGAGAAAGGCCTTCTCTGATAATTGTCTCATCATCGTGATGGAAGTAGATCACTCGGTTGTGTTGACTCACTCGGTCTACGATGTATTTGGAGATTGGGCCAAATTTCTCGGTGCCTGGGCCGTGGATCAATATTGTCTGGTCAGAGTGGGATGCTGTCGGCGAAGACTCAAGTGATGGCACGACGCCAAGGAATGATTTCAGGAAGGTGGGTTTCCGAAAGGCTCGAACCGCAACTACTATCAGGGCTACGGAAAGTAGATTTGCTGATCCTCGAATGCTATAACCGAGAAATGATAAGGCCATGCCGATGAGCAGGGTCACACTGATCGCACCGAATGCCAAGGCGAAGATTCTGAGGGCTTGTCGAACTTCCTTGTCCTTGAACCTCGATCGGAGTCGAGAAAGTACCGATAGGGGATAGAGTATGAAAGCAGTTACGAGTATAGCGCCTATGCCTAGGAGGATAGGGCCTACGTTTGCCGAGGGAAGAGTAACGCCTTCAAGGACATAGGTTACTTGGTTGGAGGGATCAGTGAGGATTGCTGAAGGGACGGCCCATGCAACAAGGATGCCGAGGATCATGGGTACTAAGTATGACGCGAAGATGAGGAAGATTGGTCGAAATGGGCTAGAGAAAATCCTCTTCAAAGAGAATGGTTCCGGATACAAGTACAGTCTCGTTGAGACAAAACCCCAAAGAATCGCGATCAAAGATCCAGACGTTGCAAAGGCTTGCGTTGCGAATCTCATCCAGGACAGATCGGAAGAAAATATGAAAACTAGGTCTGACGCGGGAAACGATAGAAACGCTAGATAAATGGCCAAGAAATAGTTCTTGTAAGATTGAAAGTATGACAGGGGGTCTCTGACTAGAGAGAGTATCATTATGGCGTCCGCTAGAATTGTAACAGCGTCTAGAGTAGCGTCTACGTATGGTGCCGTGTTCCCTGGCCTCTAGGCAAGACGTATTCCAGCGTTCCGAGTAGCTGGCGTGATACCCTCCTTGCGGAGCCAACACTATTGCAAACTGGTTTGAATGACGTTACTTAGGGGAGGGCTTGTAAGTGACAGTCTATGCTACGTCTGGGAGTCCCAGGGACTTTGAAGCCGTTTTGAGGTCTCTCATGCGGCTTCGAATAGTGACTTCAGAGACACCCGCCGCTTTTGCTAGGTCACGTTGCATAACCATGGAGCCTCGTATTCTGGCTGCAAGGTCTAGCGCCGCGGCTGCGAGCCCGTCAGGGTCTTTTCCAACGTTGACCCGAAGTCTGATCGCTTCTCGCAAGATCTTTCCAGCAAGCATCTCAGTCTGGGAGTCGGCACCAGCTCGAGAGGCGATCTTTGAGACCCGTTTGAGTGGATCTTCAATCGCCATGGTCACGTCCAATGAGCGTACTAGCGCTCTGTAGTAATGAGCAAGCAGCTTCCGACTCATACCCGAAGCCTTCGCGATCTCGCTCAGAGACCGCGGGACGTCTGTGAGTCTGCACGCTGCATAGGTTGACGCTGCCACCATTCCGTTTATCGGGCGTCCTCTGACCAAGCCCTTGTTGAGGGCTCGACGGTACATCAAGGCAGCTCGCTCAGTCACAACTTCAGGAAGATTCAGGCGACCGGATAATCCTCTTAGCTGGCTCATGGCGCGAGAAAGGTTTCTCGCCATGGACGATCCAGCAGAGGCGCGAAGCTGGGTCCGTCTGAGCCGCCAGAGCTGGAGCCTCTCGTCGGCGTTGAGGTTCCGGTTCGACGCTTGGGCTCTTGAGATTATGGTAGATAGGTTCTTGTCGAATGCAGAGAATCTTCCAGGCGGTCCTGACTGGCTTTCAAGTAGTCCCTCCTCGGTGCGTCGTGGAACTGGAGCCGCATAATTCTCTGATGGGTCTGACAATACAAAGCCACAGTTGGTACAGATGACTTCGCCCGTTTCAGCATCTCTTACAAGGCTGGGGCTTCCACAGTTGGGACAGACGTAGTGTCCGACCTCGTCACGGGGTCGGGTCTTACGACTGCTCATCATTCTTCCCTGGATAGGATAGGTCTGCTGCGTGGTCTGGGCTGAGGTAAGGTGGTTCTCCTTTTCAGGGGTAACGGTAGAAGTGCCAGCCAACTCTGTTTATCTAGGTGCCGATGGCCCCAAATGAAGCTTGTTACTGTTTGGAGAAAACGGTCAATTTTGGCTCCCCAATATGTGCCCGGCAGGTGCAATATTGGCAGGCGCGGGAGGGCCATACGACTCACCACAGGGCTGGTCCTTATCGCGCTATCGATAATCCTGGGCATAACAGTTCTAGCTCCAGTAAACCGCCTATTCAGCCTAGTACTGATCCTTCCTCTTTACATCGGAATCTTGGCCTGTCTGGAGGGCTCAATGTCATTCTGCGTCCTGCACGCAGCTAGAGGGACCTATGACCTGAACGAGCCTCGGGGATTCGCTACAAAGAAATCAGAGACCTTGCAGAAAATCGGGTCCGAGGACTGGAAGAAGCTTGACCGAAGGAAAGCATTGAGGATGCATCTCGAAGCTCTGACCGGCGCCATCTTGCTGGCTTTGCTACTCACCCTTGCCTAAATGAGCCCCAATCGCCGGGGCTCTTCTTCGAGATGTGTCAACTGAGAATCTCTCGAGAGCAAGGCTGGGCTTCCTGCCTAGGGCTAGCTCGGACAGTAGTCTGCCGACTAGGGGGGCAAACTTGAATCCATGCCCTGAGAAGCCGTACCCGTACACGACATCTGGATGGTCCGGGTCCCTGTCGAGGACAAAGTCGGAGTTTTCAGTCATATCATAGAGACAGACCTTGGTGGAGATGACTTCGCCATCGGCAAGGTCTGGCACGAACCGGCGACATACTTCTCTGCATACAACGATCTGGTCGTTGTCGACTGACCGGTTCGCCTTCTCTGGGTCAACCGGATCGTTCAACTCCTTCGGTGAAACCTTCACACAATCGATTCCGGCTGCAGGTAGACCATAGTGCTTGTCCGTGAAGAACACAGGGCAGGTTCTAGGTCGAAACAGGTCTAGATTTTTCTGAGGTTTGAAGTAGACGAGTTGTTGTCGGGTCGGGACCATTGAGGTCAGTCTTGGGTTCAGAAGACTGTTGGACCAGGGTCCAATCGTTACGACTAGTTTGTCAAATCGTACAATCCCGCCATCAGCGGTTTCTACGGAAGGATGATTACCAAAGACTAGCCTTCGGGCGTGTCCTTTGCGAATATTGATCCCATGTTTCTTCGCCAATGTTCCGAGAACGGACAGCGCCTTGGAAGCAAGGAGGACTCCTCCGTGCGGGTCAAAGAATCCTTTCTCCGCTCGGAACGGTGGGAACCGCTTCTCGAGTTCTTCCGCCTCAAGTTGTTCTGCTCCGAGTTTCAAACGTGAGAGCGTTCTGTAGCTGGCTTCGTTGAAGCCGTTCGCGTTCTGATCCTCCCCATGAAGCATGAGAAGACCGGTAGAAAGCAGAAGCTCTTGTCCAGACTCTTTTTCCAGGCTCCTCCAGAGTTTGAGACTCTCAACCGCCATCCTCGTGTATGATTCGTCGTTGCCATACGAGTAGCGGAAAACCTTGCTGACATCATTAGAACTACAGTAATCGTTTCCCACGCCATAACGATCGAGGAGGAGAACTTGCGAATCGCTCGCCTTGGCTATCGAGTAGGCGGTTGCAAGTCCCATGATGCCACCGCCTAGGATGCATATGTCGGTATTGACGACCAAAGGTAACCCTCGGCAGACAGATCTCCTAACTCACTCTGTCCAACCTAGTACCGGTGTTTGGACTCTGGGATCTAGAGCTACTTGGGCTGGCTGAGAACCATGTCTTCTGTAGGCAAACCCAACCAGTGCAAATGCCAGTGAGATGAGTAATGGCCATCCCACGAAGGACAGCATGATTATTGAGATTGCTAGTGAGATCCATGGGAACAGTTTCTTTGCACCCTTGACTTTGAGGAGCCTGACCCCCGAGCTGGACCCGATAATGTACACGAGTATTGCGGCGCCGCTGGGAATCAGTAGTTCGGTTTCCAAGGGGACATTGAAAGCATAGAATAGTAACAGTGTGAGCCAGGAGAGTCCGAGCAGGAGCATTAGCGACCTGTCTGGGACCTGGGTCTTAGGATTGATACGGTCAAGCAGCCTCGGTAGTCCTCCGTCCTTGGCTGTGGCGTAGATGACACGGGAGATGCCGGTGGTATACGCGTTCATTGTTCCGAATATGATGATTACAGCGAGGATCGCCGTTCCTACAGCGCCGTAGACTCCGAGAGCGTTGGAGAGTATCGCCGCAAATGGAGCGACGCTCCCTCCAGCAGTGTAGGCCCTAGTCCCGACGGTCGCGACAGCTACCGAGATGTAGAGTAGACCGATGACTATGACACTGAAGAGGATGCTTCGGTGGAAATCTTTTTCCGGGTTCTTGAACTCCTCGGCAACATTCGAGACGTTCTCATAGCCAAGGTATGACCAGAAGATCAATGCGGCGCTTACTCCGATAGGGACGTAGCCGTTGGGAAGGAAGGGAGTGAAGTTGGCAGGGTTCACGGAGGGAGCTGACGCGACTACCGCGGTGACTAGGAGCCCCACGATGGCAACTATGACGGCGAGTTGAACTCTGCTGCTGACGACGATTCCTCGATAGTTGACTAAGAATGCTCCGAGTGTTAGAAGCCCTGCGATCAGGAAGATTTCGGTTCGGGTCAAGGGGAATGCATACGCTAGGTACGAAGCTGCGATTACCGTTACCACGGGTGCGCCTGTGACGTACCATAGAATGAACAGCCAGCCTACCGCGTTCGCTGCTCCTGGACCGAGACTCTCCCGGGCAAAGGAGTAGACTCCTCCTGATTCTGGTCTTCGCGCTGAAAGGCTTGCAAATGTGTAGGCAAGTGGATAACTGATGATCGATAGACCAATCCACGCGACGAGCGAGCCGGGCCCGGCTATCTGGGCCGCAAGCCCCGGAAGGACCAGGACCCCCGATCCGAGAACGGAACTCATGTAGAGCGCTACAGCATATCGCATCGTCATTGCTTTGCGTAGGCTGGGGCTTGGCGCCGACAATTCCAAAGACCTACGCTTGCGAGGACTAGCGCATGATAAGCTCTACCCGCCAGATCATAAGAAACAGAGCGACTCTGGAGGTCATATCGTCAGTTCTTGCGGGTAGCAAGCGCAACTCCAGTGAACATTAGGATTGCACCCAAAACTGTGAAGATGGTCACACCCTCTCCGAGCAACACTATTCCTCCGACTAGACTTACCAACGGGACGATGTAGAGCTGGATTGACAGCCTAGACACTGATCGGTTCCCGATGAGCAGGTAAAGGATCACATTGGCGAGTACCGTGCTCAGAAGGGCCAAGTAGATGACCGATAGCCAAGTTATTGTCGAGAGTTGTTGGATCTGAGTGATGAAGTTCATGCTGATCAAAGGCAGTGTGAATACGGTGCCGATTAGCGCGACCCATATGGCGGTGGGCAGTGCTCCGTATGCTTTCACCAAGGGCTTTGAGCCGACCGCGAACACCGAGTACATGAAGGCTGAAAAAACAACGGCGAGTGGGACTGTTATTTCTTGAAAGTTCAGTCCCGCGTTCAAAGATAGTATTATTGCACCTGTCATGGCTGCTGCCAGTGCGAGCGTGAGTCTGTGCCCGATCTTCTCCTTCAGGAACAGTGCTGAGAGGAGTACGACGAAGATGGGTCCCAGAGAGATGAGTAGACCTGCCAGACCAGCCGATACGATGGTCTCGGCGTAGTTCAGCGATAAGTGATATCCGGTGACACTTGCAAGGGACACGACAAGGATTCTGGGAATGTGGTGTTTCTGGACTGGTTGCTTTGGTTTTCCGAAGAAAGGTGCAAGAGCTAGAAAGCCAGCGGAAGCGATAAGCCAGCGTAGTACTGTCAAATTGACGGGGCTTAGTTGAAAGTCCGCTGTTCTTATCGCGACGAAGGCCAACCCCCAGATCACGCCTAAGATGACTACTAGGCTGTTGGTGAAGATTCGACTTTCTCTGAACGATTTCTGCTCCGTCTTCGTTTGGAGCCTAGTCTCCAGAGCCAGTGGGTGAGCGTCCCCTCTCTGCTTGCGCGCTAGTTAGGTCCTACTGAGCCTTGTTTTCTAGCGATAGGAGCGTTTTCTTTCTCTTCACTCCCCACGCATAGCCGCGTAGATTTCCATCCTTCCCGACCACTCTGTGGCACGGAATCACGATAGCAACAGGGTTGGTCGCGCAGGCCCTAGCTACTGCTCTCGCCGCTTGAGGGGTCCCTAGAGATTTTGCTATGTTACTGTAAGTGGCGGTCTGTCCGTAGGGAATCGACTGTATCTCCTTCCACACCTTCCACTGAAACGCGGTAGCCTGCAAATCTAATGGCAGGTCTCGCGGAAATTCCTGGCCATCGAAATATGACAGCAGCGCTTCTGCCCATTTCTTCATACCCTCGTCGTCTCGGTGAAGTTGCGCTGCATAGTAGTCCTCTTTGAGAGCTGCCTCGACCGCTTCATCAGAAGCTCCCATGCAAACCGCGCACGCGCCCCGTTCTGTCGCCGCGAGAAGAACGCGTCCAATGCGAGAATCAACTATTGTGTATTGAATCCATAGTCCTTGTCCGCCTCTGCGAAATATTCCCGGGTTGACGCCCAGCTGGGGTGAAGTCTTCTCATAAAGCCGGCTCTTGGACGTGAAGCCCGCGTTGTAGAGGGAATTGGTCACGGTCTCTCCATTCGTCAAAGAACGTTTCACTTTCTCGAGGCGGCGTGCTTCTACGTATTGACGGGGAGAAATTCCGAGGACTCTCTTGAAGGTCCTCTGGAAATGAAAGGGGCTTAGACCCGCTTGATGGCTAAGGTTCTCGAGGGTGAGTTTTTCGTCAAGGTTTGCTTCGATATACTTGCAGGTCCGCTCGATCAGCTGGGCTTTGGTGGAACGTTTCGCATCTCGAGGATGGCAACGTCTACAGGCTCGGAAGCCAGAACTTTCTGCTTCAACAGGCTGAGAGAAGAATAGAACCTGATCCATATTCGGGTGTCGAGCTGGACATGACGGTTTGCAGTAGATTCCCGTTGAGCGGACGGCAAAAACGAAGAGTCCATCCTTAGACTCGTCTCTTTCAATCACGGCTTTCCATTTTTCTGTGTCCGTGGCAATGCCTTGCTGGTTTTTCTGCAACTGTTGTAGGTCAGCGTTGTTCTGTTGAGCCGTCAGCATGGGGAGAGTGGTCGCCTGGATTGAATAAGTAGTTTGACTCCAAATCTTGCTCTCAAACTACAGCATCATGAACGAACCGAAAGTACCCTTTAGAGGAAACTGGAGTATTCTAATCATGCGAATTTAAGGGAATTGGAATTTTTTCGAGTAGAACAGTAGGCGGCTCTTTTCTATCAAGAACGCAGATAATTCTCTCAAGAGAATGTCTCGGAATCCTGTCAAGTCGTCTAGGAACCTATTGTTTGGAGGGGTACTCCTCTTCGCGATTGTCGGCTTTGCTGCGATTTCTGCGACAGTTGTCAAGGTTTCGCTCTCAGCCGTAATTCTGGTCCTAGTCGCCTTCGCCGAAGCTGGATTGATAATTCTAGGACTCATCATGGCCCAGAACGGACAAGAGACCTCAGTCAGGAACCGAGAGAACGTCTAGCCAAACTGGATGTTAGGAATGAGTCGTGAGGGGTAAGACTTAACCCACCGTAACACCCTTCCTAGATACATAGTATGAAGTATACCTGTCCCTATTGTGAGTCAGCGTTTCTGCAGTTCATAGAGTCAGAGGAACAGCTGAGAGACCACATGTTGAAAGCGCACGGTCGAGTGCTGAGTTTTGCAGGCAAATCGTTGGGAGAAATGCCTGTTCGGAGCGAAGAAGACAAGGCAAGATAGCCTACCGATACTCATTCCTTCGCCATCGAGAGTATTCTTTTCAAATGGGCCTACGACCGAATGGGCATGGAATTTGCGAGAGTCGTTCGGAAGAGGCGGATGATCCGCGCTTTCAAACCCGGTCCCGTTCCAGAAGCCAAGATTCGTCGAATACTAGAATTGGCTCAGCACTATCCGAGCGCTGGTTTCAGCCAGGGAGTAGCGTTCATCCTCGTCAGTGAGCCTGAAAAGATTCGTCGACTCCGCGAAATGAGCCGTCTCCGGGGAGATGCACCGGTGCTGGTTGTTCCCTGTGTGAGCGAGAAGCTCTATCATGATAGATATCGTGAGCCTGACAAGATCAGGCAGGATGGGACTGAGATTGACTGGCCAATACCGTACTGGTACTTCGATGCAGGATGCGCTTCCCTCCTAGTGCTGCTTTCTGCAGTTGACGAAGGGCTGTCTGCTTACATCGCTGGAGCCTTTCGGCCCGACGTTCTTAGACGAGAGCTAGGGATTCCTGACCATTTCGTCCCCGTCGGCGTAATCTCCATCGGATATCCCGACTATGAGAGACACGTTCCGTCTCCTTCACTCAATCGCGGAAGACGCCCCGCTGGCGAAATTGTCCATTCTCAACACTGGTGACCACAAACGCCGAGAAGCCTTAATTCAACCACGCAACTAGACAGAGCTTGGTCGTCCTAAGTGCAGGAAGCGCTTGTAAAGGCACGAGACCAGATCGTTCTCAACCCCGATGATCTTCCCGGTTCATGGTACAACGTTCTCGCTGATCTGCCAGGCGAGTTCCCGAAACCAATAGATCCGGAAGAAGGCCCGTCAAGGCTCGAATTCCTCTCGAAAGTCCTCCTGAAGCATTGTCTCCAGCAAGAAACTTCTACGGAGAGGTGGATTCCCATCCCGAGTCCGATACAGGACCTCTATCGTCAAGCAGGACGGCCGCGACCTCTCTATCGTGCCCGACGTCTCGAACGTTTCCTCGGGACCCCCGCGCGTCTCTATTACAAGCGAGAGGATCTTTCACCTACCGGGTCCCATAAGGTCAACACGGCGCTTGCGCAGGCTTACTATGCAGCAGAGGAAGGTTGCGCCGGTGTCTCGACGGAGACAGGAGCAGGTCAATGGGGGACGGCGCTAGCCTACGCGGCGAGCCTGCAGGGTCTGAAGTGTATCATATTCTGGGTACGCTCAGTCTACGATTGGAAGCCGGATCGTCGAGCTTTGATGCACTTGTATGGAGGCAAGGTCTTCGCATCTCCTAGCAAAGAGACATCCGTCGGGCGGAACATACTAGGGAAGAATCCTAACCATGTCGGGAGCCTGGGAATCGCTGTTTCCGAGGGATTGGAATATGCCGAGAAGAACCCTGGCTATGCTTATTGTCTCGGAAGCGTCCTGAATCATGTCCTCATTCATCAGTCAATTATCGGCTTAGAGACGATGAAACAGTTCGACCTGATCGACGAGAAGCCTGACGTGATGATTGGTTGTCTAGGCGGAGGGAGCAACTTCGGAGGCTTCATTCTACCGTTCGCAGGAGAAGTTGTACGGGGAAAGAGAGAGTGCAGATTCCTCGCGGCCCAATCTGCATCAGCCCCCAACCTCTCCAAGGGTGAGTACAGGTACGATTTCGGAGATCATGCGGAGAAGACGCCACTATTGAAGATGTATACTCTTGGCCATCAGTCCGATATGGCTCCTATCAAAGCGGACGGATTACGATATCACGCGGCGGCACCCTTCATCAGTTATCTCAAGCATCTCGGACATATCGAAGCAATCGCTTATCCCCCGGACGAACAAGCAGTTTTCGAAGCCGCTAGGACCTTCGTACAGGTCGAAGGCTTCCTACCCGCGCCGGAGTCTGCTTATGCTATCCGGGCCGCCATAGACGAGGCTCTCGAGTGTAAACGCAAGAATCAGTCGGAGATAATAGCCTTCAACATATCAGGACACGGATTCCTAGATCTCGCAGCCTATCAAGAGAAACTGAAATTCTGACTTTCCGGATTTCACTGGACCTCAAGGGATTGTAGTGGTGCGGGGGGTGGGATTCGAACCCACGAAGGCCTACGCCACAGGATTTCTCCTGCGAGCCGGATCTTAAGTCAAGCACCATTCGTCCATCGAACGGTCCTGCCCCTTTGACCTGAATCCCGCCATGATAGGACGAGGACCCGTGCATGGTCTCGGGAACCCCCGCATACAACATTCTGCCTCTCTTCGAGGCTCTTAATGATCATTCCTATCAAGGAGTCCTCTCCAGAAAAATATCTATGCGCAACGGACCCGTCCCCTGGAGTTCGTTCGAGATGGCTATGAAACGCGGAGCTTCGGGATCTTGACGCTCGCCAGCATGAGTATGAATCCCATCAGGACGAAGAGGATACCTGCGGTCAAGTAGATGTTCGCGACTATTCCGCTGTAAGCGACCCTTGCGGTCGTAATGTACAGTGCCTCGGCGATGACACCGGAGAGTAAGAGTATCACGCCAATCAGAAGTGTTAGCTTCCTCATGTCGTTCCCGTACGCTGTATGGGGTTTAGAACACTTAAGCCCTGTTTAACCCGAGACGAGCCAGAATCGGAAAACGATCGTCAAGAACCGGCATGGTTCGACAAACGAGTTTGGGTTTCAAAAAAAGGAGATTGGCTCCGATTTTTGGAGCCTGAGCTTTATCCGAACAGCGATTCTCTAGTCTTGTTCTGCTTCTGTTGGGGTTATCGTCAGCTGCGTGAGCTTCTCGCCGCGTAGGACTGAGATGTTGACGTGTCTACCGATGGCTTTGTCGTCTAAGAGTCCTCGAAGGTCTGCGAGGGTCTCGACTGGTTTGCCGTCGAGTTTCACGACTACGTCGCCTAGGGCGAGGCCTGCTTTCTTAGCAGCGCTGTCTTTGTCGACGCCGTATATGATTAGTCCTGCTGATTGGCCGATGTCCGTTTGGCTGGATAGGTTTTCGGGGAGATTGATTGTTTCAGCGGTTATGCCCATGTAGGCGCGTTTGATCTTTCCGTCGTGTAGTAGTTTCTCGACGACTGTCTTGACTGTGTTGACTGGGACTGAGATTCCGCGGTTGTTGGCGTAGGCTGCGTTGATTCCCACCATTCTACCCCTAGCGTCTACAAGTGGGCCGCCGGAGTAGCCTGGGTTGAGTCTCGCGTCTGTGACTAGTACTTTGTCGAGTCCTCCGCCACCCCACCATCTTCTGGTGCTGAAGGCGGGGTTTGTGACTATGCCCGAGGTTGCGCTTGGTTGTCTGCCGAAGGGATTAGCGACCGCTAGAACGAATTGTCCTACTTTGAGCCCGTCCGAGTTGCCGGTCTCGATGGCTGTGAGATTGTCAGAGTCCACTTTCAATAGTGCAAGGTCCGAGTAGGGGTCTTTGCCAACTACTTTGGCTGTGTGTTTGGTTCCGTCGCTGAAGCCTACTTCGACTTCGCGCATTTCACCAATGACATGGTTGCTGGTTACGATGTGCCCGTCTTTGCTCCAGACGGTACCTGTTCCTCCTCTCCATCTTCCGGCTCCAACTTGGACGACGGATCGGGATACTCGTTCAGTAACATCGACGATTGCGTCTGAGACTGATTCGAGAATTGCTGACGAACTTGTTTGTTTACTCATTTTTTCACCTACCCAGTAAGGGTAGGGTGGCCTATTTGTTGACCAGTCAGCATGGAATACCGGTCACAGTCTAGGCAAAATCCATACTAGGGTAGTAGGCTATCTGAGAAGCCAGGTGTGGTCTCCGCCGTGTTGGCGTTCCGTACAGTCCTGAGACGTGTCCGAGTAGCTGGTGGGCAGCCTTGACTGCTTGGCTAACTTCTCGTCCTTCTCCAACTTTCGCATCGATGCTCAGGTAGCTGTCGCTGAATCTTGCGTCTATCTGGATCCCGTCCTCTTCTGCGATCCATTTCAGAACCGTCCCCTCGTCGTTCTGTGTGTATCCGAGCCAACGGAGTCCGCCGAACCATCGACCCTTCAACCCTGAGATTATTTGTTGAAGATCAACATCTCGAGGAAGGAGTGACTGGACAATGGGGATTGGTTGTATGGCCGAGCTTAGGGGACGCGGAATGGTTTCGTTTCCTCTTGCCGTTATTCTGTAGCCCTCGGCCACCTTTTCCAGGAGGCCTTCTTCTTCTAAACGATCAATAATCCTAGACAGCTTCTCCTGGTGTAGTCCCGTGAGCCGCTTCAAGCCGTCGAAGGTGAAGACTGTCAAACCCTCCTCCATTACCGTTTGGAGGACCCCTGTGTCTCGGGGCGTAAGGTTACTCTCTTCAGACTCGTCTAGGATTGAGTTCGATAGAGGAGAGTCTATCTGTTTCGAAGTTGCCACCATTCAACCTGTCTCCGCTCCGCAATATATACTTAGTAGTCAAGACGAACTGAGTAGGTCACGTTGACTTTAGCAGGCTAGACTCGTTCCACAGGCGCCATCCCGCTTTCTACGCCAGTAACCACTTACCCCCATACCGAGAGGCCGCTTCGTGCTTCGTTGCCCGGTGGCATTTCGTTCTCTATGATTCCCCGAACTAGGTACAATCTTCCCAAATCCTCGCTGGGAGGCTCGGTCATTATCGTGGGCGTAGAGGCCAATCGCAAATTGAGTCCGGCGAGGAGTCCAATAAAGCCTGTCACTCCAAGCTCTGTTAAGATTCTGATGGTGGTCGAGGCCGGTGTCATCGGGTTCCTTGCCTACTGGATCATTAGTGAGTACACCTTCAACGCGTATTTTCAAGTATACGTTGACCAGTTGATTGGAACGCACATCACCACGTTTACAGCTGCTCTCGGACTATCGATTGGTCTAGCGGGTTCTGCCGTCGCCGCGGCAATGTATAGAAATCTCAAGCATGCAAAATATCGCGTTGAAACCGTAGCTGCCCCAAAGATCAGGGGTGCAGTCGACAAGATATTATCCGGCCTGCCGACCCTTGACGAGCTTCAGCGTCCCAGAGTCGCGAGAGACTCAGCTGTTTCTCCAACAGCTCCGTTGCCCGCGGCCCAAAAACTACCGCCTGTTCCAGTTTCACCGGAACAAAAACAGATTAAGTTGGATGATACTAAGTCCTAGAGATTCTCTCCGCGTAGTCGGGCGAGCTCTTGCAACAATTCTCGTTCGCGCTTGTTCAATTCTCGGGGAATATCGACGTCGACTCTGACTAGTTCGTCTCCTCGGCCCCAACCTTCTACGTGTGGGAATCCCTTCCCCTCGAGCCGGAAGACTGTCCCCGCCTTCGTTCCAGGTGGGATTTTCAGTTGAGCCTTCCCATCAATCGCAGGTACCTCCAGTTCCCCACCCAGGGCAGCTTTGGGAATGCTGATCTTCGTCTCAAACAGAATATTGTCGCCTTCCCGCTTGAAGGAGGGATGAGGTTGCAGGTGAATTCGAACATACAAGTCTCCTGCTCGTCCTCCTAGAGCAGCGTTTCCTTCTCCACGCAGTCTCAGACTCTGCCCCTCGTCGGCCCCTGCCGGCACTTTAACTTGGAGCTTTGTTCTCGTCCTCGTGAGTCCATTACCGCCGCAGTTCTTGCACGGCTTATCGACGACCGTTCCTGCACCGTTGCATCGGGGGCAGGTGGTTATCTGAATCATCTGTGCAAAACCTGATCGCCGGACCTGCTGTACCTGTCCTCGCCCGCCGCATGTCTTGCATGTCTTCCGCTGGCTACCGGGCTGAGCACCGGACCCGCCACAAACGCTGCACTGTGCAAGCCTTGGAACCTCTATCTCTCTGCTGGCCCCGTGGGCTGCATCATCGAAACTAATCTCAAGATCATAGACCAGATCCTCACCTCGCGAAGGTTGCTGGGGACCTCCGAATCCTTGGAATGTGCTGAACCCGCCGAATCCTCGGAGGATCTGCTCGAAGATGCCACCCATTCCACCGATGTCGCGAAAGACTGAGTCGAAGTCTGCGCCGCGGAAAATATCCTCAGTATTGTAGCGTTCGTAGATTCCAGCCCGACCGAACTTATCGTACTGGTTTCGTTTCTCATCATCAGAGAGAATAGCGTACGCTTCTGAGATTTCCTTGAAGCGCTCCGTTGCCTCCGGCGCCTTATTCCGGTCCGGATGGTACTGTAGCGCGAGTTTTCGATACGCGGATTTTATCTCATCTTTGCCGGCGCCCTTAGGAACTCCAAGAACGTCGTAGTAGTCTCGCTTGTCCATATCCCGTTCATTCTACTCGTTCTCTACCGGGAACCCTCGTCTTTTACTTCCCGATACTCGGCATCAACCACCTTGTCACCCTCTCCAGATGCGTTCGTACCTGGTGGCGGTGCCTGTTGCGCTTTCTCCTCGCCAGGCTTTGAGGCTACTTTCTCATAGATCTCAGCACCAATTTTCTGCAGTGCTCTGCTCAACTCGTCACTTGCACTCTTGATCTTGTCCGCCTCTTTTCCAGCCAGCGCAGCTCGCAACACGCCCGCTGCCTTGTCAATCATCTGGACTTGGTCGCTGGTGATCTTGTCCTTCAACTCCTCCTTGGTCTTGTCCGCGGTGTAGAGCATGCTCTCTGCAGTATTCTGTAGCTCAACCTCCTCCTTCCGCTTCCGATCCTGCTCTGCGAACTCTTCCGCTTCTCTGACCATCTTCTCCTTGGATTCCTTCGAGAGTTTTGTGGACGCGGTGATCGTGATCTTGTTCTGTTTTCCTGTACCCAAATCTTTGGCGTTCACGTTGAGCATTCCGTTGGCGTCGATGTCGAAGGTGACTTCGATCTGGGGCACACCTCTCGGCGCGGGCGGTATTCCGGTCAGGTTGAACATTCCGAGGGAGATGTTGTCTCCGGCCATCGCTCTCTCTCCTTGGAGGACATGTATCGTCACCGTGGTCTGAGAGTCTGCTGCGGTCGAGAAGACTTGACTACGTTTTGTAGGAATCGTCGTGTTACGTTCCAGAATCTTCGTCGCGACTCCGCCTAGCGTCTCGACTCCTAGGGATAACGGCGTCACGTCGAGTAGGAGTATGTCTTTGACCTCGCCGGCCAAGACGGCTCCTTGGATTGCGGCTCCGACTGCGACGCATTCCATCGGGTCGACGCCTCTCTCGGCCGGCTTCCCTATCATATCTTCAACGAACTTGCGGACCATCGGCATCCGGGTCTGGCCCCCGATCAGGATTATCCTGTCCACGTCTTTCGCTTGGAGCTTTGCATCCTCCAACGTTCGCCGTAAAGGTGCCTCGACCTTGCGAACTATTGGGTACGCGAGCTCTTCGAGCTTGGATCGGGTGAGGGTGATGTGGAGGTGTTTTGGTCCGGAGTTGTCGGATGAGATGA
>Ga0209235_1000763_pt1 | contig 16927 bp, 16 predicted proteins | sample GraSoi013_1_20cm_4_FD_185817 | JGI IMG/M metagenome (GOLD analysis project Ga0209235, IMG submission 185817) | Grasslands soil microbial communities from the Angelo Coastal Reserve, California, USA - Sample 09_25_2013_1_20cm (SPAdes) (version 2) | ecosystem: Environmental > Terrestrial > Soil >... | reverse complement strand
TCCTCCGTAAGGATCCACATTCTCGACCAGTCCACGGATCGCGCCGTCAACGGCATTTTTAACGGAGGGGTCGTCGACATAGTCGTTTTGGATCCTGCTTAAAACCTCCATGAAAATCGACAGCTGCTGATACGATCCATTCTGCGCGCTGACACGGCCGAGCATGCCGCCAATAATCGCGTAAACGACGAGGACCGACGAGATCAGCAAAATCGCGTACTTACTCTTCGAATTCAAAATGGGGACCTCCAAGCGTCTATGTAGTACGGTCTGCTGACCGTTAGCCCGCGTTTAATTATAGCCCGGGAGGTCTTGGCTGTATCATGAAATTATGCGGATTATGGCCCTCGACGTCGGCGAAAAAACCATCGGCGTTGCGATTAGCGACGCCCTGCTTTTGACCGCCCAAGCGCGGCCCACGATCCGGCGAAAAGGTTCTTCCTCGGATATCGAAGTTCTTCGCCGTCTGGCAGAGGAAAACGAAGTGCATCAAATTCTAGTCGGTCAGCCTCTGCATATGAATGGGAAAGAGAGCCGCCAAAGTCAGAGGATCGGCCTGTTCGCCGCCGAGCTTAAGAACAAATTGGACATTCCGGTTCTTTTCTGGGATGAGCGGCTTACGAGCTTCGCCGCCGAGCAGCATTTGGGAGAAATGGGCCTGAACTGGCGCCAGCGCCGCGAGCACATCGACAAAATCGCAGCCATGATCATTCTTCAAGATTATCTGGATAATCGTCCGGGCAGAAGCACATGAGCAAACTTCTCGCCTTTCTTCTCGTATTGATTCTGTTGGTTGGCGGACTCGGATTGTACGTGCGCCGAGAGCTGCAGGTTTTTGGGACCCCGGCTGAGGGTTTAATTATCGAGATCCCCCGCGGTCTCGGCGCCCGCGACATTGTTGGACTTCTGAAAGAAAAAAATGTCATCCGAAATTCAAACGTAGCCTTCGCTTACATCTTGTTTAGCGGCACTCGAAATAAACTTCAGGCGGGCGAGTATTCTTTTGACCGGCCTCAGACCATTCCTGAGGTGGTCCATAAGATCGCGAACGGTTTGGTCTACCTTCATAAGTTTGCTGTGCCCGAAGGTCTGACGGTCGGAGCAACCGCCCAAAAATGGCAGGAGCAAGGTTTCGGTTTCGCGGAAGATTTTAAGAAAGCGGCCAACAACGCTGTTGATTTGGTGCGGCAATTCGACGGAAATGCAGTTTCGGTTGAAGGTTATTTGTTTCCGGAAACATATTCGTTTCCAGCACATACGATGCCTCGCCATGCAATCGAAACCATGATTGCACGGTTTCAGCAAATGGTTGCCAAGCTGGGGCAGGTTGTGTCTGAGGACAAATGGCCGCTGAATCTTCACGATACGGTGATTCTAGCTTCGCTTATCGAAACCGAGGCGGCTCAGCCGGACGAGCGATCGATCGTTGCTTCAGTGTACTTGAATCGATTGACGCGGCACGTCCTGCTTCAATGTGACCCGACTGTGATATATGCCCTCGCACAGGCGGACCAATACACCGGCAGGCTCACCCTTGCGGATCTGAAATTCAAATCACCCTACAATACCTACGTGAACTCCGGGCTGCCGCCGAGCGCTATCGCGAATCCGGGCTACCCATCCTTGCTTGCGGCGATTCAGCCCGCCGACACGAATTATCTATATTTCGTCCGAACCATCGAAGCCCGTCATACTTTTTCGGAGACCTTAGCAGCACACAATCGTGCTGTCGCGGCTTATCGGAAATTGAAAAAGGCTTCCTGAGCATCGAACATTACCCTCTCCCTCTGGGAGAGGGCGCGAAGCGCGAGCCCGATAGGGCGAAGCCTCAGTAAAAAGGTGAGGGTCTCAAGAGTCGAATAGACTTGCGATCTCCACCCCTCATTGGAAAGCAGGGTTCTGAAGATATTGTTTCAGCGACGGCTGATTCTGATCACGCCGCGATAAGATTGGAGGGTCTCGCAAGGGCCAGTCTATTGCGATGTCCTTATCGTTCCACGCGACACCACCCTCTGCTTCCGGACGGTAATACTCGGTCTGCTTGTACTGGATTTCACAGACATCCGAGAGCGTTAGAAATCCATGGGCGAAGCCGATCGGAACCAGCAGTTGCGTTTTGTTCTCGGCAGTGAGCTCAATACCAAACCATTGTCCAAACGTCGGCGAATTGACGCGAAGATCGACTGCAACGTCGAAGACGCGGCCGACCGTGCAGCGGACCAGTTTGACGATTGGGGCTCGCATGTCCTGATAATGAAGTCCGCGGAGTACGGAATACGTTGAACGCGAGTGAGAATCCTGGACGAATTCGTACGGCAGACCGGCTTCTGCGAAATCCCGCTTGTGCCAGGACTCCATAAAGAACCCGCGCTCATCCCGGGAAAAATCGATTTCAACGACCAGGAGTCCGTCGAGAGACGTTTTGTTCATGCGCATTTTCATATCGTGCTGCGTTGTTTCATACTTTGATGGTGCGCACTTTTCTGTCTCTTGGTTCCAATATCGGGGATCGCCAGATGTACTTGCAATCCGGCGTCGTTGGCCTTGCCAATCACGGCATTTATACTATCCGTTGTGCTTCGCTGTATTCGACTGAGCCTCGGGATGTGCTCAATCAACCGAGGTTCCTTAATACTGCCATAGAAGCAGAAACTGTGCTAACTCCCGACGAATTACTGTCGGCCTGCCTCGAGGTCGAGAAAGAAAATCAACGTATTCGCCATGGCGCGAAAGGGCCGCGTACCTTGGATATCGACATCATCTTTTATGGAGACGAAGTCCTAGGGGGTGCCGGCCTCATCATACCCCACCCACGTTTTGCACTCCGCCGATTCGTTCTCGTCCCTCTTGCTGAGATTGCGCCTCAATTTATCGACCCCCTCAGCGGGAACACCATAGTCAGACTCTTAGAAGCCTGCCCGGACAGGGGAGGTGTGCGCCTAGCCGGAAGGCTACAACAATTTTCTTAACCGTCCTTCCAGCTTCTTTGCATCTTTCGCGGATCGCGCCACCGCAAAAATAGTATTTTCGCCGGCGATGCTTCCCACCCATTCCGGCCAGCCAGCTTCATCCAACGCTTGCGACACCGTTGAGGCGTGACCGGGTCCTGTCTTCACGACAAGGATATTCTGGGCCACGTCCACGTCTACCATGAATTCGCGGATAATCCGTGCTAATGATCCTTCAGAATGCTGAACGGCCGGTTCGGCATCGACGACGGTATAGACGCCCCCCGCTTTAGCTATACGCAGTTCCTGAATGTCGCGCGACAGCGTCGATTGAGACACGCTGATATCGCGGGCTTTTAAACCGCGCATGAGGTCTTCTTGACTGGTAATTTCCCTCGAGCGAACCAATTCCAGGATCGCGTTGTGCCGATGGCGTCTCATGGAGTGCGAAAATTATAACAACCTCATAGTAAAAATGATTGACCCCTGCCCGGCGCCGCATGCATACTTATGCACTTATATGAATAACTATTCAGCAGCAACCGCAGTGGCAGTTCATTCGGACTTTCTATCGCTTTCGCAACTGCGCCGGCAGGAGTTTCAAGGGCTCCTGGTTTTATCTGCTGATTTTCGTTCGAGAAACGTGTTCGGGCAAGTCCTTCAAGGCAAGTCGGTCGCTCTGATTTTTGAAAAACCATCGCTTCGAACGAGGGTAACGTTTGAGGTTGGGATTCGGCAGCTCGGCGGGTGGCCGATCGTGTTGGGAACCGCGGAAAGCCGGCTGGGTGAGCGGGAACCAATACAGGATCTGGCCAGAAATCTTTCATGCTGGGTGGATGGTATTGTTGCGCGTGTGTTCAATCACCACGATCTGGAGGATCTGGCACTATTCGCGTCGGTTCCGGTCGTTAACGGGCTCAGCGATGCGGAACATCCCTGCCAAGCGGTTGCTGATCTACTGACCCTTACGGACGTCTGGCCGAGCTGGTCCGGAAAAGAGTTCGTCTACGTCGGCGATTGGAACAATGTATCGCGGTCACTATGGCACGCCTGCTTGCTAGCGGGTCTGCGTTTCAGAGCGATCTGTCCTGAGAAATATGGTCCGGGTCCGCTGGAGCCTGTGGAGTGGTCGACGAAACCATCCGACGTGAAGGGCGCCGACGCGATATATACGGATGTATGGGCCAGCATGGGCCAGGAGGACGAACTCGAAAGCCGCCTCGAAATTTTCCGGCCTTATCAGGTCAACGAGAAGCTGATCGCCAAGACAGGAAAACACACATTTTTTATGCATTGCCTGCCCGCTCATCGCGGTCAGGAAGTCACGGATTCAGTCATCGAATCGGATTATTCGCTCGTCTTTCAACAAGCAGCAAACCGGTTAGCGGTAGAAAAGGCGATTCTAGTAACGGTACTAGTCCCGGGCACACAAGCCGAAAGCGCGACTGTTAAGAGAAAAGACGGGAGGCAATTATGAAGGAACGAGTGAAGAAAGTCGTACTGGCGTATTCCGGCGGACTTGATACCTCTATCATCATTCCGTGGCTCAAGGAGAACTACGGTTGCGAAATTATCGCTATGGCCGGCAACATCGGTCAGGACGATGAATTGCAAGGTCTTGAAGAAAAAGCGATCCGTTCCGGTGCTTCCAAATGCTATGTCGAAGATCTCCGTCATGAGTTCGTAACCGAATACCTCTGGCCGCTCGTTAAATCCGGCGCCATGTACGAAGGAAAGTATTTGCTCGGAACCTCCATCGCGCGGCCTCTTCTGGCGAAGCGCCAGGTTGAGGTAGCGCTGGAGGAAGGTGCTGATGCCGTTGCCCACGGATGTACCGGCAAGGGCAACGATCAGGTGAGGTTTGAGCTCACATACAAGGCATTTGCGCCTCATCTCAAAATTATTGCGCCATGGCGCGAGTGGAATATCCGGTCCAGGCACGAAGCGATTGCCTACGCTAAAGAACGCAATATTCCTATTGCCGCTACAGCGGACAAGATTTACAGCCGCGATAGCAATATCTGGCATATGAGTCACGAAGGCGGGATCCTGGAGGACCCATCACAGGCCCCGCCGGAAGATTTGTTCATGCTGACTCTCGATCCGCGCTCGTGTCCAGAAGGGGAGAGCGAAATCACCATTGATTTTCAGCAGGGCGTCCCCGTCGGGCTGAATGGATACACGATCCGTTCCGTGCAGCTCCTGGAAGATTTGAACGAAATTGCGGGCACGAACGGCATCGGCCGCGCAGATTGCATTGAGAACCGCGTCGTTGGAATGAAATCGCGCGGTGTTTATGAAACCCCGGGCGGAACGCTTATCACGACGGCGCATCGCGAGCTGGAATCGCTGGTGCTGGATCGGCAAACCCGCTACCACAAAGACATCCTGAGCGTCACCTATGCGCAGCTGGTGTATGAGGGCCACTGGTTTACCCCCCTCAGAGAAGCATTCGATGCGTTCTTCACAAAGACCCAGGAAGTCGTGACCGGCTCTGTGACGATGAGCCTTTACAAAGGCACGATGGCCGTGAAGAGCCGCAAGTCGCCGTTCAGCCTATACCGGCAGGACATCGCCTCTTTCGATACGGGCAGCTACAATCACCACGACGCCGAGGGCTTCATCAATCTTCTCGGTTTGCCCGCCGCTGTCCGCTCGCGCCTGATGGTGAATCAGTATGAAACTTTGGCAAGGTCGGTTTGAGGAGGAGAGCGACCCGGTTTTCGAAAAGATGAACCGGTCGCTCGGAATCGACGCGGTTCTTCTCGAAGTCGACATCCGGGTCAGCCGTGCGCATGCGCGATCGCTGCTGGGTTGTGGCGTGCTCACCCAGGAGGAATGGACCGCCATCGACCAGGGTCTCGAACAGATTCTTTCCGAATACTCTCCCGAGCAGGTCAAGTCCAGCCCTTACGAAGACATTCATACGTTCGTTGAAGCGACGCTCGCCTCCAAGATTGGTCCGGTTGCCGGTAAGTTGCACACTGGCCGCAGCCGGAACGACCAAGTGGCAACAGATTTCCGATTATTCGTTCGCAAAGCAATCGGGCTCATCCTGGCGGATCTCGAGGCATTGCAACTCGCTTTGATCGAGAGTGGGGCACGTTACTCCGACATCATCATCCCGGCATATACACATCTGCGGCGTGCGCAGCCTGTCCGCTGGAGCCACTACTGCCTGGCCTACGTCGAAATGTTCCGGCGCGACGGGGAACGGTTTGAACAATCGCTCAGCCGGGTCGATATTCTCCCCCTCGGTTCGGGAGCCGTAGCCGGTTCCAATTTCGGCGTCGATCGTGAATCGGTGGCCAAGGAACTGGGCTTCAGCAAAATCTCAGCCAACAGTCTCGACGCCACATGTGATCGGGATTTCGTTCTCGAGTTTCTATCGAATGCCGCTATCGTTTTGACACACGCCAGCCGCTTGGCCGAAGACTGGATCATTTATTCAACAGAAGAGTTCGGCTTCCTGGAACTCTCGGAGAAAGTGACAACCGGCAGCAGCCTCATGCCGCAGAAAAAAAATCCTGATGGTTTCGAACTGATTCGCGCGAAAGCTGCTATGACGACGGGTTTGCTGGCAGGTTTCCTTGGTGTCATGAAAGGACTTCCAACCGGCTACAACAAAGATCTGCAGGAAGACAAAGAAGCACTGCTCAAGGCATTCGAAAACGTGCGACTTTCTTTGAGCGTGCTGCGCCTGTCGGTTCGTACGGTTACCTTGAGAACCGATCGCACCGAGAAGGCTGCGCGCGATACTTTTATGGGAGCCACCGACCTTGCAGATTTTCTGGTGATGAAGGGCGTGCCGTTCCGCAGCTCCCATGAGATCGTCGCGCGCGCGGTGCGCGCGGCGCTTCAGCAAAGGAAGCAGCTTGACGAAATCGATCTCACCACGTTTTCACCGTTATTCTCGGAACTGCCGGCGGACTATCTTGCGCCCGAGAACATCGTAAACCGCAAGAGCCAATCTCCTGCCCTTCGCTAAATGCCGCCGCGCGATCCGCTAGCCGGTGAGCGAGAGGCTGCGCTCTTTGCTCTTGGTGTCGTCACGATTCTAAATTTCCTCAACTACATCGACCGGTTCATTCTGGCCGCGGTTCTGCCGCGAGTGAAGAGCGAACTGGTCTTGACGGATTTTCAACTTGGCCTCCTGGCCAATGTTTTCCTCGTAACCTACTTCGTGACGTCCCCACTCTTCGGAGCTTTGGGCGACCGTCTGTCGCGTCCTCGGTTAATGTCCGCCGGCGTAACCGCATGGAGTATGGCGACGGCGGCTGCGGGCTTCACTGCCGATTTCGTTCAGCTGTTGATCGCGCGCGCCTGGGTCGGCATTGGTGAAGCGGCCTACGCAACGATTTCGCCCGCGCTGCTGTCGGACTATTTTCCGCGCTCGCAGCGCGGCCGAGCCTTTGCCGTTTTTTACGTCGCTATTCCCGTGGGATCAGCCGCGGGATTTTTGCTCGGCGGGACGCTCGAGCGCGCCTTCGGCTGGCGGGCTGCATTTTACGCCGTAGGCTTGCCCGGAATCGTATTAGCCTTGCTAGCGCTTCGTGTGCCTGATCCGGTGCGCGGCGCCACCGAAGAACCCTCTTCCCTTGGGAGAGGGCGGCGCGACAGCCAGCGGGCTGACGCGCCGGGTGAGGGATTCAGTACCCGGACCTTATCAGACCTATTCCGTAACAAGGCATACGTCGGCACTGTCCTCGGCTACGCCGCTTATACCTTCGCTCTCGGCGGGCTGGCGTTTTTCATGCCGACCTATTTCGAACGTGTTCGTGGCCTGGAGCTTGCGCGCGCTGATTTCATCGTAGGAGGTGTTACTGTCCTCGCCGGTCTCAGCGGCACATTTCTTGGGGGCTACCTAGGTGATTGGATGGCAGCGCGAGTCCAATCCGGCCAATTGTGGCTGTCGGGACTGTCGAGCATTGCCGCCGTTATTCCGGCATGGCTGGCGCTCACCGTCGCATCTTCGCCGACCTATATCGTGTGGTTTTTTTTGGCGGAGTTCCTTCTTTTCCTCAGCACCGGACCCGTTAATGTGATGATTGTGAGCGTTGTACCACCAGCCGCGCGCGCGCGGTCGATGGCGGTGAGCATTTTCACGATTCACTTATTCGGCGATGCAATCTCTCCGCCAATCATTGGATGGCTGGCCGACACTCACGGCCTTGCCCGTGCCGTTTTGATCGTACCCGTTGCTATCGCGATTTCAGGTTTCGTCTGGACGGCGACAGCGCGAATTCCTAATTGAGATCGAGCACCATTGCGATTTCGTCGCAATTGCCGTACTTGGGGCAGGCGATGCAATCCTTCCACACTTTCATAGGCAGGTGGGTGTGCTGAACGGTCCTGAAACCCATTTTCTGAAAGAACGCCGGCGCAAGAGTAAGCGCGAAAACATGGGCGAGATTCCCGGAACGGGCTTTTTCGATCAGCGCTTCGACGATGGCACTGCCGGTTCCACGGACAGGTTTGTTGGGCGATGTCGCCAGACCAAAGATCTCCGCTGTACTGCTCGAGTATTGTTCAAGACCACCGCATCCTACGATCTGGCCATCGAGATCGGCGACGACATAGTTCGATAGAGATTCTGCCAGCCCGCTATGCGAGCGCGGGAGCATGATGCCCTGTGCCGCATAATGCGCAATCATGCTAACGATGGTGTCGATATCTGCGTGTGTCGCAGGCCGAATATTCACGCCGCACCTTCGAAGATCGTCCGGCCCACACGCACCAGACCAACTCCTCCCTCCATGGCAGCCTTCACGGCTTTCAATTTTTTTATCATGCCGCCGCTGACGAAACTCGCTGCCAACAGCTCATTCGGATTATTCGAGCGTTCGATAACCGCACCTGCCGCATCCTTGACGCCCTCGACGTCGGTTAAGAATAGCAATTCGCTGCATTCGAGCGCTACTGCCACGGCAGCAGCGGTCTCATCTCCATTGACGTTGAGCAGCGAATTCTCCCCCATGGCCAATGTTGGAATGACGGGCATCTTACCCCGATCGAGAATAGCGTTTAAGGAGGTCGCGTCGGCGCGGACGTTCGCTCCAACGAAGCCCCATGGCCCAGATTTTTTTTGTGCGCGAACCACGCCGAATATGCCCACAGCTGGCAATCCCTGCTGATGCAGCGCCTGGATGAGCGCGGTGTGCACCTCGCCTAATAGTGCTGCACAAACCGCAGCCAACGTACTTTCGTCGGTAACGCGCAGGCCTTCGATAAAAGTGGAGGGAACGTTCGTCCGCTCGAGCATACGCGTGATCTGCATACCACCGCCGTGTACGATCGCAGTGCGGCCGCGGGCGAGACTGCGAATTTCATTCACCGCTTTGGCGGGATTCTCCAGTAGTGCCCCGCCTATTTTAACGACTTTTGTCACGAGACCAGTCCTGCCGTCGGCTCATACCCGAACATCAAATTTAAATTTTGGACCGCTTGTCCTGCGGCGCCTTTCACCAGGTTATCAAGAACAGAAACGATAACCGTGTTATCCCCTCTAGCGACAGTTCCGATGACGCAGAGATTGGTCTTGGTCACGCTGTGGACATTTGGTAGTTGGCCAGGGGACAACACCTGAACGAACGGAGTCTTGGCATAAGTTTCAGCCAGGATCGAGTGTGCCGAAATGCGATCCTGCGTCCGAAGTGTTATCGTATTTAAGATACCGCGTGATATTGGGACCAAATGCGCAGTGAACACGAACCGGTCGAAGGTTGCCCCAGGGAGCTGTGCCACCATTTCAGGTGTGTGGCGATGCTGTAGCACGCTGTAGGCGCTGATGTTTTCATTCACCTCGCAAAAATGCGTTTCAGGCTTCGGCTGCCTTCCCGCTCCAGAGACTCCTGATTTTCCGTCCACGACGACCGTGCACCCCGGGTCGATCGCATCGGCTTTGTATAGCGGTATAAGCGGCAACACGGCGGCCGTTGCATAGCAGCCTGGATTCGCCACGATCCGGGCACTCGCGATTGCTTCCGCGCGAAATTCCGGCAACCCATACACCGCTTCGCCCAGGAGAGCCGGGGCGGTATGTTCGAATCCATACCAATCCTGGTATAACTGTGGGTCCTTCAGACGAAAGGCCCCGCTCATATCAACCACACTGTAGCCGGCGTCAAGTAATTGCGGCACCAACTGCATCGAAAGCTCGTGTTCCGTTGCCAGAACGACGGCATCGGCCGAAAAGCCCCGCAATCGTTCGAAGCTGAACGCCTCGGCGCCTGATTTTTCATTGGCTTTCGAGGCGAACTTGCCCGCGATCTGGATTTTCGGATGCGAGGCCAAGAGCCGTTCCAGTTCCTGACCCGCATAACCGGTCACGCCGACGATGGCGACACCGTGTGCATAAATATTCATACGCTTGCATATTTAACCACAAAGACTCGGACCAAGGGAATCATAAAATGACAAACCACGCTGCGAAAGCCCAGCCTTGTACGAGAGCCGAAAAAATTGCGGCCGCGTAGGGGTCGGACGTGCTTTTATAAACAACGCCCGCGGCGAACCAGAGGCCGATCCAGAAGAGTGTGATGAGAGGTGCGATTAACACCAAAAACACGTTTTCACGATTCAGGATCAAGACGCCCGCGAGCAGGAACGCCAACAGCAGTCCGCGCGTCAGCAGGGCAACACCGATGCACTTCCAGCGCGGCTCGAGATGCCGGATCATCCATTCGTCGGAGGCAAAGAACGGGAGGCCTGCAGCAAAAATCACCGGGAAGCGCCACCACCGGTTGCCGGAAAGCGACATGTTCAATACGTGGGAGCTCACGAGAAGGCCCAGAACGACAATAACGTATGCTGCCGCAGCGGCTGCCCTGAATACCGCACGGCGATTGAAACTGTAGGGGCGGTCTATGACCGCCTCACGGCGCGCACAGAGTACCGCTACAGTTAAAAAAAGGCCTGTCAGGAAAATAAATCCGATTAGATAAACCGTGCCGAACAGGCGAAGCCAGCCAAGGGGATTGCCGAGTTTTAAAATGATCAGGCTGGTCCCGCATGCCGCGATATAGCGGATTAACACGGCGCGCGGGGAAGATCCACCCTCTCCCTCTGGGAGAGGGTAGGGTAAGGGTCTCAAGGTTTGATTAGACTTCTCTTGAGGCTTCGCCCTATCGGGCTCGCGCTTCGCGCCACCCTCACCCGGCGCGCCAGCCCGCTGGCTGTCGCGCCGCCCTCTCCCAGAGGGAGAGGGACCTACTGTCAACAATTCGATTCCCAACACAAGCGCCGCAACAAACATCACAACTAGCCAAGCCATCCTCGCCAGTGTTCTCGTCCTTCGAGCATTCCCCCCAAGCCACTCGACGATGCGCCCGACGTAGACCGGGTTCAAAATCGCTGCGGAGTGAGCCGCCCAAGGCAACGTCCAGGTCTCAACGTGCGTTCCCCCGATATCCGCCGCGATTGGAACGAAGCTTCGAATGCGGGGGAGATCGATAGCTCCGGTGGCAATCAAGACGCGATCTGCCCGGATTTCATCAATCGCCACCGGCGGTGGCGACAAAAGCACGATCGTCGAAAAGTGGTGGTTTGCGGACAAATCGAGAAGGAGGCCGGCTCCCAGAGAATGTCCTAAAACGACCGTCGTTTCCCCGAGTGCCGCCGCTACGTTTCGAATCGCCTGCTCGGCAACCGCAGTCTGAAATTTCGCTCTCGACGCCCCATGACCTGGAAGGTCGATCGCGTATACCTCGAAACCCCCATCGGCGAGCCCGGCGGAAATGAAGGACATCACCTCGCGGCTGACATCCAGTCCGTGGACGGCTAGAACCTTGCCTTTGGGAACGTCGGGGGGCAAGTAATGGGTGTACGGCGTTGGCGGATCGATCAAAAAGGTTCCCAAGTCGTGTTTCGGAGCAAGCGCTGAATCTTCGATTGAAGCCAGCAGGAAGCAGGCCGCGGCTGCAAGTGGGAGCCAAAGACGGCGCACAGCGCGATGCTATCATGGTTGGATGGTAGGGTCGCTCGAGGAGGTTGCAGACCGCGTTCATCAGCTGAAAACTGCTGGAAGAAAGATCGTCTTCACGAACGGATGCTTTGACATCTTGCATTCCGGACATATCGGTCTCCTTCAAAAGGCGCGCGAATTGGGCGACGTGTTAGTCGTCGGTATCAACAGTGACGCCTCCGTCGCGCGTATAAAAGGTCCGAAGCGGCCAATCGTCTCGGAGAACGAACGTGCCGAGCTGATTGACGGTTTGGAAATGGTCGATTTTGTCTGCTCGTTCGATGAGGACAATCCTCTACAAGCGATTCTGAAGATTCTCCCCGACGTGCTTGTTAAAGGTGCCGACTGGACCGACAACATCGTTGGCCAAAGTGAAGTGGAGCGTTGGAATGGAAAGGTCGTAGCGCTTCCACTCATACCAGGTTGTTCCACCACGGCCATTGTGGAGCGAGTCTTGGCCCGATATGGAAATACTGGAAAAACGCATTCATAAGATTCTTGTGCGGATCTCCGGTATCGCCGATTTCCGGCGCATTGCCTCGGAGGCACTGCGTGGCGAGACCGACATCATCGTGTCGGGTCTGGCTGGCAGTGCGCGCGCCCTGTTTATTGCGGGCCTCTGGCAATTCTTGCGGCGGCCGCTGATTGTCGTCACTCCGCAGGATCGCGGCGTTCAAGCGCTCGCAACCGACCTCGCCTATTTTCATGGCGAACTGAATGCGAACGGTGCAGAGCGAGTAAGCCCCTTCCCGGCTTGGGAGACCGATCCATATGCCGGCCTGACGCCGCACGCCGATATTCAGCAGGCGCGCGCGACAACGCTGTGGCGGCTTCGCAACAAACGTGTCGATATCGTCGTCGGTTCCATCCGGTCGTTGGCCAGCCGCCTTGTAGTGCCGTCGCAATTCGATACCTACGGACTCCATATCGCAACAGGGGATGATCTTTCTCAGGATCTGTTGACCGAGCACTTAAAAAACGCCGGCTACCTCCGCCAGGAACCAGTCGGTGCGCCAGGCGAATTCTCGATTCGCGGAGGAATCGTCGATGTCTTCTCGCCGTTGATGCGTAATCCGGTGCGTATTGAATTCTTTGGCGACCGCGTGGATTCGATTCGCGAATTTGATCTCGATGACCAGCGATCGCGCGGCCCAGTTCAGCATATCGACATTCTTCCTATGCAGGACGTCGTCATCAGCCGGGAAATGCTTCGCGACTGGGGCGCGCGCGCTCGAGAGCAGTGGCGAGCCGAAGCTTTCGAAAAAGATCTCAACGACAAGCTCGTTTTTGCGGATAACGGCGAGTTTTTTACCGGCGTTCCCTACCTCATCTCGATCGTTCAACCAATGGAAGCCACGCTTTTCGATTATGCCGAAGCGGCCGTGCTGGTTCTGGACGAGCCCGAAGTTTTGCGGGAAACCTATGAAAAGTTCTTCTCCGCACTGGAGCAGCGTTTCCAGCAGACGGCAAATGCAGGTGGAGTGGCTCTTCCACCGCGCGAAATATTTCTATCGCCCGAAGACTTCCTGGTGCGTGCTTCCGCCGAACGGCGGGTGAGCTCGAGGAACTTGGCGCATCCGGTTCGTCATTTCTTGTGAGGGGGCAGCCACCGGAAAAATTTCACGGCCGAATCAAGGAGATGGCTGCGGCCGTTGGGCAGTCGCATCAAGCTGGGCGGGACGTCATTCTTCTGGGAAGTACGCTGGGAATGGCGGAACGCCTGCGCGATATTCTTCACGAGTACGGAGTGCCGTTCCGGTGTGAATTCGGTGAGCAGCCGTTGAAGACGCTGGTGGGCGGAGATGACCGCAGCATACCGATCGTGGGAATCGGAAAGATTTCTTCGGGGTTGCGGCTTCCCGATGCCGGTCTGGAGATTTACGCCGAGACGGACATCTTCGACGAATCCGAGCACCTTCCACAGCAGCATCGGCGCCGTCAAAAAATTACGGCATTTGTATCGGACCTGCAGGATTTGAAAACCGGCGATTACGTCGTTCACGTCGATCATGGTATCGGCACTTACAACGGGTTGACGCTCGTCCACGACAAAGAATGCATGGTACTGCTCTATCAGGGCGGCGATCGTTTGTATGTTCCGCTGGAACGTTTGGATCTGATCCAGAAATATTCATCGACTGAGGGCGCCAGACCCGCGCTGGACAAGCTCGGTGGCACAACCTGGATCGCGCGAAAGACTCGCGCCAAGCGCGCCATCCGCGACATGGCTCAGGAATTGTTAAAGCTGTACGCCGAGAGGAAAGTTGCCCATGGATTTGCATTCTCTGCCGATACCGAGTGGCAGAAGGAATTCGAAGAAGGGTTTCAATACGATGAGACGCCGGACCAGTTGACCGCGATTTCGGACATCAAGCGCGATATGGAGTCGCCGTTGCCGATGGATCGCCTCGTCTGCGGTGATGTCGGTTATGGCAAGACCGAAGTCGCCATGCGCGCAGCCTTCAAGGCGATCGGCGACGGCAAACAGGTCGCGGTGCTGACCCCCACGACGGTTCTGTGTTATCAGCACTACGAAACGTTCAAAGAGAGGTTTGCCGCTTTCCCTGTCACAATCGCAGAGCAAAGGAAAATCATTGGCGATCTCGAAACGGGCAAGATCGACATTGTCATCGGCACGCACCGGCTGTTATCGAAGGACATTAAGGTTCACGATCTGGGTTTGATGATCGTCGACGAAGAACAACGGTTTGGCGTTGCGCATAAAGAGCGGTTGAAACACATCAAAAAACAGGTCGATGTGGTGACAATGACGGCGACACCGATTCCGCGGACGCTCAATATGGCGCTAAGCGGTTTGCGGGATATGTCCGTCATTGAAACTCCCCCGCGTGACCGGCTGGCGATTCAGACCGTCGTCGTCAAATTCAAGCCCGTTGTGATTGAAAATGCGATCAATTTCGAGCTCGAGCGCGGCGGCCAGGTTTACATTGTTCACAACAGGGTCGAATCCATTTACTCGCTCACCAATTTCATTCAGAAGTTGGCTCCGAAGGCACGCGTTGGTGTCGCCCACGGTCAGATGGGCGAGAAAGAGCTCGAACAGGTGATGACAAAATTCATGCATCATGAGTTCGATGTTCTGGTCGCGACGACTATCATTGAAAACGGTCTCGATATTCCGCTCGCGAACACCCTAATCGTGAACCGCGCAGACCGGTACGGCCTGTCGCAGCTCTATCAGTTGCGTGGTCGCGTCGGCCGCTCCAACCGGCGTGCTTACGCCTATCTATTGATACCGTCTGATGAAACATTGACCCAAATCGCGCGCCGGAGGCTTGCGGCTATCCACGAATTCAGCGAATTGGGCGCGGGGTTCAGAATCGCCGCTCTCGACCTGGAGTTGCGCGGCGCTGGGAACCTGCTTGGCGGACAGCAGCACGGTCACATCGAAGCCATTGGCTTCGACCTGTACTGTCAAATGTTGGAAAGAACCATTGAGGAGCTCAAGACAGGCGAGGTGCTGCCGGAAGTCGAAACGGCGATCAATCTTCGTGTCGACTTGAAAATACCGGCGGATTTTATCGACGAAGAGCTGCACCGTTTAAGGATTTACAAACAGATCGCATCGACTCGCACTGAAACAGAACTCGATGGCTTATATCGCGATCTCGAAGACCGGTTTGGTGAATTGCCGTTGCCGGTTCGCAATTTGCTCGAGTATGCCAGGTTGCGGATACTCGGCCGCGCGCGCGGGGTAACAAGCATCGAGCGGACCGCGCAGGGTATCGATATTAAATTTCATGAGACCGCCCGCGTCGATCCCGAACGGATTGTGGAACTTGTGGCTGCAGGAAACGGCGTGACATTTGCGCCGCCCGCCACGCTCCGCCTGCAAGCGTCCGGCACCCGGATGGAGCTCTTCGGCAGTATTGAGAACGTCTTGCGCGAGATCGCGTGATAAAATTTGAGTAGGAGACCGGTATGTATCACAAAAGCGGCCATGTTTTCCTGTCCGCAATCATCCTGTTGATTGCTTCCAGCGCCCTGGCGCAGACGAAAACTGTAGACGAGATCGTTGCCTGGGTGAATAGCGACATTATTCTCAAATCCGAATTCGAGACCAGAAGGGCTCAGATTCGGAACGACCTCGCTGAGGCTCCCCCGCGCGGCCGCGGCTTACAAGGCGCGCAATTGGAACAAGCCTTCAACGAGCAGATTAAGTTGCTTCTGAGGGATCTCATCGACGAAACGCTGTTGCTACAGCAGGCAAAGGACATGGGGCTCAACGCCGACCTCGAAGTTGTGAAAACGATGGAGCAACTGCGCCAGGAAAGGCGGCTCGAGTCGATGGATGAATTGGAAAAGGCGATCCTGGCGCAGGGGTTCAGTGTCGATGAGTTCAAGCAGAATATCAAAACTCGATATCTCACCCAGCAAGTTCTCCAGCGAGAAGTGTATGGCCGCGTGGTTGTGACAACCGAAGAAATGCGCAAATACTACGATGCGAATGTCAAGAATTTCGACCGACCCGCCGGCATACGCGTGCGAGAGATATCGGTTTACACCGAGAATCGCGGCCCGGATGAAATTGAGAGTCAGCGAAAGAAAATTGAGGAGGCATTGGCAGCCGTAAAGAAGGGCGATAATTTCGCTGAAGTTGCCGCGAAGTATTCGGAATCGCAATCGGCCCAAGAGGGTGGAGACCTTGGATTCTTCGTCAAGGGGGAGCTGGACAAGCGTCTGGAAGACGTCGTATCGAATTTGGAGAAAGGTCAAGTCAGCGACCTCATCACCCTCAAGGGCGGGTTCATGATCCTCAAAGTGGAAGATAAACACGACGGCGGCATTCTTCCATTTGAACTCGGACAAAAGGAAATTCAGGACGTCCTGTGGCAGCAGGGAGTCCAGCCCAAGATTCGCGAGTACCTTACGAAATTGCGCACCGATGGTTTTGTCCGGGTCGCGGATGGATATTCCGATCTCGGCCAGCCCGCAAAAAACACGAAAGTCTCCGAGAATAAAAATTGAGGGGAATTCGGGGTCAGACCCGTCTGAC
>Ga0209235_1000762_pt1 | contig 16934 bp, 13 predicted proteins | sample GraSoi013_1_20cm_4_FD_185817 | JGI IMG/M metagenome (GOLD analysis project Ga0209235, IMG submission 185817) | Grasslands soil microbial communities from the Angelo Coastal Reserve, California, USA - Sample 09_25_2013_1_20cm (SPAdes) (version 2) | ecosystem: Environmental > Terrestrial > Soil >... | reverse complement strand
GGATGTATGTGGACGAGAAGATCAAGGACAAATTTGTTCCCGCATTTGTTCGTATGGCAAACGATCTCAGGCTAGGGAACCCGCTAGAACCGGACACTGACCTTGGACCGATGGTCAGCAAAGAGGAGAGAGAAACCAGCATAAGTTTCATCGAGAAAGCGAAAGAAGAGGGAGACAAGATTGTCATCGGCGGAGAGAAACCTTCGGCCCCAACGAAAGGATGGTTTCTCGAACCGACGGTCATAGAGGATGTGAAACAGAAATCCTCACTTGTCCAGGAGGAGATCTTCGGACCAGTCGTACCTATACTCGAGGTCGACAGCTTTGACAAAGCCATCGATTATGCAAACGACTCAAAGTACGGCCTCGCCTCCTACGTCTTCACGAAGGATAGCACGCGAGTTCTGAAGGCGATGAACCGGATCAAATTTGGTGAGTCGTACATCAACCAGGTTGGACCAGAACAGCTTCAGGGAGTCCACACGGGTTTCCGACAATCCGGACTCGGTGGAGAAGGCTCAAGGTACGGGTTGGAAGGCTACACTCAGCTGAAAACGTGCTACGTCGACTGGAACGATAAACCTAGCTTGTCGTATCTCTTCCCATACAAGTCGAAGTAGCCGTGGAAATTTACCCGCCGCTTACTGCAAGGATCGTAATGTCGTTCACATTCGTTCCCGTCGGACCTGTTATTACTAGGTCCTTGAGTTTCGAGAAGTAATGATAGGAATCATTCTTTCCGAGATATTGTTCGGAGTCCATTCCGAGCTCTAGACCCCGAGTGACTGTTGTTCCATCGCCGAGGGCCCCTGCCGCATCCGTGTGACCCTCGATTCCATCGGTCGCGAATGAGCCCACGACAATGCCACCCGAACCGTTAATCTTCACACCCGCCGCGAGAACGAGCTCCTGATTCCTGCCGCCCTTCCCTTTTCCCCGGACAGTCACAGTTGTTTCTCCTCCTGCTACTAGGGCCCCTGGAGGTGCGAAAGGCAGCGCATTGTCTCGGATATCCCTCGCGATCGAGCCGAAGATTCGACCAGCTTCTCGAGCTTCACCGGTTATCTGGATCGAGAGAACCTGGGTCTTGTAGCCTGCTTTCGTCATGGCTGCCCCCGCGGCCTGACAAGATGCACGACTGTTGCCAATAATCAGGTTGTGTACATGCTTGAAGGCCTTGCTTTCCTTTTTCGGAGTATCTGGTATCGACCCGGAGAGGCCTTCAGTGATGACCCTTCGAGCGTTTGTTGGGATCTGGGACCAGAGATCATATTTCTTGAGAACCTGTTCAGCGTCGTGATAGGTCGTTGGATCCGGGGCGGTTGGGCCTGACGCTATTGCATCTATTTTGTCTCCGACGACATCGGAGATTATCAGAGTCAACACGGTCGCTGGATACAGTCTCGCTGCGAGTCTGCCTCCTTTGACCTGAGAAAGATGCTTTCGTACAGTGTTGATATCCTCGATGCTTGCGCCAGATTTTAGCAGTAGCGATGTGACCCGTGCTTCGTCGTTCAAACTGATTCCTTCAACTGGTAAAGGCATTAGAGCAGAGCCTCCTCCCGAGAGCAAGACGATGACCATATCGTCCCGCGAAACATTCTCGACCAGGCGTAACATTGCTTGAACCGCTTCCATGCCCTTGCGTGTTGGAATCGGATGGGTCGATGGGCGATACCTTATCCGACGACCTCGAGGCTTTGGTCGCAGATAATCAGGAATTATTACCAGGCCTCGAGTAATCCACTTCCCCAATAGTTTCTCAACCTCATCAGCCATGTATCCCGAGGCTTTGCCACCACCTATGACGAAGATTCTTCGATAGTCTCTCAGTAGAAACCAAAGCTTGTCAGCTCGGAGTATAGGTCCATTGAGTCTCAGATGTTTTCTGATGATTCTGGCTGGATCGGCTGCTGCGAGGGCTGCGTCCATTGCAGTAAGAACGTCACGGTGTAGCTTGTCTAACCCACGCCTACGCTGAGTCCGAGCCGGGACCCTGATCATCGTTCCAAGCTAATCCTTCCAAGTGTCTTTGACGACCCAGACAGGCTCGTCCGGGTTGAAATATTCCTGACCCTCGACCCGGTGGGCTTCCAGGACCTTCTCGTCCACTTCTACCCCAATGCCTGGCGTTGTCGGAACCTTCGTCTGACCATTCTCAACCTTTGACTGGTCTCTTACGAGTTGTCTCTTCCAGGTTGGGAAGCAGTCGTAGAATGACTCTTGAATGAGGAAGTTGGGAATCGCGGCGTCGAGCTGTACGGTTACAGCGTTCTGGATGGGTCCGAACGCGTTGTGAAAAGCCATCTCTACCCCGTACGCTTCTGCCATAGCGGCGACTTTGCGAGCGACTGTAACTCCGCCGATGTTTGTAACGTCTATTTGCAGATAGTCGGTCAGATTGTTCGCGAGGACGAATGCTGCTTGTTCCTTGGTAAGTATTCGTTCGCCTAGGGCGACTCTTACGTCGGTTGCTTTTCGGTATTTTCGGAGCCCTTCGAGATTATCTGGATGGACAGGCTCTTCCATGAATAACGGATCGAACTCGCCGAGCTTCCTCGCGATTGCAATGGCCGCGTTTGGGTCAAATCTTCCATGGTGTTCTATCAAGAGCTGGACGCTGCTAGCTGTTGCGTCCTTGACAGCCTTTACCCGCGCGTAGGCCGTTTCCAATCCCTTCGCATCAATTGAATCGTAGTGTGTCCCGAAGGGATCGAACTTGAGAGCGGTATAGCCCATCGCTGCGAATTTCTTGGCCCGCTCGCCAAACTGTTCAGGCGTGACGCACTTGTCATACCATCCGTTCGCGTAGACCCTGACACTTTTTCTGAAGCTGCCCCCGACTAGCTGGTGTATTGGAGCTCCGAAATGCTTCCCGACAATGTCCCAGCACGCGATGTCGAACGCGCTCAGGGCGGTTGTAGATTCGAAGGATACAGGGAGGTAGAAGTCATGCTTGTACCATTCGTGAATGTTCAGTTCCATGTCTAGTGGATCCCTTCCCTTGTACACTCGGCCGACCTCGCGTAGAGACTGGATTACCGGTTGGACTCGCAAAGTCGGAACCGCTTCTCCGTAGCCGATGGTGCCGTCGGAGGTGGTGAGTTTTAGAACAATGGAGTTTCCGGCCCAGGTAGCACTTCCCTGCGATGAGGGTTCGCCGAGCTGGTAGATTTCAAAGTTGGTAATTTTCAACTTGAGGCTCCGACGCTTCACCCTGGACCTTTTGACATTTCAGTATTGGCCCAACTCACGAGAATTCGGGAGTTTCGTCAAAGGAGTAACCTATCGTCCAAATGATCCTGACCTAATCCTGACCAGCGCCTATTACCATGGACCCCATTGAATCTGCTGCAAGTCTTATTGCCCTTGTTTCGGGAAGCCCATTCAGATGCTACAGGAGTCTTAGAGTTGGCTAGGGTTCTCTCTCCATCAGAGACCTCTTGGAGACATCTTCTATGGTACGTTCTGGCAGGGTCTCGAGGAGGACCGAACCGGGGGAGGATCGTCAACCTGTTACGAGAGGGGCCTAAGAACGTGAACCAGTTGGCCGAGGCTCTCGACGTTCATTATCGAGTCGCTGAACATCACATCCGTGCCTTAGAGAAGAATCACCTAGTTTCACCTTCAGGGGAGAGATACGGACGCTTGTACTTTCTCTCGCAGGAAATGGAGGCGCATCTTCCAATCTTTGACGAGATCTGGGTCAAGATCCAGCCCAGAGCCAGGGAGGTGAAAAAGTAATGGTATCACTAATGGACGCTAGTCTTTACACAGCCGCCATCAGCGCGGCGCTACTGCTCGGACTCATCATCACCTACGCTAAGGTCTACAGAGACACTAGAGCACAGTTCAGCCTGGGACTAACAATCTTTGCAACAATCCTCTTCGCACAGAACATACTCGCCGTCTACTCTTTTGTGACCATGTCACCATTCATCGGAGACCCGTTCCTCCCATACCTTCTAGGAATAAACATCGCGCAAGTGCTGGGAATACTCGTCCTCTTCAGGACGACCCTTCGCTAGAACAGGCCCAGATCTAGACCAAACGTCCACCACATCTCGCCAATCTCTCGATAGACTCCGACCGTCACGCAGTAACAACTCAGAAGGCGGGAGGTGGAATACAGAATGAAAAAGCGGAATTTTATCAGTATCCTCGGGCTCTTCGCATTATTCGTCGTCGTAGCGTTCTCGAGCGGCCGAGTAATCGCACCAGCCAACGCTCAACCAGTCGTAGGCAGCGTTTACATCATGTCAAACTCGCCTAGCGGCAACCAAGTCATCGCGTACACCAGATCAGCACACGGCACGCTCACTTGGAAGGCAAACTACGCTACCAACGGTCTCGGAATCACCGGCCTGACCGGAAGTAACCAGGGAGGACTAGTCCTCAGCGAGGACGGTCAATGGCTCATCGTGGTAAACGCCGGCAGCAATGATATTTCCGTCTTCAGCGTCAGTCACAAAGGCTTGACAGTCACTGACAGGGCCAGCTCCCAAGGCACAATGCCCATCAGCGTAACAGTGCACGGAAACGTCGTCTACGTACTCAATACTGGTGGAGCTGAGACCAATGGCAACATTGCAGGCTATCATCTCAACGATGGCCAGCTGTCCGCAATACCTGGCTCTGTCCAGCCTCTTAGCGGCGTGACAGCGCCTGCTCAGATATCCTTCAACCCAACGGGCACAGTCCTAGTTGTCACCGAGAAGAGCACCAGCAAGATAGACACATTCCTAGTCAACGATCAAGGATTAGCCTCTGCTCCTAATGTCCAGGCGTCGAGCGGCGGGACCCCCTTCGGGTTCGACTTCACACCTAGCGGCGCCCTAATCGTCAGTGAGGCTGCAGGCGGCCCTCAGGAACCAGCGCAGTCTCATCCTACGGCATAAGCGACTCCGGCAGCCTAACCACACTAAGCGCATCGGTCCCAGACACTCAACTCGCAGCATGCTGGCTCGTCGTAACCGGGAATGGCCAGTTCGCGTACACAGCCAACGCGCACAGCACCACCATATCGTCCTACACTATTGCTGGCAACGGAAAAATCTCCCTACCCAACGCCAAAGCGGCAACGGTGGGCGGCACTGATCTCGACATGGCTCTCGCAAGGAACAGCAGATTCCTCTACGTATTCGACAACGCAGACCACTCTATAGCGGCATACGAAGTGCATGCAGATGGTAGTCTCATGTGGCTACAGACAACTAGCGGAGTCCCAGCAGGAGCTGACGGGCTAGCAGCAAACTAAGCTATGACCTGCTTACTTCAGGTCAAACCCCTCTTTTCTTTATTCTATCTGGTTGTGAAGATCCCGTTTCCTTCTTATCGGCTCTTTTCACCTCTCTCGTTGGTCCAACGTGAACCAAGATACGGTTCTTCGCCAGATTTCTTCTTCGGAAAAAGAAAATCTGACAGCTGCTGCACACTTCGAAACTCATAGTCAGGATGCTCCGTCGTAGGGTCCCCACGATTCTCAGGACTCCACAACGCAGCACCCGTCAAAACGCCAGCCTGTTTTCCGGCAATCATGTCCGCAGGCGAGTCCCCAACATACATTGACTCTCTCGGCTCAGCTTTGATTCGACTCAAGGCCAGGCTGATCCCTTCAGGGTCTGGCTTGCTATTCTGGACATCATCCGCCGTGACCCGTGCTTCAAAGAACTCGGATAGATTGAACGGGTTGAGAGTGTATTCCATCATGATCTTCTCCACTCCAGTCACGAGCGCCAACCGTCTACCGGCGGTTTGGATTCTTCGCAAGAGCTGGGTAATCCCCGGAAAGACCAAGGCTCTTCTGACGACATATTTCCGGTAACATTCGTAATAGTCAACCACTGCTTGACTCTGAAGATTCTCCGAGAGATCGGCGGTCATGCTCCTGATTATGGCGTGCGCGGGAGGCCCAAATTTCGCAATCACCTCCTCAAGCGCTAACGTGGCTTTGAGATATTTTCGAGAGATTTCATTCTCGCAATGAAAAATGACGGGAAGACTACTGACAAGGGTCCCATCCATATCAAATACGATGGCCCTGAGCGATGCTGCAGTGGACCTTGCTTCATTTCGGTCAGTCCTAGACAATTCGTCACCTAGTTGGCTAGCCATTTTCGACTGTCATACATCATTTCACGTTGGGTCATCAGTAGACGCAGGCATTTCTGCACAATCAGTCTTGGAATGACTAGCGGCTACAAAGCACGTCTTTCTATATACACAACGCCTTCGACATTCATATTCAAGGTGGAAAAATCAGTTGACCATGCCAGCTGAAAATCCTGCTCCAGGCTGGCCTGGGATTGCGCCTAGGTGGACCTCGAGCGCCAAAGAGGGCGTTGGAACCTCGGCCAGCTATCAAAGCAGGGTCTGGTTCACAATTTCCCACGGAATCCTCAACGAGATCTACTACCCGAGAATAGACCAGGCGAATACTCGTGACATGGAATTTCTTGTTGCTGATGGCGACCAATATTTCTCTGAAGAAAAGCGAGATACGAATAGAAGAATCTCGCCTCTGGAACAAGGCGTGCCCGGATACAAGCTCGTCAACTCCTGCAAGAGAGGACGTTACAGGATGACGAAGATCGTCATCACCGATCCCAAGCGGGACGTGCTACTACAGAAGGTCCATTTCGACACTGGCAAAGGCAAGCTGGAGGACTATGGGGTCTATGCCTTGCTTGCTCCCCACATTGGAAACCGTGGCTACGGAAACAACGGATGGACTGGCAACTACAAGGGCACTCCGATGCTCTTTGCGCAGAGAGAGGGAGTCTCCCTCGCCTTAGCATGTACAACCTCGTTCAGGAAGAGGAGCTGCGGGTACGTTGGAGTTAGTGACGGTTGGCAGGACATCAACGCCAACAAGAAGATGACCTGGGAATATTCGAGTGCTTCAAATGGAAATATTGCTCTGACCGCGGAACTCGACTTGACAGCGAATGATGGCGAGTGTGTTACGGCTCTTGCTTTCGGAAGAACGCCGGATGAGGCGGGGCAGCAGGCGCGGAACGCTTTGTTGAAAGACTTCGATAGGGTACAGCAGATGTTTGTTGATGGCTGGAAGGAGATCCAATCCCAAAGTATGGATCTTGGGAAGATGTACGAGACTGGCTTCGACCTGTACCGGGTTAGCAACACAGTTCTCCGAACACATGAGGAAAAATCCTATCCGGGTGCTGTAATTGCTAGCCTTTCCATACCCTGGGGTTTTTCCAAGAGTGACGACGATTTGGGCGGATACCATTTGATCTGGCCGCGGGATCTAGCGCAAGCGGCTGGTGGGTTCATTGCCTCAGGAGACACTGAGCATGCGAGAGAGACCCTGCTCTACCTGATGTCTACCCAAGAGGAGGACGGTCACTGGTTGCAGAACATGTGGCTGGACGGATCACCATACTGGGGAGGAGTACAGATGGACGAAACTGCCTTCCCGATCTTGGTTGCAGACCAGCTAAAACGTATGGATGCTCTTTCTGGGTTTGATGCGTGGCCGATGATACGGCGCGCCGCGGGATATCTTGTCCGAAACGGTCCTGTCACACAGCAGGATAGATGGGAGGAAGACGGCGGATATTCTCCTTTCACGCTCGCGGCCGAGATCGCGGGCTTGCTCGCGGCTGCCGATTTTGCCGAAGAGAAGGGCGACTATGGTCTGGCCTCATATCTCAGGGACACAGCAGACACATGGAACGATGCCATTGAACGTTGGACCTATGTTACAGGAACGAAACTCGCTAACCGCGTTGGAGTCAAAGGGTACTATGTCAGAATCGCGCCTGCAAATCCTTCCGATATTGAGCTTCCCGCTTCAGCCTTTGTCTCTCTTCGAAATCGTCCGTTGGGACAGGACGTAGTTCCGGGCGAACAAGTAGTGAGTGTCGATGCGCTCGCTCTGGTTCGTTATGGATTAAGATCAGCTAAGGAGCCGCGAATACTCGACACGAAAGTAATAGACACGATTCTCAGAAAGGAGACCAGGACCGGTCCGGTCTGGCATAGGTACAACCTGGACGGTTACGGCGAACACGACGATGGCTCCCCATTCGATGGGACAGGTGTCGGAAGAGGGTGGCCCCTCCTAGCCGGCGAACGAGCCCACTATGAAATAGCCAAGGGAGACGTTAAGGAAGCTGAACGTCTCCTACACGTTATCGAGGCCCAGGCAAGCCCTGGAGGACTAATTCCAGAACAGGTCTGGGACGCCGAAGATATTCCCAAGCATGGGCTTCACAATGGCCGTCCGGCAGGCTCGGCTATGCCCCTCGTATGGGCGCACGCGGAGTACATCAAACTCGCAAGGTCCATCCGTGAACGAAGAGTCTTCGACATGCCACCCCAACCCGTTAGTCGGTACCAGACGAAGACGATCAGCTCCAAACTAGCAGCCTGGAGGTTTAACCAGAAGATTCGCACAATCCCCAATGGAAGAAATCTCAGAATCGAAGTGCTTGCGCCCGCGACCATTCATTGGAGCGGCGACGAATGGAAGACCATAACGGATTCCAAGACTGTTGACCCTGGATTCGGAATCCACTACGCGGATCTAGAAACCGCTGTCCTCTCCCCTGGCGACAACGTTGTCTTCACCTTCTTCTGGCCCGAAGCTAACAAATGGGAAGGAACCGACTTCCAAATCACAGTCACAGAGCAACCAATAGCCACCGTTCCAGCCGAATCGTAAGGCTTAGCCATCCTCCCAAACCATCCTACAAGCGTCTCCCAGGCCATGGACCCCGTCACCGAACACCAGCTACTGACCTCCTACGACATCTACCTCTTCAAAGAAGGAAAACACTTCAAGCTCCATGAGAAACTCGGCTCGCATCCAATCCAGCTCGACGGACTGGAAGGAACACATTTCGCAGTCTGGGCCCCCAACGCCAAACACGTCTCAGTCATCGGAGACTTCAACGAGTGGCGGCCTGGCCTTCACCCGCTTAGTCTGAGAAAGGACGACTCTGGTATCTGGGAAGGGTTCATCGCTGGTCCGACAAGGGGCTCACTCTACAAGTATCACGTCGAATCGAAAGCCCATCTTGGATATTCAATGGAGAAGGGCGACCCTTTCGCTCTCCACTGGGAAATCCCATCACGCACAGCATCAATCGTCTGGGACCTGAAACATTCATGGAATGATGCAGAATGGATGAGAACCCGCGCAGATAGGAACTCACTCAGCTCACCCTTCGTCATCTACGAGATGCACGTTGGATCATGGAAACGAGTCCCCGAAGACAACAACCGATCACTGACCTACAGAGAAACGGCCTCCGATCTGCCGAGCTATCTGGAAGAGATGCGTTTCACTCATGTCGAATTCCTGCCGATAATGGAGCACCCTTACTCCCGATCGTGGGGCTACCAAACGCTCGGATACTTCGCTCCCACGAGCCGATTTGGCATACCGGAAGATTTCATGCACCTCGTCGATGACCTTCACAAGAAGGGATTCGGAGTAATCCTAGACTGGGTCCCATCACATTTCCCATCAGACGCCTATGGCCTCGCATACTATGATGGCTCGCATCTCTTCGAGTATGCTGATCCAAAGAAAGGGTACCATCCTGACTGGAAGAGTTACATTTTTGATTTCGGAAAAGGCGAGGTCCGATCCTTTCTTGCGAGCAGCGCCCTGTTCTGGTTAGATGTCTATCACGCTGACGGGCTCAGAGTCGACGCTGTAGCATCAATGCTCTACCTAGACTACTCCCGGAAGAAGGGCGAATGGACCCCAAACCAGTATGGCGGGAGAGAGAACCTCGAGGCGCTGTCCTTCATCCGCGATCTCAACCAAGCGGTTTACCGTGCACACCCTGATGTACAGATGATCGCTGAAGAATCAACGGCTTGGCCGATGGTGTCACGCCCAGTCTACCTCGGAGGATTGGGCTTCGGGATGAAATGGAACATGGGCTGGATGCACGACACGCTAGAATACATGACGAAAGACCCGGTTTACAGGAAACATCATCACAACCAGTTGACCTTCAGCCTCTGGTACGCTTTCGCCGAAAACTTCGTTCTTCCACTGTCGCACGATGAAGTCGTATACGGAAAACGGTCGCTACTCGACAAGATGCCTGGAGACACTTGGCAAAAATTCGCCAACCTCCGGCTCCTCTATGGCTACATGTACGGACATCCTGGCAAGAAGCTCCTCTTCATGGGTGGAGAATTCGGCCAATGGGACGAATGGGACTTTGAAAAAAGCCTCGACTGGCACTTAGCCGGGGAACATCCTCACAAACAACTCCAGTTATGGGTCAAAGATCTCAACGAGCTATACCGTTCGGAACTGGCCTTGCACCAGTTGGATTTTGAAAGAAGTGGATTCGAATGGCTCGACATTGAAGATTGGGAGAAGAGCATCGTTAGCTTCATCCGTAAGGCGAGAAGCCCGGATCATCTCATCATGGCTATCTGCAACTTCACCCCGGTTCCTCGCAGAAACTACAGAATTGGTGTGCCGAGAGGTGGCCACTGGAAAGAGATTCTGAACAGCGATGCAAAGGAGTACGGTGGAAGTGGGCAAGGAAATTTGGGAGGAGTGACCGCGGAAGCACATCCGTTCCATCGAAGACCCTATTCCCTCTCGATAACGCTACCTCCGTTCGGTGCTCTCTTCTTCAAGTCTGACAGTTGAAGCGCCCTGGCGGCCAGCAACTGCGCGGCCGTGTATCTTTTCACTGCAACTTGACCTGCGTTCTTCCACCTGAAGTATTTCTCAACCCTACTCCTACAATTTTGTCGGATCTTCGAACCAAGACTGGGGTTCTTAGCCACCATTTTGGCGATGGACTTCGAAGAAATTCCTCGCGAGAGCCTCGCATTTCCGCCTCTTCCACGTTTGTAACGCTCGTCGATCTGCATCACCTGTAAGAGCGAGATGAGAGATTCCGCTAGCTTTGCAACGTCTTCTGGTGGGACCAAGATTCCCGTTGCCGATTCGCCGTGGCTGGAGATGTCAAGGACCGTTTCAGTAATTCCTCCCACGTTAGTCCCGACGATCGGATTACCCGTAACCATTGCTTCGAGGGCGCTAATGCCGAAAGGCTCTGACCTTGAAGGCATGGCATAGACATCTGCCGCAAGGTGGGAGAGGAGGTAGAGTAGGGGATGTTTGCCGAAGATAGCTCTAACACTGTTGAGATGCTTCGCTACCTTCGCAACGGTTTGGCTAGTAAGATTTGAATCGTTTGAAGGCAGTAGAAACAGAAGGAATTTCGCATCAGGGATCGCCTTCACGACAAGGGGAACCGCTTCAAGTAGCAAATCTACTCCTTTCTGTGGGCTCAGCCTACCGGTCATGAGGACCAAAGGTCCATCTTTCCGGAATACCTCTACCCTTCCTGGGTTGATGTTCCTTGACGTCCGAGCTGGCTCGGTTGCGTTTGCCTTCTCGACGGCTCGTCCTGCTTGAGACAGAGCGCTTGTCAGTAGATACTTTCGAAGATCCCACCTGTCCGGGGTCTCCTTCGCTTGACCGGGTTTGATCTTCTCGGATTGCTGTGCGAGCACCGTTGGCTCGATACTCGTCACATCCCAGTCGCAGCCGTTGTAGATGTATCCACTCTTTCCACGGATCACGTCTCCGACGTAGGATCGTATGTCGTGGCTCAGATATGACTCGCTCACGGAGGTGACATAGTTGGCCTCGTAGCAGCCGAACTTCTCTAACGAGTTGTGACACAGGTCCCTCCACACTTGGCTGTACTTCAGAGTGGAGATGCGATTTTTTCCCATTCCTACCGAATGCAGCAGGTCCCTGATTCCGCACCAGTCTTCAGAAGCATAATGCCAGGGCAATGCTACTCCACCCAACAGGTGGACTGTGAAGACCAGGGGAACAATCATACCTCTTTCCTGAAGGCGTTGTTTCACCAGCACGCCTGCTGGGACCATGTGCCAGTCGTGAGCATGGATCAGATCCGGCAATTCTTCGGTTCTGCCCATCGAGAACAAATATTCCGTGTAGGTAGCGAGAGTTCGGGCGAGAAGCGACATCTTCTCGAAAGTGGTCTCGTGGTCGTAGATTATCGGGTCGTCCAGCCACTTGCTGGTTGCTGAGTCAAGGCCTTTGGCGAGGAAGTAGTTCACCCCGTCCAGCGAGCCTCTCTCCATGCCCGCTAGGTAGTTGTACCATGACCCGTTCAACCCGGTTCGATGGCCTTGAGCCATGAAGGTCCTCAACTCCCGCAAACCATACGCCTCTCTGATCCTCGAGTCCAAGTGACTCCCATGACTCGGGAGGAAGACGCTGACATCTATCTGAGAATCCGCGGCCAGTGTCTTGGACAATCCTGCCACGGCCTCTCCAAGACCACCGGCCTGAGCCAAGCCGGCGCACTCGTGGGAGAGCATCCATACTTTCGATACAGGCCGAACAGTAGAACGACGAGCGTTCCTCGGTGGAAGCCTTGAGTTATTGGCCGGCATTTTCGGCTACTGATGTTGGGCTATCTTCTAGATAAATAGCCAAAGTTTGATAGCCTACCGACGGTTAGCGGTTCTGCTGAAAATTGGTGAGACTGTGCCAAGCAAGATATTGAGAAACGTGGCTTCAAACGTTCTCCGAAGCGTACCTCCACAGAACGCCTTCTACTTCTACCGAGCCATCGGAGCCCCAACCGGAGCAGCAGCACGCAATCTTCCCGACTTCCTGGGAATCCTCAACACTATCGACCTCACTTCCCTACAGTTCCATCTCGGACGCGGGGACTTTGAGAACTGGATCAAGATGCTGGGCGACAATACGCTCGCCAAGCAGCTCGCAGATGTTAAGGAGAAGAAACTGCGAGGAGAAGATCTCAGACTGCAACTGGTAGACACCGTCAAGGCGCGACTCGATAGTCTCCAAAAGACCCCATAGACTATCCGCAACGGCGGCGACTATTGAAGAACTGAAAGGAATCGTAACGGAGTCTCGTCCAAAGCTTGTTCGCGTGGATAGGATAGTTTTCTGAAAGCAATTGCCGTCACTCCCGGCACAGCGGGTAGTGTCCGCCTGATTGATGCCCCTCAACCTACCCCCTCCCCTGGTGAGGCTCTCCTCCGAACTAAGAAGATCGGTATCTGTGGAACTGACCTAGAGATAATTCAAGGCGGCTATGGCGAAGCGCCCTCAGGTTCTGATTATCTGATTCTCGGACACGAATGTCTTGCCACCGTCGAAGAGGCACCGAGCAATTCTGCAGGAATCAAGAAGGGCGATCTCGTAGTCCCTACTGTGAGACGGCCTGACGGATGCCTCAACTGTCAGAACAGCGAATCCGATATGTGCCTTACCGGACAGTACAAGGAGCATGGAATCAAAGGCCTCCACGGCTTCTGTTCGGAATACTCGGTCTCAGACATCAACTTCCTTGTTCCAGTGCCGGCAGAATTGTCGGATGTAGCAGTTCTGCTAGAACCGACGAGTGTTGCTGAGAAGGGTGTTTTCCAGAGCTTCAAGATTCAGGAGAGAATGATCTGGAAACCCCAGAGAGCGCTCGTCCTGGGAACTGGTCCCGTAGGCCTCCTCACGGTGCTGCTCCTCAGGCTTAGAGGCCTCGATGTGACCGCGGTCGCTACGAGGCCGAAGGATAGTCTCAAGGCTCGCATAGTCCAGAAGATCGGAGGGACCTACGTCAACGCTATCGAGCAACCAATCACTAGCCTCGGGAAGTTCGACCTTATCCTGGAAGAGACTGGAGTAGCCACGCTGGCAGCGGAGGCGCAAGGCTTACTGAACAACAATGGAGTTCTCTGCTTGTTAGGGATCTATCAGCCCAAACTGGCTACGCAGGATATTGGACACTCGTACGATGACATTGTCCTGGGCAACAAGATAACGTTCGGTTCAGTAAACGCGAACAAACAATACTTTGTCAGCGGGATTCAAGACTTCAGAACAATCCAGCAACGATTCCCCGGAGTTCTCAAATCGCTTTTCACCAAAATGGTCGGGCCCTCTGATTTCTCGAAGGCGTACAGTCCAACCAAGAACGACATAAAATCAGTGATAGACTTCCAAACGCTCAACTAAAACCATCTGAAGTATTCTTGGATCAGCCTGCGTTTTAGCTTCAGGAATATCACCGAGCAGCGTTAACGAGGGTCCTGTCTATTTCGGATAAGGTCCGCCGACCTGTGAGGGCCATGACGGTCGCGAGGTCTGTCTTGAGGAGAGATAGCAGCTTTGAGACGCCTGCTTCTCCCCCAGCTGCGAGAGCCCAGAAAACAAGACGTCCGAGCCCGACTGCCTTGGCTCCAAGTGCGAGAGCCATTACAATGTCGCTGCCTCGCCTGATTCCACCGTCAAAGTAAACCTCGACTTCAGACCCGACTTCCTCTACCACTTCTGGAAGGGCATCCAATGATGCCGGAGCACGATCCAGCTGGCGCCCGCCATGATTAGAAACTACAACGCCTTTAGCGCCATGCTCAGCAGCTCGTTGGGCATCTTCGCGCGTGAGGATTCCTTTCAAGACCAAGGGGAGTCGGGTTATTTCTCGAAGGTGGTCAACCACCTCCCAAGTGTTCGAGGCTTCCTTTCGGATATGGGCGTGATCGCCATCGACGATAGGATTTCTGAGAGGCCGAACAGCTTCTCTCCCGTTTCCCAAAACGATCGAAGAGGCCAATGGGGACCCTGCTTGGTTCTCCTTGTCGCGGGTGCCCGCGACCGGCATGTCCACGGTTAGGATTATGGCCTTGTAGTCGGACTTCTCTGCCCTTTCGACCAAACGCCTCGTGTTGGAGAATTCTGGTTGTAGATAGAGCTGGAACCATCTAGGACCCGTCGGAGCTGCCTTGGCAATGTCTTCCATCGAGATCGAGGATAGCGTACTGAAGCTAGCGAGGATGTTGGCTTTGCTTGCTGCTCTTGCTGTCGCAGCCTCAGCATCCGGGTGCACGAGGCCGTGAGAAGCAGTTGGAGACACGTAGAATGGGGCGGACACTCTTGTTCCCAAGAGGGTCGTGCCGAATTCTAAATTCTCAACATCGACTAGAACTCTCGGTCGTAGGGTCCTCTGGTGGAAGGCTTCGCGGTTCGCCCTCAGCGTCCATTCCTCGCCTGCGCCGCCCTGGATGTAGGCCCAGGCAGACTTGTCGGTCTTCCTTGACGCGGCCTCCTCTAGATCGCTTAGTGTGGAGAAGCCAGCTTGTGAATCGTCCGTCATGATGATTACAGAAGGTTCGGCCGGGTCTCTACTTCAATCTGAGCCTATCGCTGCAACTGTTGCTGCTATGCTGTTTCTTAGCGTGAGGACATTTTGGGAGACTGATGCTGATTGGTTGTAGATGCTGGACCCGGCCACCAAGACCGTAGCGCCAGATTTTACAGTTAGCGGCGCGGTCTTCGAATCGATTCCTCCGTCCACAACTATTGACGTTTTCAAGTGTCGCTGGTCTATCTCTCGCCTTAGACGCTGAATCTTCGTGAGCTGATCCTCCATGAAACGCTGCCCTGCGAATCCGGGGTGGACTGTCATCACCTGGACGCAATCCGCGACATCGAGAGTGCTCTCCACCATCGCGAGTGGTGTCTCCGGGTTTATTGCAACCCCTGCTTCGACCTTTAGTTTCCTGATCGACTGAAGAATCGCGGGAAGGTCTTTGCAGACCTCTTCATGCACAATGATCCTGTTTGCGCCTGAGTGTGCAAATTCTTCGAGAAAGTTTTGAGGGTTGTCGATCATAAGGTGAGCGTCCAGGAATAGGCTTACTGATTTTCTCAACGCCTTGACTACTCCGGGTCCGAATGTCAGGTTTGGGACGAAGTGTCCGTCCATCACGTCTATCTGGATGCCTTCGACCCCGGCGTCTTCTGCTTCTTTCGCCTGCTGGCCGAGCCGGGCGAAGTCGGCGCTCAGAATCGAGGGCTCAATAGAGATCCGTGACTTCATGCTGACTGGCTCCTTGAATGATAGAGGGACTCGAACTCTCGGACGAGGTCTGGATCGCCCAGATACGTTGGGACGCGTTGGACGATGTTGCTGGGTTCAACATCTAGGATGCTCCCTGTCCCCGTGCTCGCTAGGCCCCCCGCTTTCTCCGTGATGAATCCTATCGGATTCGACTCGAACTGTAACCTGTATTTCCCCTCGGGAGCATCGGTCAATTCAGGATATGCGAAGAACCCCCCTTTATTCAGGACCTGGTTGTAATCGCCGACAAAAGACCCTCCGTATCGCAAAGACAGTTTACGTTTTTCCAGACTCTCTACAAACTCCCGTACTATAGGGGTCCACTTCTCTCTGAGGCCGCCGATCCCGTAGACCGTCGGGGGTTTCGGAAGCTGGCGAATAAGGCCATCCGACATGAACCTCGTCCCTCCGGATCCCTTGCCGAGGGCCGCGAAGGTCCTGACTCCATCGTGGAGCGCGAGTACGAGCTGATGAAAGGGTCCGTAGAGGAAGTACATGGCAGCCTGAAGATCCCGTCCTCTGGCAGGCAGAGCCTTCTCTCGGTACACGCCAACGATGGTTCCCAGCAAGTTGTTGCTCTTCAGATTCGACGAACCATCCAACGGGTCAAGAACCACTGAATATTCTCCAGCTTTTGACTCCGCAACCTCTTCCATTTCTTCCGAAGCGAGTCTCTTGACAAGGCCGCTTCTCAGCAACTTCTTGGTGAAGAGCGCGTTTGACCAAACGTCGATCTCCAATTGCTTCTCTCCATACGGGTTGATGCTACTTACCAGTCCCAGCTCTCTAGGAATCCTGTCTCGAAGGATGGTCGATAGGTCGGCAACTAGTGAGATTAGTTTGTAGAGACTCCGGTCTTCGGGGGCTATGAGGTCTCTTAGAGTCTTGCCCTTCACGCGACTTCGCCTCCACTCGCGTGTGGGTTGGCTCATTTCAATTCTCCGATGACTTTCGAAAGTGCGGCCCAGGCGAGCTTCGGAATGCCCTTGTTGTCAAACAGTCCAAAGTGATTCTCTT
>Ga0209235_1000760_pt1 | contig 16946 bp, 10 predicted proteins | sample GraSoi013_1_20cm_4_FD_185817 | JGI IMG/M metagenome (GOLD analysis project Ga0209235, IMG submission 185817) | Grasslands soil microbial communities from the Angelo Coastal Reserve, California, USA - Sample 09_25_2013_1_20cm (SPAdes) (version 2) | ecosystem: Environmental > Terrestrial > Soil >... | reverse complement strand
TTCGTTCGAAAAACTTGTCCTCACAACGAGATCGGCCGTCCTTGCAAGCCGAACAACGCCCCCTGTGAGGGAGGCACTCGCCTCATCCCCGTCGAGCTGCTCGATGTCGCAGGTCTGGTCCCAAAGGCGCATGAGGGCCGTGGCTTAGGCAATAAATTCCTCGACGATCTCCGTCAGGCCAGCGCGCTCGTCCACGTGGTCGACGCGACCGGAGGGACGGACTTCGAAGGCAATCCGGTGCCTCCTGGAACGCACGACCCCCTTGCGGACGTCCAGTTCCTCGAGGACGAGCTCGCGCATTGGATCGCCGGAATTCTTGCGCGCAACTGGGAGAAGGAAGCCCGCCGCGCCGATCTGGAGGAAGCGCCGCCGGAGAAGATCATTACCGCCCGGCTCACGGGCCTTGGGTTGACGGAAATGCAAGTTCACTCCGCGCTACGCGACACCCCGCTCGATCCGAAGATGGCCCGGTGGACATCGGACGATTTGTTCCGTCTCGCTCGGACCTCGCAACATCGCGGCAAGCCGATGCTCCTCGCAGCGAACAAGGCGGATATGGTCTCCCGCGAAGCGCTCCAGAATCTCTCGAAGGCGGCGGGCTATCCGGTGGTCCCGACATCCGCCGAGTACGAGCTCGCCCTTCGCCGCGCGGCGTCCGCCGGGCTGGTCACGTACCAGCCGGGTGGCTCCTCGTTCGAGATCCTGCATCCGGAAAAACTGACGGCCGCCCAGGAAAAGGGTCTGGAGAAAATTCGCGCTTTCTTGCGAGAGCGCGGGTCGACCGGGGTGCAGCAGTGCATCGAGGAGGCCGTCTACAAGCTGCTCGACTTGATCGTCGTGTACCCCGTGGAGGACGAGCACCACTGGACCGACAAGAGCGGGAACGTCCTCCCGGACGCGTTCCTGGTGCCGCGCGGATCCACCGCGGTGGACGTAGCCTTTAAAGTCCACACCGACTTGGGTAACCACTTCATCCGCGCCATCAACGCCCGGACGAAAATGGTGGTCGGCCGGGACCACCCGGTCCAAGATGGCGACGTCCTCAAGATCGTGGCGAAGGTGTGAGATGGCGAGCTATGATGTGCGCATCATCACGGCCTCGTACCGACGGGAACCGCGGAACGCCCCCGAGCCAGCGCAGCTGCCGGTCATCCAGATTTTCGGTCGCACCCGGGAAGGGCAGAGCATCACGATTGAATACTCGGGGTTCCAGCCGTACTTCTTCGTCGTCGAGCCTCCGCAATCTCTCCGCGGAGCGTTCGGGAGGGATTCGCAGGTCGTCAAGCTCGAGGACGTGACCCTGCAAGTCGAAGGCAGGCCGACCCCGTGCGCCCGGGTCGTCCTCCGTCAACCTTGGAAAACGCCTGAATACCGCGAGAAGGCCCGCAGGTACGGATCCACTCCGTTGGAGGCCGACATCCCGTTCCAGCATCGGTTCATCTACGACATGGATCTCGGTGCCGCGGTTCGTGTCCACGGGAAGGAAGCCGACCCGGCGGGGAGGTACACGACCGATCTCTTCCTGATTGCCGATCGGTTCGAGGCGTGCGATCCCTTCCGACCGGCTTTGCGCGTGCTGAGCTTCGACATCGAGAACAGCATCCAGGACGGGCACATCTTCTGCATCGGCATCGCGTACCGCGAAGCCGGCGAGATCAAGACCCGCGTCCTCCAGGGCAACGAGCGGGAAATCGTGGAAGGATTCATCAAGCTCGTCCACGAGCTCGACCCGGACATCATCTCCGGATACAACATCGACGGCTACGACCTGCCCGTCCTCATCGATCGCGCCGCGAAGAACGGGATTCCGAGGCTCCAGCTCGCGCGCGACTTCTCGGACTTCTTCCACCTCGGCGAGCGGTTCTGGCGCGTCGACGGCCGCATCCTCACGGACGTCTGGTGGGCCGTGCGGGCGGAGCGCCTGAGCCTGCACATGAAGCAGGAGACGCTCGACTACGTGGGACGCCAGCTCCTGGGTGAGGGCAAACACGAGCTCTCGCGGCGACATATCGACGAGGAATGGGCGAAAGACCGCGAGAAGGTCATCCGATATTGCCTGAATGACGCCGACCTCTCGCTCCGAATCCTCGAGAAGATCGGCCGCATCGAGAAAACCCTGGATCTGGCGGCCGTGAGCAAGCTCCCGCTCGAGGACGTGCTCCACGGGCGTACGTCGAACCTGATCGATTCGATCCTGATCCGCGCCGCAGACCGCGCCCACGTTGCGGTCCCGATGATGAAGATGCGCGGCGGCCGCGTCGAGCAGATTGAAGGCGGGTACGTGCACAGCCTCCAGCCTGGGTTGTACGAATGGGTCATCTCGCTCGACTTCCGCGCGATGTATCCGTCGCTGATCATTGAGAACAACATCTGCTTCACGACCGTCTCGCCGCAGGGGACGATCGAGAGCCCGACGGGGGCGAAGTTCCTCTCCGCCGACGTGAAGAAAGGCCTTCTCCCGGTGATCCTCGCGAGCCTGATGAAGGACCGCCAAGACGTGCGGACGAAAATGCGCGAGGCGACGGACCCCGAGATGCGGGAGTTCTACGACGGCCTGCAGGCGGCGATCAAGGTCCTGATGAACGCGTTCTACGGCGTCCTCGCGTCCTCGTTTTACCGGTTCAACGACCCGAAGGTCGGCGCCTCGATCACCGCGTTCGCGAGGGAACGGATCAAGGGGATCATCGCCGAACTCGAGGCCGATGGCGTGAAGGTGGTGTACGCGGACACGGACTCCGTGTTCTTCCAGTCGCCCACCGCCGGGTTGGAGTCCTCCTTGGAGTTCGCACGGAAGACCGCGGAGCGGTTCTCGCGCGGACGCATCAGCATGGAGGTGGACAAGGTCTACCGGAGCCTTTTCAGCCACGGACGGAAGAAGCGGTACGCCGGGAAGGTCGCGTGGCCTACGGAAGGCGAGATTGTCGTTCGCGGTTACGAGATCCGTCGCACGGACGCGTTCGACCTCCAGAGCGAGGCCCAGCTCCTTGTGTTCGACAAGATCCTCGACAACGACCCGGACGGGGCCATCGACCTCGCCAAGCGAATCGTCGCAGAGGTCCGCGACGGGAACCCGCCGCTCGCGAACCCGGACAAGGATCCGATCGAGATGCTCGTGATTTCCCGCACGGTCAAAGAGGAGAACCAGTACGTGAACCCGGATTCCATGAGCAACGTAATCGCGGCGCGTAAGCTCGAGCAGATGGGCGAGGAGTTCATGCCCGGCATGAAGGTCTCGTGGATCGTGACGGACCACAAGAAATCCCCGATGGAGGTCGAGCCGTACCTCTCCGGCGCGAAGTTCGAGAAAATGCCGGACTGGGAGTATTATGCGCGGCGCGTCGCGCAGACCCTCGCCTACGTGACCGAAGTCTACGGATGGGACGAGAAAGCCCTCCTGACGGGGAGGCGGTCGCAGCAGAAATCCCTGTCCAGCGACGACTTCAGCGAGGCCCTGCCGGCGGAATCGACTCGCCGGACCGACAAGAAGCTCACGCTCGAGGATTTCTTCTGAGGGAACGATGGCAGCGACCGATGCGTTGTGCCGGTACTGCGGATGGGAAGGACCCGATCCGATTCGCGACGCGCACGGCAGTTTGTTCTGCCCCCGATGCGGTCGGCCGGCAGACTACAAGCTCGTGGTCGAGGAGCTGAAGCGGCAAGGCCTTTGGCGGGCGTGAGGGATGGCCTCGCGATCGCCCCGCGTCGTCGCCGTCGGCGACGGGATCGTCGACCTCGTCACGCCCCCGATGGCGGATTTCGCTCCGGGAGACGTCCAGGCCGAGGTCCCGCGTTTCGATCCGCTCCCCGGGGGGAACGCGACGAACTTTGCCCTCCAGATGTCGAGCTTGGGTGCCTCGACCACCTTCATCGGCGCGGTGGGGTCGGATTCGAACGCGAAACTCTTGCGCGATCAGTATCGGCAGTACGGGGTCCGCGCACGGCTGTGCGTCGATCCAAGCCGACCGACGGGAAGCACGATGGCCCTGACGTGGTCCACCGGGAGGCGGGCGCTCGTCACCGACCCGGGGGCGAACGCACGTTTGAGGCTTCGCGACGTTCCGGTTCACGCGATTCGGGGGGCGCATCACGTCCATCGGTCTGGTTTCTGGTGGACGAGCGGGCTCGTGGGGAAACCGACCGCGACGCTTCTCGCTCGCGCCCGACGACTCGGTGCCACGACCTCGTTGGATGTGTCGACGGATCCTCAGGGGTGGCCGGCGAAGCGGATCGAGGCGGTCCGGATCTGCCTTCCTCATGTCGACGTCTTTTTCGGGAACGAGACGGAGGTCGCGGCGGTCGCGGGAGAACAATCCCCGATTCCTGCGGGAAAACGCCTTAGAGCGCTCGGCGCAGCAACGGTTGTGATCCACCAAGGCGACCGAGGGGCCACTGCCATCACGTCATCGGGCGTCGTCGCGAGTCCCGCATTCGATGTTGCGATCGACAACCCAACCGGCTGCGGAGACGTCTTCAACGCCGCCTACGCGTACGCGAAACTCACGGAGCCTTCCGTCAAAGAATGGCTTCGGTTCGCGAACGCGGCCGCGGCGCTCCACTTGCAGAATCGTCGGAGGCCGTATCCAACGCTGCCAGAGATCCGTCGGTTCCTCCGGAGATTCGCCGCCCCCTAGGCAGATTTTCACTTTTACACATCTCCCCCTCCGGTCGCCGTTCATATGCCATCGCGGCATAGAATGCGATGATGGCGCTGACCTCTTCGCATCCTCCGTCGCCTGTCCCCGCCGAGGCGTGGGCGATGCTCGGGCGCACAGACCTGGAAGCCTACACGACGTGGGACTTCCCCTCCCAGTCCGCGGGCCATCCGGAGGCGGGCGACGCGTCGTTCAACGGAGTCACCCCGGCCGGTTGCGCCGCGAACCTCGTCCGCCGATACACGGGTCCCGGCGAACTCGTCGTGGATCCGATGGCCGGGTCCGGGACGATCGGGGATGTGGCCCGGGCCTTGGGTCGGCGCGTTGTCTCGTTCGACCTCGCACCCCGTCGGTCCGACATCTTCCGTGCCGACGCCCGATCGTGGCCCCTCTCGGCGCAGACCGCCGCTCTTGCGGTGATCGATTCTCCATACTCCGACAACGTCGTCTATAGCCCCGACTCCCGATGTCTCGGTCGGATCTCATGCCGCGACGCGCGTTTCTATGAGGAGATGGAAAAGGTCGCGTCCGAGGCCTATCGGGTGTTGCGTTTCGGCGGCATTCTCGCTTGGATTATCGCCGATGAGTACCGCGGAGGCATCTACACGCCGGTGGGTTTCCGGCTCCTCGGATTGCTCGCACGGCGGTTCGAGCCGATCGACACGATTGTGCTCGTCCGCCACCACGATCGGTCTGCGTCGCCGATGTGGGAGCACCGGGCACGGCGCTTCAACTTCTTCCTCCGCGGATTCAAGTTCCTCCTCCTGCTCCGGAAGCCGTTCGACGAACCCGGAGGATGAGACGATGGAAGCTGTTGGCGAGTGGACGGGTCGGACCTCACGGGAGATCGTTGCTGCCTTGCGCGAGCGAGTTGGAATTGCGGCACACCGTCGACAAGATCGGATCGTCGAACGCGCAGGCCGCCACTGGATCGCATGGCGAAGCCGGCAGGCGGATCGCGTCTTCGCGGAGATCCGTCCCCTCCGGGGTCGGGTTCAAGTCTTCATCTTGCCGAGGCCCCGAGATCTGATGGATTCCGCGGGACTCGCGCGACGCGCGCCTCGGAGTCAAGGTTGGGGATGGTTCCGATCCCGCTTCGAGCTCACGTCGATGGCGCAGGTGGAGCCCGCCGCACGACTGATTGTCCAGTCGTACGAGCACGGCGTCCGGAAGCGGAACGGCGGTCGCGCACGGTCTCCGGCGCGAAACAAGCAATCTCTTTAATAGTGCCCGGCCTTTGGCGCGGCGCTTTCGACGACCCTGGTCGGGAGATGTACTGCGGGCGAATCCGTAAATCCAGGGGGTTGGGCCATGGCCGACGAAACCCCAAAGGCTCCGGAACCGGAGCTGAGCATTGCCCCGGAAGGGGAAGCGAAGCCGCCCGCTCGTCCGCGGAACCTGTACGCGTTCGTCAAGCAGGCGTGGAAGGATCCTCGGAGCGGCGTGGTCAAGGAGACGCATTTTCAGCGGATGGTCGAGTGGCGCCGCGGTGGCGCCTTCGTCCGAATCGAACGGCCCACCCGGATTGATCGCGCCCGCGAACTGGGGTACCGCGCGAAGCAAGGCTATGTCGTCGTCCGCGCCCGGGTCCGCCGCGGGGGTCGACGTCGGCCCCGCCCGATGGGCGGGCGCCACCCGAAACGCCGCGGGCTCGTGAAGATCACGATGGCGAAGTCGATCCAGCGAATCGCGGAGGAGCGGGCCGCCAAGCACTATCCGAATATGGAGGTTCTCAACTCGTATTGGGTCGGCGAGGACGGGATGCACAAGTACTTCGAGGTTATCCTCGTCGACCCGAAGCATCCCGCGATTCGGAACGATCCCAAGATCAATTGGATCTGCAATCCCGCGAACCGCGGCCGCGTGTTCCGCGGCCTGACGTCCGCCGGCAAGAAGGGCCGCGGCCTCTTGTACAAGGGCAAAGGGGCCGAGAAGATCCGGCCGAGCATCGGCTCCCACGATCGCACGGGCAAGTGACGTCACGGCGACTCGATGTGGGACGCGAGGCGTCCGACTTCCTCCTCCGAGAGTCCGATGACCGGTTCGAACACGGGGACGTTGAGCCCGCCGCGATCTCCCGGGTCAAAGGAGGACAACCGCGTCCCGAGGAATACGGCGTCCGCCCGGGTGATTTTTACCAGCTCCGCGAGCCGTCCGTTGGGCGGCAACTCGAGGATCTTGAGGTGGACATCCCATCGACGGAGGGGCTCGACGAGTTGCGATTCCCGCGCCGCGGCTACAGTGATCCGACAACCGCGCTTCATCCCCATCCAGGCCGCGACCATGCCGTCGCGATCCTTGACCACCGCGAGGCCGCGGCCCTGGCTTCCGAGCGGGAGACCACCGGGTCCGGGCCAGATTTCCCGGAACACGAAGGCGCGGTTCCGGCGCACCTCGATATGGATTTCGATATCGGGGTGGGACAGATTCACGCGCACTCCTGGATGGGCGAGCCGCACGACGTCGCCGAGCTCGCGGGCCAGGTCTTGGCTCGTGAACGGATGGGTACCCACGCGCCGCGTCCGAAGCGCGAACGACTTGCCGGCCGCGAGGGACCACTTCGCCTCGGAGAGGACGACGTGCCGCAGCGATGCGAGGTCGGCATGGGTCTCCGCGGCGGGGCTGATCGACACGACGCCGAACACCCGCGTGAGGATAGACCGCGCCCTAGCGACATCGTCCGCGTAGACATACACGCGCGCCTCATCTGAGTCCGTGATGCACTCGACGCTCTCGGCCGCGAAGAGATCCTGAATGTTCGCGACGAGGCGGTCCCGGAGCTGGCGGCGCACGAACCGACTCTTCAACGCAATCTCGCCGAATCGCACGAGGAGGACCACTCGCTTGTCACCGACCATGCCCGATAGTTTCTCGTTAGTAATTAATACGGCACCGACTTTGCGCGCGCGTGGACGCGCTCCTCTTCTTGATTCAGGCTGTCCTCATCTTCGGCGTGGCGTTCATCTATTCGAATCTGGGTCTCGGGGGTGGACTCCTGTTCGTGCCGATCCTCCTGTCGACCGGCGTGCCCGACAAGGATCTGGCGGTACCGATCTCTCTCACGCTGACGATTGCGACCGCGACCTCGTCCGTGATCAACCACCACCGCCGCGGGCTCGTGGACTTCCGGCTGGGGGGCGTCCTCCTCGCGGGGGCACTGCTGGGAGCCGTCGTGGGGACCGTCTTCACGTTGAAGGTGTTGAACCAAGAAACGTTCGAGGCGTTCTTCGCGGCCGTGTTAATCGTGTTCGGGGTCTACATGGTCCGGGATTGGACGAAGAACGCCCGGTCCGTCGACGAGGACGTTGATTCCGCGATGACGCCGCCCCGCGTCGCGGCGACCGCGGCCGCGACGACCGGGTCCGGCTTTCTGTCCGGGAGCATGGGGATCGGTGGCGGCCTGCTGAACGTCCCGCTGCTTGTGTATGTTCTCGGCCGGAAGACCCGGAAGGCGATCGGGACGTCGTCGCTGCTCATCATCCCGACCGCCGCGGTGGGTTTCGTCGCGTACGTGGTCGATCTCGCGCTCCGGCCGGGAGGCTTCGCGTGGCCTGCTGAGTTCGCCCTCATTCCAATTCTGATGCCCGTCGTCTTCGTCGGCGCGTACGTCGGATCGCGGTGGGGCCTCGAGACGTTGCGGACTCGATCTGTCGCGTTGATCTTCATCATCGTTCTGTTCATCGCGGCCGCGAAGCTCGTGTTCGATCTCCTTTGACCGCGGAGGAAAGGCCTTATACGTCGGCGCGAGTGCGCCGCCTCGCCTGAGCCGAAGGGATGGAATGGACCGGGCGGACGGGTCTCATTGGTTCTACTCGTACCTCCCGCAAGGGGTCGCCGGTGGCGCGACCTCGGCCTTGATTCCGCTGTTCGCCTACGCCCTCGGCGGGACGCTGTTCACGGTGGGCATCATTGCCGCGGCAACGAGCCTCGCGTCCGTCCCCGCGTTCATTCTGTGGGGCTCGCTCTCCGATCGATTCGCGCGACGCAAGGTGTTCTTGTTGATCGGATTCCTCGGGAGCGGGATCGCCCTCCTCGCGATGGCCATGTCCGGGAACATGTCCCAGTTCTACTTGGCGAATCTCCTAGCGGGCTTCCTGGGCGCGGCGAGCGGTCCCGCCGGGACCGTCCTCTTGATGGAGACGTCGAAGCCGTCGGAGTGGCCCGCGCGGCTCGCACTTGTGAGCCGCATCGCAGCGATTGGCTGGGTCGCCGGCTTGGCCCTCGGGGTCGCATGGCTCGTCATTGGTCCGGGATTGCTCGCCGCGGAGGTCTCGTCGATGCGCGCGCTCTTCGTGATTGGCGCGGCGCTTGGCCTTCTCTCGGGGCTCCTCGCTCAGGTGTGGACTCGCGAACCGGCGGTCCGGGTGGATCGCCGGGAGGTCCACGTCGCCGATGTTCATGCTCGGATCGAGCGGGGCCGCTATCTGCCCATTCGGATCCTGCATTTCTTCAACCCGCTCGACTGGCGAAAGAAGGTCCGGCTGCCTCGCACGCTGCGAATCTATCTCGTATGCGTGTTCCTCCTCTTCGGCGGCTTCACCGCTTTCTACGGATTCTTCCCGATCTTCCTGAAGCAATCGTACGGCCTCGGAAGCCCGGAAATCTTCGCCGTGTACATCGCGAGCCAGGCAACCTCGATCGCGGTGTATCCAAGGGTCGGCCGCTGGGTCTCGAGTCGAGGCGACCGGTCGACGCAGTTGTACGCGTCCCTTGGCCGGTCGATGCTGTTCCCATCGTTCCTGCTCGTCGGGATGGCGGCCCTTCCGTACAGCGCTCGCTTTGGCATCGCGATCGCCGTTCATGCGGGCGTCGGGCTCTGCTGGGCCCTGATCAACGTCGCGGGCTCCATCCTCGTGTCGCGCCTCGCTCCGGAGAACGGCCGAGCGGAGGCGTTCGGCACGTACAACGCGGTCCAAGGCTTCGGATCGATCCTCGGGCCGCTCGTCGGCGGATTCACCGCGCAGTACCTCGGGTATGCGATGGCGTTCGGCACGAGTGTAGCTTTGATCCTCGGCGGTTGCGCAATCCTCGCCGCAACGCGCCTGTCGGAGATTTGAGTTCCCGGCGAAAACCGTAAATGAAGACCTCGACTTCAGGCGACTCGCGGTGCTCGTTGAAGGTCCTCATTCTCGGCGGATACGGTGCGATGGCCCAATCCACGGTTCCAGATCTTCTCGCGAGCCCCGGCGTCGAGCGAATCGGGATCGCCGGACGGAGCGCCGCAAAGGCGAAGTCGTTCGCGGCCGCGCAACGGGATGACCGTGCGACGGCGGTCCCTGTCGACGCCCGAGATTCGGCCGCCCTGATGCTTGAGCTGAAGAGATGGGACTGTGTGATCAACAGCAGCTGGTACGACCTCAATGTCCCGATCATGGAGGCGGCGATTGGGGCGGGAATTCACTATTGCGATCTGGGTGGACTTTACCACCAGACCCTTCGTCAACTGAAACTTGACGCGCGGGCGAAGGACGCCGGCGTGACGTGTGTCCTCGGAATCGGATCGACCCCCGGCACGATGAACGTGATGGGCATGCACGGAGCGAGTAAACTCGATAAAGTCGACAAGGTGCTTCTCCGGAGCAGCGGCGCGGTGGTCGCCGGCGGCGAGCCCGGGAAGTTCGTGCCGCCGTACGCGATTCGCACGATCTTCGACGAGTTCTCCCTCGATGCGCCGATCCTCCGCAACGGGAAGATCCGGTTCGTGCCCGCCCTATCCGGCCTCGAGCGCTCCGAGTTCATGCCGCCGGTCGGCGTCGTCGAAGGATACTACACGATCCATTCCGAGCTCGCGACGATGCCGAAGACCATCGGGAAAGGAGTCCAAGAGATGGACTTCATCGTCGCATTCCCGGCCGCCTTCCGCGAGACAATCGCGACCCTCGTTCGGCTGGGCCTCGCGAGCCGCGAGGAGATCGTCGTCGAGGGGACGAAGGTCCGCCCGTACGACGCCACCGCAACGGTGATCGACGCGCTGCGGAAGCCGAAGGATCCGGAACTCGATGTAGACATCCAGCGCTGCGTCCTCGTGGGCGAGAAGGAAGGGAATCCGATGACCTTGCGGTACGAGGCCGTCACATGGCCCCACAAGAAGTGGAACGTCGGCGGGGGCGTCGTCGACACCGGCGTCCCGCCCTCGATCGCGGCCCAGTGGATGGTGAACGGGTCGATCCAGCAAAGGGGCGTCATTCCGCCCGAGATTGCGTTCGATCCGTTGCCATACTTCAAGGAACTTTCGGCTCGAGGCCGAGGGATTCGGGTCGTCGAGTACGCGGAAGAGACGCGGGGCTTGAACTGACCCGGGTGAAGCGCGGGCCTTGCGGGTCCCCGAGATTTCTTCGTCCGTGTCCTCAAACTAGAATCCATTCAGCTATCGAGAAGGCTGCGGACATAAACACTTAAGTAATGCACACAACCATCCCTTTTTGCTCTCTGGGGAGAGGGCTTCCGAGGGGGGAGATAGCATGCGATTTTCGAGTGCTCGAGCGTCGCTGTGGCTTGCCGTATTTGTGGCGGTCGTGATGGTGCTTCCTGCGGTGAGCCTGACCGTCGGTGCGGCCTACACGTATCAGACGAATCTGGCGAAGATCGATCCGGGCGTGCTCACGCAAGGGAGTTCGGACACGCCTTCGGTGACTTCGACTGCTGGAAGTGCTCCGAACGCGGCCAGCCCTACGATCGCGGTGATCAAGCTCAAGGATTTTGCATCTCCGACGTGGGCCTCGAGCGGCCACGATTTCGTCGTCGACTCTCTGGAAGCGGTCGCCACCCGGTCACAAGACCCGATTGCGAATCTCGTCGTGAATCGGGGCGGGACGGTCCTGCATCGCTTCTGGCTGACGAACTCTCTCCTCGTGGCGACGAATGCAGACACTCTGCGCGACATCGCGCAAAATCCGATTGTGGAACGGATTCACGCTAATTTCGCACTCACTTTGCCGCCGACGGTTATCGGCCATCCTGAACCAACGGCTAACCAATCTTACGACTGGAACATCGCGAAAGTCAATGCACCCGGGGCCTGGGCACTCGGCATTCGCGGCGAAGGTGTCCGGGTTTGCGTGACAGACACCGGAATCGATCCGACGCATCCAGACCTCGCCGGTCGGTTGTATACCACGGACTCATCCGACCCCGCTTATCCGGGCGGTTGGATGGAGTTCGACGGAAGTGGTAACCCGGTCTTCTCCACCCCCCATGACACGGAGTTCTTTGGCATCTTCCATGGCACCCATGTTTCCGGAACGATTGCCGGCGACAGCACGAGTGGAAGTGCGATTGGAGTCGCCCCTGGCGCATGGCTGATGATGGGCCTCGTGCTGCCGAACGGCAGTGGCTCGTTCGCGCAGGTGATCGCCGGAATGGAGTGGTGCGTGAGTCCGTTCGACCGCAACGGGAACCCCACTCCTCCAGGAAACGTCCAGTCGATGAGCTGGGGTGGCTATCCCTTGGATCAGAATGCTCTCATCGATCCGGTCAGAAACAGCCTCCTTGCGGGCGTCGTCCCCGTCGCCGCGTCCGGGAACGAAGGTCTCGGGAACGTCCGGAGCCCGGGCGATATCTGGGGAGTCTTCGGCATCGGCGCGACGGACATCAACGACAACATCGCTGATTTCAGCGGCGGCAAGACGATCTCCTGGGCGAGCCCGCCGGCGGACTGGCCATTCTTCCCGCCCTATCCGTCCTCGTATGTCAAGCCGGACTTCTCTGCTCCGGGCGTCGACGTTCGCAGCACGCAGCCGGGAGGCGGATACGCCTTCCTGAGCGGGACTTCGATGGCCACCCCCCACGTCTCGGCGACGGTCGCATTGATGCTTCAGGCGTCCGGATTCTCTCTGAGCCCCGAACGGGTGTACCAGAACCTGCAGCAGTCGGTGGTCGACCTCGGGGTCCCCGGCCAGGACGAACGATTCGGTTACGGTCGCCTGGATACGGCCAAGGCCGTGACGCTTTCCCTGATTCTGAACACGGGCGTTCGCGGCGTCGTGTACGACAGCCAGTCCGCCTCACCCGTGGCAAATGTCACGGTGACCGCGGTCGAGCTCGGTGCGTTCACGAAGACCGCGCCGGACGGGAGTTTCAAGCTCAGCCTTCCGGAGGGATCGTACAACATCTCGTTCGCCAAGTTCGGCTACCTCAGCCAGCTCATCCCGGTCGTCGTGAAGCTGTACAACGGGACGATCGCCGGATACGTGACCGACCTGAACCTGAGCCCCATCGCGGGAGCGAATGTGTGGATCGTCCAAGCCAACGTGAACGTCACGACCGATGTGAACGGCTTCTTCACGGCGAGCCTGAAAGCGGGCCACTACGATCTGCTTGCATCCGCCTCCGGTTTCGTTCCTTCGAACGCGACTCTTGACCTCAAAGAGAATGAGACGTCCTGGGCGAACTTCACCTTGGCGCCGAATATCCCCGGCATCGTGAGCGGCACGGTGACGTACGCGAGCAACAGCACTCCCGCGCCGACGACCCTGATCTGGGCCGAAGGGCCGGGTAAGTACCAGGCGTTGACGGATGCGAGTGGCAGCTATTCGTTGCAAATCGACTCCTTTAACGCAGGCAGCTATCGGGTCGGCGCGTTCAAGGGTGGATTCTGGCCGCCATCGCAAAACATTACCGTGGTGCCCGGTTCGTCGACGACCCTCGATTTCAGCATCGTCGCCTCGAGCAATACGAGCATCGCGGTCTACCAAGATTGGCAAGGCGAGCTCGCAGGGCTCTTGAGCTCGGCCGGCTACACCCCGTACGACTTCCAGGCCCCGGACGCAATTGCTCTCAAGTGGTCTCTCTCCGCGTTCCCCGTCGTCTACTGGTCCGGATTCTCGAATGACAGCGACCTCACGGCGCCGGCGCAGAGCACCTTCGTGGACATCTTGTCTCTTGCCAACGCCCTCGGCGTGAGCATGATCTTCGGGGACAGCTACTGGTACTGGCCCTACGGGATCACTCTCTTGTCCGCGTACACGGGCAATCCGCCGGTCCGTATCTTTGATTTCGGCGAGGGATCCGTGTACTTCAGCATCCTGCAGAGCCACCCGATCTTCGCCGGCGTCGGGGCCCCTGGGGACAGCGTGACCGTGATCCTCAACACGAATGGCACCATCGACGGGGACCACACCTGGTTCACGAATTTCACGGGGACCACGCTCGCGCAGGTCGGAACGAACATGACCGGGATCCAGGGCGACAGCGTCGCCGTCGAAGCCCAAGCTGGCGGAACCCAGTGGGTCCTGTTGGGCGGATTGGCGCCGCAGTTCTGGACCCATGTCTCGAACGACTGGACGAGCGCGGCCGTGAAGATCTTCGATAATTCGGTCGCTTGGGCCGCAAGCTACAGCTGGGCGACCGGGCTCGGGACCGGACTCGCCAAGGTCAAGTCTGATCCGGTTAGCTTCGGGTTGTCCACGGCTGGAACGATCTCGCCGATGGCGTTTGTGGACCTGACCGTCTACCTCGTGCAGCTGCCTTCCGGCTCCGTCGCGGGCACGGTCGCGGACACCGACGGCTCGCCGATCGGAGACGTACAAATCCGTGCGACAGGCACTCCGGTGCAAACGGTCACGGATGCAAATGGCCAGTACTCGATTGTGCTGCCGGTAGGCAATTGGACGATCACCGCAAAGAAGTTCGGCTACCAGTCGGGGCAGGGCACGGCGACGGTCACGGAGGGCCAGACGACCACGCTCGATTTCGTCCTCGTCGCGCAGCGGCGGGTCGGAATCATGTACGACGATCAGGGCAACCCGCTCCAGACGATCCTTGATGCCACGGGTCGCTTTGCCGTGGCCCAGTATCAGGGCAATTGGGACGATCTGATCGCCGCTGCGGCCAACCTGGACCTCATCATCCTGAGCGGGAGACCGTTCAACAGCGTGTTCCCGACGGCCGACCAGTTCAACGCCTTGCTGGCCGCGGCGGACGCATCCGGGGCGGGGATCCTGTTCCTGGACAGCGTCTACGGTTTCTCCGCGCCCTATGGAGTCGTCTTGTTGAACCAATTCCGTGGCGATCCGGCGGTTCGCACCGAATCGTGGCCTTGTGCGGGCGACATCTGGCAGGGTGGGGTCGCCGCGCATCCCGTCTTGCGGGGCCGTCCCGTCGGATACTACACGCGGCTGACGAACATGGCCGGGTGCTTCCCGATGGCATGGTTCAGCGGGTTCAGCGGCAAGACGATTGGCGACCTCTGGACCGGTATGACGTCGGCCAGCCAGCGGGTGGGGGACAACTTGGCCGTGAAGGTGACCGATGCCGGCTCCCGCTGGGTCCTGATGGGCTCATACGCGCCGATCTTTGGCTTCGCGAACTTCTACTGGACGCAAGGGATCGCGCAGATTCTCGTGAACGCGTCCCTTTGGGCCAGCACGGAGCGCCTCCAGCTCGCGATCACGCCCGGTAGCGGGGCGGTCGGAACCCACATATCGCTCACCGGCTCCGGAGCTCGGGCGAACGCGAACCTCCAGGCATTGTTCGACGAAGACGTCGTGGGGACGCTTGTGGCCAATTCGGCCGGGGCATTCTCCGGGTCGTTCGATGTCCCAGAGGCCGTGTTCGGAGCGCATTCCGTGGTCGTGCAGACCTTGGACGAGAACTTCGCGGGTGAACGGCCGTTCCGGGTCGCAGCGTCGTTGGTGCTCACGGCGACCAGCGGTCCGCCTGGGTCCGGGGTGGGTGTCGCAGGCCACGGCTGGCCGTCCAGGGTGTACGTCGACCTCTCGTTCGGAAGTACGTCCAGCGGTCGGGCTCTCAGCGGTGCCGACGGCTCGTTCGTCACCCTGGTGATCGTGCCCACAGTGGTCGGTGGCGACTACTTCATCTCGGGCTTCAACCTGGACACCGGTGCATCGGCCTCCTCAGCCTTCCGCGTCATCGAGAAGGTCGCGCTGGACGTGCAGGTGAGCGTCGGGACGTTGCACTTCCCTGGCGAAGTCGCGGAATTCTATATCCTCGTCACGGCGCAGGGCACCTTGCGGGCCGCGACCATCTCGGCGAGCCTTTGGCGCCCGGCCGGAACCTCGGATGCCCTGAACGTGACGGAGGTCGCTATCGGGCTCTACAAGGTGCCGTACACGTTGCCTGGCACTCTGGGCCCGGGAACCTATGCGCTGGTCGCTCAGGCGAGCGTTTCCGAGACGTTCTTGACCGGATCGGGTTCGGGCCTTGCCACGTTCCTGGTGAGCCAAACGCTCACCGCGCAGTACAGCAAGGTCGTGGCGATCCAGGGTGACATCGCCCAAATCAAAACGGACACGGGGACGATTCGTGTTGATCTGACTGCCGTCAGTGCAAAGCTCGACTCCGTCCAGGGCGACACCGCGACGATCTCGACGAGCATCGGGACCTTGACCGCGAATCTCGCCGCCCTTGACGGAAAGATCACGAGCATCAACGGAAACGTGGCGACCGTCCAGACGACCCTGGGCGCCGTCACCGCCACCCTGGAGTCGCTGAATGGAAAGATCACGACCATACAGGGTGACGTCGCGACGATCAAGACGAACGCCGGCACCGCGAACCAACAGCTGACCTCGCTCCAGTCGAGCAGCGGGCTGTTGGCGATGTCGAGCGCGTCCGTGGCGGCGATCCTCTCTGCGGTCGCAGCGATCTTTGCGCTGGCGGCGTGGCGGGCAGCTCGGAGGCCCAAGACGTAGGCGAAGCGATTAGAGGCGCAGGATGCCCGAAGGCCGAGCCAGAGCACAGGCTCGGCCCCTTCTCTTTCTTTCCGCTTTGGACGCAATCATCTTCCTCGCGGCAGTCGCCGTGAACTTAGAAACGCTCCCGCTCTCCAGCAGCGACCTGATCCAGACGCTCCTGATCTGGAGCGCCGTCGTGCTGATCGCCGCGTCTGCGATCGGATTCGCGGGAGGGATCTGGCTTGGAAAGGAATCTCCATCGAGGATTGTGGTTACCGCAGCCGCGGTGGTCAACGGAGTTCTCGTCGCAGCGGTCGCGGCCTACTACGCGATCCAAGTCCGGTTGTTCGGCGTCTTCGGAGTCGTCTTTCTTCTGTTCGCAGTACCGGGATTCCTCGGCGCTTGGATCGCTTGGAGATCCCTCGCATCGTAGGCTCGAGGATCACGGCAAGAGCTGTCGGCACACCGCGCTCTCGTCGCGTGTGAGCTCACACGCTCGGCGGGGTCGGAGCCTCGCCGTAGGCGGCCGCTTGCTCGCTGACCGCCTGGAGTTGGACTGTGGGCGCCTTTTCCTTATGGCGCCGCGCTTCCTTCCCGATCGCGGCGAATGCGTTGTCGGCGACCTCGAGGGCCCACTCGATGTCTTCTTCCGTGTGCTCCG
>Ga0209235_1000755_pt1 | contig 16996 bp, 16 predicted proteins | sample GraSoi013_1_20cm_4_FD_185817 | JGI IMG/M metagenome (GOLD analysis project Ga0209235, IMG submission 185817) | Grasslands soil microbial communities from the Angelo Coastal Reserve, California, USA - Sample 09_25_2013_1_20cm (SPAdes) (version 2) | ecosystem: Environmental > Terrestrial > Soil >... | reverse complement strand
GCGGGCTCGCTGCGCTCACGGCCTGGTTCTGGGGGATTCTGTTGTCGAATCTCCTTCTGATCCCTCTCGTGGTCACCGAGGCTTTCCGAATCAAGGACCGCAAGCTCATCTGGCTTGTCCCCGGTCTCTACTGGTACTGGACCCTCCAGTGGTACGCCCTGTTCTCCGTCGCGTTCGGGATGATTTTCACGCCGCGCAAGGTCCGATGGCAGCGGACGCCGAAGGTCCGAGCCGACTGAGGGCCGGGGGCCCGTGTGGTCCGGACATTCGTCGAACCGCCGTGTCCGTCCTCATGGCTTGTGCCTGGCGACTTCCTGTGGGCCTCTGCTTTTTCGAGGGAGCGGGTGTGGACGTTGCCCGGCTTACCGCATCAAGGACACAATCAGCGGGGCCTGACTCGGGCTTCTTGTCAAAGGCATTTATTCTTGATATCGCTGGCCCAGGTTAGCCATCAGCAAAGCGGGCCGAACGCTCCCCTCTAGTGAAGGTGCGATTGAGGGGACGCCTTCGGGTGGATGAGCTCTCTCGCGAAGGGCCATCGTGATTATCGTGAAGCCACCCACTTCGCGGGCCACGTTCCTATGCCCAATCACATTCTTATGCGCGGCGGAGATTCGAGGGCCAGTGAAGAGCGTAGTCTGGCCCGAGATCTTCCTGAGAATCGACTACGCGCTTCATTCTCTGGCGAGAAGCCACTATTCCGAAGAGCAAGGAATGCCAGATCGGGCCATCGAACGTCCTTTCGTATTTCGGAACCTCCCGCCGAACGGAAAGGTTCTCGACGTCGGTTGTACCGGCTCTGACTTGGCTCTGGTCTTGGCCGGCTTCGGGTACGATGTCGTTGGCATCGATGCCCGTCCATACCAGATGCTGCGCCCTCCGTTCCGATTCGTTCGGGGAGACATCCGGAAAACTGAATTTCCCGATGGATTCTTCGACGTCGTCACCGCCGTCTCCACAATCGAGCACATCGGGCTCTCGGGCCGATATGGCTCTGACGAGGACTCTGAAGGCGACTCACGCGCGATGCAAGAGATCCAGAGGATCTTGAAACAGGGTGCCCGGGCAATTGTTACGGTCCCCTTCGGGGAACCGGCGGTCCTCAGGCCCTGGAACCGGATCTACGGTTCGGAAGGACTTCGGTCTCTGGCGCGCGGATTCATCGCCGTCAAGTCCGAGTTCTTCGCCCCCGACGAGCGCGGCCTCTACCGAATGGTCGACGAGAAGGAAGCCTCCAAATATCGCGCCGTCGCGAACGTCGGTTCCGGTAGGGTCCTACAATATTCGTACGCCCTCGGATGCATGGTTCTTGAGAAGCCCTGACGCTTGACCAACTGCTGGAACCAAGGTCAAACGGGGTCGATTTGGATGACGTCCATCGTCAGGATCATCGGCATCCCCGCAATTCCGGTCCGAACTTCCAGTGTGTGGAGGCCCGTCGCAAGCACCGCGGTCTGCAGGCTAATCCATGTTACACCCGTACCGTTGTAGTTGTGGACCAGGGCCTCTGTGCCGTCCACGAAAAAGCGGATCGGGGAATAGAGAAATCCCGGCTGAAATTCTCCTGGATAGTCTAGGAGATGGATCTGAATCACATACGGAGTCTGCAGGGAGGTGCCGAACCGGTAGTCCGCCGCAAAGCTCTGGTTTGAGCTTTGGTTGAAGACTTCTAGGACGGACGGGGCGAGGGACCAGTTCGTCTGAGCGAGATAGCCGCCGTTGCGCCAGATGCCGTCGTTGGCAGCGTACAAGGTCCATTGATTCACTTCGAGTTCCGTAAGCACCCCGGGCGGGAGGATATAGATCCCGTCGCCTACCGAGTATGCTGCCGCAAACCTTTCCGAAACCGCACGGTTGTACGTGTCCGGGACAATGAAGACGACTGGATGTTCCCGGATGAGCTGAACGTCGCCTTGGAATTTCGAGTTAAGCTCAGCAAAATCACGTTTGGCGCTGCTTACCTCGAGCACCGGGTAGGCTTGGTACGATGATGCGTTGAGTGGGGGCGCCAGATAAAACAGTTCCTGGACCTTCCCGTAGTACGTGTATGTCTCGCCGACCTGTCCGCCAAGATACGTACGGTCGAGGGACCAAAACCAGATTCCGGGATCACCGTATGAAACGAGGATGGGTTCCTTCCATCCTCTCGCGCTGAGATACTTCCCCGTCTCGATCAGTCGATCGTAACGACCCTGAGAAATTTGTGGCGTCAGGTAGTAGTCCAAATCGGTATACAAAGCGGATACGAGCGACACTATGAGAAAAAGGATGAGGATCCGTCGGACGAGGGCCCTCACGACGGTCCACTCTCTCCAGCAACTGAACGCTTCCGATATTTCTCCGCTAGCCAATCGATGGCGGGAAGGCTGAGGCCGAGCAGGAGCGGGACGGGGACAACGTAGAGGACGCGAAGAGGCGGCAAGGGCACGATGCCCGATACGAATACAACAAGAATCGCTCCCAACGTGATGAGCCATCCAGCAATCATTTGAGCGAGTAGGTTGCCCTCTCTTGCTAGTTTGGCGACGAACACGATTCCCAACCCAACGAATGGCAGCGTGAAAAGCGACCCAGTCCCAAACAGGAGGGCGTTGTAAGGGTCAATACCCAGCTCTTGGGGTTGCAGTAGTTCTAGTCCTGACGGATACTCGATTAGCAAGCCAATGACTGCCGGGCTCAGAACGAGCAAGGGGATCGAACAGAACACAACCATCTCGAGAGTCAGGCGCGGGTTGCGTCTGAAAACTGTCGAAACGACGAGCGCTAAGGCCACCACTGCAAACTGCTCGATTTGCGTTGCTAGAATTGCGGTAAGCAGTCCGAGAATAACGAGGTTCTGACGCGTCAACCTCAACAAGGGGAGCGTTCGCTGGGAGATGAGAATCAACGCCAGCAGGGAAAGGGAGAATGCCATGAGACCCCGGTGAAGGTCCGCGAAGAGCCGAAAGGTGTTAATCGAGATACCCGCGAGAACCACAGTCAGGTTCGCGAGCGCAACATTGCGTTGCAAGTTCCACGAGAGGCGCTGATATCCAATCAACGCGACCAAGACCCAGACGAAGGGAATCAGTCGTGCCGCCAGTGTAACGTCGCCTATCATTTTCCCAGCGGCATAAAGAATCGTGACATAGAGATGGGGATAGTAGTGCCATCTTGCGAAGATGGTGCCGAGCCCGTACTGGTCCATCTGGACCGTCAAATACACATAGTTCGCTGTGTCCCAACCCAAATACCGTTGAGTGCCGTATTTTACGTACTGGATTGCTGTTATTCCCGCGACGATCGCAAATGACACCAGGACTCCGGTAACGTGAGCACGGTTTCGGCCGGCCCAGGCCCCAACGGCGTCAGTTAGAGCGCCGATTGAGTATCGGGCCCGCCGGGAGGTCTCCGTGCGGTTCAAGACTGCTCAGGAAGAGAGGCCCGCGATTTGAACATATGCGCATATCATCGCTGGCGCGACGATGAATCCGTTTGGACCTCACGCAAGCGCCCCGACTGAGTCGGAACGTTCTGCAGGCGCACATAGCACGTTATCCCCGTGGCGGTAGTTGTCAACAGATTTCATCGGAACAGTCCGGCCCCAGCCATGAATTATCCTATAGAAGCTGTACCTCCCGTGGGCTTGTAGGAAACGAAGTAAGTCGGACGGCGAATGTCCAAAGTGGCTCGCAGCTTCGTCGTTCATCTCGATGATCCAGAGCGGTGGAGGATCGAAATCAAACACGCTCTCGGCTCCTCTCAACACCTCCCGTTCTCCGCCTTCCACATCCATCTTCACGAGGTCGATCTTTCGCACGCCCCTGGTTTCCACGTACTTGTCGAGGGTAGTCATCTTCACCGGAGCGGCCTTATAGTCGCGTCGGCCGAGACGGGATAGAGAGGAATGACCATGCGGTAGCCCTTTAAAAGAATGAATCTCCGCAGTACGCTCTTCGCTCCCAAGGGCAAGTTGGCTCAGAATCGTTTTGTCATACAATGCGTTTAGTTTGCAGTTCTGCCGGAGTTTCTCGAAGATCCACGGCACGGGTTCGAATGCGTGGCACTCGCCCTGAGCCGCGAGCTTGCCCGCCAAGATGGTGTACCATCCAATGTTCGCGCCGATGTCAAAAACGACATCGTTTGGTCGGAGGATTCGCCGAACGAGCGAGGACGTTCCCGTTTCGAAGGTTCCGCTGAAGTAGATGGATTCCGATCCCGAATCCTCTGGAAAAGTCAGTTGGAATCGATTGCCGTCTACGGAGGTTGCAACGACTGTTGAGCCGTCCAATAGAACACGGCCTAGGTGCTGAACGAATACCTTTCCCTTTAGGACCGGAGACCTCCTGCTATACAAGGAGACAAAGGACTTCGCTATCTGGTGGACCAAGGTACTATTTCGAGAGGTCGTGTGCCTGAGGAATTTAGAGTGCTGCGGTGCTTGCACGTCATCGATCGATTTCAAGACACGTCGGTAACCCAGAGACCTCGAAAGAACTTTCCGAGCCACTAGGATCGCGTCGGCACCGGTTTGGTTAAGGTGGGCTTAGGGGCGGGTGACTTGGCACGACCTTGATGGAAAAGCTGAGTCCAAATCCAAAGGTACGTTCGCGGTAAACCCTCTTTCAGTTTGGTCTTCGGTTCCCAGTTCAGGACCTTCCTCAGGAGGCGGTTGTCGCTGTTCCTCCCGCGGACACCCTGCGCCTTTGTGGGATCATGCTTGATCACGAGGCTCTTACCTGCAATTTCACAAACGTAGTCGAACAGCTGGTCGACCGTGACGAGTTCCTCGCTCCCAAGATTGATAGGTTCCGAGAAACCGGAGCCCATTATTCTGACCAACCCCTCGACGCAATCGTCGATAAAGCAGAAGCTCCTCGTCTGCTTTCCATCGCCCCAAACTTCAATCGACGATCCCTGTTCCGCCTCCGCTACTTTTCTGCAGATTGCAGCGGGCGCCTTCTCCCTTCCGCCGTCGTAGGTTCCCAGAGGCCCGTAGATGTTGTGGAACCGCACGATGCGGACATCCAGATTATGGTCCTCGCGATAGTAGGTCGTAAGTTGTTCCGCGAATAGCTTTTCCCATCCGTACCCCTTCTCCGGGTCTGACGGGATTGCCGCCTCCTCTCGGAGAGGCTCGACGGAACTCGCCTTCTGAAGATAGGCGGGATAGACGCAGGCGGAAGAGGAGAAGAGGTAGCGTTGCACGCCCTCCAAGCGTGACGCTTCGAGCATGTTGGTATTGATCAGGATGTTGTTCCGGGTCAGCGATGCAAATCTGGACGTGATATAGCCAATACCGCCCATGTCGGCAGCGAGCTGATATACGTCGTCAACCCCCCTTACGGCCTGGACACAGTTCTCGAAATCTCGCAAATCCGCTGTGACAAATTCATCAGCGTGTGACTTTCCGAACTTCGGCTCCCTCACGTCGACGCCGCGGACCCAGACACCCTCAGCCTTCAAGCGCGTGACGAGGTGGTGGCCGATGAAGCCTCCCGCGCCTGCCACGATAGCCTTCCGGTCTCCCCCCATTTCAACTCTTCTGAGATTACGGCCGAGGCGATATATTAATGCTATCTCGGGGGGGTTGCGACGAAAGCAGAGGGCCTTCACTTCGAGGCGGCCCGCCGTCTCGTGGCGAAGGTTTGCGCTAGACGCTCGATGTTCCAACCAATAGCTTGGAGAACAGCGAGCAAGTGAGCTGGACTGCCTCGCCGCGCCATGTAGGAAAGCCGTGTTCGCGAAAGCGCCTTACGAAAAACGCGGAATTGGCAGCCTAGGTAGATCCCGACAATCAGTGCCGTCCAAGCAGCACCGATAGGAATGAGTGGGAGCGGGCAGTGTTTCAGGATCAGCTGGATGTGTGCTCGCTCATTGTAGTACACATACCTCGGGGAATGACTGCCCACCGTACCACTGCCAGCGTGCTGCGTCGTCGCGGAGGGGACTTGGACGACCTTGTAGCCCGGCTTTTTCAGACGGATACAGAAGTCCGTGTCCTCTCCGTAGATAAAAAAGTCCTCGTCGAAAAGCCCGACCCTGTCCAACGTATGCCGGCGGACGAGCATGTGTCCAAGGTAATCAACCTCGAACGGTTTATGCGACACACTGGTGTACTTCTCGCCATGGCCGTACCTCGGATAGAAACCAAAGAGGTAAACCTTGCCTCCCATGCTGTCGATGATCCCCTGCCCTCCGTCCTGGAGTCGGGTTCCGCCGACAGCTCCGATTTCGTCGCGTGACTGGAGGGCATCAACGAGGATTCGGAGGAACATCGGGGAAGCGAATTCATCGGAGTTGAAATCGAGGAGGAGCAGTTCACCCCGACTTCTCCGGATTCCGATGTTGAGCGCCGTAGCGATCCCGGCTCCTTTCGCCTCGAAGAGCCGTACCTCCGGAAAGGATCCTCGAATGATCTCTACAGAACCGTCGGTCGAGCCAGCATCCACGACGACGATTTCGACTCGCGGATAGTCCGAATTCAGGAGTGACGACAGGCATCTCTGGAGATAGTTCGCCCCGTTGTAATTCGAGATCACAACCGAGACTAGCGGATACTTATCTCGGCCATCTTCAGGTTCGGAATCTGCTGCAATACGGTCCTCTGTCCTGATTGCCATCTCCCACCCCCCGTCGGGCACCCGTATGGAGTTCATCACCAAATTCCTGTCCGTCCGGTTCTTCGTTATCCAGTCTTCGGCGAGACTTCTACGGAGTCCAACGCGACGGAAACTGCGGAACCTGGAGCTCCCGCCGTAATCTGCACGATGTGCTGGCCGGGGGGCAAGATTCCTGACTGTCCTGTGATCCACATGGGACCACTCGCGTTGTAAGCATGTACAATCGACAAGACATCATCCACGAAGACGTGAACGGGTGCCGTGGTGAGGTTGAGGCTCGAATTGCGAGGCAGATCCATCAAACGCACTCGAATTGTGAACGGTGACGAAAGCGTATTGAAGAATCGATATGCGACAGCGAAGCTGGCGGCCCCGCGCATCGTTTCGTTGAACTCCAGAATCTGCGGGGCGAGAGACCAGTTCGACCTCTGAATGGAACCGCCGCTTTTCCATGTGTAGTCCGACGCAGAGAAGAGTCGCCAGCCGTTCAGCTCGCTGTCACTCAACGCGCCCGGTGGAATCACGAAGACTCCGAACGCGATCTCGTATCTCGCCGCGAATTGCTCGGAAATGGCCCGGCTGTATGATTCGGGCGCTAGGAAGACTACGGGACGGCTCCGAACCGCAGCGAGATCGGATCCGAATCGCTTCGTGAGCTCGGCTATGTTCGTCGTCGCGGTTACAAGCTCGCTGTCGGGAGCCCAACGATACGAAGATTCGTTGAGCGGGGGCGCTAGAAAATACAATTCTTGGAGCTTGCCGTAGTATGAGTAGAGTTGGCCTACCATGGCGCCAAGATAAGATCGATCGAGCGACCACAAAAAGACGCCTGGCTCGTCGAGTGCCACCAGGATCGGCTCTGTCCAACCACGTTCCTGGATGAACTGTCCTGCCGCGCGGAGCTTGTCGTAGTTGGTCTGGGTGATGTACGGATTCAGGTAGTAGTTGAACTGGGCGGCTACGGACGTGAGCAGTGAGATCCCGATGAAGAGCACCCAAACCCGACGACGGGCTACCCGGTCCATTGTTTCCCCTGCTTACCGGTTGGAACAAACCATCGTTCAAAGAGTCGATCCGCCACTGGGATGCCGAGCGTCAGCAGCAAGGGCACGGGTATGAGGTAGAGGACTCGAATCGGAGGGAGTGTGACGATTCCGAATACGAGTACGATAAACGCCGCTCCCAATGTGAACATCCAGCTCGCCATTACCTCTGCGAGTCGGTCCCCCAGCCGCGCCAGTTTCACCAGATGAGCACCACCCATTGCGGCCGCGGGCACCGTGAGCACCGAGCCTGCTATGAACGCAACGGATTCCCACGGCTCCAAGCGGAGAGCAACCGCGGAGTAGTCGAGGAAGGCAGGATACGCCGAGAAGAACCCGACCAACAACGGTGCGAGCGTGAGGAGCGGAATCGAAACGAATGAGACCGTCTCAAGCATCCTCCGGACGGATCCCGTCAAAGCGGAGGATACCGCGAGGGCCACCATCACGACAGCATAAGTCTCGACATGTGTGCTGGCGATGACAAAGAGGAGGACAAGCAGGAGCGCCGTCGCTTTCGTGGGCTTCCGCAGCGACCACGTGTCTCTCGCGTAGATGCTAAAGGCGATCAACGCTAGCGAAAGAGCCATCAATTGACGGTTCAGGTCGGCAAACATCCGAATTGTGTTCACCGTAATTCCCGCGAACAAGACCGTCAGCGCTTCCAAGCGCGGATCGTGGGTAAGCTCCCTCGTGATGCGCCCGTAGGCGAACAGTAGAAGTAGGAGCCAGGCGAACGGCAGGATGCGCTCGACCAAGCCGTAGTCGCCCACAAGCCTTCCCAGGGCCCAGAGGAGGAGGACGTAGAGGTTGGGAAACTTCCATTGGTCAATCATCGCCGGAAGTCCTGAGCGGTCCACGAGAACTGCCTGGTAGACATAGTACGAGGAGTCCCAGCCCAGAAACATTCTTGTCCCATACCTCCAGTACTGGGCGATGGTAAGGGCCACAACAAAGCCGAGCGAAGCGAAGAGGGAAATGGTGCGATGACCTATGTGCACCGCAAGTTTCCTCAAGGGGGCAGGTATCCTGAGATGCTGTCGAGAACCGATCTTTCCCGAGGCCACGTCGTGGAGAAAGTTGCACATGGTTCTTGAAAGTGCGCTTCGAGGTTTGTACTACGAACGGTTGAAATCGAAACCGGACCGGGAGGAGGACTCGTGCTGCACGTGAGATATTTTGCGAAAGCGGCCGTCCGGCGAGTGTTGCGGCGGCTAGGGTGGAAGACACCGAGGCGCACAAATCGCTCCTCGCCGGATTCAGGGTCTCACAACTCGCCACCAGCGCGGACCTTGGCGTGGGTCCAGTCTCAGGTTGCTCCCCGCGGCGGCCTCAAGGTCGCCTCGGATCGTAGCGACGGATATCCGGAGGTGACAGGATATCTCATCCCAACCCTCCTGTGCTACGGCGAGCTGGAACTGGCCGTGCGGTGCCTCCGCTGGCTCGCAGACGTCCAGGAAAGAGACGGTTCCTTCGTGTCGCCGGAGGGAATCCCGTTGGTCTTCGACACCGCCCAAGTTCTTCGTGGTCTGCTCGCGGGGCTTGGAGTGGAACGAAGGGCAGGTGAATGTGCACGGCGTGCCGCGGAGTACATCTATTCTCAGCTGGTCGAAAACGGTAACGGCGGCTTCGGGAAGCAGTTCTGGTACCGGATCCCCGAAGCAGTGCATCTCTACAGCCTTCCTCCGTTGCGACGGGCCGGCCATGTGTTCCATAAGCCGGAATACATCCGCGCTGCTGACAGCTGTTTCGAATACTATCTCGAAAAGGATGGAGCGATTAACCTTGACAGCTTGACGCACTTCCTCGGATACCAACTGGACGCCTTAATCGACCTCGGACGTGATGACATTGCGGCACGCCATCTAGCGCGGCTACGCAAAGAGCAGCGATCGGACGGCGCGATTCGCGCTGTGGGAGGGGCGTCTTGGGTGTGTACGCCAGGTTTGGCTCAACTCGCCGTCTGCTGGTACAAAACAGGACAATGGTTGGCAGCCGATCGCGCTCTCGGGTGGTTGGAAAGGCGCCAGGAACCCTCCGGAGGGTTTCTCGGGAGTTATGGGGAAAAAGCGCGCTACTTCCCGGAGGCAGAGATTCCGTGGGCCGCGAAGTTCTACCTGGACGCAAACTTGCTGCGCATACAGGCTTTCTTTGATCGAACGACGCTTGTCATCCCTCGGGCGATCCACGAATCCGATGGTCGGGCCCAAGCAGTGCTTTCCTCTGTCCGACCGCGAAATCGGATTCTGGATGTTGGTTGCGGGAAGGGACGATACTTGAGGCTCATAGGCACGGCGTATCCTGACGTTGAATGCCTCGGTTTGGACGCATGCGACAAGGTGCTACAACACCTTCCGCAGGGTATCCATCCTGTCCAGGGTTCAATGGAGATGATACCCTATCGAGCCGAGAGTTTCGATCTCGTCTTCGCCGTGGAGTCGATCGAACATTCGTCGAACTTGGCGGCCGCCGTGCGCGAGATTTTGAGGGTCACACGCCCGGGAGGCACTGTGATTCTGATCGACAAGCAGCGATCTCACTGGGGCTCTCTAGATTGCCCTCCCTGGGAGTACTGGCCAGATGCGGAGGAACTGGAAGGGTTGTTGCGGGGGGAATGCGACGACGTGCAAGTTCATGAGGTCTCCTACGATAGCCAATCGAAGCCGGACGGATTGATGCTTGCTTGGAAGGGACATAAGCGGCAGACACTCGATTCACGGGTTAAGAACAAAGGATCGACCCGTGGCGATTTTTCTCCCGAGTCGATCCCCCGCGAATCTGATCTCCTGGCCGTGACTTCGTCGGTTTCCTGGGCGACAAACACTAGAAGCTCGAGGCCGGGAGAGGAAGGTACCTAACTCTGGGCCTGTGCCATCCCTAGCGGTCTTGACGGATGAATCTAACAAGTAGCCTCTAAGGGCCGATAGCTACGTTGCAATCGCGTCGGTGGCTCGGCTTTCGCTCTCCTGGGTGTAGTACCGAATGCCGATTGCTCGTCGTCGAGCAAGGGCGTTCATCGGGCGTCGTTCTGCTAGCTAGGACCGCCGCCTTCGAGGAAATCGATTAGCGGTTGAAGGGTTCTTGGCCAGCCGAAATTCGACGCCACGAAGTCCCGTCCCGCTGAACGCGTTGATTGAAACTGAGCGGGGTTTTCGGCTAGGACTCGAAACAGGGATGCATAATGCTCAACGGAATCGCACGGCACCACGTGAGATCCGAACGTCGCTGAGATTGCCGGAAGTCTTGGGCAAGCCACCAGCGTCTCGCAGGCGAGCGCCTCGAGAATCTTCAGAGGCACTGCGTGATCACCTACCAAACCCTTGCGGAATGGAACCACGGTTGCGTCGCATGCAGAAAGGAACCAAGGTACGTCTTCAAGCAGGATGGTCCCCAGCATGGTTAGATCACGCTGAAGTCCGAGCGACTTCGCACGTGCAACGAGATCGTCGAATCCCCCTTCACGCCCAGCGACCACGAGACGAGGACAGCCGCCAAATTCTGCTTTCACAGACCGCATTGCCTGCAACACCGGTTCGAAGTCGACCCACTCCCTTAGAGATCCGACATAACCGATGATGGGTCTCTCGTTGCCGAATCCGTATCGCTCGCGAGCCGAATCGCGCGGCTTCGGAGAAAACATCGTCAGGTCCACTCCGTTTGGCACGTGAAGGACTTTTGCGGGCTCGATTCCGAATTTCGCTGCAAGGCCCCGGTAGGGCGTGGAGACTACCGAAGCCAATCTCAAACTCCTCCGAAGAACCAGTTCTGAGGCCGCGGTCGCGAGAGCCGCGAGCGGGAGAAATGGTCCCATCGCCGGTCCAAGCATTTGCGGCAGATAGTCCGCCAGGTCGTAAGCACGCGGAACCTCGTCAGCGGAGTTTTCCCGACGGAGCACAGATTGGAGGGCCCGTCCCAGGAAGACGGTGTTATAGTCGAGAACCGAATCAGGTTTTTCGACCTCGCCAACGATTCGACGCAAGAGCCACCGCGCTGCGACATCCTGAACGGCCATTGGGACGCGGTTCCCTGTGAGGTGGATTTCTCGAACGTCCTCAAGGAACGATTGGGAGCTCGCACTATATCGGTCGACGTCGAGCATCAGGCGCCTTTCCGGGTCCGCCACGGCGACGATCGTTACCGTATTGTTTCGCGAGAGAGCCGATGCAATTTCATGAAGGCGCGTATGCGGAGAACGACATGGGTCGACGCTGCTTGCGATTACCACGGAAGCCAGGCGTATCCACTCGGTTCGGGGAGTGATGGAATCGAGTTGTATAAGGCTAGGGAGGCGGCGTCCTCATCGCGCGAGGAGGCCCCTGGAGAGGCGAAGGGCAGCTGCTCGCGACCTCAGATTGCCGTCATGGCGACAGAGGATTGAATCAAACGAGTCGCTCGTAGAGTCTCTCGGTCATCTCGGCGACCCGCGTCCAGGAGTATTGCTGCTCCACGAGGGCACGGCCATTCTGGCCAAAACGGCTCCGGAGGACGGGATCCCGCAAGAGGCGGACGACGCGATCGGCGAAGGCATCGAGGTCCCCCCGAGGGCAAAGAAATCCGGTCAGCCCGTCATGGATAATCTCGGACGTACCGCCCGTGTCCGAGGCGACAACCGCCGTTCCGGCGGCGAGGGCCTCGAGGCAGGATGTGGGGAGTCCTTCGATGAAAGAAGGGAGCAGCAGCACCGACGAACGGCGCAAGAGGTCCGGGATGCGGTCGTGGCTGACCTCGCCTAGGAACCGAATGCTCCCATCGAGGTCTCGGGAATCGGCGATCAACTTGCTGCGGAGCGGACCGTCCCCGACCATCTGGAAGATGGCCTCCGGGACCTCTTGAAGTACTTTGCGGGCAATCTGGACGAACGAATTCGCCCCTTTCCATTGTTCGAGGCGTCCCACGAAGGTGACCGTCGGCGGTCGCTCGCCGTCCTCAGCTGGCGGGTGGAACTTCTCCACGTCGACCGCGTTGGGGATCAGGTGCAGCCGATCTGGGCTGACATCGAAGGTTTCCCGGCACTGCTGCATGTCGAACGCGGAGACCGCGGCGATCGCATCCGCGCTTCCGATCGTCCACCGGCCAAGCGTCTTGTCATAGACCTTCTCTTTGAGGAACAGCGCCCCAGAGATCCTGCGGTCGGCGATGCCTTGCCCCTGGTAGGTGGCGCCGTGCATGTGGAGCACAAACGGTCGGCTGCGGACGCGGGCGGCGATTGCGGCTTGGTTCGAGGTCGCATAGATGTAGGAATGGGCGTGGATGATCTCCGCGTCGCTCCTTAGGAGGTCCGAAAGCAGGTACGCCATTGGGTTTACCCCGAACGCAATTCCGAACGTCGGGCGGGTGTGGACCGCCACGTGGCGCTCCTTCAGGCTCCCCCCGTCCTCTGCGCTCGTCCGTGCCGCAAAGAACTCCACATCGTGGCCTCGGCTCTGGAGTTGAAGGGCCAAGTTCGTCGAGTAGACGACGGAACCCCCGGCCCGGGAGGGCAGGAAGGGGCTAACCTGGGCGATTCGCATCCGATCCCTCTGGACTGACGCACGTACGAGAAAGGGCACCTGCTCCCAGGTTCATGGTCTCCCCCCATTCCAACCGTAGGTCGAGTCCGAATCGGTGGGGGATTCTCGTCCTCACTCTGCATGGCGTCACGGAATCCCCCCACCACTGTCCGGGTCGGCCCGAGGCCGTGCGGACAGGAGCCCAGAAGCTATATTTCAAACTTGCGACAACGTGACATGGTTGACTAACAACCCCTGCCCTTCGCGTCGAACGCAACCGCTGGCTCGCGGAGATCGAAGGTTTTCCGAAAGCGCGAAGCCGTTCGGCCCTCGAGCCTCCGACAAGAGATCCCACGCAGGTTCAATTCCGTGATCAGCTGCGGGATTCACAATTTGGAGACCGGATCGAACGACGAGGACATGATCCGCCTACTTCGCAAGGCGTGGGCCGCCGCGAATGACGCGGTTGCGTTCAGGATGTTGATCAAGACCGCGGACCGAATCGAGGAAGGGCGCCACTATTATGATCCCATTCAAATGGCCACCGAAGCGCTCCGCCTCACTCGATATTCGGTGCTAAGGCAGGACTACATGCCTCACGACCTGACCTTGTACTTGTATCGGAAGCGGCACGGCGAGTGAACATCTGGTGGGGTCCCGCTCCAGTGGCCTCCGGCGGATGACTGACTGCAATTGACTCTGCGGACGTCGTCGGGGTTTGCACTCGTCGCCCACATCAGCAAACCCTCAAGAGGCCACGGGAACAGAATTGCCTCTACTGGATTGGAGACCTTCTCCCGGATCCTTGATCTTGCGGCTGGGCATCTCGAGCCTATCACGCCTCGGGACCGCCGTCCGCCGACTAGGGCGCTGCCCTCGGGGTCCCCGACCTCCACAGGAGTCCCGAGGAGGCGAAGATCCAGACGAGGATGAGCACGGTCCCGGCGAGGATTGCGATGAATGCTCCGCTGACAGGAAACGCCCCAAGCAGGAACAGGACTGCCCCGAGGATTCCGACGTAGCCGAGCCAACGAGGAAATGGCCGTCCCCGCCTTGTGGCAAACCCGTACACAGCGAAGCCAGCCGCGAAAACAAGGAAGCCGAAGACCTCGACGGAGCCGAATCCGATGACGGCTTGCGCGACGATGATCGCGGCCGTCTTAGAAACACCTCCCGTCGCGTACGCACCCGAGAGCACATCCAGCGCGACTGCCTCCCCGATGAACGCCACCGCCGTGACGACAATACCCACGAGCGCCAAGAGGGTCGCGGTACCGACCAACAGACGATTCTCTCCTTCGAATGCGTTCCGCACGCCGACGAAATATGGAATGGCGAAAACTACGGCGAGCCCAATGAAGATGTCCCCGGCGAGGAACGCGGTCCGGAGCGAGCTGAATTGGGCGAGGGTTGCATCGGCTTCAGATGGCCCCGCCGGGAAGTTGTAGGAAGTGGCAAACGTCGCGATCACAAGAACCCCGAAGAGGATCCCACAAAGGCCTCCCAATCTCGAATCCCACTCGCCCGGATTGCCCCCCGACGATGCGTTCGCCGCCATGCTCCCGCCCGCCGCGGCATCTTTGGACGACTACTCAAGCGTTTTTGCAGAGCCCGTCGAGGCGTCCGGTAATCAGGAGTGTCCATTCCACTCGAACCGAGTCCCTTGCCGGTGCCGGTGCCTTCCGCTACTCTTTCTGGAGCTGAGTGCGTCCGGGACCCGGGAGCGTGCCGTAGCGGATGAAAGCCCGCAGCGCCTTCCAAGATACGATTCCTCGGGCCCAGGCGAACACGATCAAGACCACCAATCCGACGATCTCCCCGGCTTGGACGTACGGGTCGTGGAGCAATGTGTCGAACCACCGGTCCACGTTGAAAGGAGCGATCGGAAACGACCACCCGTAGGCCGGGTACCACACGATGGCCGGCTGATTCCAAATCTGATCGAGCAGCAGGTGCGTGGCCACCCCGAACCCGACGAGCCGGAGCCCTCGCAACATCGGCACGAAGCCGAGCCCGAGGATCGCGAACAGGAAGAGAAACGTGTGAGCCCAGATGCGCGAGTCCAGCCCGGTGACATAGGCGAGTGGCTTGTCGATCAGATCGGGAAGAATCGCCCCGAAGAGGACGAGGCGATAATCGATTCGCGCTGGCGATTTCCAGGAGAGGAGCCACGCGAGGCCGAGTCCGATCCCCAAATGGCCCAGTAGAAACATGGTGGCTCATCTCGACGCGCGCGCGGAACGCACGTGCCGGCCTCGGGAACCGGCGGCTCGCAACAGAGATTCATCCGCCGTGTACACGACCGTGTCGAGCCGCTCGGCGAGGGAAATGTAGCTCGCATCGTAGATGGACAATCCTAGGCGGAAGGCCGAGTGGATCGCTGCGATCATCGAGGTCTCGGACGTCGGATCGAATCCGATGTCCAGGGCGAACAGGTCTCCGATGTGCTCGGCGAGCCGATCCATCCCGGCCCGGGGATGGTAACGCAGCGCGTTGGCGACCTCATAGACCATCAGGTCCGGCGAGATGAGGCGGATGTCCCCGTTCACGTGGCTCTCCCGCAGAGAGAGGGCCGCGTCGGTGTCCGTCTCCGGGAGATACCACTTCGTTGCAACCGAGGCGTCTACGACGGCCGTCTCAGGTCGCGCCAACGTCGAATCTCCTTCGTGCTGTTGTACTCGCTGGGGCCGATTTGACTCCGGAACTCGTCCATGCGACGCGCCGCCTCCAGGGCCTGCCGTCGATCGATTGGCGCTCGAAGCCGCTCTTCGAGTTCGAGCCGCCGCCGGATCGCATCGCGGAGGACCTCGGACCAGTTGATGTCCCGGATGCGGGACATCCGTCGCTTCGTCGCGGAGTCGACCTTGAAGCTCACGACTTCCATGGTTCTTGATATTACTTGTAATACTTAAGGATTACCGAGTCACTCCGTCTTTTGTTCCTCCTCTGGCAATGGACCCGGCATGCGGCTTCGCGGCGCATGGAGAACGTTCATATCGTCCCGGACCTTGCAAGCTGCCAATGGAGCCGCGAGGCCATGTCTGGTTGGACTTCAGCTTCGTGGTGTCGAGCGGCTACCGCGAGAAGGTGTTGGCGTCCTTGGCCCCGAAACCGAAGGTGCCGAGCCAGCTCGCCGAGGAGACGGCCCTCCGGATCGTGCACGTGAGCCGCGCGCTGCGCGAGCTCTCGGATCGCGGGCTCGTCGAATGCCTTACGCCGGACGTCAAGGCCCGCGGCCGGCTGTACGGCCTCACGCCGGACGGGGCGGCCCTCCTCAGCGAATTGAACGGGTCTCGGCGCTACGTCACCCCGACCGTCCGGGAAGCCACGAAGGAAGGCTTCGTGCCGAAGATCCGGGGCTCGAGCGTCGTGCGATTCCTCGAGTACTTGCGCAAGACTCGCGGTCGCGGCGTCGTGGCCGAGGCGATCGCTTCGTGGTCGGTCGACGCGGACAAGCTCACGGATGACACGTGGCTTTCGGTCGAGGCGTGCGCGCAGCTCCTCGAAATCGTCGAGACGAAATTCGGCGACGGGAGTTACGGCTACATTCGCAAGCTTTTCTCTGGGGCGATGAGCACTTTTCCGACCGTGCTCGAGCAGCTCTCGAAGGCGATTCCGCTGACGGCCCTCGCCGAGCGCGCGCCGATCGTCTACGCGAAAGAGTGGAACTACGGTCGGCTCGAGGTGACGACCGAGCGTCGCAAGATCGTGTTCCGGCACTACGACTGGATGCCCACGCCGGCGATGTGCGCGATGTTCCACGGGATCTACGAGGGCGGCCTCATCTATCGAGGCGTCAAGGGCAAAGTAACGAAGACGCGATGCGTGCGGAATAAGGACGACCACTGCGAGTACCTCGTGG